>Ga0208180_1000272_pt1 | contig 48381 bp, 41 predicted proteins | sample MalvireepMed_s16_FD_184241 | JGI IMG/M metagenome (GOLD analysis project Ga0208180, IMG submission 184241) | Marine viral communities from the Global Malaspina Expedition - Malaspina viral metaG DeepMed_s16 (SPAdes) (version 2) | ecosystem: Environmental > Aquatic > Marine > Oceanic | place...
CCCCCCGGTCGCGGGTGAAGCCCCCCTCCCCCCGGTCGCGGACGATTCAGAAGTTCCTCAATTTGCGCCAGTGAGTGATGTTACCCCCGAAGGATTTGACTTAGATAGCCAGCGCGGGTTTAACTTACTACCTCACGAAGCGACCGGTTGGCCTACTGCAACTCCGTTTGAGAGATTAGGTAGTAAAGCATACAGTTATGGGAATAATGCGGATTTATGGAGTGACAATAAACGGCAATTGACAGAGCGCTGGCCGGGCGCCCCTCACGGATTTGGTGGAGGGGTGATGTGGACGAATCCCGATGATTGGGATAATAGCGTACAAAGAGCCGCAGCCAAACTGAAAGCGAAGCATACTGCGTCTTTGTCTATTAATGGTCCTAATTACATTAAGGATATTGATGAGCGCCAAAAGGCGGTACAAAATGCAGTACGCGAAGAAATGAAAATACTTCACGCGAAAGATAGAGATTTTTACGATAAGCGCGCCAAAAATAATATGTTCCATCATATCTATACTACTCCGAATAAAGTATGGGAAAATAGACCAAACGAAATTGTAAGTGCGGCTCTCAAACTTCACCCGGACCTTATGGAGCGATGGCAGAACCGTAAGAATGTAGATGGTGAAGAGGCAGACCCCGGTTATACGCGAGCGGGAGAAATGGCTCTCTTCCGCATGATTAGGGCTGAGCACCCCGATTGGGTGATGCCGGCAGGGTCCGCGCATTTCCTAACAGAAGAGGAGACCGGTTCTTTCGCCGAAGAACACTATAACGCGCTAAAAAGCCACTTTGTTTCTCCAATAGACTGCGCGTTCTTCATACTCAAATCTTATTCGTGACGCGCGCTTCGCGTGTACTGGGCCGGGGGCAACGGCACTACAACTGCGTCTGTGTCGGTCGTCTCTCAACAACAACCACTGCCCCCGTGTCCACTTAGCATTTATTGGTTTTCTTGATTCTAATTAAGAATCTATAATATATTCTAATGTATAGATTAGAAACGATAAAACCGATAAAACCTAATCGGTTATCTTATGAACCAACCACACTTTCGCCAGCATGAGAGGCGAGACGATGCAAGGTGTACCAATCCCCCCAAGACGGAACGAAGATGAACTGAAAGTGATGGGGTTAATTGCCTTCGTCAGCATGTTAGTAGGAGCATCAATTGCGATTTTTGATGCCCGGTTGTGGTTACGGATGGATGATTCTGTCTATACCAACGCGCTAACTTACACGATGGGGGCGTTCACTTTACAGGGAATATCCTATTTCCTTTACAAAATGCTGATGCAAGACAGCATGGATAGCCGTGCGACCTTCGCTCGGCAACAGAAAGAGCGTGACCGCCGTGTTATGCAGATGCAACAAATGTTCAGCGGCCGGCAGTTAGAGCAAGAGTTGCGGTTACAAGAACTGCAATTAGAGACCCAACTTCGCATGATGGAGAACGACCCCGAGGTTTTGATGGGCGGCCTAAGAGCCAGCGAACCGCCTCGCGAAGAGTTTGCCCCAGCCCCTACTCATGAAGCGAAATCGGATAAACCGCTTGACCTCGGCGCAGGCAAAGTCGCTAATGATAAGGCTAAGGGGAAAAAGTGAATGGGTTGGCTTTTCAAGACACCAAGCGACAACGCAGTTGAAGGTACACTGCGTGCTTTGCATACTCAGAATATCGTAGACCGCGAATATCAACGGTTCTTCGGTTGGTTCAAGGTACTCGTCACTGCGAGTATCACAACCTTTGTTATTTCGGCCATTGAGTTCTATTGGGGCATGAGCCTATGGGAAGCCACAGTCACCCGAGTAAGCGATTGGGCGACCGAGCAACTTTCGCGGTTGTGATGCCTTGACTATTGGGATGGGTGGCTCCGCGTTAGTCGGTGCGGCTATTTGGGGTCAGCAACTCTACAATTATTGGAAACCGCGCAGAATTGGTGTGTACGGCCCTACATTGGTCGGTAAGACTACGCTTGACCGTTACATGATGACTCCCGGTGAGATGGAAGACATACCGGAGAAAATGCGCACTGCTCACCCGAAGCGATTACTGAAAGGAGGGTACACTCTCCCTCGCCCAACCCGTAAGAGAATCCGCTGGAAAGGAGAGAGGCGTGTTATTCATAGCGCTGACATCGGCGGTCAGCAGCGGTTTTGGAACTTGTGGATTGACGATATGGTGGATAGACAATGCGAAATTGTCGCATTTATGCTTGACGAAAGGACACTCAATGGCGGTTCGGGTTCAGTGGATTGTATTGGTGGGTTCAAGTTTTTGGTTGATGCTATTATCAATCAGCGGTGGAATTACAGGCGACTATGGACACGCTGGCGCGGTAAAAAGTTCAAACCGAAACTTGTTGTCGTTATAGCGAATAAAGCCGATAAGTGGTGGGACGACCAAGCGAATATCCTGTGGCAACAACAAAGATTGCGCGAGCATCGCATTTTTGATTCTCTTCGGCCCGCTATGATTGAACTACAAAAAGCGGGTATTCCGTGCAGAGTGTCTATGATGGCTACGCAAATCGGCTGGAATGTAGAAAGCACTTTAATTGAGATGCTTTCGTGGTAATAGGTGAGAGACATGATGAATCCGCTAACTTGGGGCGTGGGAGAGCAACCTCCCCTCGCTATGAACACACAGACTGAATTGACACGATTGGCCGCTAATACGAGTAATGTATCGTTGGCGCAGTTGCAGGGATTGGCACAAGCACAAGGGGTGATGCAGGCGGCAGTTGAAGAGCAACCGCATATTGAGATACCGCGCGTTAATTTTTTCCCTTCACGCCACTCTAACCCTCGTAAGGCCCGTAAAAAGGACATTAAGCAGGCTTACAGGCTACTCAAGCCTACTAAACGGCCGTGGTATTCGCCGCTTCGTTGGTGGTTCGGTGGCAAATATCGCTACAACCGTAATACCTCCCAATGTTGTGTTGATGGTTGTGATGTTGATTATTTGCTCAAAGTGATGGGTAATGTCTATGACGAAATCCGTGATGAAGAAACAGGCCGCTCTCTTTGGGAGATGTACTTTGTTGATGGCGTCTCGGGCGAATCACGGGCGTTCCTCGCTCGTGAAGGGGTCACTGGCGGACGAACTATGCGCGCTACTTACTGCCCCGAGCACTTACATTTGTACCATTTACTCGCTAAGTGGGAGCAAGAGCAAGAGCAAGAGCAAGAAGCGTCAAGAGGTACTTTGAAGGACAAAGTGAAGAAAGGGGTGAGCATTGTCGCTGTGCCGATTACTGCTGTCACTGCTAAAGATAACACACCCCCCACTCTCCAAAAATACGAGCCGTTCTTCCGTATGTTGCGCGCTGATAAGATTCCGATAGTGCACATGAAGGACGCAAAAACAGGTATGAACGATTTGACTATAATCCTATTTGATAATAAACAATTCGCTAATAATGAGACGGGTGCCCCATTATTGGTACCGGAGGGGCAAGTTCAAGGAGGAGACACCGCTCCCGTAGGAGCGGGGTTGCAGCAGTTGTTAGTAGAAACACAGAACCAACTACCGGAGGTGGAATAATGGTTTGGCCTTTCGGTGGTGGACAACAACAGCAACCAACAGGTACTCTGAACTTGGGTCTTGCTAATGGCGCGCAGGCTATGCCCCAACAACAACAGAATCCGTGGGCGCAACAACAACAGAATCCGTTTATGGCAGGTATGGGCGTACCACAGCAACCTGTTGCGCCACCTTCTGAATTAGAATTAATAGCGATGCTGCAACAGTCGGCTACGCCCGTAGACGCGTGGCTCGCTGGTCAAGGGTTCCAGCAAATGTTGGGAGTTGTTTCGTCTCTTGTCGCGCTGAATCTTGTTGAGTTTTTTCGTCACGCTAAGTTTGTTGATGATGGAGAAGACGGGCTTAAGTTGGATATTTCTTCGTTGCCGCCACCCTTTCCGACTATGAGTATTGAAAACATCACAGCCGAGTTGTCTGCACTACAACAGGTAGCAAACCAAGCGGTACAGACGAGTATTCAGCGTCAGCAACAGATTTTGATGATGTCACAGCAGTCAATGATGGGTGGTGCTTTTAGCGCTGCTTTACAGAATGATTCTTTCATGGAGAAAGCCGGTGGGGCAGCCGGTGGGCTTATGCGTGGCGCGTTTGGTGCAGCAACAGGGATGAGGTGATGAAAAATGATAGAAGGACCAAAAATGCCGAATGGGAATCCGTTTAGTATGTCTAATATGAGTATAGCGATGAGTGATATGACTAATTTAGGTCGTTCAGTTGTAGTAGATTTGATTATGGTGCAAGTAATTGCTATGGCTCTTGGTGCGTTTTTGCTTATCGTATTTGAGGGATATTCAATGTCTGCTTCGCAACTCGCGTGGAATATGGGAGCATTATTCACTGCTTTCACTATGACTGGTGTAGTGTATCGCCGGCTGAGTACTTAGTTTAGGCCATTTATTTAGCGGGCATGTGCTGCTTCGTAAATTAGTCTTAGTTTTCATAAAACACCCACATTCCCTGCACCGAGAACCGTTGAACGAAGGGCATGTTTTGCATATATCTAATCGTGCTTGGGTCTCCGCCATAGGCAATCGGTTGTGAGTTAAAATATCCTTAGCGGCGATAGACAAATCTCGTACCGTTTTTGTCACACCCACCATCCGTGGTGCTCGCCCCAGTCGTCTCATATTGAACTGGAAATACCGCAACCCCTTTGAGTTATCGGTTAATCGCAGGGTGATGGCGGAGCGTATTACCCGAGCCTCATGCCGGCTTTGCCAGTGCGAAGAGCGTGATGCGTTAGAGGAAGAATTGAGTAACGGAATCGTTACAGCGAAGGATTTGGATAAGCGGATGGGGTGGCGTGAGAACACTTCTGATAGGCATTTCAGAAACCACATGGGAGAGTACCATTTAGGGTCTAACTCCGAGTGTGCTGTTTGTACTTACTTTAATCGCTACCAAGTTGAGGAAGACTATTACAACGGAGATGTCACCACTGATGCTATTGCAGAAATGTGCGGCTGTTCCGAATCAACTGTCTATAATCACATAAAACACCATCTAAAGCCGTTGGTGCAAGCCACAGCCGCTACTGCTATCTCTCTCCAAGCAGGCAAGGAAATGGACGCGCTTCGTAGTAATGTAGAGAAATTGAACGGAGAATTGTCTCATCTGTTTGATAATCCCGACCGCAACGACCCACAGTTTTACGGTAACCTGCAACGGATGCACAAAGAGGTACGAGAGACTGTCAAAGATATTCTCACGATACAAGAGCGCGCTATGGGTGGAATTACCCCCGAAGCGAGTATTAATGCCAACACAGTCAATCTAATCAAAGTTGAGTTGGCTAAAGAATCACCCGAAGTTTGGCGGCGCATTCGTGCTGGGATTGTAGGCGAAGAGGAGGAGAAAACATGAGCCGGGTACCAGTATCTATGCTGACCTGTACTGACATGGAAGGCTACGAACTTTTGCGTACATACGGGCCTCTCGCTCTTGACGAAGTTGACCAATACTTTGAACTGCTGCGCGGAGTTCTTGACCGATGGTATTCATCTGTCGGGATAATGGGTCCGGCTATTTATATTGATTATCGCGAAAACGAGCACATAATCGGCGAAACACAACGCCTGTTTGACGAGATGTTGGAGGAAGATGAGCCGGTCGCTGCTATGAAAGTACGCGATAAACTTCACATGATGCTTGAGGCTCTGAATTGCGTAATGAGAGAGATGGCTGAGGTATTCAACGGACCCGCGACAATAAGAGAGTTTTACTATAACCTACCCGCACGGCTGCGCGCGACATACGAGCATGTGCTCATGGGGGATGATGAATAATGCCAATGAGTGCAGGGACAGGTGGCACTTCCGGTGGTACTTCCGGTTTGCGATATAATCCTCGGCAGACCGCCGGTGACGAAGTTGGTTACGGCGTATCCCATACAAAATATAATCCACGAGACCCCGAAGATAAGGAGCGTGAGACCGAAGACAAACGCGAGGCGCGCGAAAAGCGTGACAAAGCGAAAGCCGGCTTGCAGCACCTCAAAGTGAAAGTCAAGAACAAAAAGCGAGAGAAAGAAGAGGCTGAGAAAGAGGCTGGTATGCTTTCTGACCTCACAGGACCTGCTGGTTCGCGTGGTGGTGACTTAGACCGAGCAATCGGAGCCATGAGCGGTACCGGTTCGGCGATGGGCGGTGGTGTCGGCGCGGTTCCGCCCGAACTTCCCGGTACAGGCGCTTTCGGTCAAGGTGGCGCGTTCGTTCGCGCCTTTGCAGTACTCAAAGATGACGAACCCGGCCGATTCGGTCGCACCGAGACAATAGAAAGTGTGAGAGCCAAAGCGCGAGGAGAGAAAGCCGCTCGTCACAGAAAAGGCAAAACAGTTGAGACTTTTATAAATCGGCGTGGTAAGAAACAAGCGCGGATGACTGCCCGAGACCCCGGTCGTCAGCGTGACTTAGGTCACTCTAAGCAACGAGTTCATTTTAATCCACGACAACAAACCGCGAGAAGAGCGCTCTCACCGCTATATCGCGGACCCAGTCACCCTCACTCTTCTAATCCCGACCCACGGCAGGCTGAACAGAAATTGTCCGGGCAAGCATCTTTTGCCCAAAACCCAAAATTAGGTTATGTCCCTCCAACTGAAACAATATCGCATTCATCACGAAAGCGTATAGGACAACCAAAGGTGACTCAACAACACAGGCCCGCTACTGCTGGCCCGAAGAGAATTACTCAACCAAAGCAACCTTCAACCCCGAAGGGTGCTGGATTCGGTACAGGACCCGCGTCCGCTCTCGCTATGAGCGAAGATGTGATGGAGATAAGCGACCTCTTACTCAAGTTTGGGTTCCCAAAAGCGAAATTGAGACAGGCTGATGTCGCTGAGTTCAAGAATATGCTACGCGAAGTCAAGCGTCTGCTCGCCGGTCTCAAGAAAGGATATGACGGTGAAGGTGAAGACGGCGAGAAACCGTCACCTAACGCTCACCGCAAACAAACTTCCGCCCCAACAGGGGCAACTGAGGTTGATGATGACTGGGGCGCTCCTCAAGACTGGGGCACGCACCCTTACGGGTTGTATATCGGGCGGAGAGGACAACCATGAGTATTCTCGTAAGAGACTCAAACTCTTTGCTCAAAGGTAAAGGTGTGGTTACAACTTTGCCCGATGGCAGTCAGCATTTTTTGTCCGGGGAGAATATGGCGCCGCCCGGTGTGGATTACAACCCGTTCTTTCACGACCCGACTACCGGCACTGTGCGTGATGATATAGAACACAAGTGGCCGTTGGAGGCTCTCGCGGAAAAAATGGCACGCGGGTATATCAAAAACGGTTACAAATTGATGGACCCACTTATGACCGCTAAGAAAATTATCAATCAAGGTCATGCTGGTTTTAATGGTAACCATCATGACTCCGCGCATCATCTACAACGAGCATTTCATGAAGAAACCGGTGAAATGAATCCAATTTATGCTACTTCTCACGCGTCTCCCGAATATCAGCATTCGCGGTTAGATACTCATGAGCGAAGAACTACTACCCCCGATGGGCAGCACATTAATTTTTGGGGGTCTGCCGCGCCACAAGGCGACCTCGGTCAGTTCGCTGAATCGGGCGCGGTTCATGCGTATCGTGAAATCCAAGAAGCGGAAAAGGCGGCCGGATTAGATTCGGGCGCGATTCGCGGCTCGCATATTGAACCCGGTAGTATGACGAACGGTCAAGTCTATCGTCATACATCGTTTGGTGCAGGTCCCGGCGCACAAGTACCGCGTGCGGTACAGGCTACTCAGAATCAGACGCGCCAATTAGATTCAGCCGACCCTGTCAAAATTATGTTCGGTGATGGGGGCAAACCTAAGTTGCCCGCAGCGTTCTTTGAGACAACAGGGACAGGTGGAGCGGAACCCAAAAAAGTAGCCGCGACATTGAGCAAGTATGGGATAAAGGACCCCGAATTACTCAACGCGATGAGCAAATCGGGTATTGGGCAACTACTTGCAGGCGGAAAACGCACTGGTGGCAAACTTGAGCGGTTAATGAATGAATTAGAAAAGCGTCTTGACATAGAAGGAGAGAATGCTGACCTATTTACACGAATACAGTCGCATATCCCGCGACCGACCGGCTGGACTGGTCGTGCGGCCAAAGCATCGGTGAATCTTGCAGCGATGATAGACCTCGCTGGCGAAATCGGTGATGACTTGTCTGATTTCGGGTCTTGGGACAAAGTTGCACCCGGTGTGGTTGAAGGATGGCAGCGTATCGCCCCTATGGTCGCTCAAGAGAGAGGCGGTAGCGGTGGAGCGCGTGATTGGGGTGCGGCTATACCCGAACAGGCCCATCAATCGGCTGCTACACCCCAAATGCCTGCGATTTCGGAAGGTCCGTCTCATTTTTCCGAACTAAGCCCAGTTAAGCCCCACGAACCAGCCCCGCTACCGGGTCCGCCAGCACGAGAACCCCCTATGGGGGAAATGGCCGGTATGCCGCCCCCTGTAGACCAAATGGCCGGTATGCGGCTCCCAATGCAAAGTAGGATGGCCTCAACTTTCACTCGTTCGGATGACCCAACAATGCGCATCTTACTCGCTATGGAAGAGGTACAACTCGCCTCAGCGCGTAAAGACGCGGAAATCCGCAAACATTTGCCCACAAAGCGCGATTTGAGCGTGGAAAACTTGTCAGATGTTAATTTGGTCGCTAATCGCCTCAATTTAACTTCAAATGATGTTATCGCGCTATATTCCGCCGGTGGAGACTGGGAACGCGTAGCGAAAACATTTCAAGTAACCCCCTCTGTGGTCGGCGCGGTGAAGGTGGTGTTCTCGTGAACGAGTGGGCCATTCTCAAATCCGAACTTGATGTATTAATGATATACGAAGAGGAGGCCGAAGCGGTCGCTCAAGTGATGTACAAGTGCAATTTCCCGTCAGAAGTTGAGCGCTGGGTTTGGGTTGGCGATTCTTTATTGAAAGAACTCCCGTTCGGTGCCGGTGGTCAACCGGTGCCGGGATGGGGTCAGTTTGATGGTCAAGACCAGCAAGGTCAGCAAGGACAGGAGCCGTGGCAGCATCCTTCGGCGAGAGCCGATGCGCAGTTACAGCAAGGTTTGCAGCAACCTCAAAACACATTCACAAATCAACCGCAGGGAGTTCAGACCCGAATGACCCCCAGTTTGGCTTCAAGGTTCAAACCGTGGGGAACAAGGACCGAAGTGCAAGGACCGGGTTGGGAAACAGGGCCGGGTACGCAACAATTTCATCAAGCGAATGTAAAAGGAGGGCACGGCCCTCAAGAATATCACGATTGGGTCAACGAGCAATACGGCGAGCCTCAAGACGGCGTAGGACAACGAATGGGGCGAGCACTCGGCCGATTCGGTACATGGGCCGGAGACAAAGCAAAAGACGCGTGGGGTGGAGCAAAGAATCTCGGGCGCAAAACCGCGAGAGGCTTCGCTGGTGCAGGCACATACATTGACGAGATGGGTGGTAGCATGGGGCGAGGTTTAACTGGCGTGTGGGACGCTTTCGGTAACGCGCGGAAAAAAGCGAGCCAAACCATGTCAGATAGAGCACAGATTCAAGGTGGTCATGCTACTGCCGAGGAAATCCAACAGGAAAGAGACAAAGACCGAAGAGAAGAATTACAAGGTCAACAGAAAACTTTAGCAGACGAAATCGCAGCAATTGGTGGTGGGCACGGTACTGGAGCCGGTGCTCCGCGCGGCGTTCCGCAACGACCGGAAATACCCCCAGCACCACTGCTGGATAACTTAGGAGGTCAAATCGCACCGTCACCGGGAGCAGAAGAACAACCACCAGCGCCAGCACCTTTGCCACCAGTGGCACCGGATGCTACACCAGCACCTTTACCACCAGTGGCACCAACAGGAGATGTGAAGGTGACCCCACCTCAAGCAGCACAAACATCACCCCACGAAGCGGGGATGGCAGCGGCAGGGATGGGAGATATGGGGCCAGCGACACGAAGGAGATTTGAAGCGGGAGGCCCCGATTTACGAGCGGAAGGCTCCCCAACTACTCTTGAAGGTTTGAGTGATGAACAACTTGCGCAGGTTCAACAACAACAAGGTACCGTTGATGATATGTTAGCCGGTAATCCGTGGAGTCGCGAACAGCACCATTCAGCCAATCAAGGACCGAGTTCTGCTTTTAGTGAAAAGTCGTATAATCAGTTGGCTGCCAAAAACAGGCCCCCCGAAGGACAGAATGTGTTTGACGCTACTACACCACTACCACCGGTTGCCGGTAAAAAAGAAGACGAGCCGCCATTACCACCCGAATACGATAGTGAAGGAAGAGGTTATAGTGACCTCTCCCGCAAAGAATACGATTTATTGACTTCGTCCGATTCATTCACGCACGCGTGGGATTACTTACTCAAGGGTGCGTGATGTTGTGTGCCCGACTTTGATGACCCAATTCTTGAGATAGACTGGGAAATGAGCAAAAAGGATTTCACTTTCTTTTTCCAAGATATTCTCGGGTGGCAACTTTCTCACCATCACGCGCAGTGGGTGGATAACCTAAACGCGCACGACAGATACTGTGTCAAAGCGGCACGAGACCACGGTAAATCCGTCCTGTTCCTCTCATACCTGTTGTGGAATGTAGCATTCAAACCGCGAACTGACGCTATCATTTTCTCTCACTCGTTAGACCAAACTATACGCCACATGCGATTCATAGACGAAATGATACAGATGACCCCGATTCTGCGACACCTGCGCTCAAAAGACGCGTGGGCGAAAACCTACTTCGGGTTCACCAACGGGTCGCGTATCACCGCTAAGTCGGTCGGTGGTGCTGTGCGTGGTGCTCACCCCGACATCATTCTTTGTGACGATATTCTGTGGGGAACAACCGACACCGAATTGAAAAAAGTGGCAACTTGGTTCTACGAAGTTATGGTCCCCACTCTCCACCATACTGCTAAACTCATGATTGTCGGGACGCCGTTCACGCCTACTGACCTTTACACTGAACTTGAGAGTAAGGACGGGTATCTCGTTGAGACATTCCCTGCAATAAATGAGAGAGGCGAATGCCTGTGGCCGGAACGCTGGGATTTGGAAGCGCTTGATGCGCGCCGAAAGGACATGCCGGCAGTAGCCTTCACTCGTGAATACCTGTGCGAGCCGATTGATGACGCGAGCAGCCTGTTCCCGACAGCGATTCTGCAACCGTGTCGCGATAATGGCTTATGTCTCATAAACCGGCGACCCGAAGGTGACGATGAAGCGCAGTATTTTATTGGCTGGGACCCGGCGATTTCTTCTGAGCGTAGCGCGGATTATACCGTGATGGTTGTTCTGCGGCGACCCGAAGACTCGCCTATCCTTGAAATCGTGCATTATATCCGTAGGAAGGGTATGGATTTCCGTACGCAGATTATGGAGATACAGCGCCTTAACTCCAAGTTCCGGCCGGAAGTGATTGAACTTGAGGCCAACCACTTTCAGCGCGTTTTCGCCACAGAACTACGGGCGAATACAGACCTACCAATCAAGACTTTCATCTCCTCAAAGACCAAGCGCGAGTCAATGCTTATGGGTCTCGTTTTGAAGTACGAGCGCGAGCAGATGAAAATGCCGTACGCTGATGAAGACAGCCGGGAAATGACGCATATTGCTGAAAACGAATTGATTATGTTTGGCATGTCCCGCACCGGTAGACTTGAATCTATAGGCCGGCACGATGACTTCGTAGTCGCGCTTGCGCTTGCGCATTGGGCGACCACGGAGTTCCGAGAGCGACTCATAGATTTGGACGAAATAATGCCGGGGATGATTGACTAATGTGGGGCAGTACACTAATCGGTGACGATTATGATTCGCCCGTAGAGGGGCTACCACCCGAACTGCTCACTATCGTCAAGGATTTGGCACAGCATCCCGATTTTATCAAAAACACAGTAACGCCCGGCGCTATCGGGGACGGTGAAGCGGCCAAAACCGGTGGTCATGGTACGCTTCAACCTAAATCCCCCGAAGGGTTAGCAGACCCTCGTGGTGAAGAAAAGCGCCGTAAGCGTCTGATGGAGACCGCCGGTGCTCTCGGCACCGCTGCTCCGACCGACCAAATCCAAATGTCGTTCCCTGCATCCGGCAACGGGTGGTTTGATACCTATTTCGGTAAAGGGGCCGAAGGGATTGTCAAAGATTTGCGTAACGCTCGCCGCGTCCATAAAGAGTTCAAGACAGATATTGATGACGCTATTGAGGCTGTCCGCCTCGTAAAGCGCATGGAGGTTGATTCAACTTTGGGTAACATTCCGTGGGCTGAAACCCACTTAGGGGCTATGCGCGAACTCGGGCTGTCTGACCGTGACCTTACCGCTTTACGCAAACACGCCAATCCGCGTGAGATAAGTCTGAGACAGGCGTGCCTTATGTGGGAGAGAGCAGGTGACACGATTGAACGGTTGTCCAAACATGAAGAGGAATGGGGGTCAGTTGAGCAATCCGAGTGGCTTGAGGCTACGCAACTGCGCAAGGACGCCCGCAAGCAGTGGAAAAATACACTGCACCAAACTGACAATCTCAATAAACAGGAAGCCATTTGGCTGACTAAGGCGGTTAATTCTCTCACCGAGCGCGGCGTCTTGACTACCCGCACTCTTTGCGAGTCTATGGAAGAGCGCAATTTGACACCTTCACGGCTTGGCGCGTTGCTGAAAACATACGGGGGTGATTTTGACATAGTGAAAGCGAGCAAAGGTTCGTGGTCGCTAATACAGAATGATGGTACTATTCTTGTCAAAGACCCGTGGGCTTACACTGCCGGCTTCATTGACGCTGACGGTTACATAACGATTACAAAACGCGGTGAGCCGAGAGCGGGGATTATAGCCACAGGGGCGAGGGGTAGAATCCACTGCGAGAATCTGTACAAAACTCTTGGGTGCGGCGTTCTGCAACTTGACCTCAAGGTGCATAAGACCAGTAAGCGGTCGCAGCACCGTCTCCAATTCTATTCAAAGGCTGATATTGCCAAGTTGCTGAAAGGGGTTCAACCCCACCTGCGGCTGAAAAAGGAACAGGCCCGTGCCGTGCTGGAACTCTTAAACCTCGGACGCGAGTCTGTCGCCAAAGCGAGAAAGACAGAACTGCAACGAGTCGTGAAATGGGAGAATTGGAAAGACACAAAGGCCGATGACCTACTCGCTGAATGGGGCGTAGGAGTGGAGACTGTGGAAAAATGGGCCGCACGAGACCCCGAATTGATACAACTTGGTATTGAGGCCGAGCGTTTAGCGGGGGAATTGTGATGCCGAAGCCAAAGGGAATCGCAGTCATGCGCATCACCATAAAACCAAAAAAGGGTGGGTCGGACGAGTCACCCGTTGATGACGACCCCGGCACCGAATATGACGGGCCGCAAGACGACAGTCATGAGCACGGTATGAAAGAGGCGATGAAATTGGTTCAAGGATTATTGGGAGGCGAAAACGATGGCTGAGGAAGCAGAAGAGAAAACACGAATAGGGCGGTTCCTTTCTGCTCTCTCTAAACCGTTCCGCAGGTCATCCACGCCCGAACCGATGATGCCGCTTTGGAAAGCGGGTATCCAAGAGCCGGTGCTCGTACAAGGTGTTACAATCCCTGCGCTATACGCTACCGTACAAGAGTCAATCATCCTACGAACTACAATCAATACGCTCACCCAAGAGATATTCCGGCGCGGGTATTACTGGGAACGCAAGTTCCACAAGAAATGCACCGAGTGCGAAGAGGAGTACCAACACAACACTTTGGAATGCGATTTATGCGGGGGCGAGACAGAAGACCCCGATATAGACCAAGTCATCTATCCTAAGTGGATGCTCAAGCAACGCAACAACCAAGACCAATCATTCTTTGATGTTATGCGCGAAATTGAATGGGATTTGAATATCGTTGATGATGCGTTTCTTGTATTACAAAAAGAATACTTCGTAGATGAAAAGTCCAGCGATATTGAGTTTTTTCGTGTAAAAAATATGATGCGCGCTGACCCTACTTTCATGCGACTCGTGGCTGATAAGGCTGGGGTGCGTGGTGGGCGGTGGCTTGTGTGTATTCGTGCTGAACACAGAGACAAAACTTACCCGCATACCGGCGACCACGAAGACTGTGAAATGTGCGGTCTGCCGCTCCAAGATGTTCATTTCGTCAATTCGGCTGGTGCCGGTAAGACGCAGTATTACATTGAGGGTGAAGTAATGCACATTTCCAAGTTCAATCCGTCCAAGTTGTACGGTCGCTCGCCTGTGGCTACTATGTGGAGACAGGCTATGACGCTCGCTGCTATGGACAATTACATGTATCTCGCTTACTCAAAGCGCAGAATCCCTCGCGGTGTTCTTGCTATTACTACCGACAATATCCAATCCACTGCCTCATTTTGGAAAGGCGCGGAAGAGAAAATGGAGCGTGACCCTCACTATATCCCGAAGGTCGGTATTGAATCAGCGTCCGGTCGCGGTAAAGTTGAGTTTGTTCGGTTCATGGACAGCATGGACGAAATGCAGTACGCCCAAGTCAGAGACGAAATCCGTACCCGTATCGCGTCATTTTACGGCGTGTCCAATATATTCATGATGGATACAGGCAAGGGTGGCGGTCTGAATAACGAAGGGATGCAGATTCTCGTTACTAACCGCGCCGTTGAATCGGGTCAGAAAATCTATACTCGCGAAGATGGTTTGTTCCCTCGTATGCTAACGGAAATGGGTGTTACCGATTGGAAAGTCACGCTTTATCCAAACGAAGAGGAAGATGATGTTACCCGATTACGCCGCGATGAGATGGAAGTCAATGTCGCTCAGCGCATGACCCAACTTGGGTTCCAGCCGGAACTTAAGGAAGACGCGGCGCGTGATATTAGATTCATTTACAAGAAACCCGAAGACCAAATGGGCGGAGCACCGCCCGGTGGAGCACCGCCGATGGGCGGTGGTGGTATGCCCGGTGGTATGCCCGGTGGTATGCCGATGCCCGGCGGAATGCCGATGGGTGGTGGAATGAGACCCGGTGTCCACCCACAACAAGCGGGCATGAGACCCGGAATGCCTATGCCCGCTCAAGGCGGAATGCCACCCGGAGGAATGCCACCCGGCGGGATGCCACCCGGCGGGATGCCACCCGGCGGGATGCCCGCTCAAGGTGGTATGCCTATCCGAACGGGGCAGCCTATGGCCGGCCTCGGTGAATCGCAAGGTTTGCGCGACAGAGGTCCGTCCCCCGTTGAAGAGGTGCAAGGTCTCACAGGTCACCCGACAGGTGGTAAGAAAAAGCAGCGCGGCTCCGAAAAATCGGCGATTGAGCAGGCACTTGATTCAATTAGTGACGCTCATGCTGGCGTGAACGGGAAGCAGAAACAAAGCGGTTTCAAGCGATAGGTTCAATATATTAAGGCGCGTGGGGTGTGTTGATGTCAGCAGACGCGATACTCAAGATTGACCCAATGGTGCGCAAATTAGAAACCGATTTAGCGGCCGTGAAAGAAGCACTACAGAACGAAGATTTAGTGAGCGCGCAACAGTTTTTGCGTAGTATTAACAGAACCAGCGATTATCTCGCTGATGATGTGACAAGTATTTACAAATCCACATTCAAGGAAAACGCGCCTACCGGCCCTAACGATGTTTTCGCGGGCGGAGCGCCCGTACGCCAATTTAACGAAACTGAGCAAGTAATTGATGTGGGCGACAGAGGTAAATTACTGAAAGGTACAATCATGCCTTCCCGCATTGGTGGTATCATGAAGCCTCACCGCTCACCCGGACAAAGGCTGTGATACCGTGAGAAAGGTTGCCGGTGGTGAAGCGAGCGCTGTGCCCCATACTACATTTGTTGGGCATTCGGCGCGACAGTCTGCTACTAATCCAATGATTCTCAAACAAGGGATGGACGATGCTCCACCCGAAGCAGAAGGCCCCGAAGGCCCGTTAGAAGGCTCCGAATTAGAGAGAGCGATGCTCAAAGACCTTACCAAATGTCTTAACCGCTGTTACGACCTTACCGATGAACTTTTGCGACAGGGTTTTGATTCGGGAAGGATATTGGATGGTAAAATAAGTCAATTACAGGGAGAAGTCCGCGAATTGATGGAAGGCGGCGGAGAAGACGAAGACCCGTCTACTGACCTTCACGATATGACGGGGGGACCAATATGACAGATGAGAGAGACGAAGATAACGCGGTCATGCGACTCATGAACGCGCTAATAACCAAAATGGAAACTATGGATTCGCAAATGAGCGCTATGCGTGCTGATATGCGCAATCCCGACACACTACTCAAGCGCGCTGGATTCGTGCGCATGAACTCACCATCAGTTGATGATGTTTGGGGCGACCCTCTAAGAGGAGACCGAAGCGGAGTCATTGAGAAAGCCGGAGACGGCACCGAAATTGATGTCGTGGGCCTACCTTCGTCTAACGAAGAATGGCACGATATGGATTGGGGAGATATTCACGCGCTGGCTGAATCAGCAGGCGCACCAACAGAGAGTGGGTTTTCCACGACTCGGCGTTCAGTAGGTGAATAACATGGTAAGACCAATTAAAGTGGAAGCAGGCGAATGGGATGAAGGGGTTGACAACCTCCTTGAGAAAGCGAAAGAATTAGACATTCGGTTGAAAAAAGCGACTACTGAAACCGATAACAGCGAAATGCGTAGTATTGGCGGCGTTGAAGAAGCGCGCCCTGCTCACTATTACACTAACCAACAACTACCCGACACCCCCGAAGATGTCAGCAAAACAACACAATCAAGCGGAGAATCGGTACGATTCTTACAGGCTAACCCACACGATGACGGTGGCGCGGCCAGCGCTCACATGACTGACGGCGGACCACCAGACAGGCCAGCAGGTATTACTAATGAGAAAACTCTCTTCGGTAAAGCAGAAGAGTGCCCTTGCGAAGGTTGCGCGGCGTCAAAGTGCGAATGCGAACCGGGCTGCAAGAACTGCAAATGCAAATCAGTCAAAAAGGCCGAACTGTTCGGCGCGTGGAAGGAAGACAATCCTTACCTATTGAGCGAACTTGCCGAAAAGGCTGAATCCCTCGCCCGCCGCCTATGATAGCGGGGGGAGAGGAATGAGAGAGTCGGCAGAACGATTTTGGGCGCGCTCTCGTTACGAGTTCTTCAAATGCTTACCCGATGCCGATGCCGATGACGCTGCCGATTTTATGTTCGCAGCGCTTGACGCTTACAGGAGAAATGTACCGATTGATACTAATGACCTTTTGTTGGTAAAATCCGCGAGAGGGATACTAAAACAGACTGATTTAGGTGGCATAAAACCTGTTCGTGAATTATATGATTATTCACCTAAAATGGTAGCCCACCCCCCTGCCAATCAAGGTACATTACCGCGTGAACCCCATAGTGACCTCAAAGAAATCATATCAGCAGGGGAATGGGAAGACGCGCAAATTGACGAAGGTGATTCAGAAGCGGTGAGAAAAGAGAAGGTGCATAAACAAACCATAATGCTTTGGAAAATGGCATCGGGGAGAATGGAGACCGCTCCCGCAACAGAAGGAGATATGCGTAGAGCACCGGGGTCTGACGCTGTCCGACCCGACAGGCACCCTATGATGGATATTGGCCTGTTTGAGAACAAGCACTCGTTGCTCCCGTCCGCTCCCGTTCATCAGACATACCGTTATTTGTATCGTGATGGTTCCGGCGCACGAGAGTTTGATGAAGGGCTTGATGCTCATGAATCAAAATACGCTGATTATCCGCATAATAGCGATAGTAATTTTGGAAAACATACAGGCCAAGTATCGCTCTCTTCGTTGTATGAGCGCGGATTCAATAAGTGGTTAGACCGCTGGCAGAATAACGCGGACGAAAACGGCTGGGAAAAACCCGAAGATGGTGATGATGAGTACCGGCAGATGTTTATGGCTCACAAATTGCTTGAGTGGGAAGGGTATAATCCCGACAAGTTGCTTGATGAGGAGACAGGTAGACATAACGAAAGCGGATTGGCAGAAAAAATGTCGGAGGAAGGTGTGAGGAACCCTAACGCGCGACTCGGTTTTATGTCTCACCTCTACGGCTTAGAGATGTTGGAGCCACAAGAAAGACTCCATGTCATGCGCTGGTTATTGAACGGCGCTCCTCATAATGAGGAAGCGAGAGAAGATTTTGATAATCTTGATTTTCATGGATGGGAGCATTGGCTACCTTTCCTAAAACGACAGAAAGGTATGGTAAGAGGTCCACGAGTACACCAAAAAACACGAGCGTTTCCTTACATACCGGGCGCGATAGTTAATTGGGCTGATAATAATGAAGTGAAATTACGCGATGTTGGGGAAGGGGCCGGTAGCGAGGCTATCGGGAACGCGCTTGACAGGTTGCATGTCACTGAGCACGATGGAGTATTTTCACATTATGGGGACGAAGAAGAAGGCTCAATGAGCGCGAGACATCATATTATGCGCAACGCGTTAGGTGAAGAAAATCTTATGGATGAGTACGAGCACATGCTTAGTGGTCTCAATTTACCTACTGGTGAGATTAGTGATGAAGGTATGGCGATATGGGGCGGCCAAAAGGGTCAAGAGGAAGAAAGCCACCTTACTCCTCAAGTCATAGACCAATATGTAGAGAACGGTTGGTTAGACGAGAGTGTTAGAGACCAATTGTTTAACGAAGGGGTAGCGGAAAAACACCAGCAAGATTTAGTTGGTGGCGCCGCGATAAGACAGGTCGGTGCTCCAGCAATAGGTGGTCTAAACGCTGACGGTACTCCGTCATTCTCTCACATGTTTGATATGGATGGTGGAGGTATGGGGTTGGACGAGAATGCGTATTTGCACGGTGTCCACCAAATGTACCCCGGTGTATTTACAGGCCCGGTTGATAAAATGTTAATGGAACCGAACGAGCAGTGGTTTGATACAAAGAGCGAAGAAGGTTTGACACGACAAGAGGCTATGTTGGCTTGGCCGAAAGAAATTGAGCGTTTCGCGCAAGCGGGAGGTCCCGAGGGGGCGTACGATAAACCTATTGTGCCCCATGACGAGATGCAATCTATGTTCGGATATGCGCGCACAGGTGAGTTTAATAGAAGTGCTACACAGTCTCATTTGAACCCGAGTAATGTAAAATGGCGCTCACCAAATATGAATACCCTCACCCCGGGATTTGTCGCCAAAAAAGGGAAAAAACTCCCCACTTATCATGGTAATCCTACATCTATGAAATCTCAATTCGTGATGCCACAAACCACAGATTTGATAGCGGCCCTTTGTGGGCTTGCTCGGCCGGCTGATAGACACGACCGGCCATTAGGTTCGGAAGGTGAATCAACCCACATGATACCAACAGACGGATTAGATAAACTGATAACTACGCATGGGTATTGGGATAATGGTTGGCTGCCGGGTGTGGATAAAGACCACCCTACCGGTGAGCAGAACGAAGAACAGATTGGTAGATGGATGAGAGAAATGGGTTTTTCGCGTGAAGCGGGAGACAAAACACGGTATGGAGATTTGAGTGATAAGTTATTGTCTCCCGAAGATGATGATTTAGGGGGTGGGTATTCGTTTTACTCGGTTGAACCAAAGGGAGATTATGACCAACATTCCCTAAGTTCCCTTTTATCGCATTATGATAATGTCGCTGGTGGTATGATTGACACTTCGGGTAAAGAAGAGATGCCGATTTTTAACCCGGACGCGTTCATAGCAGACGACCATGAAGGAGAGCCGCGTATTAATTTGGATAGAGAAGAGGCGTCACAGTATTTGTTAGAACACGGAGACTTTGGTCCTAATGTCCCCCAAAGTGTGCCTCAGCACATGTCCGCTGAGCAATTAGCGAACACGCATAATATCCTTTCAGATGACCCCAGCGCGGCAAAAGTGAATATCCATAGTTTGACAGGGGGGCCGGGACAGAAGCCTAATGCTGACGCGGTGGACGGCTCAAACTTTTCATTCCCTTTACAGAACGGGAACAGGGCCTTTATGTCACGAGAGCACCCTGTTGATATGGCAGAATACTTCCTTGACCTTTTAGAGGGATTACCGGCGGCTATTGAAACCGCGGATAAAGCGAAAAAAGAGAAAGGCCCCAAACGAAATATAGATGGTTTGAATAATGCCATTGAGCGTCAACGACAAATCGTGAATGATTTGAGGGATAGACACACGCCCCTCGTCCCCTTAGAGACGGCTGATAATAAGTCTTCTCAATCTCCACACCGAAGGAGAGTAGCGCAAATAGCAGAAGATTGTAATAATACGCACGCGGCTATTGAAGCGGTATTACCAGTGTTCAAAGAACTTGCAGAGAAACACTTAGGGGGAGGTCTATTTGATAGTACTACAGATAATCAAGGAGAAGAAGATTGGAATGCCGCTACACCCGCGATAATGGCTCTTGTGGAAGCGGCTGAGCGCTATGTCGCTAATCACCAAACACCCGAGATGAATAAAAAACTCGGTATTGGTGATGAGAATGGAAATATCATGAGTCACCATGACCTGCCTTTATCAATAGCCAATGAAGGGGTGAAGCCTAATGACGAAGCCTTACATGACAGAATCCAAGATTTTAAGCAGAAAGGTAACCCGAGTATGTTGCATCTATTCCATGAATGGCTTGACCCGTATAGTAGAGTTTTCAACGAGGACGCTGCTCTACCACCAGTAGCAGGGGCAGAGCCGACAGGACCTACAACTGACGAAGAGCACATGCGCGATATTATCAAACACGCTATCGCGAGAGTCAAAGCCACGCAACACCCGGAATGGAAATCAAAGAACCCCGCGGGTGCTGTTGTAGGGAAAGCCGGTGAAAAGGACCGAAAGAGACGACACAATTGGGTCACGAGTTTTATGGACGACCTTGACGATTCTTCTATAAACACTATGCTGAAAAATCACCCCGAAGAGATTGCTCAATCGTTGTCTGACCGATTCGCTAAACAGAGTGGTAGTATTCACGGCAAAGCAACACCTTACAAATGGCCGGCAAGCACCGAAGCAGAGTTAATGGACAGAATGTACAAAAAGTTCAGACATGAATTGACTAAAAATACTAACTGGGAAGCCGGCACAAAAGGCGCGAAGGGTTCCGCTGGTGGCAAAAGCGCGCGAAGAAAGTCACAAGGGAAAGCCGATGATATAATTGGTAAATTATCACGGTACCTCGGGCAACCTCTCCAGAATAAAAGCGAAGGTGGGAGCGAAAATGACACAGTATTTAGACCACAACCGTTGGGGCGAATGAACGCTGGGACACAGACTATTATGCCTTTATACACATCGCCCGCCATAAAAAGACATCATGGTTATCCAACCAAACCTCCGTTCACTGTTGATTACGATAAGAGAACTGGTGAGCCTGTCTTTTTGGAAAATGTTAGCCAACCTAAAATATCGGATTTGGCTTTACCACCCATCTCTCTCATGCGAATTATTAACGAAGGGATTATGCCTATGGATTTCGCTGCAAACAAAATGGCGGAAATGGGGGATTACTTTGACATTGATACCGCCGATACAAAACCACAGTTGTCGCACTTAGGCAGAAGAAACACCAAACCTACTAAGATAAACGAAAGATTCCGGCGCGGTGAGCCGCTTGAGCGTCTGACTTTCCTTGATATTCTTAAAGAGGAAGACGAGGAGAGAGAAAAGGGAGACGCCTCACCGATAAAAGCCGCTCACCGCATTTTTGACCTCTCAGACTTAGAAGACCTGCGCGGGTTCAGTGGGGAATGGATAGTGAACTCGTGGCCCGAAGGCCAGCGAGTGATAATTGAGCGCGATGATGACGATGTCAAAGTCACAGGGGCGACAATTTCTGATGAGTTAGAAGAATCAGTGAAAGAGATTAACGAAAAGAACTTCGTGGTAGATGCAATCTATGACGGTAAGGTTTTGCATATCGTTGACTTGTTACGAGTCGCTACAGAAGATGTCACCGAAGAGATGCTAAAACACCGAATGCGTGCGCTCCGTGGTAGTTTTGAGGCTAATGAGAAGGTGAAAACACCACAGCCGATTAACACGCGGCAGACGGATGACGAAGGTCTCGCTGAATCGGTGAAGGAAATAGAAGGCGGGCGTATCATGCTCCGCGACTCCGAATCAACTTACATGGAGGGCGAAGCGCGTCATCCGAAATGGGTACTACTTGATGATGAGAAGCGCGTCAGTGTGATTATTCTCGGACAGCGGGGGCAAAACAACCCTGTGTATAGGCTCGGGATAGGGCCGGTTAGTGACGAAATTGCTGAAAAACTCGGTAATCGCGCGGCTAAAGTTGATGGTAAGCAGTACATGGATATTGGAACAGCGAGCGGTGATGGTTCGTTTGACGAAGGTGACTTCGCTACTGTGAGCGTTGGTAGCGTCTCCCGTAGGGAGCGCGGCGGCGAATCGGTGTATGCTTTGCACGGCGCAAAATTACAAGGAGCGGCTGAATCTAAAGCGACTGATAGTATAGCCACTCTCGGTATGCTCACTAAGTCGGGAATCCCTCACATACCGCATAGCGTGGCTGTTGAGGGTGTCAAAGTCATAGTATCGCTACCCACTATTGATGATGATGTGATTTACAAAGCCCGCCGACTGGAAAATGAGACAGGTGTGTTACTTGATGTGTGGAGAATAGGTAAAGGAGAGTCATTACAGGGCGATTACCCCGTACGCGTAGCAGAAACACTACGCCCATGTTGGGAACCACTCGCCGCGTTGATGCTGAAAGGTGTGGCTAAGATAGATTATGACCCGCGTGAATACATGCACGACAAAAAGCGTAAGAAGAAAGCGGAGGTTACACCCGACCCGCGGCCGGAAGACAAAAAACCGAAGAAAATTATGCCGAATCAGTTACTGAAAGACCCCGTCATCGTCAAGGCGCTACTCGTTTTAGAAGAATTACTCGCGAAAGAGAAGATGACTTGGACAGGACCGAAGGGTCTCGCAGTCGGTCTTGGCACAGAAGATGCTGCGCCACGCGGTCCGACCGAATTAACGCGCCCCGAGACGCTTCCCGACTTCTATCCCGATGGACGCGAGAAGGAGAAAACCCCCGAATCCGGTAGCAAATCAAAGAAAAACAGCAGTATTACAACAGAAGAAGGTGAAAAAGCGAGGCTTAGTATCACCGATGAAGAGGCAGTGTTAGAGTTGCGCGCGGATTAAATACCATAACTTCGCGTGGGGTGAGCCAGTGGTCGCGAGTGCAGTCCTATCAAGCCAATCATCACCCCTCCTCATTAAGGGGATTGGAGATGACCTCATTGTCGCCGGATACGCAAGCGTTGAACTCGTTGATAAACAAGGAGACCTCATTACCACAGGCGCGCTTAATGAAGCGTTCCACAAGTTCATGGATAACGCACAATGCAGAAATGTACAACTCGCGCACTCCAATATACAAGTCGGGGAAGTTGTCCCCGAATACACAGATTCCTCCGGGCGCTTATGGAAATCCGAAGTTGACGACAGCGGCATGTTCGTTGTCATTAGACTACGGAATGACATTGAAAAGGCTCGCGAAGTTGCATCCGAGGTGCGAAAAGGCAATCTTAAGTCTTTCAGTATCGGCGGACAAGCATTTGAGCGAGTCAGCAAAAGCAGCAAGGAGCGAGGCAGTTACCGGGAAATCCGGCGCATGGAGTTGCATGAAGTAACAATATGCGAGAAAGGAATAAACCCGGAAGCACAATTCAGAATACTAAAACAGGACGATGAAAAAATGACAGAAACAGAAGTAGTAACACAGTTACATGATGTATTGGAACGATTGTCAAAGAAACTTGACGATGCTGAGTCTGATGGAGACGACAAGGGTGGGTTCCCGTTCGGCGACAAGAAGGACAGCAAAGACGACAAGAAGAAAGACGAAAAGAAAGACGAAAAGAAAGACAGCGATGATGGGGGGGATGACAAAGAAAAGATGGCTTATTCTGATGAAGAAGTTGAAAAAGGATTTGATGATGTTATCAGCACCGAGTACTTGCAGTGGTTAGAGAGCACCGTGAAAGGCGCTGGCTATGACACTAACAAGGCGCGAAGTCAGTTTGAAAAGGGCTACGGCCCCGGAGAATCCGGCTTTGACCATCGCGGACAAGGTTCTCTTGAAGGCGCAGGTGAGGAAGATTCCAAAAAGCGTCCAAAGATGGATTTCGGTAGCGGTGGAAGCGGCAACAAGTTCGCAATCCGCGCAAGCGCAGACCCAGCACCTACTGGTAGCAAGTTCGTAATCAAGGAGAATGTCAGCGGCGCGCAACTTGAAGAGGCTTATGCAGTCTACAAGGCAGCACGCGCGGAACAAGAGTTCAAAGGAGAACTCGGTGGCGCGTTTGATGAACGCTACACTTCCGAGATGACTCAGAAATCTAATGAGGAAGCACGACAGTCATTTGACTCTCGTAAGCCATTAGAAGACATACAAAAAGCAGTTATCGCGCTAAATGAGCGTATTAACAACCTGTCCAGCGGCGAAGCCGGTGAGACAATTACTAAGAGTGCATCCCGCGCTCTTGTTGAAGTTCCTTCAAGTGACGCACTTGCAGATATGAGTTGGGATGATGTCCACAGACTCGCTGCTGGCGCACTACGAGGAGGTGAATAAGTATGGCAAGAGATTATGTACGCACAATTCAAGACATGGAACGGTATTACTACGGTGGAACAGCGCTAACTGGATATACATACAGTAGCGGGGATATACTCAAAGCGGATGCACCGCTAATGAGTACTACTGCTGGTTCTTACCAAGCAATTTACGGCCGAAAGGTTTGGTCTCAGTTGAACCAAGAGTTCAATGCGTTTAGTATTCTACCTAAGAAACCGTGGGAAAAGAGTGGTTGGAGAATCATTACCTCTAAGGCGTCCTTCACTAAGGGCGGCGGTGTTGCTGAAAACGCAACCCTACCGGAGACTACCAAACCCGATTTCCTACATGTGGCTGCAAAGCCGAAGACTGTCGCGCACACCTTTGACCTATCAGAGGTTGCTATGTTCCTATCCGACAAGGATGACGGAATGGGCGATGTCCGACAAGTATTGAAGGAAGAGATGGGTAAGCATCACGCAGACCATATCAACCGAATGCTAACAACTGATGTTGATACACCAGCAGCAAACGACTTTGAATCACTTGACCGAATTACATCAGACCCGGACAATATGACTGCCGGTGTGCATGTAAGCGCTCTTACCGACCACGATATGTATTCAATTACTCGTAACGGTACCGCAGATTTCCACAGTGCAGAAGTTAGCGTTGATGCAACAAGCACCAACCGCGCGCTAAGTCTTGATTTCCTTGACACCATCTTCCAGCAAGTATGGACTCGTGGTGGTAATCCAAAGGTTATCCTAACTGGCTATGATACACTAATGAATATCCAGCAGTTATTACAGACCCAACAGCGATTCATGGAAACAAAGAGAGTTACTCCATCATACAGCGGTGTGAAAGGTGTACCCGGTATAGAAGCCGGATTCATCGTGGCTACCTACAACGGTGTGCCAATCATCCCAAGCAAAGATGTTACAGCAGACGGTAGTAGTCGTATCTATTATCTTGATACAGACTACCTATGGTTCCAAACAGCGATACCGACTCAGTACTTTGAGAGCGGAATTGAAACTGGCGACCCGTTCGCTATCAACCGCCTCGGACAGGAAGGATTGTATAGAACGATGGGCGAAATGTGGTGTTCTTTCTTTGGAGCACAAGGGAGTATTCGTGACCTTACATGAGGTTGGAGACATAGGAGAAATAGGAGTTGATTAATTATGGCAATAACAATAACAAGAGGAGCAGGGGCGACTGGTTTTACCGTCAGTCTTGAATTAGACCTATACGCAGGGTCACCGGAAGATGGCACACTGTGGCAAGGTAGCGATTATCCGGGTGCATTGACTGCATTTGAACCGGCGCAGACTGACAGAACAAATGTAGCGGGCTTGAAACTACTTTGTGGAGAATTGGCTGCTGCTAACTATAAGGCAGCAGCAATCTCTCTACAAGTATCGGGCGAAGCAACACAAATCGTGGCTTACATGCTCGGCAGTGCAGGTACATTAGACCACAGTACTACCGGTCTCGGTGGTGGTGTGCGAGGCGCACTTAGCGACACCGGTACTACCGGAGTCAATAACACTTTGACCCTTACTTATCCGGGCGGTATCAGTGATGTAACAGTCGCTGCTACACAGATTTGGATGATATGCGGTTAAGGTGGTTAAATGCCAACCGTAACATATCGTGGGCGTTGGCCCACTAAGCGCGCAGCCTTCGGGACATTCACTCGTGGTATCTCACAAGAGGTTACCCAAGAATGGCTTGAGTCTAACCGCCGTAAAATTACTAACGACCCCGACTTTGTCGTGGGAAGTGACGCGAATGAGTTAGTAGATTTAGACGGTGATGGACAACCGGACACAAAATGGACGCGGCAACAACTCTATGATTGGCTTACTCTACATGATGTAAGAGTGCGCGCGGGCTTGACTAAAGCACAACTCTTGAGTAGCGTGCGCGATACACTCGGTATAAGTTCAGAAGAAGAAACAGAAGAGGTCGCGGAAGAGACCGAAGAGGTTGTTTTAACAGAAGAGGTTATGAATGAGACCGCCCTCGTAGAGGGCGAAGCAGACCTACAAGAGGCTGAGGTGACTGAATAATGGTATTTACATTTACAATAGACGAACGACCGAGCGTACTGGGCAATTTGTTGCTCATGACTGGAACATTTACGAATACTGGTGTAACAACCGGTGGAGATATAGCGTTGGCTACTCATCTCTCAAAGGCTGTAGCCGCCGGTGCGAATGGTAGTGCTGCGGGTCTGACTGATACTGAGATTGACATAGCGGTCAACTCAACACTTACATTAGTTACCGCAGCAGGTCTTGACGGTACATGGTGGGCTTTAGGTAAGCGCTGATGCGGGGTGAGACCTCGTGGTCAGAAGAGTATGGACATTTCGTTTTTCCCCTCACGGGCCTTACGATTCGGGTATCCAAATCAATAACGGTGCCGGCTATGCAGCCGCCGAAGCCGGCGCGATGACTGTAGATGATGATTATACTACAGGAGACGCGCGTGATGTTATCACTGTTGGTGATGTCATTTGGGTAAAGAAAACCGATAAAGGCGCGAACTACACACGATTAGGTGTCTGTACCGCTATTGGTGCAGCCGCTGTCACTATTGGGGCAGGGATTACTGTCGCTGTAGCCGATAACGAGATTCTATATGTTGAAGACTCAGCAGCGCCACTTTACGGTCAGATGCTGAACACAGGTGTTGCCCCGAGTGCGGATACTATTATTGAAATGAATATAGTTCGCGGCGAAATTGTCTATACGGTGGCTACACTCGCTTGAGGTGGATAGATGTCCAACTATACTGTTGACGACCTCTCGCGTATGGAAAAAAAAGGCTGGCGTATGGCTGAATCAATCGGCGCAGGTAGCGTTACCGCACCGGAAGACCCACTCGCGGGAATCATACAGAAGCAAAACATTCGTACGCGTAACGCGCGTGATGTCCTTGACATCGGTAGCGGTACTCGTTGCGGGTCTTGTGGTATGCTACATTTTTGTTGGCTTGAGCGCTGTGGCGCGTGTAACAAACCAATGGATTATAACCTCGGAGTGGTGAGGGATGCTCAATGAACGAAGGGTGGGAAACCTGCACAGTATCGGGTTGTAATTCAGCGTGCGCTCAGAACGAGAAGTTTTGCGCTGTGCATCGTGAAGCGCTCAATCGTTCTTTCCCGTTAGAGAAAGCGTGGGTATTCCTTAAGCAAGCGTATAGGGGTAATGAAGAAGACAAGAGTAGAGCCGATGAGCAGGCTTCTATGTGGCGTAATTTACAACAAGAACAAGAGCGACAAAGACAGCAGAGTCGGATGGAAGGCCCTGTATGCGATTTATGTCGTGTGAATCCCGCCGTAGACGAATGGCACGGTGATAATATCTGTGAAGAATGTCATACCGCTATGCTTAATCAAATGCGAACGGCTCACGGATTACCACCGGAGGAGAGTCAGTGAACCCGATAGACGCTGCTTGGCAATTATTGAAAGCGTGGCCGGACCCACCCGAAGAGGGTGAGAAAGAACGATTCCCTACGAGTCACCTACCTCTTACGCACCCTGCGCGTAAGCGCCATAGGGGTCAAGCAGCGCGTACCGGTGGGATAGAAGGCTTGGAAGGCACGATGCCGCCGGAGTTCAGTAGTGATATAGACGAGCAAAATAAGATAGCGGATGACTTTCATGATGCGGAACAAAAATGGCGTGATGCGCATGCGCAGAGCGACAGCGGGTTTTTGGAGGGTGAAGAATGGCAAAGATTGTTTGACGAAACAAAGGACGCGATGGACCCTGTCTATGAAGGTGGAGCATCCGGTGCCTACGGCAGGCCACCCGGTAAAAAAGACAAGAGGCCGGAATTAGAACTATTTGAACGCGATGAAGCACTCGCTGGCGAAGGCGCTGAAATGCCCGACCCACACGAATTAGAACCGGAGATGCGAGACGATACTACTACTTTAACACGCATAAACAGGCGCGGCGACTACGGCCAGCGTTTCACGGAAAAACTGCGACCCCCAAGAACATTTAGAGACCTAAATAGGCCCGAAGTACCGCACGGGTACGAAGAAGAAGAAGAGCCGGAACCCAGCCTTGAGTCAGCATGGAGAGAAATTACCGGTAGCGGGGGCACTGCCGCGGACGAATTAGGAGAACATCTAAGGCCAGCCGAAGAAAAAGAACAGCAGGCCCAAGAAGAAAAATCACAGTTGAATGAAATGGCAAGACAATTGGGTGAAGAAGCGGAAAATTATTTCACAGAAGGCGCAGAAAGGAGTGAACCGAATACCTACGCTAATATGACTACCGATGAACTCAAAGATGTGTATAGACCATTGGCACAACAATATGACAGTATGTCAGACGAAGAACAGGAAGCAGACCCCGATTTTATGGAAGAACTTGAGGAGGTGCGACAAGCACTGCGAAGCAAGGAATGGGAAGAAGGTCAAAATAAACCGCCTATTACCCAATCTACAAGAGCGAGACCTACCCGCAGTGGTAGGCGCGGTGGTGTTAGAACACAACCACGGAGAGGGCCACCACGGAGAGGTGAATAATAATGCCAGTTATATTTCAGCCCGGTGAGCGACCCCCTCAACCCCTTGACCCCGATGCTACCATCTACACTACCCCGCAAAAGGTAGCCGACCTACTACAAATCCAATTCCCCGACCCCGATGACCTCTCGGTCAACGCGACAGCCGGTAACGCCTATATTGAAATCAGCCCCATTGACCTGCGACAGACAGGATACGAAGTGGGTGACCAAATTGAGGTGCTTAGTGACGCTACTCTCGCCGAGACCGCTTACATTAGCGGTATCACTCTCGTTGGTGGCGAAGCGCGTTTGGCTCTACAGCAAACAGCAGTGGGTGGCGGAGCGTACAGTCTCACAGCATCACACACTATAGCCAATAATGCAACCGCGCAAAACTTACAATCATTCACTAACGGCAAACGGCGCGGTATAACAAAGTCGGCTGTACAGCATCTCATCCGCAGGGCGCAAGACAAGATTGACAACCTTACGAATAACGCGTGGCGTCCTATGTTACAGACGGCTGAATACAAGAACTTTGACACTTACAAACCATACAGGCGTAGGTACTACACCGATTATGTCGGTACAACCCCCTTGCTGTTCCGTAATGTTCAGCAAATCGTGAGACTTGAGATTTGGCAGGGCCAAGAATACCGAGAGATAGCAGCGGCAGAAGCGCATGTTGAGATTCTTGATAATAGCGTGATTGACGCGACTGACTATCTCTATCTATGCCCCGGTGACGGTGGTGTCGCATCACTACAAGTGGGTACAGGCACAGGCAATTGGCGGGCGGATTTTGACAACGAATCAACCGCGAGCAATCTATCTGATTTGATTAACAAAGATAACCGCAGAAACAAAGCGGGTGTCGCATTTTCCCCTTCATTCACCCTTGAATCAAACCACGCAGCAGGCGGCTTAGAAACAGCCAATGTGCATCATGAGTTCTTTTCGTCCGCTAACGCCGACTACGGTGGCGGTAAAATGAAAATTACCTCCATGAGGCGCGGTGATGGTGGTGAGAACGCTACTATCGCTACTACAAATGAGACAGGCGTAGCAATTACTGGGCTGACAAGCCTCCCTACAACTACGACCGGTGCTATCGGCGGCGGCTCACTCGCTCTTACTGATGCGAGCGAGTTCGCTAACTATGGTATCGTCTATACAGGTACAGGTACGGCTATGGTCGCGGCATACTATACCGGTAAAACCGGTAATACTCTTACGGGCGTGACAGACCTCGCACCTGCTGGCTTCACTGCCGCGATGTCGGGAGCAGCAATTGCTGTCAATCAGCACAAGTTCCTAATTGATTATGTCGGAACCACCACCGGGGACGAGGCTCGTCTGCGCGATTGGTGGTGCGATTACGAATTGGGTATTATTTATTTCAATAACACTTACCCCTATTTCCAGTGGAACGCGATAAAGGTGTCCTACATTTACGGAGAGCGGTATGTTGAGAAAGCGATTGAAGACATTTGCACCAAATATGTCGCTATGGATTTACTGATTTCGGACGACCGAAGCGTGTTGTTCCCCGAGGGAACGCAGAACATAGACCTCGGTTCAAAGTACCAATTACTCAAACAGCAGATTGCTGAGACGCTACCGCGCTATGTGGAGATGATGACACCGTGGGAGTGAAGGAGATGGTTATGGCTCAGCGCCGCGCGGAAGCGGGTGTTACGCCTCTCGGTATCAAGATACTGAAAGTCAATGCGTTACCCGATTACACTGTAGATGAACAGGGGAATGTTATAGACTCCGACACACTCGCGATAGTTACAGACAAAGAGGTACTCGGTCCTATCATGGAGACTACGCGCAGGCAAATGGAGACTACAAGCCAAACAGGCGAAGAACTACTGAGGTCAAATCTATGAATCCGTTAGAAAAGGCTTGGGTTTTGCTGAAAAACAACCCTTATTTCGGGCCTGTAGATGAACGGGGAAATAGCCTTAATGTGCATCCGATGGAGGTAGGTAATTTTATTGAGAACCGGGAAACAGGTGAATATGATTTACCACCCGATACTATGATGCAACGCACTGAGGAAGCGAATAGTCAGCAAAACCAATTGATAAAAATGTTGTTAAATCTTGCATGGTTTTGTGACATAGAAGCAACTATGGACCCAACATTATCCAGTAAAATAGACCTTGATGAAATAAGCGCGAAGGCGGAAGAGTGGGCGTATCAACTTGGTGGCGGAAGTCGCGGGTATCAAAGGAGAGAGTGAAAATATGAATCCGTTAGAAAAGGCTTGGGCTGTGCTGAAAGCAAACGAGTTTGGTGACGAAGATGAATACTCGGACGAAGAGTACGCACAGGCGAGAGCAAGGATGAAGGAGATAGAGGAAGAATTAACACAACAATTCGCAATCGGTGACGATATGAACCCCAGCGAAGAGATAATGAGTGAATGGGATAGACTTAGACCCATCCTTCAAAGCAGACCAACGCCGAAGCCGCCGCCGAAACCCGTTTTTGAGTCAGAACCTTATGACCCGGGGATGGTGCGAGGGAACTCGGGTGAGCACAAAGAAAGAGTGGAAGAAGCAAAAAGAAAGCGGGAAGAGAAGCGGGAAGAGAAAGAAAGAATGCGGCAAGAGAAAGAAAGAATGCGGCAAGAGAAGAAGGAGAGGCTGTCACAATGGAGAAAAAGGAAGCGGGGGGGATGAATAATGGCGACAGAATCCGTTGAACTAATCCGCAGCATCCTTGATGATAACTGGAACAGGTCTAACACAGACCAAGTCAAGCCTGTCATAACCGACATCACTACCTTAGACGCAGGGCGCGGTAAAAGGTTCAACCTAAACCGCAACGATGGCGTGTTCCTGTACGAGACCGCGCACAACGAAGAGCAGCCCGAAGTGTTCTACGACTTCGTGCACACGCGAATCAATGTAACAATTGACGCGAGAACGGTCCGCGGACGAGAGCGACTCGGTAAAATGGAAGACGAAGTTCGCAGAATCGTGCATTCTAAGCGAAAAGGGGATGGAATCAACTTTGACAGGCTGCTTTACAAGACGCGAACTGACCTCTCAGACCGCTCAAAACAGTTACATCGCTACACCTTCCAAATAGAAATAGTCATATTCAGTGAACTTATCGCGTAGACGGGGAAAGGGGCATGCCATCAACAGTGTACAAAGGAGATTTGGCCGAAGTAACCTTCGGTCACGAAAGCGGAATCGTGCTTACGCACAGTCATCACGCCAACGCTTTAACATGGACACACGCCACTACAGGCGACACTTCGGTCATCACATTTGGTGGCGCGCACACTGCTGACATGTTTTCAGGAGTAGGTGTTTTGAAGTACCCAGCCGGTCTACTTGTTGGATGCAACTTGCGCATCAAGAGTACCCAAGCGAATTATGATGCTGACGACTACGCAACGACAGGCCGGTTATTCACAATCATCGCCAATTCGGGCGCGACAATCACAGTCACACCTGCGCTCGCGGGGGCTTCGGGTAGTCAAAGTGGAGGGGCCAACGACCATGACACAATCATCATTGACGCGCTGGGTTGCCCAACAATTGATACAGAGATGGGTGGATATAACGCAAGCGCGGCGGCAAGTGACGAGACTGTTCTTACTGACCAATTTGTCGGTCTTGCTGCTACACTCACTCTGCCCGAAACTAAAGTTGAGGTTTTGCGCCAACATGTAGTCGGTATCGGCCGCGATGTTGTCGTACAGGTTCCACAGAAAATGTCTAACGAAGGCGGTACTCTTGATACTATGATGAACAGCGCGCGTTGGCTTTACTACTGTCTTGGTAACGAAGCGACAGTTGATGCTGTTGATGCTTCAATATCGGGCGCTGTGGTCATCACAGCAGGTACGCCACATGCAGGCGCAGGGAATGCTCTTGCTATTAATATGGGTGATAATTATATTCAATTGAGTGGCGCACCGTCAGTTGGTGTGCCAGCAGTGGGTGACTATATTCAAGTTTGTGACGCTACTCCTGTCGCTATCCCATCAAGTAATGCCGCGCAAGCAACAGGTACTCTATGGCCCGCAAGCCACACCTCTTTTACTCGTAGCGAATCTAACGAGATTCGGCGGGTTATTGCGTATGACGCCCGAGTCGGGACAGAACGCCGCATCTATGTTGATGACCCATTCTGCTTTGACCATGCGGCAGGTTGTCAAATTATGAAAATGGAGTTTAGTGCTACTAATGCGAACGGTAGCCCACACTTTGAGACAGGTGCTGCCACATACGGCAACATTCAGAATCGTGTCTCACGACTATTATTCTCCGGTTGGCACATACCATCGTTTTCGGTTGAGACCTCAATGCGCTCACGCGATGTTGGCTCGTATAGTATAGAGTCAGCCGCTAATGTACCCGGTTCCGCGAACGACAGCAAACAATTGACGCGTATCTACAAAGGATGCAAAGTCAAAGACTGGTCGCTAACTGCTGACGCTGACGCAGAAGCAAAACTAAGTATCAATTTTGATGCGCTAATGTGCTATACTGACACAGGTAGGTTGGAAAACTCAAACAAAGGTGACAGATACACTGCGCACCGAATGTTTGAGAATATAGGCAACGGTATTCAAGAGCGCAAAGAGGCAGGTATCGCGCCTAACACCGAAAAGCCGTTCATGTTTTACAATGGTAGTATTACCGCGTTTGGGCAACCAATGGCTCAAGTAACTAATTTTAATCTCACTGGGAATAATAATACCGTGACACACTATACAGTGCGCGGTTCGCCCGCTGCTGAGACGCGTAATACAGCAGGCGATTCCTTAGAACAAATACCGTTCGGTGGTAGCAGAAACCCCGCGCTAATTGTTGAAGGGAAGAACGAGTACGAGTTGAGCATGACAGTCATCGTTGATGACCCGCTACTATGGCACGAGTTCCGCACTAATCGCGAGCGTAACGACAGTAATCCTATCACGCTCACAATGACTAAGGCAGGCCCCGGAACTGCTCGCGAGCAGATGGTTGTTATTATTGACGAGTATATTATAGCAGAAGCACCTCTACAAATCCCCGATGACAAAGGAGTCATCAAGAGCGAACTGAAAATCAAGCCGAAGCATGTGAAAGTGGTCTCGCATGACGCGCTATTGCATTGTTAGGTGAATAAAATGAATCCGATGAATACGGCATGGGGCGTTTTGAAAAACTACGACCCACCATCACCAGCCCCAATTTGCCGGCGCTGCACAGCCGCTCATCATAATTTAATACGCACTGATGAATGTGGATGCCCACCCGAAGGGGGGTATCAGTAAAATGAATCCGATGGACAACGCATGGGTCATTTTGAAGTATGAATTACCCGATACATACCGTGGAACTACTGATGAGGCATTGTACGAACAATCGGGTAGTCAAGAGGGACAAGGACCCGACCCCAATGAACAGTTAGTACAAGAATTACATAAGGGTTTGAGTATCGCAACAACAGCCGCCGAAGAACTTGGTTTGGATGATATAGCAGCACAAATCGTGCAACTTCAATCGGAAGTGGAAGAACATTATCCCGGCTCAGAAGATACATACTATAGGAGGTCATGAAATGGGCAGATTCCTATTCAATCTAAGCGACCGTAAAGCGCGTAGAGCGCAAGTCAAGAAAGTGCGCGCGATGTTAGCCGAGCGTGAAGCAGCAGCGCTCGCTCTCAAAGAGACCTTTGACCCCGAAGTCGGTAAGCCGTCAAACAATCCATTCCCCGAGGCGCCCGAGTTAGAGACGCCCGTATCAGATTCCCCCGAAGCCCCCGCCGATGAAGAGGCGGCCGCTGACGAGGAAACGCCGATGCCCGTGAGGAAATGCAGCGTGTGCCGAGAACCCGGTCACACGAAAGCAAATTGCCCCACGCTCGCGGCAAAACCACCCGAGGAGGGTACAGTAAGTGAGTCAACAGGAGACGACAGAACAGAATAGAGCGCAGAAAGAGAACTATACGATTGTTAGCGACATCAATAATTTGATGGTTGCACCGGCTGCTCGTGAACATACGGTTCGCGTAGACGCCGAAGATGAGAATATGGTGATGAAAGTTTGGGTCAAGGATTTGACCTTCCTACAAATGCAAGAGGCGGTTAAATCGTTCGTTAGCATAGATGCTGGCGGCGGTGTAGACCTTGACCTTGCAGGGTATTGGAAATACATGATGGATAAGTGCATTGAACGCACTGAGCCTAATTTATCAAAGACGCAGATGATGGGCCTTAGCGCCTATGTAGGACAGCAGTTGACTGCCCTGCTTCCCCAGCCACAGGACATCGTCTCTGCCCCTTTGTAGAGTGGCCCGAGAGGGCCGAGGCCGTATATCAATCCATGAAAAATCCGCATAGTAGTAATAGCGTTGAGCATCTCATTGATGGTATGGTCTACCTTGTAGCACGGCATTTCAAAATTAGCATGAGCGAAGCGCGCTCAATGAGCAAGGAAGACTTCGCTACTTCGTTCGCGTGGGCGACTGCCGCGCAGCGTTACGAAGCGGACGAAATGAAGAAAGCGACCGGAGATATGAAGCAGGGGCAGCGTGTCGCGGGAACTGATACGGGCAGGCCGTTTCCGGGCAGCGAAGGATGGTGATGAAAAATGGCAGACCCCGTAATAGCACCCGGCGATATTACAAAAATTATTGAGATGCAGAAAGGCTTTGACTCAATGGCGTCATCTGTCGGCATCGTTGAAAGAAAAATGGCAGGTCTCAGAGGAGCCATAAGAGGGATGCCGTTTGTTAAGATGGTAATAGGGATAGACAATTACCGTAAATCCTTGAAGAAGAGTCTACACAATATGGGCGAATGGCACCAACTGAGCGACAAAGAGAAAAAGAAGCGTAAAGAAAACATGACAATTATGCAGAAAATCCTTATCCCTATGATGGCTTACAGCAAAATCGGTAAAGGGATGAATAAAATTACAGCCACGAGTAACACACTACTCGGGCGATTCACAGCACGCCTGTTTGGCCTGTTCGCCATATTCTTAGTAATAGGTTTCGCGCTGGCGGTGGTTTCCCTCGCGTTTGACGGAATGAACTCGCCTGTAGTGCAACTCACTGCCGATATTCCGTTATTGAGTGACGCGGTCGTGGGTCTCGTTTTTGTTCTGACGGGTGAAGATGGAGCAGGTGGGTTAGCGGGAGCGCTTGATGTTGTAGCCGCTTCGCTTTTGGCAGTCGGTATAATGCTGATGGTTGTCGGTGCCCCGATTGCCTTAGCAGTGGGCGCTGTTGTTCTCCTCGTTGGTTCTTATAGATGGTTGATGGAAGAGACAGATAATGTCGTTATCACCTTTTGGGGGTTGGTAGCAGTGGTGGCGGTATTATTATCCGGCGTCATACTATTTGCTGGATATTTTGGGTCGGGGTTCATCAGCACAGTGGTTGTCGCAATTGCTCAATTTTATGGAATAACTGTCGCCGCGATGGCGGGCGTTATGTTGGCATGGGGCCTCCTCATCGGAGGGCTTGTCGCGTTATGGATGGTAGCGACAGGAAAGTTCAGTGATGGTGTCGCGTGGGTTGTCACTATTGTTGGTGTTGCTATGCTGGCTATTGGGTTGGTAATTATATTGGGGTTGACTTGGCCTGTCGCGATTGTGATTGCATTAATCGTTGGTATAGTAGCGCTCGTTATCCGCTATTGGGACCAAATAACAGGGCTATTCACAGGCGGCGGCGCAGACGCAAGCGCGAGTTTAGGTAGAGGGGAGTCAAGAGTTCAGACCGCCGCTAAGGCTATTTTAGGATTCATTTTAACCCCGTGGAAGATAATATGGAAATTGGGAGGAGCACTCATTAAAGGGATAAGATTTGGTATTAACTGGATAAGAAAGAAGGTAAAATGGTTAGCCGATATTATAGCGAATACCCCCGGTGGTGCTAAAGCGAAGTTTATGGCCGCGATAAGAGCACTGGGTCTTGAAATTATCAAATGGTATAATAATAATATCGCGGAGATGATTCATTTTACATTACCAAAGGTTCTCGGTGGGGGGGAGATTGGACCGATGCCAAAGAAGTTCAATATACCCGGTCTCGCGGAAGGTGGAATTGTAACAGGCCCGACCCTCGCGCTAATCGGTGAGGCTGGACCCGAAGCGGTGGTACCACTCGGTAAGGGCGGCGGTATGGGTAATACTTTCAACATCAACATTGATGTCAGCGGTATGACTGACCGCTCAGACAAGAGGGCGTTCGCCATGCAAATAAGTGACGAGATTCAGAAAGAGATGCGGCGATACGGTCGCGGTACAACAAGGAGAGGTTACTGATGGGAACAAGCACCAGTGGTGGTCTACCTATTCGCCTCGTCCAACGAAACGGTGACCTCATCTATTTGCATTGTACTGACTATACTTTCGGTATGAATCGCGCTGTTCCCGCTATACCCGTGCCTGTATTAGGAGAACGAATCGGCGCTGACCTCAATCTCGTGATGGCGGATATTCGCCTCAATTGTGTTCTCACCGATGACGACTGCTCCGGTACAGCACAAGCAGCATCAGCAGCATCGGGTTATATTGATTTCAGTACACTTGGTGCTTTTACTGATACAGGAGACGAAGATGCGGTTGATACATTGATGGCTACTGATGGTGGTGAAGTCACAGCGGCCGACCTCAACGGTAAATCGTTCTCTATACGAACTACGCATCAAGCGAACACGGGCGCTACCGCAATTAAAGTATTGTTTGATACAAGCACAGGGTCGCATAGCGCGGCTACTAATGTTCTAACTGTCGGTCTAAGCGCTGCCGCTGATACAGGCGTCAGTATCGCTACCATACTCGCCGCGGCGTTCACCGGCCACGGTGGCGCGTTCTCCCCCGCTATCACCTCCACTGGTGGGACTGATTTTGGGGACCCTGCCGCAGATTCTGCATTTACTGTCGCGCTCACAACAGGTGCTAATGAGGGTCTCGGTAACTGTAAAATTGTGCTAACCCAAGCAGAGATAGGGGCGAGTGGTAATAGCGCTACACCTTTCTTTTGGACAGACGATGCAGAAGAGCATCCCGCATCACCAAGCGTGCAAACTTTCAGTAATGGGACAAGCACCCATTCGTGTCGTAGCGCGGCGGACAAAATGCAAGACTTGATTGCCAATGTCTCTAACTCTAATGTCGGTGGAGCGGTCGGTAGCGCATTCAACATCATGGGTGGTGTAGCGGATAGAGGAGGCTGGGACAGCGATGTATCGCTCAATTTACATGGTAGCGCTGACGACTACATAGTCGGTTTGCAGATTCCTTACAATTCGTTACTACACGCTCCTGTGGATGCCTCTTTGTTACCTAATGGATACGGCACACGCAATTTTATGATTGTCACCGGCCTTACTTCACCCGATGCTCAAAACGCGCAAGGTAACGCCAATCCCGCTTCTGTCAAGTTTGATTCACGCGATTCCTCCACGGGTATTCGCGGCACTGTGACTCAGTGCAATTTCACCTACAACGCATCGGAGACAACCTATGCCGCAGAAATTACCTTCCAACCAATAGACAAGATTTTCGGGTTGTGATACTATAACACTAATCGGTAAGACAAGCAACGCGCTGTTCTTCAACGGTGTTGCTGACGGTATCGTAGTTCCTCAAGCCGGTTTTGAGCGAACGGGCTTGTCTCTCTCTAACGGAGCGCGGTCGTCCGGTACAACAACAGGACAGGCTAACGGCTTTTCGCGTACATACAAAAGAGATGTGTCGCGTGTCCTTAACTCGTTCAGCATAGAAGCATGGGTAGCGCCCGACCACGGTGGAGTAGTGGCGGTCAAAGCCGACCTGTTTGAATTACGAATCGGTGGAGTAGGAGCACCACGACCGGCTGAGTTCTCCGTGCATGTACAGGACGCGGATATTGGGAAACAGATTTTTCGGGCGGTCAGTGCTGAACCGGTCATAGCAGGTAGTTCTCGTGTCGGCTGGAACGGTCTTGTCTATCCGCGCGACAACGCATCGTTCATGGCATCCGGTAACTGTCTCAACGAAGAGGGGCGTGAATTGCTGCATGTTGTCGGTTCGTTTGATGGGAAACTCATTAAACTTTATGTCAATGGAGAATTGGTCTCTTCAACGAAATTGGACAAAACATACGCGCTCAAGATGAACGAGAACGATTTGTATATCGGTGGGCGCGGGGGCGAGTTCCGAGGTTACATTGAGTCGGTTCATTGGAGAACAGGCATAAGTGAACAAATCACGCCCGAACCGCTACTCAGTAGTAGCGATACAATCGGCCTATGGCGGTTTGAGGAACCAGCAGAAGTAGACCAAAACGATTTCTTTATCGCTACTAATGTCGCTGAGGGTGCTACTACAATCAATGTAGGGGCCACAGGCGCGCAGGCTCTGTATGAGGCCATTACAGGTAAAGACAAATCCACTTTTACAACAACGCTCAATGTAGCGACAGACTACGGTCTCGGTAACTACCAAGTATCAACACCAACAGGCTTGCAGTCTCTCGCTCATACTCCATTCAACCTGCTCATCAATCCAACCATTTGTGATACTAAAACAGGCAAGGCTAACCTCAGCCCGCCGGAGCGTGTGCGTCTACTCAATGTAGCGACCAATGGCGACCTCACAGTGAACAGCGTCCATCTTGATTTTGATACTCATGCCACTGGCGCGCGAGGTGTACTACACGCTCGTACTGCATTCGTGACAGCCACCAATCTCGCTAATGACAGCCTCGTGGTGCTCGTCAAGGGAGACCTGTTAGTGGATAGTGGTACAGGCGCGCCTTACCGACCACCGGGCCTCGGCTCACAGATGATTGACAGGACAGGCCAAATGGTAATAGACGAATCCGGTAACCTAAATCACGGAATAATATACTCACGCTTTCTCTCAATCGGTAAAAGCGCAAACCCGTTTGATGCGGCGGCGTGGCCTACCGCTCTCAAAGACCAATTCAAAGAAGGTCACACTGCGCGCCATAAATATAACCAGCGTACAGGTCACCCATTCTTACGAGTGTTCCCACCCGCGCACGAAGAAATAGTAACTAAAACCGTTGATGGGGCGAGCGATAGTTTCAGCGCATTTTTTGACGGACAGTCAATCGGTCTGAAAGACCAAGTACCAATTAACACCCAAGTATCATTACATCGCCAAGCGTTCATCGGTCCTGTTGAATCGTTGGTGACAAGCAGTACAGTGACAGAAATCACCGAAAGCGGGCATACCGCTGGTGCTACAAGCGCTGAACATAAAAGGGAGATTATCGCAATCGGCGGTCCTAATTTTAATGTCCGTCCGTTCTTACTGAAAGGTCACGCGGCTGAGGCTGTATTGGCTACTGATAATGTCTACGACTTGCATTTGGCACCGGAGACCGAGTCGCGTGTGGCTATCCTCCAAGTGCCGTCTCTCGCCCCTAATGCGGCTCCCTATGTCCAAATCCACTACAACGCGATAGACCTAACCGGTGGCAAGATGGGCGGCACAGGAGCGATGTTACTGATTGAAAAGACTGTGCCTGCCGGCGGGTCGGTCATAGGCGGGTCAAGCGTGGCTGCTCATATTGCGGCCGCGATAGCAGCAGGGCTGACTATTCATTCTCCCGGCGGTATGATGCTCATAAGCGAAGAGACCGCAGGCGATGGTCACGATGCTCTCAAACCTCACCGATTAGTGGGTGATAATACAGGCGGTAGACAATACGAGATTGAACTTGACGAGAGTTTGATACCCTCAAACCATACACCTGTCGTAGTCGGTGACCCCGGTCGTAGACCACCACAAGGTATTGATTCTTCACACTCGCTTGACCCTACTCATGCTTCGGTCTATAATCGCGTGATTATGCGTATGCAGAACCGCGCTATACCCGACCCTCCGGTAGGCACCGCGCCTACTTACTATCGCCAACCCCCTGCTGTTGACAACGATAATACAGCCGGCGCTTTTGATGTTGGTGCTACGAATCAGTCTACTCACGCTAACGAAGTATTTGATGTGATTGACAACTATCGTGACCGCGGCAACCATGTACTGATTCTCCAACCGTCTAATCGTAACCGTGTAATGCAACTCGCAAAAGCGGTGGGCAAATCGGATACAGGGGGTGACCCATCGTTTGTGTCGCTTGAGTTCCTACAAGCACGAGGTAGAATAACCGCTATTGAGAGTGGGCAGGGGGCCACCGGTCGCCAAGTAGTGATTGAGTGTCGCGGTCTTATGGACGATGTTAATGTCAGCGCTGACTTATTGGGGGATGGTTCGCCCGATTCTCACCCTATCAAAGAGATAGCGCCGGGTGCTCCTGTAGTCACGGTCACGCTTGGTGGGCCGGGTCAAGGTGCAGTCAATACTAAACCTACTTTTGACCCTTCACCACTCAGTCGTCTCGGGTGGTCTACGCGGCGCGATTGCGCTGCTCGTGTATCAGTAGTTGGGGCACCTGCTATGCCCAATTCAACTATAACAGTAGTTCCTTTGAATAATAACAGTACATCACTCATAGCATGGGGGACCTACTGTTTCCCCGAAGTGGGGCGCGTGTATCTCGCTAATGGCGCAAGCGCGGAATATGTGAGTAAAACACCTGCGACTTTCGCGTTCCCTTCTGTCCCCACAGTAGGTACCGGTGTATATCTCAACGCTGATGGTAGCGAATCCGCCACTTACACTATTTGGGTTGCTACTAATAATGTAGTTCCCGGCACGCAATTTTTCGTTGATAATTTGTTTGATGACGGAGCATTATGTAGCGATGGAACGACCGTCAATGACCGATTGTTTCAGTCACTGCGTAGCGTGAATCACGATTACCAACTCGGTACGCAGTACGCTTCAACTCGCGCGCTTGTGGAAATCCCAGTATTCCCTTACCATTTCTTTGAAGATAGAGATAGGGGTATATTACCGGGACCGGACAACTCGCTGAAATTGATGCTTGACGCCACGATGACTGCGCACACTTGGAACCCTAATCCTGTTGGGCGCCGTTGCCCCGATTACGCGCCCGCTGACCGAGAGGTTATGGGAGCCTATCATATCAATTGGATTAACGATAAGCATGTGAAAGGCACAAGAATATCTCGCCCGGTGAGTATTAGCGATTACCGAGTATATGTAGATGAAGGTACAATTTTCCCCGATTCAAGTAATTACAGTACAGGCACAGGCGAAGTGCGAGAGATGGACAATTCCTTGCGACAACGGCGCGCATTTCTCGCCAACGGCGAGTGGTGTACATATCGTAATGACCCTACTGTGGATGGTTATTTACAGATTGATATACTTGGTGGTGTTACCAACGGGATGAGTAAAAACTTCCTAAAACACGCAGAAATAGGTGTTTATATTGGACCCGGTGGCGCATTTATTGATGATAATATACCTATTATCGGAGATGACGAATATAGTAAAACCACTAAGCGTGAGTTTCGCCGCCCGTATTATTACGACCGGGCGAATGTACAGACTCAAGGCGGGAATGTAGACTACGGCCTACGACAATATGTCAGCGCTGTTGAGTTCAAAGCAGGGCCACAAGAGAACCCTCACTTACCGCGTATTAAGAGCGGGGGGCAAAAGTTCACAGTAACTACTAACCCCGGTGGCGCTATCTATTACGCAGAAGATTCAGAGAGTATTCAATTCTTCTCGTGGGTTGAGGCCACACTTTTGTACGGAGGGGTATATACATACGCTTGTGTGAATGAATCAACCGGCCGTACTTACAGTTTAACAGTTGACCCTAATGCTACTGTACATAGTTCTGCCACAGAACTAACCATAGTCGCTCACCCTGTTCTTGATTCCGGTGCGCCCGGTATATCAATAGGAGACATATTCACAATCAAATCAGTTCACGCTATATCGGCAACGCAATTCCCACAGAAAATGGAAGACGGGCTATGTAACGCTACTTGGAATAACCCGTTCGCGCCCGGTGGATTGCGTCAAGGTGACACTGTTTGGATGAATATGCAGTACACTAATCCGCATGCGGTGGAAGGTGTGTTTGCCAAATCACGCGGTGTGTTGAACGAGTTTGAGGTGTGGAGCGGATTCAACAGCGGTCGTACTAATGCTGGTGTTGAAGCCCGCAATACAGTCTATATGGAGAACTTTCTCATTGGTGATGACTGCCTTACAACTGCGCGTAACTATGCTCAGCATGTCAATAAAACCATTGAACTTAATTGGACAAATCTCGGGCGTAGTGATGCCGCGCCTGTTGTAGCGTTTGTTGACCCGTATCTATCCACACAGGAGCATGCCCGAGTTCTGCTTTATGATGTCGCGCATGACCGCGAAGCAGTATGTTTCCAAGACTTGTGGATGCAAGTTCAATCAAGCCAGCGTGAAATGAAAGTCAAAGACCTTGATGTAGCCAATGGGTTCCGCACGCAACGCCGAGACAGGGGCGTGACCAAAAGTTTCGCATTAGCAGGGGTGACAGACCTTTTCGCGCCCGGTGGTGTTGATACTATATTGGCTATTGACGGGAAATCTGAGTTCATGGAAAGCGCTTATTCCCACTACTCTTGGTATCATATCAATTCACCTTTCAATGATGTTTTCAGTGTCTTAGCGGCTGTTGCGAAGAATCGGCAGGCTCCTAATTATTTGATAACTAATGATACTGCTGACGCGTGCCCGACACCGGGTAGTATTGACCGCACAGAGAACAGTGTGTGTTGCCCGGGTTCGGCTACTGACAGGCACGCGCGCAGTCTTATTTGGTACTCAACAGACCCGTGGACATCAATAGAACAAACACCAATTTACAAAACATTGAATGATGCGGCAGACGCTTATCCGTTCCAATCCACATTCTTTGATACACCCGAAGGTACTCGCTGTATCCCTACATTCCTCGCGCTGAAAGGTAAGCGGACGACTAATCTTGACCTTGCTAACCATTCAGAAGCGCGACTCAAACACTTACCGCATTGGACGGAAATGGATTTCGTGCGTAGGCTCAAGTTAGACTTAGGCGAAGTGGGAGTGAAAGAGGGTGTCACTGATATTGAAGCGGCGGCTCGTGAAGTTGTCCGTCTCATCAACCAAGCAGGGGCACCAAACGGTCGTAGCAACCAACGCCGACCTGCCGACCAGTACCCCGGTGAGAGCGAACGATTTGATATTACTAAGCAGGGCACAAACCGTTCCGCTAACAGCCCCGACACCGAACAAGAATCAGACCCTACTGCGCCTCACCATAAGGCTGATTTCGCAGTGACAGGTAGTACTCACGACCCTGCGCCATTTTGGGACGATACCGCGTTCTCGTCCTTTGACCGCGGTAGTCACATGGGGTACATGCGAGCGCATATCGGGCGAGTGGTGGAAGATGTAGACGGTGTTGAAGGATTCACGATAGTTATTCACTCTACTGTACCCGGCGCGAGCGGTCGCAATTTCTGCGTGTGGCTTGACAACAGTAAGGCGCAGTCGCCTTATCGGCCTCAATTCCTTGTCGGGCACGGTGGCAGGTTCCGTAACTTTTGGTGTCAGCCGGAAGAACTGCTCGGTGAAAATATGCACCCTGCCCCGATGCCGATTAACAAACAAGGGCGACCATTCGCCCCTATCACAACCCTTCGCGAATACTTACCACCGGAAGAGACAGGTGACATTTTCTCTTCTAACACATATCTCGGTTTTGGTGATGAATATAATGGGCTACCAAGCCCGACAGGTGCTACTATATTAGCAGGCGCAGGTACGCTGAATACCGAAGTGCCAAGTGGTCGCTCATCTAATACTAACTACGGCGAATCGTTTGAGAGCCAACAAGAAAACCGTACGCTAATTGAAGGTCTCCGTGTAGGGAGTCGCGCCCGCTCTCGTATCAATTTTGGTGGGATAGTAGCAAGCGGTGTGCCCGGTTGGTCTCCCGATGCTGGTCGCTGGGGGTTCGGTATTGAGAACAATGACACAGCCCGCTATACTACTGTTTATGGTAGACCTACCGGTGCGATAGGCAGTTATTCTGACTATGTGCCGACCAATGAAAAAGACGACAACATGGGTGACAGAACGCTTTACGGTCTACGATTCATTGACCATCTCGGACGCAGGCACACGCTACGCCTGTTGTACAAACAGTACGGGCAGAAGTTCGCGAACGATAATACAAAGTTACCCGCTTCTATTGACAACGAAGTGATGATTTGGTTTGACGACCGCGATATCGGTCAAGGTGGATTCACTCTCGGTAAAAACATGGGCGGCACAGGAGACCCCGCAGGGCGTATCACAACCGGATATACTGGCACGGCTCAAACTTGGAAAGGTAACGAGTTCCGTGGCGCGCATATCCCCGAAGGAGGTTACGCTGTTAGTATTGACCAACCTACATCTGACACCGTGCTCTCTTTACGCACAGGTGATGGGTATTATAATGACGGTATTTGGCACGATTTACCCGATAATGTTGATGTTCTCGGATACCTCGGGTTCCCCGATAGCGGTATGATATGGGTCGCCCGTCCCAGCACCGGTACCATAGATAACATCGGTTATGTATTCCACTATACACACCGCACTCACAGTATCCGAGGAGCCGACCATTCATTTTATGGTGTCAGCGAACCGTCATCTACAACATCTCTTACTACTCTATTTACTGGCCCTAATCAATGTGGTCCGACCTCAATTACTAACTTCCGGTCTCCTGTTATTATTTCGCCCACGCTTAACCAAACCACACTCGTCACTGACGAACTTATCGCGGCTGCTGTGGAACATGCTATGAGCATAGACCCTAACGAAGATTCAATAGAAGAAACTTCGTTTGACTGTACAGCGATGTTCGCGCCCGATGGTCGCACTTTCGGTGAATGGGGCGTGTCGGAATCCGCTATTCGTGTTAAGGCGTTCAGTGAAAAGCATGAGGTTATCCCGCTCAGTGACCTGTTTGAGGTGGACAGGCGGCCGGATTTGGGGATATACGCAGGGTGTATAGATTCACCCGCAGTAGCGTCTTTTACAAGTGGGGGTTTTGCTACAGCATTAAATGATGACCTCGGTGGATTATCAATTGCTGATGTGAAATTGAGTAAGCAGTTAGATGTAGGCTTTCTCCCGCGCACTGTTCTCCACATATCCACCAAATATCGCGGCACCAATGCTAACACAGCCACGCCTGTATTGATTGACAGTCACGATAATATCGTGGATACTACAAAATGGCGCGATAATCTGCGCGGTACTCTGTACACTCGGTTTGCTGGTGACCATATCACACCCGCTGTTGAGAACCCAATGTTTGAAGTTGAAGATGGGTTTGCGAGGGGTCCTACTCAAACTTCTGTCACAAGCCGTTGGGATTTGTACCTCAAAGAACAACCGAGTGCTTCTGCCGCCGACCCCGGTATGAGTTTATTTTGGCTATCACCTGTTGGGCGTTATGGGTACAATATCACAGCGCCGGGTACACATAACCCTGTTGCTCTTGATTTCACTAATGCCGTAGACCTGTCATTCGCTCCTCTCGTTCGTATTTGGTACAATGACGAAAACTCGTTCCTTTGCGAGCCTCTCGCCGCCCAAGATTCAGCAGGTAGTAGTTTCCATCACATCGCTCGTGTAGACGACCGTACAGGTATCTATGACGACAGCCCGACAGGGACAGTCACCACTACTAATCTCATGGCCGAACTGTTGCCGGGGCCGGGTGGTACGCATAGCACCCAAGACGCTCTTCTCTCTAAGTGGGCTGAGACTGACCGTTCGTATTTCTTTGCGGGAGCGCGGCTATCCGGCTCCCCATACGGGCAACCATTTACCTATTTCCGAGGTGGGCGTGATAGCCCCGACCATAGCGTTCCACTCTATTTCGGGGGCGGATTCAGCGGTGTCGTGCTTGATGTCAATGATGGGTCAAAGAACGACTACTCGTCATTCTACACACACCCGTATAGCACAGGCCCAACAGGGACAGCGGGTATTCAGCACGCTAACGAAATCATGGGGTCTCATGCTATCCTTGATACTGCGGCCCTGCTTGCGATGTTCCCCGGAACCCCCATGCTTGACCAGCACAAAGGAGAGGTGTCACCACCGTTCGCTAACCAACAAATGATTTTGACTCCCGATATGGACGGACAGGCTAACGACAGTAAGCACGCCTCTACAGGGCTGAACACGATGGCTTACGGTAATGTTGATGTCACGCGACCCTCGCCGGTAGTACTCCGCTTCGCTCACCCTCACGCTCGGTATTCTGATACACCGCAGGCGAATCCACCGCAGACGACCTATGTCGTATTCGGTCCCGGTCAATCGTTCCCGAAACACTGGGCGAGTGAGGCTGCCGAAAACGGTGTAGAACCGTCTGTTAAGTTCTCAGTTGCTGGCGTGCACGGTGTGGCAGGGGCAATAGGGCGAGTCTATGACACAAACTTAGGAGCCGGTACTTTCTATGCGACAACGCGTACAGGTGCGTATCACCCGAACGAGATTTCTCACGGCAACGCTACTGCATGGGCAGGTAAATCTCGCACGGGTACCGACCAATACTTACCACCTGTGAGGGCATTCACCGCTCTTAATGTCGGCGCGTTTAGAGCATTCGTGAATTGGGAGACAGCGCACGGATTTCCGCATAAGAATTACAACCAAACCGATGAAGGTAATGTACTCTATTCGGGCGACCATTTTAGCGGTAGTAATCTATACGGGTCTGTAGGTTATGCTCACCCGTTCTATGACTATACACACCTCACTGATGTTCCGGCGCATACTACTGAAATTGACGCTAACATGGTTTGGCACATGGACGGTGGTTATCCCGCAGGCGGCAATTTCTTAGACAACTGTATCAGAATGAACCCTGTTCATCCCGCGACAGGTAATGTAGTAGCATCACGCCAACTATTCGCAGCAGCGGGTACCAAAATTGGGGACAATGCTACCATCTATCGTGGGTGTGCACAACTCGCCGCAACTTACGACCTCAATCTCAATTTAGACGAAGCGACTGAGGCTGATATTATGGTCGTTGACGCAACACGCGTACAGAATGCGGAAGAACTCGCTACGGTCATCGCATCGGCTGTCAACACCTATCCCGGCTCCGGTGCGCTGAAAGCACTCGGTGGTACCTTCGCTCCGTCATTTGGTAGTTCTCATCAACAGGATAGGTATTCGTGGGTGGAACTTGGAGTAGGGGAATATGTTGATACACCCACCCCAAGTGGTAATTTCTCCATAGAAATAGACCATGCGG
>Ga0208180_1000280_pt1 | contig 46518 bp, 43 predicted proteins | sample MalvireepMed_s16_FD_184241 | JGI IMG/M metagenome (GOLD analysis project Ga0208180, IMG submission 184241) | Marine viral communities from the Global Malaspina Expedition - Malaspina viral metaG DeepMed_s16 (SPAdes) (version 2) | ecosystem: Environmental > Aquatic > Marine > Oceanic | place...
CGGCTAGGGCAACTTTGGACTTGAACGATGGGCTGTATTGCTTGCGTTTCTTGCTCATGATTCTCCTCCTTGTGGAGATGATGAATCAGAGCTTAGGCACCTGTCCAAATTTCGGGGTCCACTTCACTACCTCGCCTGCCAGGCTGCGGGCGAGTTCTCCGGCTATCCGGGTTACCTGCTGGTGTTCCTCGCCGGATAACTGTGTCTGGGTGCCCATGCAGGCGGGCAGGCTCAGATTGAACCGATTCATGAAATCCGGATGCCGGGTGACAAATTGCGGGTTCAGGTACAGGTGTAACGGGGCGTAGCGCAGAAAGGTGTGCTGAATACCCTGATGCAGCTCCGGCTGCTTTTCCCGCAGCCCGGACATCACTCGCTCGTCCAGCAGGGCCAGGTCGATGCGTTTTCGTTTCAGCAATGCCGGCAACTGGCTGGCGCTGCCCACAGCAACAAAGGCTTCGAGCCCTTGCTGCCTCAGCCAGAGTTCTTCATTGCTGCCACCCACCACGCCAATGCGGGCGTTTTCAGGTATTGGTTGCTCGCCGGTGTAGAACCAGTGCCATTTCTCCAGGGCAACCGGGTGGCTTGCCCAGGCGCTCTGGTCCAGCTCCGGTGAGCGGTCGACTGCAAAGTAGCCGTCCACCAGGTTGCGCTTCAGCGAATACAGGGCGCGGTTCTGGGGCACCAGTCTGATCTGGGTATGGGCGCCGGCCTGCTCCATGGCGCAGCGTATGGTGTCTGCGGTTTCCCCGGCAACCTCCGGGCCATTGGGTGTCTCATTGGCGTATTGGTAGGGCGGGGAATGAAAGGTATAGAGGGTGTAAACCCGATGGTCCGCTGCCGCCTGGGCGGCAGCCACAGCCAGAAACAATCCGATTGTCAGAGACCGAATCTGCATAGTTTGGCGAGCATCCCTGTGACCAGTTCGTTAAAAGTGCCAGAAGCATAGCAGTGATAGCGCAATATTTCTGCTGGCAGCCGGGCCCGGTTCACAGGTTTTCGATGTCCTTTAACAGCTCGTCGGCCCGGGCCAGAATCGCTTGCCGGCGTTCCGGGGCTTGTTTGTCCCAGTTCCGGTACATCATGGTCATGCGTGGATTGTTGGCAAAATCCTCCCGGTGACGGCGTAGTGGAAATCGTCTGTGGTGCCGAAATGTTCCGAAAAGTGCTCGTTCACCAGTTCGATCACTTCGGTGGTGATGGTATCCGGGCGGATTTCGACATTCAGGCCCAGCGCTTTATGCCACTGGCTGACCTGATCGCCCAGAATCAGGATGAGATTGGCCATGTCGGGCTCCGGCTGAGTTTATCCTTTAGAGGTAGGCAGAATACGCCATGGGCGCAAGGGTGGTTCATTGGTTAAGCTGGTACACTCAGCTGATTCGCATCAAACAGTGACTGTCGCCGGTCAGGCATAATCCGCGCTTTCCGGCTTGCCAATCCTATTCGACGTTAGAGTTTTACTATGGCTTCTGATACTGCTGCAGCAAACAACCTGCCCGCTTTCATCTGGGACGAGGCGCTCATCCGCCGCTATGACCTGAGCGGCCCCCGCTACACGTCTTACCCCACGGCGGTGGAGTTCACCCCGAACTATTCCATTGAAGACATGGTTAAAGCGGCAGGCCGCAGCAAGGCCTCCGGCGGGCCAATCTCGCTCTACACCCACCTGCCGTTCTGTGCGCACCTGTGCTACTACTGTGCCTGCAACAAGGTAATCACCAAGAAGCGCGACAAGGCCATGCCTTACGTGGAGCGGGTGCTGAAAGAGGCGGCCATTCAGTCGAAACTGTTCGGTGCCGACCGGCCCGTCCAGCAGCTGCACTGGGGCGGTGGCACACCCACCTTCCTGCCCCGGGATGTGATGCAGCACCTGATGGCTGGTTACGGTGAGTTGTTTAACCTGCAGTCTGGCGATGAACGGGACTACAGCGTGGAAATCGACCCCCGTGAAGTGGACGAAGATACCCTGTCGACCTTGTGGGAGCTGGGCTTCAACCGCATCAGCCTGGGCGTGCAGGATGTGAACCCGGAAGTGCAGAAAGCGGTAAACCGCATCCAGCCCCGGGAGATGACCGAAGCAGTGCTGAACGAAGCCCGCCGTATCGGCTTCCGCTCCATCAACCTGGACCTGATCTACGGCCTGCCGCACCAGACTCCGGAAAGCTTTGCCGAAACCCTGGAGTCGGTTATCGAGATGTCTCCGGACCGTCTCTCGGTGTTCAGCTACGCGCACCTGCCGGACCGGTTCTACCCGCAGACCCGTATCCAGGCTGACACCCTGCCCAGCCCGCAGCAGAAGCTGACCATTCTGCACAACACCATCAACCGTTTGCTGGAAGCCGGCTACGAATACATCGGTATGGACCACTTCGCCAAGCCGGACGACAGCCTGGCGGTGGCCCAGCGCGAAGGCCGCCTGCACCGGAACTTCCAGGGTTACACCACCCACTCCGATTGCGACCTGGTGTCTCTGGGTGTGTCCGCTATCGGCCAGACCGACGATGCCTACTTCCAGAACAACCACGACCTGCCGTCGTGGGAAGCGTCCATCGATGCCGGCCAGCTGGCCATCATCCGTGGCGTAGGCCTGACCCGCGACGACCGCATCCGCCGCTGGGTGATCGGTCAGCTGATCTGCCAGTTCCGGCTCGATCGCAAGCAGTTCGCCGATAAGTGGAACGAAGATTTCGACCGCTACTTCGCGGATGAAATGAGTCGCCTGAAGCCGATGATCCAGGACGAGCTGATTGCGGATTCCGGTTCCGTGCTGCAGGTTCAGCCGGCCGGGCGGCTGCTGATCCGGGCCATTTGCCAGATTTTCGATCTGTACCGTAAAGAGGGCGCCAGCCAGCGGTTCTCACGGATTATCTGATCGTACACTAATATTCTGTCCTCTAAAGACTGGACTAGGGGGTGCCAAATGCGTATGGTTTGGCGCTCCCTCCTCCGGGCTGTTTCTATTTGTGGTGAAGAGGACAGAAAATACCATGACATCTAAAGACTTTCGTGGCCTGCTGGCCCATCTGAGCTTCCCTTAGCAAGTCTGACCTCCGGGCGCCCCTGCCCACCTTTCGTTACCCCGTTGCCCCGCTGCAACACCTCCGCGTGTGCGGACTTTCCAGACGAATGGCTCCACCCTGGCGAGCAACCTGTGCGTTGCAGACTGCCGGTGGGTTTCTGTCGTTTCGAACAGAGGTTGAGATTTGAACGAGAACGGATTTACCCAATTTTCGACAATCACCGTATTGTTACTGCTTGCCGCCTTCTACGGCGGTACCTACCTGCTGACCTTGCTGATTCGCAAGGAAAAAGAAGATACCTCCGGCTTTATGGTAGCCGGCCACCATGTCGGTTTCGGTATGGGCGCGGCCAGTATGACCGCCACCTGGATCTGGGCTGCGTCTTTCTACGCGGCAGCCACCTCCGGGTACACCTACGGGGTGTCCGGGCCGATCCATTATGGCCTCTGGGGCGCGCTGATGATCCTGTTCATCTACCCCTTCGGCCGCCGGTTCCGCAAGCTGGCCCCCAACGGCCATACCCTGGGTGAGCTTATCCACGCCCGTCATGGTTCTTCCAGCCAGCTGATCCTGGCCGGGTCCAACGTGCTGGGCAGCATTATCAGCCTGATGGTCAACTTCACGGCCGCCGGTGCGCTGGTGTCGGTGCTGTCGCCGTTGTCGTTCGAAACCGGTGTGATTGTGGCCGGTGTGGGCGTGTTGGCCTACACGCTGACGTCCGGTTTCCGGGCCTCGGTGTTTACCGACTTTGCCCAGCTGGTGGCGCTGATGGCGATTGCCATCATTATTATCCCTGCGGTTCTCTACTCTGCCGGCGGCCCCAGCGTTATGGTGGAAGGCCTGAGCAAGATGACCGACGAGCAGGCCAACCTGTTCTCGGTGGAAGCCATCATGAACCAGGGCGCACCTTTCTTTGTGGCGGTCCTGGCCTATGCCATCGGCAACCAGACCATTTCCCAGCGTTTGTTTGCGGTGCGCGAAAAGAACATCAAGTCTACCTTCGTGACCGCCACCATCGGTTACGGTGCCATTGTGATCGGCCTGGGCATGATTGGCCTGATGGCGCTGTCGGTTGGTGTAGAGCCCATCGACGGCAAGATGAACAACCTGATTCCGCAGATGGTGTCTACCTACCTGTCGCCGTTCTTCGTGGCCCTGTTCTTTATCCTGGTGATCGGCTCGCTGTCGTCCACCGCGGATTCTGACCTGTCCGCGCTGTCTACCATCATGATGGCGGATGTCTACGGCAAGAACATCGCCAAGGACAACCCAAACCCGAAAGTGATGATGCTGGTTGGCCGAATCACCATGATTGTGGCTACCGTGGCGGGGCTGATCTTTGCCAGCTTCTCGCTGGATATCCTGGTGATGCTGGTGTTCGTCGGCGCACTCTGGGGTGCCATCGTGTTCCCGGTGATCGTCAGTTGCTACTGGGACAGGGTCACCAATTCCGCCTTCACCTGGTCGGTGGTGGTGGCCATGGCGCTGTTCTGTATTGCCCGCTTTGAGCTGCTGGAAATGACCGGTATGACCGTACTGGCCTTCGAGATCCTGGCGTCTGTCGGCGGAGCCGTGGTGATCGGCATGATGGTGTTCGGTTTCTTTGGCCGCGCGGCAGGACTGGTTGCCGGTGCCATAACACTGGTGGCCATGCTGATGTTCGCCACCGGGTTCCTGAGGGACTACATGGTGTTGGTAGCCTCACTGACGGCCTACGGTGCCAGTGCCGTGGTGTGTACCGCCATGACCCTGCTCAGCAAGGAAGAACGCTTTGACTTCGACCTGATCAAGAAACGGGTTGGTGACTATGACGACGCCGACAGTGAAGACACTGCCGGCCTGATTCCGGAGGGTGCGAAATGACAAACGAACTGGTATACGGTGCTTATATCCTGGTGTGGCCGGCCATCACCCTGGTGGTGCTGGGCGTGATCTGCGGCGCGGTAGCCCGGGATGTCCGCCAGGCCCGCAACAACGATGATGACCTGATCTGACCCCGGTCTGACAATGGTCAATGCGCCGGCAGGCCCGGGGCAGTAGGTTAGCTCCTTCACCACGTGGAGGAGTGTAATGGAACTTGTCTGCCCTGCCGGTAGCCTGCCGGCCCTGAAAACCGCTGTGGACAATGGTGCCGATGCGGTTTACTTCGGTTTCCGAGACAGCACCAACGCCCGCCAGTTTGCCGGCCTGAATTTCAACGAGAAACGCGCCGGGGAGGGCATTGAATACGCCCATTCCAAAGGCAGCCGGGTGTTCTGCGCCATCAATACCTATCCGCAGCCAGACGGCTGGGAGCACTGGAAAGGCGCGGTAGACCGGGCTGCATCCATTGGTGTGGATGCCATCATCCTGGCCGATATGGGCCTGCTGGACTACGCCGCCAACAAATACCCGCACATCCCCCGCCACCTGTCGGTACAGGGGTCGGCCACCAGCCACGAGGCCCTCTCGTTCTACAAAGACAACTTCGATATCCGCCGCGCCGTATTACCCCGCGTATTGTCGCTGGACCAGGTACGGGGTGTCGCTAAACACAGCCCTGTTGAACTGGAAGTGTTTGCCTTTGGCAGTCTGTGCATCATGGCGGAAGGCCGTTGTTATCTGTCGTCCTATCTCACCGATGAATCCCCGAACACCCGTGGTGCCTGCTCTCCGGCCAAGGCCGTGCGCTGGCAGGAAACCCCGCAGGGGCTGGAGTCGCGCCTGAACGATGTGCTGATCGACCGCTACGGCCCCGGTGAAAACGCAGGTTATCCCACGCTGTGCAAAGGCCGCTTTGAAGTGGAAGGCAGTGTGTACCACGCCATTGAAGAACCGGTCAGCCTGAACACCATGGATATCCTGCCGGAGCTGCAGGAACTGGGCATCAGCGCGGTGAAAATCGAAGGCCGGCAGCGCAGCCCCGCCTACATTGCAGACGTGGCACGCACCTGGCGCCAGGCGCTGGACGGGCTGGCGGCGCACCCGGGCATGTTCACGGTAGAGGATGCCTGGCGTAACACCCTGTCTGGCCTTTCCGAAGGTGGCCTGACCACCATCGGCGCCTACCATCGCAAGTGGAAATAAGGTTGTATCCATCATGATGAAGCTATCCCTGGGCCCGATCCTCTGGTTCTGGTCCAAGCAAAGCGTGTTTGATTTCTATGCCAAGGCCGCGGAATGGCCGGTCGATACCATCTATCTTGGCGAGGTGGTGTGCTCCCGCCGCCGGGAACTGAAACCTGATGACTGGCTGGACCTGGCCCGGGATTTGAAAGCCTGTGGCAAGAATGTGGTGCTCTCCACCCTCACGCTGATTGAATCCGAAGCGGACCTGCGCCGTCTGCGCCGGTTCTGTGAACAGGACGAATTCCTGGTGGAAGCGAACGACCAGAGCGCCCTGCAGGTGGCTGTCCGCAACAAGATTCCGTTTATCACCGGCCCGTCCATGAACATCTACAACGTGGCCACCCTGAAAATCCTGGCCAGGCAGGGCTTGCAGGGCTGGAACCTGCCGGTGGAATTGGGCAAGGAAACCCTGGAGCAGTTAATCAGCGAGCTGAAGGCTGAAGGCCTGGACCTGCCTGCCGAAGTGTTCTCCTGGGGCTTCCTGCCGCTGGCCTGGTCGTCCCGCTGTTTCACTGCCCGCCATTACAACCTGCCCAAAGACAACTGCGAGTTCCGCTGCCTGGAGCATCCGGATGGCATGGAACTGCGCTCCCGGGAAAGCCAGGAGCTGTTCCGCATCAACGGTATATCCACTCTCTCTGGCTCCCGCTACGACCTGATGCGGGAGCTGCCCGATATGGCGCGAATGGGCGTGCGCACCGTGCGCCTGAGTCCGGAGCATCAGGGCATGGATGAGGTGGTCAAACGCTTTGATCAGGTCCGCCGGGGAGAAGTGCCGGCCGCCGACCCGCTGCAGCTGGTAGAGGCACCACCCTGCAACGGGTACTGGTATGGCAAGCCGGGGATGGACCTGGTGCCTGAAACAGCTCAGTCGTCGATGGGTTGAACACCCGGGAAACGGTCGGAAACGTAAGTGCTGTGGCACTGGATGCAGTTTCGTGTCATCTCGCCAAACAGTTTGTGCTGTTGTTCAGTGTTCTCGTTTCGGCCGGCCTCTGCCAGTGAGGCGGACAGCTCGTGAAATTCCTGGTCCAGTTTTACGAAATCTTCGGGCACTGCGGACATCAGGTCCTTTCGGTCCTGGTCCGTCATGGATTGCGCAAGGATAAAGCTGTCGTAGATCCGTTGGGCATTTTCCGCGACAGCCTCATGCTGCCCCATGACCATGGCAGAATGAATCGCGGTCATCGCAGCCTGTACCGAGCGCATTTCTTCCTTTAACAGCTGGCTCAGTTTGTCAGTGAGCTTGGGGGTGACGGGCTCTGCCGCCATTGAGCCGGTTGAGAGTGACAGGCCCAGCAGTAAGGCTGTCAGCAACTTTCCACTTCTGGTCATCATTTTATTGATTCCTTTTACTTGCAGGTTTTAGACACCATAGCAGTGAGGCTAGGCTTTGTCAGGGACCGGCGCCCTGGCCCAACCCATATCCTCAAGAATAGCATAGAGCGCTGGCAAGGCCACCAGGATCAGCACGGTGGACACCAGCAGGCCGAACACCACCGAGATCACCAGCGGAATCACCGCCATGGCCTGGGTGCTGGTTTCCGCCAGCAGCGGCAGCATGCCGGCCACCGTCGTGCTGGTGGTAATCAGGATGGCCCGAAAGCGAGCCCGGCTGGCGGCACAGGCAGCTTCCTGTGCGCTCATGCCCTGTTCCCGGTAGCTCTTGATGAACTGCACCAGCAGGATGGCGTTGTTCACCACAATCCCGGCCAGTGACGCGGCACCGATCAGTGAGGGCATGGACAGGTTGTAGCCCATCAGCAGGTGGCCCCAGACGGCCCCCATAAAGGCTACCGGGATGGCCAGCATCACGATGATCGGCTCCAGGTAACTACGGAACTGGAACGACAGGATCAGGAAGATCCCCAGCAGGCCGATCAGCAAGCCCCGGGCGATGGACTGGCCGGTTTCCCGGGAGCGGGCGGTCTGGCCTTCTACCTGCAGGGTGATTTCCGGCCATTGCTCCTGAAGTTTCGGGAATACCTGGCTCTGCAAATCCGCCACGATGGCATCGGCGTTGGTCGTCCGGCCGTTCACATCGGCAGACACGGTGACCGTGCGCAGGCCGTCAATCCGGGTCACCTGCGCCCACTGGCGTTCCTCGGTTATATCGGCCACCTCCCGCAGGGGCACCATCTGGCCCTTGCCGGTGGTGATCACGGTGTCTTCCAGGAACTGGCGGGTGTTGCGTTCGGCGCTGGTCTGGCGCACCAGGATTTCGATGTGCTGATCACCAATCTGCACCGTATCCACAATATCCCCGAGCAGCCCGGTTCGGATCTGGCTGGCCACGTCGGATGCCGTCAATCCGAGCGACAGGGCGCGGTCGTTCAGCGACAGTGTGCGCTGGGGCTTGCCGGGGCGAAGATCATCCAGCACGTTGAAGGTACCGTTATAAAGGGCAACTTCGTCGCTCGGATACCGGGCCGCGGCCTTCAGCTCATTCAGGTCAGTACCCTGCAGGCGCACTTCAATGGGGATGCCCGCGGGGCCGAAACCGGGTTCCTGGATATTGAGGGCGATCAGGCCGGGGATATCTCCGATCTCTTCATACCAGCGGTCGGTGAGGGTAGCCAGATCCACGGTGCGCAGCTCCGCCGTCAGCAAATCGGCCATCACCGTGGCCACGTGGGCACCTTTCTCACCGGCGCCGGCGTGCTGGTTGAAGCGGGTCTGGATGTTTTGCACCAGCGCTTGCTGGTCGGGCTGGTCTGGCGTGTATTCCTCGTTGAGCCGGAGCATGGCCGAAGTGATGCGTTCGGTAATGGCCCGGGTCTGGTGCAGGGGGGTGCCCTGGGGCATCAGTACCCGGGCTTCGAGTACATCGCCGTCGACTTCCGGCATGGCTTCCATGCGCACATGGCCGCCGGCCATCAGCCCCACCGAACCCAGCAGTGTCAGCAGCATGGCGGCCAGTACGCCGTAGCGGAACCGGATGGCGCGGTCGGCCAGTTGCCCCACTTTCTCCCGGACGTTTTCAAAACCGTTGTCGAAGGCGGAACGAAAGCGGGAAGGGGCCTTCTCGCGCCTTTTGCCCAGGCCGCTTTTCAGGTGGTGGGGCAGTATCCAGAAAGCTTCGATCAGCGAGGCGGCCAGGGCGGCAATCAGCACCACTGGCAGTACCTCCAGCACCGCTCCCAGCTCTCCGGCCAGAAACGCCAGCGGGATGAACACGGACACCGTGGTCAGGAAGGAGGACAGCACCCCGGGCAGAATCTCCTGGGTTCCTTTGGCAGCCGCCTCCAGCGGGCTGTTGCCGTCGGCGTGCCACTGGGCAATGTTGTCGGTGATGACCACCGAATCGTCCATCACAATACCGATGGCCATGAGCAGGGCCACCAGGGTAATCATGTTCAGGGACAGTCCGGTGAGGGCCATCACCACAAAGGCACCGGCAAAGGCGGCTGGCAGGCCGAACAGCGCCCAGAAGGCGAGACGGGGTCGGAAGAACAGGGCCATCACCAGGCCCACCAGCACCAGCCCCGTGATGCCGTTGCCCACCAGCATTTGCAGGCGGTCCTTCACAATCGAGGTCATGTTCTGGGTGATTTCCAGCTCGACATTGCCACCACGGCGGGCTTTTTCCTCGTCGATAAAGGCTTCCAGGGAATCCATCACCCGCAGGGCATCGTCATGGCGGTTTTTGTGGATCTCCAGAACGATGGCGCGCTGGCCGTTGAAATCCACCCGTTCCTCCTCCCGTTCGTGGGCCTCGGTGATGGTGGCAATGTCGCCCAGCGTCAGCACAGCGCCGGCTTGTCCGCCTATAACCGGCAACTCGGCGAGGGCCTGCAGGGAACGGCGTTCATCCACAAACCGCAGCTGGATGTCCTGGCTGTCGGTCTCGATAGTGCCCAGGGGCATGTCCAGGTTCTGGCTATTGATGGCCCGGGCAATATCCCGCACGCCCAGGCCGTACTGGCGCAGCAGGTCCCGGGACACTTCGATGTGCCACTGGCGCTGGGACAGGCCCACGGGAATCACATCGGCCACCCCTTCCATGGCGAACAGGCGGTCTTCCAGCTGGCTGGTGTAGGCCTCCAGGTGAGAGAAACTCATGGGCCCGTACACCGCGATGGCTGCGACCAGGCTGGTGCGGTAAAGCTCCCGGATGACCGGGTCTTCGGCCTCTTCGGGCAGGTCGGTCAGGGCTTCGATTTCCGTGCGGATATCATCCAGGAACCGGCCCATATCGCCCCGGGGTTCCATGCTGGCAATGGTCTGGGCCTGGTTGTCCCGGGCGGTACAGGAAACCTCCTTCATGTAATCCACCCGCTGTAGCGCTTCGCCCAGCCGCTGGCAGATGGCTTCCTCCACATCCGCAGCGGTGGCACCCCGATATTCCATGGTGATGCTGACTTCCGGCGGCAGGTAGTCGGGGAAGGTTTCCCGGGTCAGGTTGGGCGCGGCGAACAGACCCACGGCCAGAATCAGGATCAGCAGCAGGTTACCGGCGGTCGGGTGCCCCGCGAACCAGCGGATCATGGCTGATCTCCCGGGGCCAGCAGGGTGCCGTCGATGGCAGGAATCAGGTCATCCAGAACCAGCCGGCCTCCCGGTGCCAGTCCGTCATCGATAATGACATCTTCACCTTGTTGCCAGGCGACAGACACTGGCTGGCGTTGCAGGCGGTTGCCCTCATCGGCAAGGTAGACCACGCCCTGATGCACCGCGCTGGCCGGGATGACGATGACCGGCTCCGGAGTCTGCGCGGTAATGCTGGCCTGCACAAACATGTTGCGGACCAGGGGCGGGCGTGCTGGCGGATTGGCGTTGCGGTAGGGTTCGTCTACAGAAATAACGGCCTGGACGGTGCGGGTGGCCTGGTCCAGGCTGCTGGTGACCCGGGTGAGTTTGCCCGGCCAGTGGGCATCCGGCACGTTGGTGGGGGTTACCCGGATGTCGAGTTCGCTCAGGGGCAATTGATCATGAAAGTCGGTGAAGTGGTTGGTGGAGCCCGTTTCCGGCAGGCTGCCCCCGGATAACTGCGACAGCACCCGGCGCAGTTCCGCCACTTCCAGCTGCACGGTGGCTTCGGCGCGCGTGATATCGTCGGCAATAAACAGTGTCTGCCCGGGGCTGACATGCTGGCCAGTGTCGATGTCGGCCTGGTGGACACGCAGATCCCAGGGCGCTTCAAAACGGGTGTCGTCCAGGTCTTCTCGGGCACTGGCCAGGGCAGACTCGGTTCTGGCCATACGGGCTTGCAGGGTCTCCCGCCTGGCAGGAATCAGGTTCTGCTGGTTGCGCAGGGTCTGGACTGCCTGCTCCTGTTGCAGGGTGGCCCGTTGTTGTTCGTCGTAGCGGGTTTGCGACAGGGCACCCCGCGCCACCAGGGTTTCAGCCCGGTCCAGCTCCCGCCGTGCCAGTGTTAACCGGTGTTCTTCCAGCTTGAGTAACTCGCCGGTATTGCGTTCTTCCTGGTCCAGTTGTCGCAGCTCCGCTTCAATGCCAGCCAGGTCGGCCCTGGCGGAGGCTTCGGCCAGTTCATAGCGGGTCGGGTCGATCTCAAGCAGCCGTGTGCCCCCTGGGATCAGATTGCCACTTTCCAACTCTGGGTGTTTCCAGATAACCCGGCCACCCACATTGGCCACCGCATTCCAGCTTCGGGCCGGCAGCACCTGACCATAGCCGCGGGCTTCGGTACGGAACTTACGGGGAGTGATTTCCATAATCCGCACCGGCGTCGCAGTTGCTTGAGCCTCGACCCTTTCCGGGGGTTGTTTCAGCTTTACCATGATGACCACAAAGGCAATGCCGGCAATCAGGGCCAGCGCCAGCGTCAGTTTATTTTTCCGGGTCATTGCTCATCTCCTGAAAACTGGCGCTGTAAAGTTTGAAAATTCGGGGGGCAGTCTGCTCAAGCGTCGCAATCTCTCCGCTGACCATTGCCTGAACCACCAGCCCCTGAATGGCGCCGAGGTACAACACCGCAGCCGCTTCGGTATCGATACCGGCGGCTATGCGCCCCTGTGCGATGCCTAGCTTCAGTAAACCGACCACCTTTTTGCGGTAGCGGGCAAGGGCCTGGCGGACGATGGTTTTGGCGGGGCCGTTGCCGGGTTTTTGCAGCTCACCCAGCATCAGGCGGGGAATGCCCGGGTGTCGGGCGATAAAGCCCACATGGGCGCGAAACATGGCTTCCAGGGCCTGATCAGCGTGTTCGTGCCGGTCCGCCTCCCGGAACACCTGGCTGGTCAGTTGCTCCGAGACCCAGCCTGCCACGGATTCCCACAACCGGTTCTTGTTCGGGAAATGCTTGAACAGCGCCCCCTGCGACAGCCCCACTTCATCGGCAATCCGGGCGGTGGTCAGGGTAGCCGGGTCCTGCTCGGCACACAGCTGAATAACCGCTTCGATAGTGGCGGACTGGCGCAGCTCGGTGCTTTGGTAGGTTCGTTTTTCGGGCGCTTTTGTGGTTGCCATTGGAGCTTCCCTGAAAGAAAGTAATCAATTGCTTTATTCTGGTAGGTGGTTGCCGATTACGCAAGAAACAAGGTGGGCAAGTCATGGTTCAGGGTGTAGGTAAAAGCCGTGTAAAGGCCATCCGGTTTGATTTACCTCAAGCATTACGAGCGGTGGTAAGCGTAGTTTGCTATTAGTTGATGGCGACGCAGAGGAAATTGCCATGTCGCGTATTCCGTTGTTTTTCTGGGGGCTGGTTGCAGTCGTCAGTGCTGTCTGGTTCGCAGCCGATAGCCTTTGGGTGAGCCCGTTTGCTTACTTCCCGTTCCGGTCGGTGTTTGTGCAGTATTCTGGCATCCTGGCGGTGGTCATGATGGCGGGGGCCCTGGTGCTGGCGTTGCGGCTGCGGGTTCTGGAACGTTGGGTTGGTGGCCTGGACAAGGTGTACCGGCTGCACAAATGGCTGGGCATTGGCTCGCTGGTGCTGGCCACGCTGCATTGGTGGTGGGCGCAGGGCACCAAGTGGATGGTGGGCTGGGGCTGGCTGGATAAGCCGGCCGGCAAAGGTGCCGGGCAGCAACTCACCGGCCTTGAAGCCTGGTTCCGCGGCCAGCGGGGGCTGGCAGAAACTTTGGGAGAATGGGCCTTCTATGCGGCTGCGGTGCTGATTGTGCTGGCGCTGGTGAAGGCTTTTCCCTATCACCTGTTCCGTAAAACCCACAAATTGCTGGCGGTGGTGTTCCTGCCCCTGGCCTGGCACAGCTTTATCCTGATGGAGTTTGATTACTGGGCAGCACCCATTGGCTGGCTGACTCAGGCCGCTGTTGTGGCTGGCAGTGTTGCAGCCGTTTTGCTGCTGGTGGGCTGGCCGGGCAAGGTTCGGAAGGTACCGGGGGAGGTGGTTTCGGTCACCCGCTATCCGGACCTGAAAGTTTTCGAGTTTCTGGTGAAGGTAACGCAGGGTTGGTCTGGCCATAGTCCCGGGCAGTTTGCCTTTATCACCTCGGATGCTGCGGAAGGCCCGCACCCTTACACCATTGCATCAGACTGGAATCCGGAAACCCGGTGCCTGAAATTTGTGGTCAAGGAACTGGGAGATCACACCCGCCGGGCAAGCCGCCGGATCTGCGAGGGTATGCCGGTTACGTTGGAGGGGCCCTATGGCGGCTTTGATTTTGAAGATGATTGCCGCACCCAGATCTGGGTAGGGGCGGGCATCGGTATTACTCCCTTTATTGCCCGGATGGGTCGCCTGGCGGGCCGTCCTGACAGCCGCACTGTCTATCTGTTCCATCCTACTGCGGATGTCAGCGAGGAGGCCCTCGCAAAGTTGCGGGCAGATGCGGAAGCCGCGGGCGTTAACCTGGTCATTCGATGCAGCCGCACCGAAGGCCGGCTGACGCCGGAGGAAATCCGGGATGCGGTACCCGACTGGCAGAATGCCAGCCTGTGGTACTGCGGCCCGGTGGGGCTGGCCAATACGCTGTTCAACCAGTTCCGGAAATGGGGTATGCCGGCCCGGCGGATGCACCGGGAGTTTTTTGATATGCGCTGACCGGCACCCGGGTGTATAACTGTAATTCCAGTTTCTTCAGGAGGTTTGCTATGACAATCAACGAAGGACTCCGCCTGATGGCAGGCGTGTTCATCCTGATTTCCATTCTGCTCGCCCACTATGTGAGCCCTTACTGGCTGCTGTTCACCGGCTTTATTGCCTTGAACCTGATTCAGTCATCGTTCACCAAGTGGTGCCCGGCGATGATGATCCTCAAGAAAATGGGGTTGAAGGAGGAAAGGCTGGTTAACTGATTGGTTGTTTCGGCAGGCTTGCGCTCGCGAACGCGGTTATAGAGAATTCCGTAGCAAACACAATAAAAACAGGAGTTTTCCATGCTGGCTCCGGCCTCCGTTGATGATTACCGGCTGCTTGCAAGGCGCCGCTTACCCCGCATGCTGTTTGATTACCTGGATGGCGGCGCCTTTACTGAATCTACCCAGCGCGCAAACCGTGAGGCCTTTGGCCAATGGCATTTCCGGCAGCGGGTCATGCAGGATGTCTCGGCAGTGGATACCTCCTCCACATTACTGGGACAGCCGGTGTCATTGCCGCTGGGCCTGGCGCCCATGGGCCTGGCAGGCATGCTGGCAACCCGGGGCGAGACCCAGGCAGCCCGGGCTGCGGGCCAGTCAGGAATACCTTTCTGCCTGAGCACGGTCTCTATCTGTTCTGTTGAGGAAGTGGCCGAGGCTGCGCCGGAGACAGACCGCTGGTTCCAGCTTTATGTCCTGAAAGACCGAAACTTCTCTGCAGACCTGCTGCGCCGGGCCTGGGATGCCGGCTATCGGGTGCTGGTGTTTACCGTCGACCTGGCCCGCTTGGGGCTGAGATACCGGGATGTCCGTAACGGTATGAACGGAGGCCTGTCTGCCGTTGGCAAGCTGCGCAAGGCAGCGGACCTGTTGGGCCATCCGCGCTGGCTGTCCCGTGTTGCTCTTGGCGGCAAGCCGCTGACCTTCGGAAACCTGGCCAGTGTGGTGCCCTCCGGGCGTAAACCTGAGGACTTCAAGGCCTGGGTCGAAAGTCAGTTTGATCCATCGGTTACCTGGAAAGACCTGGATTGGGTGCGGGAAAACTGGCCGGGCAAGCTGGTGATCAAGGGCGTGATGGAGCCGGAGGACGCCCGCTCGGCGGTGGCGGTCGGGGCCGACGCCATTGTGGTATCAAATCATGGTGGTCGTCAGCTGGACGGCGCGCCGGCTTCACTGAGCGCCTTGCCCGCCATGGTGGATGCAGTGGCCGGGGAATGCCAGGTGCTTGTGGATGGTGGCGTTCAGACCGGCCAGGACGTTGTCCGGGCCTTGTGCCTGGGGGCTAATGGTTGCCTGGTCGGGCGGCCCTGGGGCTATGCCCTGGCGGCCGGTGGTCAGGCGGCTGTTGAAAACCTGCTAACCAATATCCGTTATGAAACCGAGCTGACGCTTTCGCTGATGGGCAAAACGGCGCTTGATCAGTTGTCCCGGTCAGACCTTTTGTCGCTGGACGAGCTTCAGGCGCTTAGCCGCGCCTGAGCTTGTTCAGGACTTGATGAAGAGCAGTTTCCGTGGGCTGAAATCCCATTCCAGGCTGTCCAGCAGGTTTTTCAGGGCCAGCCCCAGTTCGGTGTCGCCTTCAATCACCAGGCGGCGCTGGAAAAACAGCTGGTCCGGGTCCTGCTTGCGCTCGGCGAGGGTTTTGAACGCGGCCAGGGAGCCACGGATGGTGGCTTCGCCCGGGCCGTCGACAATGCGTAAACGCCCGGCCCAGAAACCGAAGGTTATCCCGGGGTGGCCGCCGTTTACTTCCAGCCGGATTCGCCGGCCCTCGAAGTCATCAAATTCCCCCTCGGCCATGGCCTCGGCAAACAGCCGGTTAAGCGGAGCTTCCGCGACCAGCTGTTTGAAAGGCATGGGGATTGACCGTTCAATGGTGCCCAGAGCCGGTGCCGGCGAGGGCAGGAACTCTTTCAGCACTGCCAGGGATTGATCCATCAAGGGGCTGTGCAGGGCAGCAATGGGGGGTAGCGAAAAGGCCATGGTTTACTCCGGGCGGTCAGAAACCCGCCCAGAGTAAAGCAAAAAACCCGGGGGTGATTTGATATAACTCAGCCCTTGTGCAGGCCTTCTTCCACAGCCCACACGGCAACCTCTACCCGGGAGCGCAGGCTCAGTTTTTTGAGCAGGTGTTTTACGTGGACTTTCACTGTGCCATCGCTGATGTCGAGTTTGCGGCCGATCATCTTGTTGGACAGGCCTTCGGCGATCAGTTTCAGGATGTCCTTTTCGCGTGGGGTCAGGCTGTCGAAATCCGGGCGCGAGGCCTGTTGCGGCTTGTTGGAGCGCAGGGCTTCGGCCAGCAGGGTGGTCAGCCGGTCGCTGATCACCATTTTGCCAACGGCTGCCTGGTGCAGCTGGGCGATCATGTCTTCCGGTTCCATGTCCTTGAGCAGATAGCCATCAGCGCCGGCGCGCAGGGCGGCAACCACGTCGTCTTCCTGGTCTGAAACGGTGAACATGATAATGCGGGAGCTGATGTTCTGGGCCCTGAGCCTTTTCAGGGCTTCAATGCCGTCCATCTCCGGCATGTTCAGGTCCATCAGGATCAGGTCGGGCTCTATCTCGGTTGCCATCCGGATGCCGTCGGCGGCGTTGCTGGCTTCGCCGACAACTTCCATATCCTGTTCCATGCTGATCAATTGCTTGATGCCCTGGCGCAGCAAGGGATGATCGTCTATCAGCAGGATACTTGCGGGTGTTTCAGACATATTCTTTCTCGTTTAAGGCATTTGTCGGTTCAGGCGGTTGATGACTGCACGGCAATCAGGTTCCGGCTTTTGGGAACGAATGTTAACTCAACTTCCACGCCGCCTTCCTCCCGGTTTTTCACTTCTACGGTTCCGCCCAGAGTCCTGGCCCGGTCCTGCATGATCACCATGCCGTAGTGGTTCACGGGTTGTCCGCCTCCGGGCAGGCCTTTGCCGTTATCCCTGATACGGGCACAGACTCTGGGAGATTCAAATACGACCTCTACAGCAATGTCGGTGGCATCGGCATGCTTGACGGCATTGGCCAGGCCTTCCCGGATAATCTGCAGGGTGTGGATCTCTTCGTTGGGCGACAGGGTCTGGGGCGGCAGGTTGTACTCCAGTGCCACCGGCCGGCCCAGCCGTTCAGAGAACTCATCGATGGTTTTGCTCAGGGCACTGGCCAGGTCCGGTGTATCCAGTTTCAGGCGGAAGGTGGCCAGCAGTTCCCGCAACTGGCGGTAGGCACTGTTCAGGCCGGTGCTGAGTTCGTCCAGGATCTCGCTGTGCAGTTTTTCCTGGTCACCGCTGATATTGAGCCGGCGCAGCCGTGTTACCTGCATTTTCAGGTAAGACAGGGACTGGGCCAGGGAGTCGTGCAGTTCCCGGGCGATGACGGTGCGCTCCTCAGCCAGGGTTTGTTGCTGCTCTTCGGTAATCTGGCGTTCCAGGAATATGGCCGTGGCCAGCTGGTCGGTCATGGTTTCCAGCAGTCGGCGGGACATGTCCGGCAGGCCCTTGTCTGCGGGGTACCAGACTTCCAGTGTACCCAGCAATTGGCCCGGAGTGCGGATAGGCAGCAACAGGCGACGGCCGTCGTTGCCTTCCAGTGGCAGGTCGTCGTACACCTCGGGTGTGACCAGGCACGCGTTGCAGTGGTGGTCCCGGCAGTAGAACGGGCGCTTGCTGGTGGCGGTGGTTACCGCCTCGATGGGTTCTGGTGAGCCTTTTTCATGCAGGTACAGGCGGATAGGGCCGATGCCCAGAAGCCGCTCCAGCTCCTGCAGGATTGGAATGGCACCGCTGCACAGGTCGTGGTTGGCGAACAGGCCGCGGCTGGCAACGTGCATGGCCTGCAGGGCGGAGTGGCTGATTTCCAGTTCTTCGGTTTTCCGTTGTACCCGGTTTTCCAGCTCGTAGTAGGTCAGAGCCAGTTCGCTGGTCATCTGGTCAAAGGCCTGGCCCAACCGGGCCAGTTCGTCGTTGCCTTTCAGGTTGGCCTTGTGGGAAAAGTCCTGCTCACCCACGGCAGTGGCAATGTGGATCAGTTTGCGCAGCGGGCGGAGTACCCGGTTTTTCAGGTCCAGGAACAGTGCCATCACAATCAGGATGGAAAAAATCATGCTGATGATCTGGATCAGCAGCAGCAGGTCGATACGGGCTTCCGTGCGTTGCTCCAGCATGGAAACCAGCAGGTCGACTTCGCTGGTGTACTGTTCGATGGACGCCACGATAGCGGGGGTCAGCGGTGTGCCGGCCTCATGCTGCTCGATTTCCGGCTTCAGCCGGGTCAGCCACAACTGCTTGACCTTCTGGTACTGCAGAGCCAGCGGGTGGTCGGTGCTGCGTGGTATGGAGCGCACAATGGCGGAGGTTTCCAGCCGGTTCTGGTAACTGGCTGTCTGGGCTTCGATACTGGCATCGCCGTTGGTCAGGTCTGTAGTGGCGGAGCGGGCTGCAAGCTGGAATGCTGCCATACGCAGGGCGCCGGCCTGGTTGATGGCGGTCGCATTGCCCTCGATGCTGCTGGAAATGCCGAGGGTAGTGGCCATGCTGACAATAGCGGTCAGAACAATAGCGCCGATCGCAACGGCCAGTCGGTTTACCAGCGGGCTTCTGGAAGTCATTCGTAGCAGGTGTTCCGGATAATGGTCATATAAAAGGCAGCTCCGGGCGGATTATGGCTGAAAGCCGCTACTCGGGATACCTCTTTGAGGATAGTCAATTACCCCGATAGTTGGTATCCCATCATAGCTTTTGACCTTGCGCTACGTAAAAGCCGAGACTGAGGATTGGTCTTTTGCAGGGTGAATAAATGCACGCACTTCCGGAACAGGACGACGAAGAACTGGCCTCGCTAGCGGTGGTATTGCCGTTGGCACTGGCAGGCTTTGTGGTGGCTGCCGGTTGCTGGACGCTGTTTGCGGTGGCGGGCGTGCATGTGAAGGCGCAGCTGGCGCTGTCCAGTGTCCAGTTCGGAGTGCTGCTGGCGGCGCCGATGGCGGTCAGCGCCCTGCTGGCCATTCCGGCGGGCCTGTGTGCCCGGCGTTTCGGTGCCCGGGCAGTCATGTTGTTTTGCCTTACCGGCCTGGCCTTGTGTATGGCGCTTCTGCTGGTGGCCAACAGTTACCCTGCACACCTGATTGTGGCCGCGGGCCTTGGGTTGGCGGGCGGTTTTTACAGTGCCGGCCTGCATTATGTGACCAGCCATTGCCGGCAAAGGCTGGGGCTGGTTCTCGGAATTTTTGGCGCCGGGGTTACCGGTGCGGCCTTCAACTATTACCTGGTTCCGCTGTTCCACGAAGCATACTCCTGGCAGGGGGTGCCCCTTGCCTACCTGACCGTGCTGCTGCTGGTGATTGCGTTGGTGCTACTACTCACGGACGCACGCCAGTACGGCGCCGGGGAGGGTGCTCGTTCCACGGGCCGGCCAGTATCCGAGCTGTTGCGTAACGGGCGCTCGCTCCCGCTGTGCCTGTATTTCGGCGTGGTGGCCGGCAGCTTTTTTGCCCTTGCCCTCTGGTTGCCGGACTTTCTCTCTGCCCAGTTCGGCTTGCAGCTGGGGGCAGGTGCCCGCATGGCCCAGTGGTTTGTTATCCCCGGCGCGCTGGCCCAGATTGCCGGCGGTGCGCTGTCAGACCGGCTGGGCAGCACCCCGGTGACCGCCCTGGCACTGATTGCCAGCCTGGTTGCCCTGTTTGTGTTGTCCTACCCGCCCATGACCCTGCACATCCGCGGGGTGGAAGGGGATATCGTGGTCAACTTCGCGTTGCCGGTTATCCTGGAACGGGGGTTGGTAATCCTGCTGGGGGTGGCCCTGGGCTGCGCCATGGGCAGTTTGCAGCGGGAGGTCATACTGGCCAACCGGGCCGAGGCCTCGCTGTTTGCCGGCCTGCTGCTGGTGAGCGCTTGCTCCGTGGCCTTCCTGCTGCCCGTGGCCTTTGGTGCCATTAACCAGTGGCTGGGCATCCGCACGGCGGTTTTCATGCTGTTGTTCGGTCTTTTAGGGCTTTGCCTGCTGATGTTTGCGGTAGGCACCCGCCATCGCGTTTATCAATATTTGAGTTAGATCAAATGTCAGGCGGTAATTGCCCGGATACCCCCATCGGGGGAGGGAATTCGGCGTGTCTACCCTCTAGTATTAAAACAATGATTTTGTATGCATGAAAATGCACAGGGGATACACCGATGGCCATGATGCAAGTTGCAAACAACCGATACTCCAAGCCCGTACTGGTAGCCGTAAACCAGACCCTGAGCGAACAGGACGGCGTTGATGCGCTCCGTAACCACACCTTGTTCCGCACTCTGCGAGACGAAGATCTCGACGGGCTGATCCAGCAGTCCCGCCGGCTTCGCCTGGGCCATCACCAGCTGCTGTATCGCCAGGATATGCCGGCTCACCATTTTTTCTTTGTCATCTCCGGCCGGCTGCGGCTGTACCGCCTGGACTCCTCCGGCATCGATCGCACCCTGGACAGCCTTGCGCCCGGTGACTGCTTTGCCGAGGTGATGATCTATGCAGACCCGCCCAAGTACGCCTGCTATGCCGAAGCGCTGAAATCCAGCGAAGTGCTGATGATCCCGGTGAAGGCCTACCAGAATTTGCTCACCCAGCACCCGGAATACGCACAGGCTGCGCTGCGCCACTATGCCCAGCGTGCGGTAACCCGGTTCCATGACCTGGAAATCATGACGGTACAGAGCGCCCGTGACCGCCTGGTGCGCTATCTCATCGATCTGCTGCCGGAGGGAACTCGCAACGGCGGCGAAGTGGAATTGCCGTTGCCCAAGTGCCTGGTAGCCTCCCGCCTTGCCATGCAGCCTGAAACCTTCTCACGGATTCTGGCCGACCTGAAATCCAGCGGGCTGGTGCGGGTTAATCGCAGCCGCCTGTTCATCGCCGACCCCCAGCGGTTGATGGATCTGAGTCTCTGATTCCGGTTGAGGCCCTCGGGCCTCTATGCCCATAGAGGTATTTGATTTTTCAGGAATCTCGTCCAACCTTGTAGTCATTCAAACATGTTTGGGGAATTCTTTGTGATTGCTGTCACCCGGATTGCTTTGTCTTTTTTGCTGTTGTTTCTGGCCAGCGCCGTTTCCGCTCAACCCCTCTCTGAATACGACCCGCTGGCCGGGCGCCAGGTGATCGAGAGAGCCATTTCCGGGGTGACTGATTTCAGCCCGGTTGAGGGTAACCGGGCCGTCCAGGAACTTTATGCCGGGGAAGAGCTGGTGGGCTATGCTTACCAGACGATCGATTTTGTCCAGACTCCGGCCTACTCCGGCAAGCCCCTGAACGCCATGGTGGTGCTGGATACCGACGGGGTGATCAAAGGCTCCAAGGTTATCCACCACGACGAACCGATCCTGCTGATCGGTATTCCCGAGCAAAAAATGCATGACTTCACTGACCAGTACGCCGGGCTGAAAGCAGACCAGCGTGTAACGGTAGGTGGCAAGTCATCCGAGCGCCGTGTGGCGGTAGATGGCCTGTCCGGTGCCACGGTGACCGTGATGGTGATCAACGAAGTGATCATGCGCACCGCCCACCGCGTAGGTGGCGAGCTGGGCCTGATCGAAGTGAATGCAGGCAGCAAGCGCCCGCCGGTAGCGGAAGTAGACACCGAATCGTTCCAGGACAAGACCTGGGAAGAATTGACCGGAGATGGTTCCGTTCGCCGGCTGCTGCTGGCCCGCGGTACCGTAGACGACGCTTTCAAGGGCGGCCCCGCTGAAGGTGTGGAAGCTGCCGCACCGGATGAGCGGGATGACCCGCTGATCGACCTGTACGCCACCTATCTGAATGCCCCCACCATCGGCCGCAACCTGCTGGGCGAGAGCCAGTACCAGTGGCTGATGTCCGAGCTGAAAGACGGTGAGCATGCCATCGCGGTGATGGCCAATGGTGAGTACTCCTTCAAAGGTTCCGGCTACGTTCGTGGCGGTATCTTTGACCGGGTGCAGATTCGCCAGTTTGGTGACACCTTCAACTTCCGGGATCTCGACTTTTACCGCCTCAGCGATGTCTATGCCGAGGGCATGCCTGACTTTTCCGAGATGGCCATTTTTATTGCCCGGCAGCAGCATAAGTTTGACCCGGGTACTCCCTGGTCCCTGGAGCTGACGGTCAAGCGCCAGACCGGCCCGCTGGACAGCGAATTCGCGGTATTCCCGCTGGAATACCAGCTGCCGGACCAGTATTACACCCGCGCCGAGCCGGTTCTGACCGAAGAGGAATGGCTGGAAGAACAACCTCTGTGGGTGCAGGTGTGGTACCAGAAAGAGTTCCAGCTGATGGTGCTGGGTGCCGGTATTCTGGTGCTGCTGTTCATCCTGTTCTTCCAGGACTGGCTGGTGCAGAAGCCGAAGATGATGCGCTGGATTCGCCATGGCTTCCTGGTCTACACCCTGTTCTTCATTGGCTGGTATGCACTGGGGCAACTCTCCATTGTGAACGTGCTGACCTTTGTGAACAGCCTGATCAGCGGCTTTACCTGGGAAACCTTCCTGATCGACCCGATGCTGTTCATCCTCTGGTCTGTGGTTGCCGGCATCGTGCTGCTCTGGGGCCGTGCGGTTTACTGCGGCTGGCTGTGCCCGTTCGGTGCCCTGCAGGAGCTGATCAACGAAATTGCCCGCAAGCTGAAGGTGCCCCAGTACACCGTGCCGTTTGCCTGGCATGAGCGGCTGTGGGCGATCAAGTACATCATCCTGCTGGTGCTGTTCGGTGTGTCCCTGGAGTCCATGGCCACCGCTGAGCAGATGGCCGAGGTGGAGCCGTTCAAAACCGCTATCACCCTGCATTTCGACCGTAGCTGGCCGTTTGTGACCTACGCCGTGCTGCTGCTGGTGGTGAATATCTTCACCCGTAAGGTTTACTGCCGTTACCTGTGCCCCCTGGGTGCTGCCCTGGCACTGCCCACCAAGTTGCGGGTATTCGACTGGCTCAAGCGTCGCAAAGAGTGTGGCAACCCCTGTCGCCTCTGCGACAAAGAATGTGAAGTCCAGGCCATCCATCCGGACGGGCATATCAACTACATGGAATGTCACTACTGCCTGGATTGCCAGATGACGTATTTCGATGACCACAAGTGCCCGCCGCTGATTGTGAAGCGCCGTGGCAAGCGCCGTGGTCACAACGCGCCCGGCCACCCGGAAGAAATCCCGGTGGTGCAGGTGAACTGAGTTGTCCCGAGGAGCCAATCATAAGGCCCCGGAAAACCATGAGAAGCAATAACCGCCATAACCAATAACGGAGTTGGATGCTATGAAAAAAAGAGATGATCTGATCAAGGACAAGCAGGAGGCACCGGAAGGCGGCCTGAGCCGTCGTCGCTTTATGGGCGCGGCGGCGCTCGCAGGCGTAGCCGGTGCAACCGGTCTTGGCTCAACCATCATGACCCGTGAATCGTTTGCCGCTGCCGCCAAGGAAGCCAAGAACAAGATTTACATCGAGCCCGGCGAACTGGACGAATACTACGGTTTCTGGAGTGGTGGTCACCAGGGTGAAGTACGTGTTCTGGGCGTGCCGTCCATGCGTGAACTGATGCGGATTCCGGTATTCAACGTGGACCCGGCTACAGGTTGGGGTATCACCAACGAGAGTAAGGAAATTCTTGGCGGCGACCAGCAGTACCTGAACGGCGACTGCCACCACCCGCATATCTCCATGGAAGACGGTCGTTACGATGGTAAGTACCTGTTCATCAACGACAAGGCCAACACCCGGGTAGCCCGTATCCGTCTGGATATCATGAAGACGGACAAGGTCACCTTCATTCCGAACGTGCAGGCGATCCATGGCCTGCGTCTGCAGAAGGTGCCGCGCACCAACTACGTATTCTGCAACGCCGAGTTTGTAATTCCGCAGCCGAACGACGGCACGGATTTCAGCCTGGAAAACAGCTACACCATGTTCACCGCGCTTGATGCAGAAACCATGGAAGTGGCCTGGCAGGTGATTGTGGACGGCAATCTGGATAACACCGATGCTGACTACACCGGCAAGTACGCGGCCTCTACCTGCTACAACTCCGAGCGGGCGCTGGACCTGGCCGGCACCATGCGTAACGACCGCGACTGGGTCGTCGTGTTCAACATCGAGCGTATCGCGGCTGCCGTGAAAGCCGGCAAGTTCAAGACCATCGGCGATTCCGACGTTCCGGTTGTAGACGGACGTGGTAAATCTGAATTTACCCGCTATATTCCGGTACCAAAGAACCCGCACGGTCTGAACACCTCTCCGGATGGCAAGTACTTCATCGCCAACGGCAAGCTGTCTCCGACCGCCTCGGTCATCCAGATCGACAAGCTGGACGACCTGTTCGATGACAAGATCGAGCTGCGTGACACCATCGTAGCCGAGCCGGAGCTGGGTCTCGGGCCCCTGCACACTACCTTCGACGGCCGTGGCAATGCTTACACCACGCTGTTTATCGACAGCCAGGTGTGCAAGTGGAACATTGCCGATGCCATCAAGCACTATAATGGCGACAAGGTGAACTACATCCGCCAGAAGCTGGACGTGCAGTATCAGCCGGGCCATAACCACGCTTCGCTGACCGAGTCTCGTGATGCCGATGGCAAATGGCTGGTGGTTCTGTCCAAGTTCTCCAAGGACCGTTTCCTGCCGGTTGGCCCGCTCCATCCGGAGAACGACCAGCTGATCGATATTTCCGGCGAGGAAATGAAACTGGTTCACGATGGCCCGACTTATGCCGAGCCGCACGACTGTATCCTGGTACGTCGTGACCAGATCAAGACCAAGAAGATCTACGAGCGCAACGACCCCTACTTCGCCAGCTGTCGTGCCCAGGCTGAGAAGGACGGTGTGACTCTGGAATCCGACAACAAGGTGATCCGCGACGGCAACAAGGTTCGTGTTTACATGACCTCTGTAGCGCCGCAGTTCGGTATGACCGAGTTCAAGGTGAAAGAAGGTGACGAAGTGACGGTTACCGTAACCAACCTGGATACCATCGAAGACGTAACCCACGGCTTCTGTATGGTAAACCACGGTGTTAGCATGGAAATCAGCCCGCAGCAGACAGCGTCTGTTACCTTTACGGCCGGCAAGCCCGGTGTGTACTGGTACTACTGCAACTGGTTCTGCCATGCGCTGCACATGGAAATGGGCGGTCGTATGCTGGTCGAAAAGGCCTGATAGGCTTTCCTGGTCGGGGTCCCTGTTTGGGGCCCCGCTTTTTAGTTTGGGGGTAGCAACCCAAGTGGAGAGCCCTTTCCAAAACACGCTCCTGCGGCACATCCCTGTGGCGCTTGAGCTCCGCCATCCATGGCTCCGCACAGTTTTGGAAAGGGCTCTCCACTTGGCTTGCCGCACATTGGGTGCGGGGCCCGGAATCGCTCACTTTTCAGAGAAACATTGATGTACCAACTTTTGCGTTATGGAGTGGCCCTGTCAGTCGCTCTTTTATCGCTTGCCGCCCATGCGGACCTGCAACAACAGCTTGATAGCCTGGAACCGGGTTCTTCCTTCGAGCTGCCCCCCGAAACATTGTCGCCGCTGGCTATCAGGGTGCCGGGGGTGACTGTGTCCTGCGCGCAGGAAACCGTCATTGATGGTCGGGGGCAGGGGAATACCGTGGATATTCTGGCCGAGGGGGTAACGTTTTCCGGGTGTACGGTGCGTAACTGGGGCAAGGATCTCAATGAGCTTGATGCCGGTATTTTTGTTGCCCGTGAGGCCAGCGGTTCGGTGGTAGAGGACAATCGTCTGCAAGGGCCGGCGTTCGGGGTTTGGCTGGATGCGACGCCAGATGTGACTGTGCGGAATAATCATATCCGTGGCGAGACGAGTTTGCGGTCCCAGGACCGGGGCAACGGCATTCATCTGTTTAATACCACCGGTGCGTTGATTGAAGGCAATGACATCAGTCAGACCCGGGATGCGATCTACATAGAGACGGCGAATAACAACAAGATTCTGAACAACCTGATGACGGATCTTCGTTACGGCATTCATTACATGTATTCGATGCGCAATCTGCTGGAGGGCAATGTGACTCGGGGCACGCGCACCGGGTATGCGTTGATGCAGAGTAAGTACCTGACAGTGCTGAATAACCGTTCTGAAAACGATGAAAACTACGGTATTTTGATGAACTTCATCACTAATTCGACTCTTCGGGGTAATGTGGTGACCGGGGTGTCGGAAGGGCAAACTGGCCGTGTGATGATCTCCGGTGGTGAAGGTAAGGCGGTTTTTATCTATAACTCGCTGTATAACACCTTTGAGGGCAACCTGTTTGCCGACAGCAACATCGGCATTCACCTGACCGCCGGCTCGGAAGACAACGAAGTTTTTGACAACGCCTTCGTGAACAACGAGCGCCAGGTCAAGTATGTGGCCACCCGCACCCAGTCCTGGGCCAAAGAGGGCAAAGGCAATTTCTGGAGTGACTACCTGGGCTGGGACCGCAACCAGGACGGCCTGGGCGATGTACCCTATGAGCCCAACGACAACGTGGACCGGCTGCTGTGGAAATACCCGGAAGCCAAGGTGCTGATGTTCAGCCCTGCGGTCGACACCCTGCGCTGGGTGCAGGATGCCTTCCCGGTAGTGAAATCTGCCGGTGTGAGTGACCCCCATCCGCTGATGCGAATTCCCGAGTACCTGGAATCGGAGATCCGATGAACTGTTTTCGACTTGAGAACGTCAGCCACCGTTACGACAAGGCGACGGTGCTGCACGGTGTTGACCTGCGGCTGGAACCGGGAGAAATTCTCGGCCTGTTCGGCCACAACGGGGCTGGCAAGACCACCTCGATCAAACTGATACTGGGGCTGATGAAGCCTACCGAAGGTAAAGTGTCAGTCCTCGATGGCGAGGCCGGCGACCCGGGCGTGACCCAGCATATTGGCTACTTGCCGGAGAACGTGATGTTCTACCCGCAGCTGACCGGCCGGGAAATTCTCAGCCATTTCGCCCGTCTGAAAGGCGCACCCCTGCGCCAGGTGCCGGAACTGCTGAAACAGGTGGGCCTTGGTGACGCCATGGACGCCCGCACCAAAACCTATTCCAAAGGCATGCGCCAGCGCCTGGGCCTGGCCCAGGCCCTGCTTGGCAAACCCAAACTGCTGATGCTGGACGAACCCACCGTCGGCCTGGACCCGGTGGCTACCGCAGACCTGTACCGGTTGTTGCGTGACCTGCGCGACGAAGGCACCGGCATCGTACTGTGCTCCCACGTACTGCCGGGTGTTGAACCCTACATCGACCGCGCCGCCATTCTGACCGAAGGCGCCCTGAAAGCCGCCGGTGACCTGCCATCCCTGAGGCAGCAGGCCAACATGCCGGTTACCCTGAGCCTGTTGCCCAGCAACAGCCTGGCGGCGCTCGAAAAAGTGATCGAACAGGCAGGGGAGAGCACCGGCCTGATGATGAAAACCGATAACGGACGACTGCAGGTAGACGTGAGACCCCTGGAAAAAATGCCCCTGATCCAGACCCTGATGAACTCCGGCGAAGTAGCCGACCTGGGCATTCACCAGCCCAGCCTTGAAGACATCTACGTGCACTTCATCGGCTCCGGCGGCCTGGCACATCGTGGAGGCAGCCAATGAACGCAATCTGGACCATCGCCCGCAAAGAACTGAGCGACAGCCTGCGTAACCGCTGGCTGGTAGCAATCTCTGTGGTCTTCGCCACCCTGGCACTGGGTATTGCCTGGTTCGGCGCGGCCGCTTCCGGGCAGGTAGGCTACGCCTCCACCCCCGCCACCATCGCCAGCCTGGCCAGCCTGGGTATCTTCCTGATCCCCCTGATCGCCCTGCTGCTGGCCTACGATGCCATCGTCGGTGAGGAAGAAGGCGGCACCCTGTTGCTGCTGATGACTTACCCGTTGAGCAAAAGCCAGCTGCTGCTGGGCAAATTCATGGGCCATGGCCTGACCCTTGCCCTGGCCACCCTGATTGGCTTTGGCGTGGCCGGTATCGCCATTGCCGCCCTGGTGGAAGACGTTGCTATCGGCGCACTGGCCGCTGCCATGGGCCGTTTCATCGGCTCCACCATCCTGCTGGGCTGGGGCTTTATCGCCCTGGCGTACCTGGTCAGCGTGCGGGTCAGCGAGAAGCCCGTTGCCGCCGGCATGGCCCTGGCGATCTGGTTCTTCTTTGTCCTGATCTTTGACCTGATGCTGCTGGGCGTCCTGGTGGCCAGCGAAGGCAAACTCAACCCCGAATTACTGCCCTGGCTGCTGATGCTCAACCCCACCGACATCTACCGGTTGCTCAACATCGTCGCCTTCGGCGACAGCAGCCAGCTGAGCGGCGTCCTAAGCCTGGGCTCCGACCTGCCCATCGGCGCCGGCGGCCTGTGGCTCGGCCTGCTGGTATGGTGTGCCGTTCCCCTGGGCGGCGCCCTGTTACTGTTCAAAAACCGAAGAATCTGACCCTCACCGGAGAGCACTGACCCATGACAACCCACTTCAGCAAATGGCTCCTCGCCGCCCTGGCTGTCGTCATCCTCGCCGGCTGCTCCGGCGGTGAACAGGAAGTCGTCGCCAAGCCCGACCCCGTCCACTTCGAATCCGGCGACGAATGCCATGTATGCGGCATGGTCATCACCAACTTCCCGGGCCCGAAAGGCCAGGCCTTCACGGAGCGTGAACAGGATATCCGCAAGTTCTGCTCCACCAAGGACATGTTCGCCTGGTTCCTGCAGCCGGAAAACGAAAACCGGGACCACACCCTGTACGTTCACAACATGGCCCAGACCGACTGGGAGCACCCGGACGACACCCACCTGATCGATGCCCGTGAAGCCTTCTATGTGGTTGGCTCAGAACGCACCGGTTCCATGGGCCCGACCCTGGCCTCCTTTGCCACCGAAACCGAAGCCACTGACTTTGCCTCAGAGCACGGCGGAGAAGTCTTTGCCTTCGCAGATATCACCATGGAGCACCTCAACGCCGGCATGACCATGCACGACATGGGTGGCATGGAAGGTATGCATGATGGACACGATATGGACATGGCTGAAGAAGCCGGAATGGCTGGCGACGACAACACGGAAGAAGACCACAGCGGTCACAATATGGACCACTGAAGCAGAAACAGGGAAAAACAGTTCAGGATAGAGCAGGGAGACAGGATTAGTCTGTTCTGTGGACTATGCCACCAAAGCACGAAAGCGCGGGTGAGGGGGCGGCTTCCAAAAATGTGCGGAGCCATGGATGGCGGAGCAGAAGCGCCACAGGGGCTCAGCCGAGCGCTTATGAAGCGAAGCTTCATGCGAAAGCTGAGCGACCACAATCTGTGATTGTGGGCCGGACCCCGAAGGGGTGCCGCAAGGAGCGGTTTTTGGAAGCCGCCCCCTCACCTGCGCCCACTCCAAGGTTTAGCCGCCGGTCATATTCATAAACCGAAGAATCTGCACCTCCCCCTCCGAAGAAAAGTGATGCCGCTCCGGCTTCAAATCCATCGCCGAAATAATCGCCTGCCGAAGCTTCTCATCATCCCCGGGGAACTCCCGCAGAACCTCCCGCAAATCCATCGAATGCTCATTCCCCAGGCACAGCAAAAGCCGCCCCTCCACCGTAACCCGAACCCGGTTACAGGTGTCGCAGAAATTATGGGAATGCGGAGAAATAAAACCCACCCGAACCGGACTGTCCGGCATCCGGTAATAGCGCGCAGGCCCGCCGGAATCCTCGGTAGCGGGAATCAGCTCATGGCGCTGGCGGATAATATCCCGCACCTCGGCACTGGTACACAGGGCCAGCCCACGGTCGTGCTCGGAAATTTCCCCCAGCGGCATCTCCTCGATAAAGGTAATATCCAGCTGCTTCTTCCGGGCGAACTCGATCAGTTCCGGCACTTCCACGTCGTTCCGGCCCTTCATCACCACCGTATTCAGCTTGATACCCCGAAAGCCCGCCTCCCGGGCGGCTTCAATGCCATCAAGCACCTGGCTCAATTTGCCGGTGCGGGTTATACGGTGAAACTTGTCAGCATCCAGTGAATCCAGGCTGATATTAAGGCGGTGCAGCCCACCCCGGCGCAGCTCATCCGCCATCTCCGGTAACTGGCTGCCGTTGGTGGTCATCGCGAAGTCCCGCAGGCCATAACTGCCGATTTCCCTGACCAGGTCCAGGACACCCTTGCGAACCAGGGGCTCACCCCCGGTCAGGCGGATCTTCTCGGTGCCAAGATCCACAAAGTTACGGGCCACCCGGGCGATCTCTTCCAGCGAGAGAATCTGGCTACGGGGCAGAAACACCATCTCTTCAGCCATACAGTAAACACAACGGAAGTCACAGCGATCCGTCACCGACAGGCGAACATAGTTCACCGTGCGGCCGAAGCGGTCTGTCAGTTGGTTTGCGGGCATCTGGGCGATTCCTGTTGCAACACATGGTTATGAGTATAGATGCAGTATGGCAAAGCCTGAGACAGATTCCGAGACCTGAGTAAGGATAAACACGGCTACCACCGTACAACCATTAATGGGTATTTTTTATGCAGGTTATAGGCGCTAAACTGAAAGCAAGACCCTATTCCTTAATCACGGTAGAATGGATACAGGTATGAACGGTCACGAGGCCCGCATGATGGCCGCACAGCCAAACAAAACCGGTTTCCGGATTCTTGCGTATATCTCGGCATTGCTCGGGTTAGCTGGCGTAGTGTTGCCTCTGCTTCCGACCACGCCCTTTGTGTTGTTGGCCGCCTTTTTTGCCAGCAAAGGGTCGCCGGCGTTTGCCCTGTGGCTGGAGCAGCACCCGGCGTTTGGCCCTGCCATTGAACAGTGGCGGGAACGGCGAGCCATCCCCCTGAAAGCGAAACTGCTGGCCCTGGGAATGATGGTTCTGAGCTGGACTATGCTGCTGGCGCTCGGCTCGCCCCTGCTGGTACTGACAATTTCCGGCCTGTGTCTTTCGGCAATCGCCGCTTACTTGATAAGCCGGCCGTCCTGCTGAACCGCACGGCCCCTTGGAGCATTAAATGCATATCACCCGTTACACAGACTATTCACTCCGGGTTCTGATCTATCTGGCCGAACAGGGTGACCGGCTGGCGACTATCCAGGAAATCGCCGACAGCTACGAAATTTCCAAGAACCACCTGATGAAGGTGGTGCACCAGCTGAACAAGAAAGGCTACATAGAGACTGTACGCGGCAAGAAAGGCGGCATGCGCCTGCACATGTCCCCGGACGAAATCAATGTGGGAATCCTGGTGCGGGAAACCGAGCAGGATCTGAGTATTGTGGAATGCCTGTCCTCCAACAATGCCTGCAAGATTACCCCGGTGTGCGGCCTCAAGCACATGTTCAGTGAGGCCTTGAATGCGTTCCTGGATGTGCTCGATAAATACACCCTGGCCGATGTGATCCGCGATCAGCACCGGCCACAGTTGGTGCGCCTGCTTCAGATTGCCTGAAGCTGGCCACTTCCCCGCTGTTCCAGGCGGGTTCTGACCGCATCCGGCAGGGAGAATCGGGCTATCCGGCTCAGCACGGTGCCGTACTGTTTGGCAAAGCTGCCGGTGTTATAGGGAATGTCATACTTCTTGCACACTTCCTGTACCTTCGCGGAAATCTCCGGGTAACGGTGGGCCGGCAGGTCCGGGAATACGTGGTGTTCCACCTGGTAACTCAGATGACCGCTCAGCACATGCAGCCACTTGCCGCCGGTAAAGTTGGATGAGCCACTCAGCTGACGCAGGTACCAGTGGCCCTTGCTCTCGCCTTCGCACTCTTCCTCGGTAAAGGTTTCCGCATCCTGAGTGAAGTGCCCGCAGAAGATAACCGTGGATGCCCAGATGTTCCGGATCAGGTTGGCGCCCACGTTACCGGCCAGCACAATCGGGGCCACGGGCAGGGTCAGCAGCGGGAAGAAGACATAATCCTTGAAGGCCTGGCGGCCACCCTTGCGGGCGAAGTCCTTCAGGAACGGCAGCTTGTCGCGCCAGCGCAACTCACCCCGGCGAATTTTCTCGCTCTCCAGTTCATGCACGCCCACACCCCACTGGAACAGTACCGTCAGCAGGATGTAGTTCACGAACTGCAGCAGGTGCCCCGGGTGCCACTTCACATCATCGCCCAAGCGCAGCACGGCATAGCCGTAATCCCGGTCCTTGCCGATGATGTTGGTGTAGGTGTGGTGCTCGTAGTTGTGGGTCTGGCGCCAGGATTCGCTGGTGCACACGGTGTCCCATTCGTAGGTCTGGGAATTCAGGGCCGGGTCGTTCATCCAGTCGTACTGGCCGTGCATCACGTTATGGCCGATTTCCATGTTTTCCAGGATCTTGGCGATACCCAGGCTGGCGGTGGCCGCTACAAAGACCGGCGGTATGAAGCCAAAAGGCATCATCACCCGGCCACCCACTTCCAGGGTGCGGTGCAGGCGGATGATCTTGCGGATGTAGGTGGCATCCCGCTCGCCCAGGTCAGCCAGCACTTCATCGCGGATGGCATCCAGGTCTTGCTGGAGGCCGTTCAGTTGTTCTTCGCTAAGCTTTTTCATAGTGCTTTCTCCATGCGGCGCTCCGGCCGCAACGCAAAAATTTTGGGTTATACGTCTATCTGAACCGGCCCGCGGGGTACGGAAACGCAAAGCTGGACGCTTTCTTCGCCGGGGCCGGATACCTTGCCGGTCAAACGGTTAACCACGGTGCCGCTGGTCTTGCGGCAGCTGCACTGGTGGCAGATGCCCATGCGGCAGCCGTAACGGGGCTTGAGGCCTGCAGCTTCGGCAATTTCCAGCAGGTTGGCATCGCCTTCGGAGCCCACATTCACGCTGCTGCGGGTAAAGCTGACCTCACCACCCCGCTGGTCGTTATCCAGGGCGGCCGGGGCAGGGGGTGCAAAAAACGTGCTGTGCATCTGCGATTCGGCCAGGCCACGCTGCTGCAGCAATTCCGTCGCAAGGTCCATCAGACCTTTCGGGCCGCACAGGTAGGCTTCGCGTTCCTTCAGCCCGTCAATCGCTTCCAGGTCTGCATCGCAGAGGAAGCGGGGTTCCTTGCCTTCATGGGTGGCAATGATGTTCAGGGTCAGCCCGGGATAACGGGCGGCGATGACCTCCAGTTTTTCCCGGCCAATAATGTCGTTACCGGTGCGCACGAAATACAGCAGGGTAACCGGCGCCGGGTAGTGGCTGGCGGCCATGGTTTCCAGCTGGCTGAGAACCGGGGTAATGCCGCTGCCGCCGGCGATAAACAGCACGGGTTTGGCGGGCGGCGGAACCAGGAACTCCCCGAAGGCATCGGCCAGGCCGAGGATATCGCCTTCGCTCAGGGAGTCGTGCAGCCAGTTGGTAACCAGGCCGCCCGGCAGGCGTTTAATGGTCAGGGTAATCAGGCCCTGTTTGTGCCACAGCTCCGGTGAGCTGGACAGGCTGAAGGTGCGGGTGCGCCGAATACCGTCGATCTCGGTACAGATGTTCACATGCTGCCCGGCCTCGAAGCCGGTCCACCGGCTGGCGGGCTTGAGTACGAAGGTTTTGGTGTCGGCGGTTTCGGCCATAATGCGTTCTACCCGGGCTGGTGTGTACTCCTGTACCCACATCGGGTTGATGGCACCCGCGAGGGGGTCCAGCCACGCCGCGGGGTCGTCCCGGTTCAGTAATTGCCGGCCAAGCCAGTGCAATGCCTTGGTTTGTGTCAGTCGTGCCAGCATGTTCGTTCTCCGTGTTTGTCGGGTGCCTTGTACGGGTCTATGTGTACAAGTGTTCACTAATGTGTACGACTGTACACACAAGTTTGACTTTCAACAATTACCTGCCCGGAGTGTTGGCTCGAAATGACAAGTTGGAAGGGTTTTTCTACGGTCTAATGTGTACACTTGTGAACCTGATAAACGCGGTATGAGTAAAAGATGGCGGACAAACAACGGCGCAGGCCGGGAGAAACCCGGGAAAAACTGATGAGTGCAGCCCTGGAGCTGGTGGGTAAGGGGCGGCATTTTGCCAGCCTGGGTATCCGGGAGGTGACTCGTCAGGCGGGGGTGGTGCCTACATCATTTTATCGCCACTTCCGGAGCATGGACGACCTGGGCCTGCAGCTGGTGGACGAGCTGGGGCTGGTGTTACGCCGGATGATGCGTGAGGCCAGGGGGAATGTATTGCAGGCAGACAAGCTGATCGAGGAGTCCGTGGGTATATTTGTAGCCCATGCCCAGGCCAATCGCAGTTTTTTCATGTTTATGGCCCAGGGGCTGGCGGGGGAGAGCCGGGCCGTTCAGGAGGGGATTCGCAGTGAAATGCGGTTCTTCGCCAGCGAGCTGGCAAACGACCTGCGGCGGTTGCGGTTGATGCAGCACCTGAGTGATGCCGACCTGGATATGACCTGTGACCTGGTGGTTCGTACCGTTGCCTTCAGCCTGACGGACCTGCTCAGTATCGCTGCGGATGATGATTACCAGGTTGGCCAGGTACGCAAGCGCACTTCCCGCTTTCTGCAGATGATCTTCGTGGGTGCCGGACACTGGCAGAGTGAATCCGGCACCGCACTGTAAGCGGGCCTCATGTTTTAATCAGGCCTCAGGCTTTTTCTTCTTTGCCGTTGACCGCGGCTTCTTCGGCCTGGGCGGCAGCACCAGGCTTTCCAGTTCATCCAGTGCCTCTCCGGTGTACACCGCCAGCTTCTGCATGCTCGGCAGGGTGTCCCGGCAACCGGTGTACCCGAAGTTCAGCGAGCCGGCATAGCTCAGGCAGGTGATGTTGAGGGCGCCGCCGTGGGCAATCAGCGAGACCGGGAACATGGCTTCGAGCTTTGCGCCCTCGTAGTACAGGGTGTTTTCCGGCCCCGGCACGTTCGAGATGGTCACGTTGAACACCGGCCGCATGCGGCCGCCCAGCCCCGACATAAGCTGCAGAATATAGGGTGACATCAGCAGCATGGTGTACTGGGTCAATGCGCTCTTGGGCAGCTTTTGCAGGTGTTCCTTGGCCCGGCGGGTAGAAGCCTTGATCTGCTGCAAGCGGTTCAGCGGGTCTGCCTCGTTGGTAGCCAGGGAGGCAATCATGAAGCTGATCTGGGTACCGGTACCTTCGTCATCCGCCGGGCGGATATTGACGGGAATGCCCGCGGTCAGGGGGATGGCGGGCACACTGTCCTGCTCCAGCAGGAACCGTCGCAGTGCGGTGCCGCACAGGTACAGCACAATATCGTTCAGGGAGCCGCCGGACGCCTGGGCCAGGGCTTTCAGGCGGTCCAGCTGGTAATGCTGGGTGGCAAAGCGACGCTGGCCGGTAACCCGGTGGTTCAGGATAGAGACCGGGCCGGTAAACGGTGCGGTCAGGCCATCTTCCGGGTGGCGAACCGAATGCACCAGGCGGTTGCCGGCCTGCCACAGGCGTGGCGCCATGTCGGCCTGCAGTTTCAGGGCATCCATGGCCTGGGAAACAGCAGCAGGCACGCTCGCCTCCGGGTCGGTTTTACTGCCACGGCGCCGCTCCGGGCGCACGGTCCAGGGCGGCGGCATATTGACCCGGTCCGGATCGGTGGTCAGCACCCGTTGCATCAGGCGCACGCCGCTGATGCCATCAATCATGGAATGGTGCATCTTGGTGTACAGGGCAAAGCGGTTGTTCTCCAGCCCTTCAATTACGTGGCATTCCCACAGGGGGCGGGAGAAATCCAGCGGATTGGAATGCAGGCGCGACACCAGGATACCCAGCTCCCGTTCGCCGCCCGGGCGGGGCAGGGCAGAGTGGCGTACGTGGTAGTCGAGGTCGATATCCTTGTCGACCTTCCAGGCCGGGGCAAGCAGTCGTCCGAGAAAACCAGACCAGGCCAGCTTGTAACCCCAGGGTGGTGCTACATCACCGGCGTCTTTCATGCGGGCAACCATGTCCCGCAGGAAGGTTTCCGGTGCGCCTTCCGGCAATGAAAAAATCTGCAGGGTGCCCACATGCATCGGGGTGTCTTCAGATTCCACAGCCAGCCAGGAGGCGTCCAGTGTTGCGAGCCGTTTCATTCCGTTGTGTTCTCCGCCAGTCGTCCAATTTATGGTTGTTGCCTGCAAGTATACTGGCTAAGCGGCCCGCAAACGATCAAAAACCGAGGTGGTAAGACGATTGTCCAGTCACCCTGCTATCTGGCCGGTGAGCAGGGTGGCTAGAGGCGCTTTCAAGGTTCGGTTTAGTCGTCCCGCTCGACTTTCACCGGTTCCAGGCTGCCGGTACGGAAGTCCACTTCCAGCTCCCGGCCGCTGTCATCGTTGCCTTCTACCTCGATGTCGCCGTTACGCTTGATTTTCAGCTCTTCGATGGTTTCCATGCCCTGCCCGCGGGCGGCATCCAGAAAGACCTGGACTTCCTGCGCGGTCAGGCCATACGAATTGCCTTTGGGCTTGCGGCGCTGTTCCCGCTCGATGTCGCCGTTGCCGTTCAGGTCCAGTTCCACAAACCAGTCCTGGCCCATCCAGCCCTCGATCTCGATGTCATCGGCCCGGTCATCGTCAAACTCGATGCTCTGGAAGTGGGTGATGCCGTAGTCACTGCCAACCTGCATCATGCGTTCGGCGTCTTCAAAGCTGCCCCTGGCAAAGGCTGCGGGGGCTGCGACAAGGCCGCTGATCAATACGATGGTAAGGGTCTTTTTCATGGTGTGCTCCTTGTTTCTCTGTGTTTTGAAACCTGCCGGTTCTGCCCTGTTGGCTACCAGCCTGGGGCCAGATTAACGGGGCAGGGCTTTCAGCATCGTGATAGGCTCATTCATGATTCGTTCATCTGACTTTTGTCACCATAATGAGCATGGACAAAGACCGTTTTTCTCCACCCTTATTGCCCGCAGACCGGTTTTCCCGCCGGGTGGTTCGGGCGTTCCTGCTGGCGCTGCTTGTCGCGGGTACCGTGCCCTTTGCGCAGGTCGCCTGCGCCGACGATGACGATGACTGGCGTCGCCTGCACCATGAGGTGGAAGCCGGCCGCATCAAACCCCTGAGCGAGATTCTCGACAGCCTGGCCCGGGACTGGGTCGGGGATGTGATTGATGTGGATATCGAGAAAGACGACGGTGAGATTATTTATGAGATCGAACTGCTGGGCCCCCAGGGTCAGGTGGTGGAGTTTGAGGTGAACGCCCGGACTGGCGAGGTTCTGGAGATTGAGGGCCGGAATATCCGGGGCATGGAGCGACGATGAAGATTCTCCTTGTTGAAGACGACACCGCACTGGCACAAGGCCTGGCCGGCGCCCTGCGGGAAGCCGGCATGCCGGTGTCTTTGACGGCCCAGGAGTTTCGGCTGTTATCACACCTGATCCATGCGGCGCCCAGAATTGTTTCCCGAACCGAGTTGTCCGAGCATGTCTATGACGGCGACCAGGAGCCGGATTCCAATGTGATCGATGTGCAGGTGAGCCGGTTACGGCGCAAACTCGGTGCCGATGCCATCGAAACCGTACGCGGGCAGGGTTACCGGATGCGTGGTGGCGGGGAACCGGCCTGATGCTTACACGTCTGCGCCGCTGGCCGGTCTCGGTGCTGACCACCCTGAGTGACAAATTGCCGGATGAGCAAAGAACCGCGTTCCGTACCGAGCTGGCCCGGATTGACGATGCCGTGCGCCATCACCTGGCACGGGCTTCCGCCGCCGGGCCGGCGGCATTGGGCGGTGTAGACCTGGCTGGCGCGCTGGAGCCGGTACTGTCTGCCCTGGGTACACTCGCCGGGCGTCGGGGGCTGGTTCTTGATCCGCATATCAACGGTTCCGGCATGGTCCGCTTTGAACAGCAGGATCTTCAGGAAATTGCCGGTAACCTTCTGGAAAATGCCATCAACTGGGCGGAAAACCGGGTAAGTTTCTCTGCCCGGCTTGGTGTGGAAGGATTGGAACTGGTGATCGAGGACGATGGTCCGGGCTTGTCGGCCGACGACATTGAACAGGCCCTCACCCGGGGCGCCCGGCTGGATGAAAGCCGCTCCGGCTCTGGCCTTGGCCTGGCGATTGTGAAAGAGCTGGTGGAGCTCTACGGCGGCAACCTGGACCTTGGCCCCTCGCCGCTGGGCGGGTTGCGGGCCAAGGCCATTTTCCCGGTTTAGTCGTCGGCGGCATCGTCGTTACGGGGCGGGCAGTGATGCGCCGCTACGATTCGGCCCTCATCCACGCTCTCCAGGTGTACATCAAACCCCCACAACCGGTGCACGTGCCGGAGCACTTCGTCGGTTTCCTGTCCCAGCGGCACCCGGTCCACCGGGATGTGATGCAGGGTCAGTGAGCGGTCGCCGCGCACATCCACATTCCACACCTGTATGTTCGGCTCCCGATAACTGAGGTTGTATTGCCGGGCCAACTTTTCCCGCAGGGTGCGGTAGCCGGGGTCATCGTGAATGGCGGTGACGGTGTAGTGGTCTTCCCGGTCGTCGTTCTCGATGGCAAACAGTTTGAGATCCCGCATCACCTTGGGGGAGAGGAACTGCTGGATGAAGCTCTCGTCCTTGAAGTTGTGCATGGCGAAATGCACGGTTTCCAGCCAGTCTTTGCCGGCGATGTCCGGAAACCATTCGCGGTCTTCATTAGTGGGGTTCTCGCAGATCCGCCGCAGGTCGGTGAAAATGGAGAAACCCAGCGTGTAAGGGTTGATGCCGGAATACCAGGGGCTGTTGAACGGTGGCTGGTACACCACCGCCGTGTGGCTTTGCAGGAATTCCAGCATGAAGCCGTCGGTGACCAGGCCTTTCTCGTACATCCGGTGCAGCAGAGTGTAGTGCCAGAAGGTGGCCCAACCCTCGTTCATCACCTGGGTCTGGCGCTGGGGGTAGAAATACTGGGCCAGCTTACGCACGATGCGCACCAGTTCCCGCTGCCAGGTTTCCAGCAGCGGCGCGTTCTTTTCGATGAAGTACAGCAGGTTCTCCTGGGGCTCCTCCGGGTACCGGGGTTTGCGCTTGACCGGGTCGTCATCTTCCCCCGGTCTGGGGATGGTGCGCCATAAATCGTTGATGCGCCTTTGCTGGTATTCCTCCCGCTCTTTCTGGCGCAGGGCTTCTTCTGCGGCAGAAATAGGGGCCGGGCGCTTGTACCGGTCGACGCCGTAGTTCATCAGGGCGTGGCAGGAATCGAGAATTTCTTCCACGGCATCCACGCCGTAGCGCTCCTCACACTCCGACACATAGTGGCGGGCGAACACCAGGTAATCGATGATGGCACTGGCATCGGTCCAGGTGCGGAACAGGTAGTTGCCCTTGAAGAAGGAGTTGTGGCCGTAACTGGCGTGGGCAATCACCAGTGCCTGCATGGGCAGGGTGTTCTCCTCCATCAGGTAGGCGATGCAGGGGTTGGAGTTGATCACAATCTCGTAGGCCAGGCCCATCTGGCCCCGCTGGTAGCCCTTGGAGGTTTGCAAAAACTGCTTGCCGAAGGACCAGTGGTGATAGCCCACCGGCATGCCTACGGAGCTGTAGGCGTCCATCATCTGCTCGGCGGTAATCACTTCAATCTGGTTCGGGTAGGTGTCCAGACCGAACTCGGCGGCGCATTGGGCAATTTCTTCGTCGTACTTCTGGATCAGCTCAAAGGTCCACTCCGAGCCGGTGGAAATAGGTGTTCCTGCCTCGGGTTGTTCGCTCTCCGGTGCGTTCGGGCGATCAATCAGGCTGCTCATGCCGCTTTCCTCTCGAACAACTGTCGGAATACCGGATAAATGTCAGCAGGGTCTGCAATCTGCTGCATGGCAAAGCTTTGCGGGAACTGCGCCAGGATTTTCTCGTACTCATACCAGAGCATCTGGTGGTCCTGGGGGGTGATCTCGATGTAGGAGTAGTACTGCACCAGCGGCAGAATACGTTCCGAGAGCAGCTTGCTGCACACCGGGGAGTCGTCGTTCCAGTTGTCGCCGTCTGAGGCCTGGGCGGCGTAGATGTTCCATTCCGCCGGGGAGTAGCGGGCGTCAATGATCCGGTGCATCAGTTTCAGGGCGCTGGAGACAATGGTGCCGCCGGTTTCCCGGCTGTAGAAGAACTCTTCTTCATCGACCTCTTTGGCGCTGGTGTGGTGCCGGATAAACACCACATCGATTTTCTTGTAGTTCTTCTTCAGGAACAGATACAGCAGGATAAAGAAGCGCTTGGCGATGTCCTTGTGCATCTGGGTCATCGAGCCGGACACGTCCATCAGGCAGAACATCACCGCACTGGTGGCCGGTTTGGGCTGCTTCACGTGCTGCCGGTAGCGCAGGTCGATTTCATCAATAAACGGAATGCGCCGCACGTTGGCTTTCAGGCGGGCGATCTCCTCCTCAAGTACGTTGATCTGGTCAGCGTGGCTGAAGGCCGGGTCCAGGTCATCGGGAGCGCTTTTCAGGGCTTCCAGCTGCTTTTCCAGGTCCTTGATCTTCTTCTTGCGGGCGCCGCCCAGGCCCAGCCGCCGGGCATGGGCGCCCCGCAGGGACCGCACCACGTCCAGCTTGGCGGGAACGCCCTGGCTGGTAAAGCCGGCCCTGACATAGCTGAAGGCTTCGGTGTCTTTAAGCTGCTTGCGGGCCAGGTTGGGCAGTTCCAGGTCATCAAAGAGGAATTCCAGGAATTCTTCCTGGGTAATCTGGAACGCGAACTCATCCATGCCCTCGCCATCCGGGCTGGCCTGGCCTTGACCCTGGCCCTGACCACCACCGCCCTGGGGTTTGGCAATGGTATCGCCGGCCACCCATTCCTGGTTTCCGGGGTGCACTACTTCCTGTCGGCCGCCCTGGCCATGGTGGAAGATACGTTCTTCAATGTCGCGGGTCGGAATGCTGACTTTCTCGCCCCGCTCGATATCGGTAATGGAGCGCTTCTGAACGGCATCCGACACCGCTTTCTTGATGTGGTGCCGGTACCGGCGCAGGAACCGTTCCCGGTTCACTGCGCTCTTGTTTTTGCCGTTCAGGCGCCGGTCAACGATGTGGGTCATACCCATAGAACTGCTCCTGCTGGCCGTTAGTGGGACTTCCGGACGCGCAGATACCATTCGGCAAGCAAGCGCACCTGTTTCTCGGTGTACCCACGGTCAACCATGCGTTCCACAAACTGCTTGTGCTTCTTCTGGTCTTCCTGGCTGGCTTTCGGATTGAAGGAAATCACCGGCAGCAGGTCTTCGGTGTTCGAGAACATCTTCTTCTCGATCACGCTGCGCAGCTTCTCGTAGCTGAGCCAGCTCGGGTTCTGGCCCTGGTTGTTGGCCCGGGCCCGCAGGACAAAGTTGACCACTTCGTTGCGGAAGTCCTTCGGGTTGGAAATGCCGGCCGGTTTTTCGATTTTCTCCAGCTCATCGTTGATGGAGGAACGGTCCAGAATCTCGCCGGTTTCCGGGTCCCGGAATTCCTGGTCCTGAATCCACAGGTCGGCATAGGTTACGTAGCGGTCGAACAGGTTCTGGCCGTATTCGCTGTAGCTTTCCAGGTAGGCGGTCTGGATTTCCTTGCCGATAAACTGGACATAGTGGGGCGCCAGGTATTCCTTGATGAAGCGCAGGTATTTTTCCTGCAACTCCGGCTGGAACTGTTCCTGTTCGATCTGCTTTTCCAGCACATAGAGCAGGTGCACGGGGTTGGCGGCAATCTCGGTGGTGTCGAAGTTGAACACTTTCGAGAGGATCTTGAAGGCAAAGCGGGTGGACAGTCCATCCATGCCTTCCATCACGCCGGCAGCATCCCGGTATTCCTGAATCGACTTGGCCTTGGGGTCGGTGTCTTTGATGCTCTGGCCGTCGTACACCTTCATCTTGGAGAAGATGCTGGAGTTTTCCGGCTCCTTGATCCGGGACAGCACCGAGAACTGGGCCAGCATATCCAGGGTGTCCGGCGCACAGGGGGAGCCCGCCAGAGAGCTGTTTTTCAACAGTTTGCGGTAGATCTCTATCTCTTCGGTCACGCGCACACAGTAAGGCACCTTGACGATGTACACCCGGTCCAGGAAGGCCTCGTTATGCTTGTTGTTGCGGAAGGTCTGCCACTCGGATTCATTGGAGTGGGCCAGGATCACGCCGTCAAAAGGCACCGAACCCATGCCTTCAGTGGTGTTGTAGTTACCTTCCTGGGTGGCGGTCAGCAACGGATGCAGCACCTTGATCGGTGCCTTGAACATTTCCACAAACTCCATCAGCCCCTGGTTGGCCTTGCACAGGCCGCCGCTGAAGCTGTAGGCATCCGGGTCATCCTGGGAATAGTCTTCCAGCATGCGGATGTTGACCTTGCCCACCAGCGCGGAGATATCCTGGTTGTTGTCGTCGCCCGGCTCGGTCTTGGATACGGCAATCTGGTCCAGTACCGACGGGTAACGTTTCACCACCCGGAACTGACTGATGTCGCCACCAAACTCGTGCAGGCGTTTGACCGCCCAGGGCGACATGATGTTTTTCAGGTAGCGGCCGGGAATGCCGTATTCCTCTTCCAGAATCGGGCCATCCTCGGCCGGGTCGAACAGGCCCAGCGGGCTTTCGTTCACCGGAGAGCCCTTGATGGCGTAGAAGGGGACCTTCTGCATCAGAGCCTTGAGTTTTTCGGCCAGGGAGGATTTACCACCGCCGACAGGGCCGAGCAGGTAGAGGATCTGTTTCTTCTCCTCCAGGCCCTGGGCTGCGTGGCGGAAGAACGAAACGATGTTTTCTACGGCATCTTCCATGCCGTAAAACTCGTCAAATTCCGGGTAGCGCTTGATAACCTTGTTGGAAAAGATGCGTGACAGGCGGGGGTCACGGGACGTATCGATCAGTTCTGGTTGCCCTATGGCAATCAACATCCGCTCCGCGGCAGTGGCATAGGCCGTTGGGTCCTGTTTGCAGATCTCCAGGTATTCCTCAAGGGAGTATTCTTCCTCCTGAGTCTGTTCATACCGGTCTTTGAAGTGCTGCAGAATGCTCATAGATGGCCCCTCGCTTACTCTTGCCTGTTATAAGTTCACGCAATGTCCCCGTTGCTGTTTCGCCGCCTGTCCCGGCCGTCTCTGGTAATGGAATGAATGAGATGGTGTTAAGCAGGTATACGTTATCCGGAGGTTTCCGGCCTGCTTATTCTGAGCTTAGTTCAGAGTTCGGGGGTTGGACAGTGGGCAGTCAAATTAGGTTCATTAAATTATGTTCTGAGCGGCAAGCCAGGGGCTTGCCGCTCATGATCGAAGGTTATTTCTTGACGAGGGTAAACACACTTTCCGTGGCGCCGTTTCTCAGGCCACGGCGTTTGGCAAACGGGTTGTCACGGGCCATGTCTCGTTTCAGCACGTGGTTGATTTCGTAGTCCTCGCCGTAGAGCCTGAATACTTCGTCGTCGGTCACGTTGAACGGCGGGCCCTGCATTTCCGAACTGTCGTAATCCAGCGTGATCAGCAGGATTCTGGTGTCGTCCGGGATGATGGCGGTGAGGTGGTCGACATAGCCTTTGCGCATTTCCGGCGGCAGGGCAATCAGAGCGGCGCGGTCGTACACCAGGCGAATGTGCTTGAGATCGTCCGGCACCAGCTGGAAATAATCGCCACACCAGATTTGAAGATCGTCATGGCGGAAGGTAGTAAAGGGTTCACCCGGGTGAACGCTGGCTTTTTCCCGCGCCTCTTCAAAAAAGTCCTTGCAGGCAATCTCGCTTAACTCCACGCCGATAATCGGATGCCCGCGATCGTGCAGCCACCACATGTCATGGGCCTTGCCGCACAGGGGAACGAACACGGCGTCGGTGCCGTTGCCTGCCAGTTCGGGCCAGTGGTCATGCAGGTACTGGTTAACCGTGCCTTCGTGGAAGCCGGTTTGGTCTTTTGCCCAGCGTTCGTGCCAGAATTCGTGTTCCATGGGTAGCCTCCCGGAGATTGATCATTTTCCTCAGTCTACCTTAATCTGTGGGGTCGATGAGTCAGGAGAAAAGTATGAAAGCCATTTTTCTGGATGCCGCAACACTGGGCGAGGATGTGGATCTGAGCCCCATTGAAAACATCACCGGCGGACTGACCTGCCACCCGCGCACCAAGCCGGATCAGGTGATTCAACGGATTCGGGGCTTTGATACGGTGCTGGTGAACAAGGTGGTGCTGAACCGCGAACATTTTGAAGCCTGCCCTGAACTGAAAACCATCGCGGTGGTGGCAACTGGCCTCAATAACATTGATCTGGGGGCCGCCAAGGCCCACGACATCAAGGTAATGAACGTCACCAATTATGGCCGTTCCACGGTGGCCCAGCATACCATGGCACTCATCCTGGCACTGGCCACCCGGCTGCTGGATTACAACCGGGATGCCCGCAATGGCCAGTGGGCCAAAAGCGATATGTTCTGCCTGATGGACTACCCGATAATGGAGCTGGAAGGCAAAACGCTGGGCATTGTTGGTTACGGCGATCTGGGCCAGGGCGTGGCGGAACGGGCCAAAGCGTTTGGCATGAACATCGTGCTTGGCTGCCGGCCCGGCCAAGAGCCCGGAGAGGTGGACGGCTATCCACGAGTTCCGTTGGATGACCTGTTGAAGCAGGCCGACGTGCTCTCCTTGCATTGCCTGCTGACAGAAGAAACCCACCATATGATTGGCGCCCGGGAACTGGAACTGATGAAGTCCTCGGCATTGTTGATTAACACCAGCCGCGGCGGCTTGGTTGATGAAGTAGCTTTGGCTGACGCCTTGCGCAACGGCGATATTGCCGGCGCGGGCTTTGATGTGCTGACCGAAGAACCTCCCCGCAATGGCAACCCGCTGCTGGCAGACGCTATTCCCAACCTGATTCTCACCCCGCACTCGGCCTGGGCCAGCCGTGAGGCCAGACAACGGATTGTTGAGATTACGGCGCGGAATCTGACGTCGGGTGCCTGAGAACTGCTCGACTTCGCCGGGGGGATAGCGATACGCCCCTGGCGTACTCCCCGAAAAGTTGGCCGTGGTATGACGCGATCATTGATGCTCTTTGCTTACATGTTCGGAACGCCGAATAACAAGAAAAGGGCAACATGCAATGATCCGAACCATTCTGGCTGTTCTGCTGTCTTTCAGTGTGTTTTCACCTCTGGCTTCTGCCTTTGAACGTGGCGAGTTGCTCATCTGGATAAATGCCGACAAGGGCTTTCATGGCCTTGCGGAGGTGGGTAGACGGTTTGAGCAGGAAACTGGCATTCCTGTCACGGTAGAGACTCCCGAAGATCTGACTACTCTCTACGATCACTATGGGTTCACGGCACGGGCCCCGGACATCATTATCTGGCCCCATGACCGTTTTGGTAGCTGGATCAACGAAGGTCATTTGGAGCCCGTCGTTCCCTCTCCCCATGTGCGAGAGGTTATAGCGCCGTTCGCCTGGCAGTCGGTCTCTGTTGGCGAACGGGTCTATGGCTATCCCATTGCCATGGAGGTGGTCAGCTTGTTGTACAACAAGGATATGGTCAGTACACCACCGAACACGCTGACGGAGGTTGCTGAGCTGGATCGTGAGCTGCGTGCCCGGGGGGCCCGTGCCATTGCCTGGGATTATCTGAATGTGTACTTCTCCTGGCCAATCTTTGCCGGTTCTGGTGGCTACAGTTTTGGCGCCAGGGACTTTGTTTACGACCTGAGTGATGTGGGCGTAGCGACCGATGGCGCGATAGAAGCCGTGGCCGGAATCCGCATGTTGCTTGAGCAAGGGGTGCTGAATCAGGGCGAGGATTATGGTTCCATGATGAATGGGTTCAAGGCAGGCGAGGTGGCGATGATTATCAACGGTCCCTGGGCCTGGAGTGAGTTGCGGGATACGGGTATCAGGGTAGGTATCGCTGATGTCCCTACGGTAGACGGTTCACCGGGGCGGCCGTTTGTGGGTGTGTTGGCGGCTGGTATCAGCGCGGTATCCACCAACAAGGAGATCGCCCGCCAGTTTCTGGAAGACTACCTGCTGACAGAAGACGGACTCCATGCGGTCAACAGCGATAAACCCCTGGGCGCCGTGGCCCATCTTGGTGTTGTAGAAAGCCTGAGTGCAGACCCGTTCATAGATCATACCTTCCGCTCTGCGCGTAAGGGAGAGATCATGCCTAACATCCCCGAAATGAAACGGTTCTGGGATCTGATGACCCATCGCTTTGCCAGCATGCTGACGGAAGACGCGCCAATTCGGCCCACGCTGACCAATGCTGCTACCCGGTTGCAGCGTCTGGATAAATTGAGGGGTTGGACGCGGCGGCACTTTGTCGGGGAGTGAGCGAAATACCGGGTTTCGGGGTTGTTTACTGACAGCTGCCTGATAAGCTTGAAGAAACACTGACAAGCAGGATGTTGCGTGGCTTCTTCTCAATTGAAAGAACGGCTTCAGGCCGCCGAAGACTGGATTCTTGCCAACCCCAATCCGCCCCAGAAGTGGCCCTGGACCTGGCTGTACAAAACCGGGCGTTCGCTGTACGCGCTGATCCGGGATGTACTCAGTGGCCAGCTCACCCTGCATGCTATGAGTCTGGTGTATACCACGCTGCTGAGTATTGTGCCTTTGCTGGCCCTGAGCTTTTCCGTGCTCAAGGCGCTGGGGGTGCACC
>Ga0208180_1000290_pt1 | contig 45679 bp, 48 predicted proteins | sample MalvireepMed_s16_FD_184241 | JGI IMG/M metagenome (GOLD analysis project Ga0208180, IMG submission 184241) | Marine viral communities from the Global Malaspina Expedition - Malaspina viral metaG DeepMed_s16 (SPAdes) (version 2) | ecosystem: Environmental > Aquatic > Marine > Oceanic | place...
CGGGCGGTTTTGGTGAGCGATGTATGCCGGTTCAGGCAATGACCGACCAGGGCCAGCCCGCCATTGGGTGTATAGACTTCGGTTCGGGATTGCTGGAGAGTGAAGGTACGCATGAGCCGAAAGCACTAACTGGGTGAATGGGTGTCAGATGCTATTATATCGCTCTAAGCCTTGTTATTGCAGGCTTTGGGCGTGAGTTCAGCTCGTTGAAGTCACGGATTCAGGTAGTAACCAGACTCTGGCGAGGCAGCAGGGCTTTTTTTCAGATAACTGGAGCTTGGAGACTGAGGTCAAGCGGAATCTTGGAGGGCTAGGATATGCACTCTGATTGGCCAAGAGTCCGACTGGGTGATCATATTGATTCTTGCTTGGGCAAGATGTTGGACAAGAAAAAGAATAAGGGTATAGAGCAGCCCTATCTTGGGAACAGCAATGTCCGCTGGGGAGAGTTCGACCTTTCCGACCTAGCTCAGATGAAATTTGAGGAAAGTGAACACGAAAGATACGGTATTACTTATGGTGATTTGATCGTCTGCGAAGGAGGAGAGCCAGGACGATGTGCTATATGGAAAGCAGAGCTCCCGAATATGAAAATCCAGAAGGCCTTACACCGTATCAGAACAAAATCTTCGCTAAATAGTAGATTCCTCTATTACTGGTTTTACCATGCAGGAAAGCATGGCCTGCTTGAACCGTACTTCACTGGCACGACAATCAAGCATCTGACCGGAAGGGCTCTCAACAATCTTGAAATCCCTATGCCCCCTCTATCCCACCAGGAGTTTATGGCTAAGGTTCTGGGAAGTCTGGATGACAAAATCCAACTCAACCACCAAATCAACCAAACCCTCGAACAGATGGCCCAGGCCATCTTCAAAAGCTGGTTTGTCGATTTCGACCCGGTCAAAGCCAAAATCGCCGCACTGGAAGCCGGCGGCAGCGAGGAAGTCGCCCTGCGCGCCGCCATGCAGGCCATTTCCGGCACCTCATTATTTGATGCTGACGCATCCACCGCAGGCGCTCAAGCGGCGCTAACCCGCCTCCAGGCCGAACAGCCTGAGCAATACGCCGAACTCCGCGCCACCGCCGAGCTGTTTCCGTCGGCTATGCAGGATAGTGCGTTGGGGGAGGTTCCGAAGGGGTGGGGTGTTAGTCAAATTGGCGATGAGGTAACGGTCGTAGGTGGTGGGACTCCATCCACCAAAAACCCAGACTTCTGGAACAGCGGCGAGATCAACTGGACTTCCCCGAAAGACCTATCAAACCTCGCAGACAAGGTTCTCGTCGAAACCGAGCGCAAAGTAACTGAAGCAGGTCTTGCGAAGATTAGTTCTGGTCTGTTGCCAGTCGATACCGTGCTGATGTCATCACGGGCGCCTGTTGGCTATCTGGCCTTGGCCAAGATACCTGTAGCTGTAAACCAAGGCTATATTGCGATGAAATGCGAAAAGGCATTAAGCCCCGAGTTCGTCATTCAGTGGTGCGCAGCTCACATGGACGAAATCAAAAGCCGGGCCAGCGGGACCACCTTCGCCGAGATTAGTAAAAAGAACTTCAAAATCATCCCGGTCGTGATGCCGACAGAATCACTGATCTCGATTTACTCGAAACAAGCATCATCGCTCTACGAAGCCATTGAGAATAACGTCCGGGAGTCGGACACCCTCGCAAAACTGCGGGATTCCTTGCTGCCCAAACTCCTCTCTGGCGAACTCTCCGTATCCGACGTAGAGAGCCATATTGCGGACGAGGCGGAGCCAGCCAATGTTTAAGATCAACCCCACCGCCAACCGTATCAGCCCGCTGGAAGTAAAACGCTTCAGCGACCTCGGCTTTACCGAGCGCAAACACCTGCAGGAATGGCTGGAGAACTACCCTCAGGCCTTGACCCAGGGTGACGGCGACGAACTGCTGATCATCCAGAAGGAATTCGACGGCTTCGACGACACCCGCGAGCGGCTCGATCTGCTGGCCATCGATAAGGATGGCAACCTGGTCATCATCGAAAACAAACTCGATGACAGCGGCCGGGATGTGGTGTGGCAGGCGCTCAAGTACGCCAGCTACTGCGCCAACCTGAAAAAGCAGCAGGTGGTGGAGATCTTCCAGCGCTACCTGAACCAGAAGGCCCAGAACGAAGGCACTGCGCCGGCAGATGCCAAGAGCGTGTTACTGGAGTTTCTGCAGGCCGACGATTTGCAATCCGTGCAGCTCAACACCCTGAAAAGCCAGCGCCTTATTCTGGTGGCCGCCCACTACCGCAAGGAAGTCACCAACACCGTACTCTGGCTGAGCCAGTTCGGCGTGAACTGCCAGTGCTTCAAGGTCACGCCCTATCAGGCCGGCGCCGAGCTGTTCCTGAATGTGGAGCAGATCATCCCCACTCCGGAAGCCTCGGACTTTATGATCAGCATGATGGCCAAGGAGGCCGAGGAAAAGAGCGCCAGTAATGAGCAGAAGAGCCGGCATACGCTGCGTCTGTCTTTCTGGGAACAAACCCTGGAGGCCTTTGGCCGTAGTAACTGCTCGCTGTTTAACAACATCAGTCCAGCCAAAGATCACTGGTTAAATGCTGGCTCCGGGATCAGTGGCATGGGTTACCAGTTAATCTTTGGCAAAAATGAAGTGCGTGTTGGATTAAGTATGCAAAGCAGCCGTGCCGAGGCGAACCGCTTTGTATTTGACCGACTGCAGACCATGAAATCCCAGATTGAAACTGCTTTTGGTAACGAACTGGTATGGCTGCCCCTACCAGACAAGATTGCGTGCCGTATCCAGTATGAAAAGCCTGTCGATGGCTACAACAAGGCCAACTGGCCCGAGATGATCGAATGGTTGGTGGAGCACATGACCCGGCTGGAAAAAGCGCTGAGCGGGCCGCTGGACAAAGTGCGGCAGGAGCTGAAAACAACAAACTTCAGTAAAGAGCCGGGCACAGAGCACGATGCATAAGCCATTGACTATACTGAGCGGCTTGTAAACAACGACAAGGAAATGTCATGACTGAACAACAGATACGAATTTTCACCTCAAACGATGGTCACGCGCAGCTGGAAGTGGCGCTGGATCAGGAGACGGCGTGGCTTAGCCAGGCACAGATGTGCGAGCTGTTCGGGAGGGAGCGCTCGGTTATAACCAAGCATATTCGCAACGTCTTCAAAGAGGGAGAGCTGGAGCGTGAGTCAGTATGTGCAAAATTTGCACGTACTGCGGAAGATGGCAAAACCTACCAGGTCGATTACTTCAACCTGGATGTGATCATCTCCGTTGGCTACCGGGTGAAATCCCAGCGTGGCGTGCAATTTCGTAAATGGGCCACCCAGGTTCTCAAAGACCACCTCGTTCAGGGCTATACCCTCAATCAACGCCGCCTGGCCGAGCGCGGCATCGAGTTTGAGCAGGCCGTTGACCTGCTGAGCCGCACCCTCACCAATCAAGGCCTGGTCTCCAACGAAGGCGAAGCGGTCGCACGGGTAATCAGCGACTACGCCCGCTCCTGGAGCCTGCTGCAGGGCTACGACGAGCAACAGCTGGCCGAGGTTGGCATCAAGCAGCCGGATATGCAGCCGCTGGAGCTGGACGAGGCACTAAAAGCCATTGGCGAGCTCAAGCAAACGCTCATGGCCAAGGGCGAGGCCACCGAGCTGTTCGGCCAGTTACGGGGTAACGGCCTGGCTTCTGCATTGGCCACTATCGAGCAGGGCTTTGGGGATGAGCTCTTTTATCCGAACGTGGCTACCCGTGCCGCTCACCTGCTCTACTTCGTGATCAAGAACCACCCGCTGGCCGATGGCAACAAGCGCTGTGGCTCGTTTCTGTTTCTATGGTATCTGCGCCGCAACGCCGCTTTGTTGGCGCGGCCGGTAGAACAACTGATTAATGACAACACCCTGGTGGCCTTGGCCCTGCTGGTGGCGGAAAGCCTGCCGGATCAGAAAACCCTGATGATCCGGCTGATTGAGCATTTCCTGCTGCTGAAGGAACCCGCCCGGGAATAAGGACTGAGGTATGACGGAAGATCAGCTGGAACAACAATGCCTGGAATGGTTCGCCGAAGGCGGCTGGGAGATCGCCCACGGGCCAGACCTGGCACCGGAGGGCGAAGCCCCGGAACGGGCCGACTACCGGCAGGTATTGTTGCTGGCGGATCTTGAAGCAGCCATTCAACGCATTAACCCTCACCTGCCCCAGAACGCCGTTGAGCAAGCTGTGGCCGTTGTCCGCAAACCGGAAAGCCTGGATGTGGTGATCAGCAACCGGGCCTTTCACCGCCTGCTGCTGGACGGTGTGCCGGTGGAGTACAAGCGCGACGACAAGGTAGTTCACGACCAGGCCTTTCTGGTGGACTTCGGCGACCTGTCCGCCAACCGCTTCCGGGCCATCAACCAGTTCACCCTCGAAGGCTCCAAGCAACTGCGCCGGCCGGATGTAATCTGTTTTATCAACGGCCTGCCCCTAGCAGTGCTGGAGCTGAAGAGCCCCGGTGCCGAGAACGTGAACATCTGGGATGCCTACAACCAGATCCAGACCTACAAAGACGAATGCTCCGATCTGTTCGCCTACAACGAGGCCGCGATTATCAGCGACGGCTATCTGGCTCGCGTGGGTTCCCTAACCGCCAGCCAGGAACGCTACATGCCCTGGCGCACCATCAAGCATGAGGACGACAAGCCCCTGCTGGAATGGCAGCTGGAAACCATGGTGCGGGGCTTCTTCGACCGGGAGCTGTTCCTGGATTACATCCGCTATTTCGTGATCTTCGAGACCGATTCCGACAAGCTGATCAAGAAGATTGCCGGTTACCATCAGTTCCATGCTGTACGAGAGGCGGTTCGTGCCACCGTGATTGCCGCTCGGGATATGAGCGGCGATGGTATCAGCGAGAAGCGGGCCACCTACGGCGACGAGGTTCTGCCGGGCAGCAAGAAAGCCGGCGTGGTATGGCATACACAGGGCTCCGGCAAGAGTATTTCCATGTGCTGCTACGCTGGAAAGCTGCTGCAACAGCCGGAGATGAACAACCCCACGCTGATTGTCGTCACCGATCGTAACGATCTGGACGGCCAGCTGTTCGCGACCTTCAGCGCCGCCCGAGAATTGTTGAAGCAAGAGCCCGTGCAGGCCGATGACCGGGATACCCTGCGCCGGTTGCTGTCCGAGCGGGAATCCGGCGGCATCATCTTCACCACGGTACAGAAGTTCGCGCTGCTGAATGACGAATCCGGCCACCCGATTCTGAACGACCGCCACAACATCGTGGTGATCTCGGACGAAGCCCACCGCAGCCAGTACGGCCTGAAAGCCACCCTGAAGAAAGACGGCACCTACAAGTTCGGCTACGCCCGCCACATGCGCGATGCCCTGCCCAATGCCTCGTTCATCGGCTTTACCGGCACCCCCATCGAGAGCGAGGACAAGGACACCCGGGCTGTGTTCGGCGATTACGTGTCCATTTACGACATCCAGGATGCGGTTGACGATGGCGCGACTGTGCCCATCTTTTACGAGTCCCGCCTGGCCAAGCTGGACATCAACCGCGAACAGATCGAGGAGCTGTCCGATCAAGTGGAGGAAGTGGTTGAAGACGACGAAGACGTTGGCAGCCGCGAGAAAACCAAGGGCGAGTGGAGCCGGCTGGAGAAGCTGGTTGGTGCTGGCCCGCGGCTGAAGCAGGTGGCGGAAGATCTGGTGAATCACTTTGAAACCCGCTCCAGCACCATCGATGGTAAGGCCATGATTGTGGCCATGAGCCGGGAGATCGCGGTTCACCTGTATAACGAGATTGTCGCCCTGCGCCCGGAGTGGCACGACGACGATCCAGAAAAAGGCGCCATCAAGGTTGTGATGACCGGCTCCGCCTCTGACCGGGCCCTGCTGCAACCGCACATCCACAACAAGCAGACCAAGAAACGGTTCGAGAAGCGCTTCAAGGACATCAACGATCCGCTCAGACTGGTGATCGTGCGGGATATGTGGCTGACCGGCTTCGATGCGCCCTGCTGTCACACCATGTACGTGGACAAGCCCATGAAGGGCCACAACCTGATGCAGGCCATTGCCCGGGTAAACCGCGTGTTCAAGGACAAACCCGGCGGGCTGGTGGTGGACTACATCGGCATCGCCAACGAGCTCAAGCAGGCCCTGAAAACCTATACAGACGCCAAGGGCAAGGGCTCCCCCACCCACAGTGCCGAGGAAGCCTACGCCATCCTGCTCGAGAAGCTGGACATCATCCACGGCATGTTTGCGCCTGGCCCCAAAAGCAAGGGATTCAGCTATAGCGGTTTTGACACCGAGCCCCGCAAGGTTCTGCTGGCCACCGCGAACTACGTGCTCAGTCTGGATGATGGCAAGAAGCGCTTCCTGGATACCGTGCTGGCCATGAACAAGGCCTTCTCACTGTGCGCCACCCTGGACGAAGCTCAGGCGTTGCAGAAGGAGGTGGCGTTCCTGTCGCAGGTGAAGACCGCCATCACCAAGTTCACCAGCGTAGACAAGAAGCTGACCGAGGAAGAGAAGAACACCGCCCTGAAGCAGATCCTGGACAACGCGCTGGTGGCCGAAGGGGTAACGGATGTCTTCGCCCTGTGCGGGCTGGACAAGCCCAACATCGGCCTGCTTTCAGATGAGTTCCTGGAAGACGTTCGGCAGATGCCCTACAAGAACTTCGCCGTGGAACTCCTGGAGAAGCTGCTCAAGGACGACATCAAGGCCAAGACCCGCAACAACGTAGTGCAGGAGAAGAAGTACGCCGACCGCCTGCAGGAGACGCTGCGCAAGTACAACAACCGGGGTATCGAGACAGCCCAGGTGATCGAAGAGCTGATCGCCATGGCCAAGCAGTTCCAGGCTGAAATGGAACGGGATGCTGCCCTCGGCCTGAACCCGGACGAAGTGGCCTTCTACGACGCCCTGGCCAGCAACGAAAGCGCCGTGCGGGAGCTGGGCGACGAGATCCTGAAGAAGATCGCCGTGGAGATCACCGACAAGCTGCGAAAATCCACCACCGTGGACTGGCAGGTGCGGGAAAGCGTGCGGGCCAAGCTGAGGATTCTGGTGCGGCGGACGTTGCAGCGTTACAAGTATCCGCCGGATAAAGCGCCGGCAGCGATTGAACTGATCATGGAACAGGCGGAAGCCCTGTCTAACCACTGGACGAAGTAAATGACAGTATCCAGCGAAATCGACTCTTGGGAGTCTTTTTTCAGTGAATTAAGTGAACTCAGAGACCTCCAGAGACAACAAAAGCAACAAGGACTCAACGACTTTACTGCTCTTGGTTCTGTGCTAAGTCCGAACGACGAAGTACGTCTCCACACTCGGTTCATCTACTCATTGCTAAACCCGCATGGAAAACACTATCAAGGCACGCGTTTTCTTGAGCTGTTTCTTGAGTCCATCGGCTGGGCAGGTTGGCTGGATATAGAGTCCACTGTTGTTCGAAAGGAATATTGCCCCAACGGACAAAGTGACCAGATCGACCTCTATATCACCGATGGTGAGAAAGAGATCGTTATCGAGAACAAGCTGAACGCAAAAGACCAGAAGCGACAAGTGCTCCGCTACCTTGATGCTATCGGCGCAAACAGCCAGCGAAAAGCAAAAAACACCCTGTTTATCTATCTGACCAAAGGAAGAAAGCGGCCTTCAAAACTCGGGCTTGGCTCGGCACACGATGACAAGTCATTAGACGCCAAGAGATTTCTGACCCTCAGTAAAGAAAAAGACTGCCACCAGCTTTTGGATGAAAAAGGTAACCCCGTCTCGCGTTATATGAATCTTTGGTATCAGAGGCAGGCTAGTGGAACCATAAAGAGCATTCAATCCTGGCTTGATTGTTGTATTCGGGCAATTCGCACTAATGAAAACAGCAGCAACATAGTAACTGCGATTAACGATTACCAATCTATCATTGAGCGGGCAACAAGGGAGTATGAGAGCAACGTGACCACACTGAAAGACTTCCTGGATCGAAATATTTCCCTTGGGAAAGACTACCATGAGCAGGCTGCTCAAATAGCGAAAGAGCTTCCCTCAATCCACAGAAGTTGGTTGCAAGCGGCGATGAGTCATCACTTGGAGAATATGTTCCGCGAGCACGCCGAGAAGGGATTGGTTACTGAAATCGATCATGATCATGCGGATCAGTTGCTTCCGTTTTTAACCCCAGATTACGCCAAGCGCCCAGACAGCTTGATATATTCCGCAAGATCCAACTTTTTTGGGGATGGTCGAGATCGCACGAACAAAGGGAAGTTTTACCTTCTCCAAACCGCCCCTTTGAAACAGCGGGCTGTCATTGCTTTGTTCTACGGATCTAAGAGGCTCCATGTTGGCTGTTTGCTTCGCCGAGACGCAACGGATAATGAAAGAGCAATAGTTGGAACTCTAGCATGGGATAAAGAATCATCATCCAAGCTCAGAGAATCCATATTTCCCGAGGCACTGACTCAATCAAAGCGAATGGAATACGAAGGCATTCATGATTTGGCCAATTTTGGCTCAAGCCCCCAACATGCCCTTCTCGAAAAGCTAATTACAACTCTAATCCGCAAAGGATAAACACATGGAATATGATGCAGAGTTCGACCAAACCCGCCTCGACCAGCTGGCACAACAACACCTGGGCGGCACCAACATTAGCGGGCGGATACTGTTCTTCGGAGACCCTGAGGAAAACCGGTTGGATCTGGCGACCTGGCAGCTGGATAACGACGAAGACTACGAAGCAATCAAAGGCTCAGACTTTAAGTTCCAGATGATGGAGCTGTTGGACACGTTGCTGACCTATCGGGCACAGCACGGCCAACCGAACGCGAGCCAGGGTGTTGTCCATGTGGACGGCCAGGCCTTGTCTATCGAGTGGCTGCCGACGACAGAAGTTGAGGCTATGAGAAACAGCTGAGTAATGTTTTACTCATCATGGACAAGCACGTTGATGACCCATGTTGAAAAATGTTGAACGAAGAACAGCCCTTAATCGTGCTTCGATAGCCCAAACTTGGGGCTCTGAGTTCCTGCCTGTTCCAGGGGTAGCGAGTGCTTAATGTGGGTATGCATGTGGGTATTTTCAAAGGCATACCCAAAGACATCCCAACTTATTCAATATGTTACAAGACAACTTCAGTGGACGCCGTCTCCACCACCTTCCAGAGAAAAGCCCCGGACTTCCGGGGCTTTTTTCGTTTCAGCCCTTCGGCTTTTTCTTGAAGTGCCAACCAAGTATCAACGGCGCTTGACGGATTGCACACTTGAACCAGAAAACCCCGCGCTCCAGCCTCAGCCCGTTGGAAAAAGCCAGGGCCAGAACTGCTAAAGAATCCTTAGGAGTTCAGTTGTTGCAAATTTTGCAGTAACTGCCAAAACCAGAATAACTTGAACTATCCGGCATTTCCGGAAAGTTTGATCAAGGATTAGACGCATACATACGAAACCGGCAACCACCGAGGTTTTCTCGGCAGTTCCTTAACATGCAGTCTGTGGAGTTTCGGCCTCTAGTGCTCCACCGGGTTAGCAGCCAAACCCATGTGTTCCATTCAGGAACCTGTGGTTAGAGAAAATCCGCAAACTCCCGAAGCTTCGAAACTGTTTGGGGTAATTGCTGCTTTTGCAGCGTTGCCAGAAAGGTATCGACACTGAGCGACGGATTCTTCAGTGCCGACCGCTGGGCCTGAAAGGCACGACAACACACCGTTGGCGCCATGTCGATCTGGTAGAGAATAAAATCGTCCGGGTGAATTACTTCGATATCGTACTGGCGAAGCGATGCATCAGGAAAGTCCTTGAGGTTGAAAGTAACGATGGCATTGGCGTTACAACGGATTGCGGCGGCCAGCACATGGCGATCATCCGGATCCGGAAGGTCCAGCCCCTCAATAAGCGGTTCGTAACCGTAAACTTTTGCATCTCGCACGTGCCGATCCATCAGCTCCTTCACCCGCAACAAACTTTCCGGCGAATGTTTTTTCGCCCTCAATAGCGCGTTGATCCACTCGTCGTGGATGCGATCTGTCCAGTGCGCCTTGAACAGGTCAGTTAATGCCAGCCGCATTAACGCATCTCTCAATGGCGCCGGATACAGAACACAGGCATCGTAAACGGCGGTAAATTTACTCATTACCTGTCAGTACCCCATTCCCTCGTCCTGTGACAGTTGCGCCAGCTCGTCCAGTGTTGCTTGCCGCTGGCCGTCTACCCGCTCCTTGTAGCTCAATACGTCCTGCAGCTTAACTCGCCGGTGAGCACCCACCTTCCGGAAGGGTATATCCCCAGCTTCCAAAAGCCGCACAAGGAACGGGCGGCTGACGTTCAGGAGGTTGGCCGCATCCTGCGTGCTGATTTCCTGATGATAGGGGATCAAACTGATGGCATTACCCTGAGACACCTCCGCCAGTACGTCCAATAAAATCTGCAATACATGCCCCGGCAGCACCAACTCGTCAGACTCGCCGTTGCTGCCGCGTAGCGAAAGCTGTACTCGATCTACATCGGCGTACTTGGACAGGGTGCGACTGGAGAGTTTGGCCTCTTCCACCTCGGCCGCCGTAGGCAAATGCACAATTTTCTGAGCAGACATCGCATCTCCCCCCTGATGTGAAAGCGACAAATATATAAAGGAGCACTATAACCAACAAACGAAACAAACGAAACAAGCAAAACAAACGAAATAAACAATTGATAACCCGACGCAGGCCGAGACTGTTGCGCGAAAGCTTGGATGTGGTGACCAGTAAACCGGGGCTTTTTCGTTTATGTCCTACCAAAACCACCTGCCCAATATTTGCACAACTCCGAACCCTGTGCTTGGATAAAACCGATAGGCCAGTTGGATGGCACAGCCTTTCGCCCTCCCATATCCGGCGCACCCACACTGGCTGCCCGGGTATCGAATCCTTGAAAACGGAGTTGGTGTTGTTATGGCTTACGAAACGATAGACGGACAAAAATACGAAAAAGAACTGCTCGATCTGGCCCGCAAGCACACAACCGGGCGTGGTGAAGGCAAGTTATCGAAGGATGAGGTTGCCGATTTATTCGAGTCCGCACAGGACGGCCCCGGCGTAACCGATACCGAAAAGGCCACGCTGGCCTACATTCGCAAGAGCTTTGAATTTACCGATGCGGCCGCAAAGGACTTTGATGCCGCCTTTGCCAAACTCTAACCATTTTCCACAAAGGCTCCCGGTGCCGGGAGCCTTACCCTGCCCTGAGCAAACTGGCTTCCGCCAGCCGGCATTCGCAGCGACACAACACTAAAGCTGCCGGGTCAGTTCCGCCAGTTCCTCGTCGAACACCCGACGGTTCTCACTGTAATCCACGGGTACATCCACCAGATGCACGCCACCAGCGGCGAGGGCACGTTCCAGGGTGGGGCGCAGATCCTCGGTGCGGACAACCCGGTGACCGGTGGCGCCATAGGATTCGGCGTATTTCACAAAGTCCGGATTGCGGTAATCCAGCCCGAAATCCGCCAGCCCTTCCTGGGCTTGCTTCCACTTGATCATGCCGTAGGCGCTGTCGTTGATGATCAGCACCACCAGGTTGAGGTCCAGCCGGACCGCTGTCTCCAGCTCCTGGCTGTTCATCATGAATCCGCCATCGCCGCAGATGGCCATCACCTTCAGGTCCGGGTACAGCATGGATGCCATCATGGCACTGGGCAGTCCGGCGCCCATGGAAGCCAGTGCGTTGTCCAGCAGCACGGTGTTGTTGTCGTAGGCCGGATAGTTACGGGCGAACCAGAGCTTGTACATGCCGTTATCCAGGGCAATGATGCCGTCCTCCGGCACCATTGCCCGTACGTCGTGAACAATGCGCTGGGGAATCACCGGGAAGCGATCATCCTCGGCCTTGTCCCGGAGGTGCCGGTCGACGGCAGCCTTCACTTCCATGAAACAGGTGAAGTCGTGGTTGTGGCAGATGCCACAGTTCTCCGCCATGTACTCGACACTGTTGGCGATGTCCCCGACCACCTCATGCTGGGGGAAGTACACCGGGTCCACGTCGGCCCCGGAGAAGTTCACATGGATGACCTTCTTGCCTCCCGGCTGCATGAAGAACGGCGGCTTCTCCACCACATCGTGACCGACGTTGATCACCAGGTCGGCATGGTCGATGGCCCGGTGCACAAAGTCTCCGGCCGACAGGGCGGCGTTGCCCAGGTAACGGGGATGGCGCTCGTCGACCACGCCCTTGCCCATCTGGGTGGTAAAGAACGGGATGTTGGTGGTGTTCACCAGGTGAATCAGTGCCTGGGAGACCCGCTTACGGTTGGCACCGGCCCCGATCATGATCAGCGGGTGCTTCGCCTCACGGAGCATGTCGCAAGCGATCTCCAGACTCTTCTGGCTGGCCGAGGGGCGCCGGGCATCACTGGGCGCGAAGATGTGGGTGTCCGGTGCCGGCACTTCGGCGGCGATGTCCTCCGGCAGTTCCAGGTGCACGGCGCCGGGGCGCTCCTCGGAGGCCAACCGGAACGCTTCCCGGACTTTGGCCGGAATGGTATTGGCGTTGGAGATCTGGCGGGTGTACTTGGTGAGCGGCCGCATCAGGTCCACCACATCGAGGATCTGGAACAGCCCCTGCTTGGAGGATTTGATCGGCTTCTGCCCGGAAATCATCATCATGGGCATACCACCGAGCTGGGCATAGGCCGCGGCCGTGACCAGGTTGGTGGCGCCGGGCCCCAGGGTGGACAGGCAGACCCCGACCCGGCCGGTCAGACGGCCAAAGGTGGCGGCCATGAAACCTGCCGCCTGCTCATGGCGGTTGAGGATCAACCGGATGTCGCTCTTCCGGAGCGCCTCCAGCAGATCCAGGTTCTCCTCGCCCGGTACTGCGAAGATGTACTTTACGCCCTCGTTCTCGAGGGCCCGGACGAACAGTTCTGCGCCATTACGCGGCGTGGCTTGCGCGTTGGTCATACTCTGCTTCCCCGTCAGGCCAATTTGCCTCCGAGCATAGCATTCTTTCCAACGCTGTCGGCAATCAGTCGGTACCGGGAGACTCAGCTTGAAGGCGGACAGCGGGTTATCCCCACTGTCCTCTGCACTTTCGGCGCTGCCGATACTGATTGGTTATATCAAACGAGATTCAGGGTTGAAAGTGTGCGCTCGCGCACCTTGTTCAGCAGCTGCTCATCTTCCACCAGAGTCTGGCCATAAGACGGCACCAGCTCTTTCATGCGCTCCTGCCACTCAGCAGACTGCATCTTCTCGGGGAAGCAGCGCTCCAAGACATTCAGCATGGCATTGGCTGCGGTAGACGCGCCCGGGGAAGCACCCAGCAGCGCCGCCAGCGAACCATCTTTGGCTGCCACAATCTCGGTACCGAATTCCAGCTTGCCGCCACCTTCGACGGTCTGCTTGATGATCTGCACTCGCTGGCCAGCCATCTGCAGGGCCCAGTCGTCTTCCTGGGCCTCCGGGAAGAAGTTGCGCAGGGATTCCACACGGTCAGTGTGGGACTGGAACACTTCGCCGATCAGGTACCGGGTCAGGTCCATGTTGCTCTTGCTCACCGACAGCATTGGCCGCAGGTTGGTCGCCCGTACCGAACCGAACAGGTCAAACACCGAGCCCTGCTTCAGGAAGCGGGTGGTGAAACCGGCAAACGGCCCGAACAGCAGCGCCGGCTCACCGTTGATGATCCGGGTGTCCAGGTGCGGAACCGACATGGGCGGCGCGCCAATCGGCGCCTTGCCGTAAACCTTGGAATGGTGGGCTTTGACCACATCCGGCTTCTGGCACACCAGCCACTGGCCACTGACCGGGAAACCACCGTAACCACGGGCTTCGTCAATACCGGACTTCTGCATCAGCGGCAACGCGCCACCACCGGCACCCAGGAATACAAAGCCGGCTTCCAGCTTGGTCAGCTCGCCAGTTTTCTGGTTCTTCACCCGGACTTTCCAGCGGCCGTTGTCACGCTGGTCGATGTAGTGCACCGGGCAGCTCAGCATCAGTTCGAAGTTGGGCTGGGTTTCCAGCCACTTCACCATGCTGCGGGTCAGGGAGCCGAAGTCCACATCAGAACCGTGCTTGATGCGGGTAGCGGCAACTTTCTGCATCGGGTCCCGATTGCTGACAACCAGTGGCATCCACTCAGCCAGGTCTTCCGGGTTTTCGGTGTATTCCATTTCCCGGAACAGGTGGTGGGCTTTCAGCTTCTGGAAACGGCGCTTGAGGAAGGCAACGTCTTTCTCGCCCCAGACAAAACTCTGGTGCGGCGTGCGGTTAATGAAGGTGGACGGCTCGGGCAGAATGCCCTGCTCTACCAGGTAAGACCAGAACTGCAGGGAAACCTCGAACTGTGCGTTGATCTGCAAAGCCCGGGCAATTTCAACATCGCCGTTTTCGGTTTCGGGAGTGTAGTTAAGTTCGCAGTAGCCGGCATGGCCGGTGCCTGCATTATTCCATCCATCGGTGCTTTCATGGGCAACGTGGTCAAGACGCTCCACCATGACGATGTCCAGAGACGGATCCAGCTGCCTGAGCATCATGCCGAGAGTAGCGCTCATGACGCCCCCTCCGACCAGCACTACGTCTGCCTGTCTTACGGCCATTGGTTTTCACCCTAGCTTAGTGTTGAAGCCTGATGCCACTCCACGATCAGCAAAGCGGCCTGTCGGAAGCCGGTCGGGCGCGAGGTAGACGGCGCTGCCGTATGCTTCCGGTATGAGATTGAGCGCGATTATCCCGATTTTTATCGGAATAATAAATTGCGATTGTCAATCGACGTGTGTCGGGCAAACTATGTTGTTTGCGACCATTCTCGCCTGTTTTGTTAACAATATCAGCGCCACTTTAGTCTGATACCAGCGAGGGGCCAATGCGGATCACCCCGTATAGCGGTATTTCCGATAGCCCGGGGGCTGACCTGAAACGCCCACTTACTGTATCTTTGTGCGCCAACTGTGACCTCGCCTGCGTAACCTGCGGCGACAACCTGAACTAACGAGGTCTTCCTATGTTGATGGCTATAGGTGCCATTATTGCCGGGCTGGTGTTACTGGTCTGGAGCGCAGACAAATTTGTGGAAGGTGCGGCCGCCACGGCCAAGCATCTGGGCATGCCTACCCTGCTGATTGGCATGGTGATTATCGGCTTCGGCACCTCGGCACCGGAACTGGCGGTCTCCGCCATGGCGGCTTCAGATGGCAACCCGGGATTAGCCCTGGGGAACGGCTACGGTTCGAACATTACCAACATTGCCCTGATTGTCGGCCTGACCGCCATCATCGCGCCCATTGCCGTGCATCCCCAGGTTATCCGCAAGGAGCTGCCACTGCTGCTGGTGCTGACCCTGATTGCCGGTGCACAACTGCTGGACGGCAAACTGTCACGGCTTGATGGCTGGGTGCTGCTGGGTGTTTTTGCGGCCGTTATGGGCTGGTCTATCTACCAGGGTTATCAGGGCAAGGAAGATCCGCTGGCCGGGGACACCGAAACCGAGATGATCGCTCACCCCATGCCCCTGAAAAGCGCCATCATCTGGCTGGTGGTCGGGCTGGTTCTGTTGATTGTCAGCTCCCGGATTCTGGTCTGGGGCGCGGTAACCATCGCCCAGAGCCTGGGCATCAGCGACCTGATTATCGGGTTGACCATCGTCGCGATCGGTACCTCCTTGCCGGAACTGGCATCGGCACTGGCCGCAGTAAAGAAGAACGAGCACGACCTGATCCTTGGCAACATTCTGGGTTCCGGGATTTTCAACATCCTGGCTGTAGTGGGCCTTGCCGCTGTTATTGAGCCGCTGTCGGTCGCCCCGGAAGTACTCTACCGGGACTGGACCCTGATGTTCGGGCTGACACTGGCCTTGCTGGTGATGGGCTTCGGCCTGACCGGCTGGCGCAAGCTGATATCAAGGGTAGATGGTGCCCTGTTGCTGCTGGTGTACGTTGGTTACACCGGTTATTTGTTCTCCACCATGGCAGCAAGCTGAACCACTTGCCGTCCGCGAGGCTGGCGCATCAGCCAGCCTCGCCATCCCCCAGCAGTCCCTCCAGCCTCAGGCGCACTTCTTCCATGACCCCGGCCAGGTCTTCCTTGGACTTTCCTGCCGTATCGATGGGCGTTCCTACCCGAACATCGACTGGCTGCCCGAGGTTAATCTGCATGCTCCGGGCGGGCAGCACCCGGTGAATACCCCGGATGGCCACAGGAACAATCACCGCTTCGGTCTCCAGCGCCAGGTGGAAACACCCCTTCTTGAAGGGCAGCAAGTTACCATCCGGTGACCGGGTACCTTCAGGCGCCGCCCACAGCACTATCCCGCTCTCCATCATCGCCCGTGCCCGATCCAGGTCACGCACGGCATTTTGCCGGCTGGAACGGTCTATGGACGGAAACTCGGCGGCCGCCATGGCCTGGCCTAACAAAGGGATCTTGAACAGCTCTTTCTTCGCGAGCATACGAATGGAGCCGGGCAGCGAAACAAAGCTGACCGGAATATCGTAGTGACTGGCATGGGTGCTCATGATGATATACCGCCGGCCGTCATTGAAGTCCGGAACCTCGCCGCGAACAGTCAGGCTGGTTCGTACCAGTTTCAGCAACGCGGTAGACCACTCCCGGCAATACTTGTCGACAATCCGACGGTCCAGTTTGCCGAACAACGCCCGTAACAACACCAGTAACGAATAAAGCGCCGTCAGCCCCACAGACCCCAGCACCACAGCCGCGCGCCGCAGCAGGGTTGCCGATTCAGTTAACGGGCTCAAGTTCAGTCGTTTCATGCTGAATGCTCTGTCTCCCGGAACACCAGAGACACCGAGTTCAGGCAATACCGCTGCCCGGTGGGTGGCGGACCATCCGGGAATACGTGGCCCTGGTGGCTGTCGCAGCGGGCACAGCGGATCTCCGTCCGCACCATGCCAAAGCTGGTGTCCTCAATGTAGCGGATATGTTCCGGGTCAAACGGCTGGAAGAAGCTCGGCCAGCCGGTGCCGGAATCAAACTTGGCATCGGAGCTGAACAACGGCAGGTCACACAGCCGGCAGTGGTATACCCCGGTCTTCTTGTTGTCCAGCAGGGTGCCGCAGAACGGGTGCTCGGTGCCGTGGTGCAGCAATACCCGTCGCTCTTCTGCGCTCAGTGCGCTGGCCTTGTCTTCAATGTCCGCTTCGCTCAGCGGGGTCAGGTCATAGCCTGATGCCGATACACTCATTGCATTCTCCTCAGGCCAGGTCCTGGTCGTCCTGGCTGAATTCGGGTTTCAGTCGGTCCGGCCATGCGCTGGCCAGCTTTTCCATCTTCGGGGCGGCTACGGCCATGATATAAGGCTGGTACGGATTACGGGCCGCAAAGTTCTGGTGGTGCGCCTCGGCCGGGTAAAACGCCGTCAGCGGCTCCAGGGTGGTAACCACCGGTGCCGGGTAAACGCCGGACTCATCCAGTTGCCGGATGTAGGCCTGCACCAGCTGCTTCTGGGCATCGGTTTCATAGAATACGGCAGACCGATACTGGCTGCCGATGTCGTTGCCCTGCCGGTTCAGCTGGGTCGGGTCGTGGGCCACCGAGAAAAACACCCGCAGCAGTTCGCCGAAACCGACCTTTTCCGGGTTGTAGTGCACATCTACCACTTCAGCATGGCCGGTGCTGCCGGAACAGACCGCCTCATAATTCGCCGTGTCAGCCGAACCGCCGGCATAGCCGGATTCAACCCGGGTAACTCCGTCGATAGCCAGGAACACCGCTTCCACGCACCAGAAGCAACCACCGGCCAGCACCACATGGGCTTCGCTGCCGGTTTCAGGCAGTTCCTGTTCCGGGGTCGGGAACCGGCTGCGCGGCACATTCAGATCCGGAATATTGCAGCTTTCGGTCATAGTTTGTCTCCAGTCTCTGCTTGCACAGGTTATACCCGTGTATACGACCACCGATAATAAACAGACACAACCGCAACATGAAATTATGTCAGGGCGGTTGCACATGCCCTGTCAGCCACCATAATGAAAACAGGGGCCAGCGATAAGACCCCGCTCGGCATCAGGGAAACAGCATGACAGCAAAAGTCCGCGAACCGGAAGATCAGGACGAGCTTCTCCATTACCGCCTAAGCCTTCGGCTGGGGCCGGTACACGCCCGCCAGCGCCTGGGCATCGAGCAGGAATCCGAAGCCCTGGTTCTGGGCCGCGACAAGCGATCATTTCACCTGGAAAACCTCGCCAATGCGCCGGGTTTCATCCGTTTTTGCCTGCAGGCGGTCGGTCTGTTTAACCGGGCCCAGAGCAACAGCCGCAAACTGCGAACCGCCCACAACAGCTTCGTGCTGCCAGACCTGCCCGAGGCCTTTGAAGGCTTCCGGATACTGCACCTGACCGACCTGCACGTGGATATGGACGAGCAGAACCTGCAAGCCGTCATCCGCCAGATTGAACCGCTGGACTACGATCTGTGCGTACTGACCGGCGATTATCGCCAGCGCACCTGGGGCCCGGTAGATGCGGCCCTGGCGGGCATGGAAAAGCTCCGGGAGGCGATCCGGGGAGACACCTACGCGGTGCTGGGCAACCACGACAGCGTGCGCATGGTTCCGGCACTGGAAGACATGGGCTACCGGTTGCTGATGAATGAAATGGTGCCACTGGAACGGGAACAGGCCAGGATTTACCTGGCCGGAGTAGACGACGCCCACTATTACAAAGTGCACAACCTGCACCGGGCCGGCGACGACATTCCCGCAGGCGGTATCAGCCTGCTGCTCAGCCACACGCCTGAAATCTGGCGCGAAGCGGCCCACGCGGGCTATGACATGTTTTTATGCGGCCACACCCACGGGGGGCAGATCTGCCTGCCCGGCGGCATTCCGGTCACCCTCGACTCCGACTGTCCCCGCAGGCTCGGCAAGGGCTTCTGGCAGGTGAACGGTATGCAGGGATATACCTCGCCGGGGGCGGGAACCTCGGTACTGAATGTGCGGCTGAACTGCCCGCCGGAAGTGACCCTGCATACCCTCACCCGGGGCCCGGCCTGAGGCCCTCAGTGAGGCTGCTTGCGAATACCCAGCCGGAACAGCAGCGGCGACACCGCCACGTTGGCAATGGCAAACAGCACAGCCACCGAAACCACCTGCCATAACGCCAGCGGCAACCAGTACCAGGCCATCAGCATGGGCAACAGGGCTTCCGGCAGCTGATCCAGCCACAGGGCGCGGGAACTGGACACCAGCCCTGCGCGGCGCTTGATAAAACTGCTGAGCAAATCCCCCAGCAACGACAGGAAGCCGAACAGCGCACCGAAAATCCAGCCCAGCCCCAGCCAGGCCGCGAATAACAGACAGGACAGCACACCGGAAGCCAGCCCGCGCCAGGTTTTGCTGTGACCAAACACCGGCCGGCCGTCACGCCATAGCCGGTCACCATCTACCGGCCAGTCCCAGCGATTGTGCAACAGCCGGGCCACCACCACCGGAGACCCGTTGGCCAGAACCAGCATGACAAACAACTCCAGCGACAACAGCACGGGCTACCTCCGGCGGGACTGGCTCAGGCGAGCCCTCCACGGGTCAGCTTGAGCGGATCCATCAGTTCTTCCAAACGCTGACGGCTCAGGCCACTGCGTTCTTCCGCCACATCAATCACCGGCCGGCCGGTGCGGTAGGCTTCCTTGGCAATGTCCGCCGCCAGGGCATAGCCGATCTCCGGGTTCAGGGCCGTCACCAGCACCGGGTTGCGCCCCACCCCGGCATTCAGGTTATCGGCATTGACCGTAAAGCCCTGAATGGCCTTGTCGGCCAGCATGGTTGTGGCATTGGCCAGCAAACCGATCATATCCAGCAGGTTGGCGCCCACCAGCGGCAGCATCACGTTCAGCTGGAAATTGCCGGACTGGCCCGCCATGGCCACGGCGTTATCCAGCCCCATCACCTGGGCTCCAACCATGGCCACCGATTCCGGAATAACCGGGTTCACCTTGCCGGGCATGATGCTGCTGCCCGGCTGCAGCGCCGGCAAGCTGACCTCTGATAAGCCATGAATGGGGCCGCTGTTCATCCAGCGCAGATCGTTGGCGATCTTGGTCAGCACCACCGCAAGCCCTCTGAGCTGGGCCGACAGCGCCACCGGCGCATCCACCGCACTCTGGGCTACGAACTTGTGGTTGAGGGATCGAAAACTGTAGCCACTGTTTATCTTGAGGAACTTGATGAACTGCCCGGCAAACTCGGAAGCGGCATTTACCCCGGTGCCTACCGCCGTTCCACCCTGGGGCAGGTCTGCCAGCTCGTCCATCGCCGCTTCAAGCCGCTTTTCAACTGCTGCCAGCTGCTCCCGCCAGGTTTTCAGTTCCTGGCCGAGGGTAACGGGCATGGCATCCATCAGGTGGGTTCTGCCGGTTTTCACCTGCCCTGCCAGCTCACCCTCGCGCTGGTAAATCACCCCGCGAAGGTGCGAGATGGCTGGCAACAACTTGTTCTTTACCGCCAGCACCGAGCTGATGTGAATGGCGGTGGGGATCACATCGTTCGAGCTCTGGCTCATGTTCACGTGATCGTTCGGGTTTACATCCACCCCCTGTTGCCGGGCGATAGCGGCCACCACCTCGTTCACGTTCATATTGGTACTGGTGCCGGACCCGGTCTGGTAGCGGTCAACCGGAAACTGGTCGGCAAACTCGCCCATGCTCAGCCGACCGCAGGCCTGCACAATGGCATCCCGACAGGGCGCACCCAGCAAGCCCAGGGAAGCATTAGCCTGGGCGGCAGACCATTTCACCAGTACCACCGCCTTGATGAAATCGGCCGGCATGGGCTGGCCGCTGACCGGAAAGTTGTCGATGGCCCTTTGGGTCTGGGCGCCCCAGAGGGCCTCTGCGGGTACTGCCACTTCGCCCAGACTGTCCTGTTCGGTTCTGTAGTCGGTCACTTGATCTCCCTGCTCCGTTGCACTTGCGTCCGACCAGTATAAAGCTAACCGGCCACCGGAATCACAATGCGACCTCGAATCTTGCCATCCATCAGCCGGCCAGCGGCGTCGATGGCATCATCAAAGGCCACTTCGGTGATCATGCTGTCCAGCAGTTCCGGAGACAGATCCTCGGCCAGGCGCTTCCAGGCATACACCCGGTCCGCTTTCGGGGCCATCACACTGTCGATGCCACACAGGGTCACGCCACGCAGGATGAACGGAGCCACGGTTGCCGGAAGATCCATGCCGGCTGCCAGGCCACACGCGGCCACTACCCCGTGATACTTCATGCCCGCACAAACATTGGCCAGTACCTGGCCGCCGGCCACATCCACAGCACCTGCCCAGGTTTCCCGGGCCAGCGGTTTGCCCGGCTCACTCAATTCGGCCCGGTCCAGAATCTGTTTGGCGCCCAGGGATTTCAGGTAAGCTTCCTCTTCCGGCCTGCCCGTTACCGCAGTCACCGAGTAGCCCAGCTTGGCCAGAATGGCCACCGCCACGCTGCCAACACCACCTGTAGCACCGGTTACCAGGATGTCGCCGGATTCTGGCTTAACGCCGTGTTTCTCCAGAGCGATGACACACAGCATGGCGGTGTAACCCGCGGTGCCGATGGCCATGGCCTGGCGGGCCGTGAACGGCGCCTGCAGCGGGATCAGCCAGTCACCCGAAAGCCGGGCTTTCTGGGCCAGGCCGCCCCAGTGTTTCTCACCCACTCCCCAGCCATTGAGCACCACTTCGTCTCCGGCCTTGAAGTCGGGGTTGGACGATTCAGTCACCACACCAGCAAGGTCAATACCCGGAACCATCGGATAGGTCTTGGCGATGGGCGCACGGCCGGTGATAGCCAGGCCGTCCTTGTAGTTCAGGGTGCTGTACGCAACATCCACTGTCACATCGCCTTCCGGCAACCGCGCTTCATCAATGGATTTGAGAGAAACCTGCTGATCGCCCCGACTGCCTTCAATCAGAATACCTTTGAACATCTGCCCTCCAGAGATCAGTTATCGAGGAACACGCCAGATTTACGATGGCGAACCCCAGACACAAACAGTTTGTGGATCCATTCTCACTGTAGCGTATACCGTTTTAACAACAGAGAACAAAAAAAGGCCCTGGGAGGGGCCTGAAGAGGTTGGTAGATCTATCCCGTGCTCCGAAGAGCAGCCCGGCAGGTGCCGGGCCCAACAAATGCACAGTCCCTGTGCTTTCACACGAAACGGGGCCCAGGCGGGCGGGCCCCAACTGCCGCTTGCAGATCAGAAGAACCCGAGAGGGTTGGCGTCGTAGCTGGTCAACATGCACTTGGTCTGCTGATAGTGCTCCAGCGCCATCTTATGGGTTTCACGGCCGATACCGGATTTCTTGTAACCACCGAAGGCTGCATGAGCCGGATACGCGTGGTAACAGTTCATCCATACCCGACCGGCCTGAATATTACGCCCCATCCGATAAGCCAGGTTGGTATCGCGAGTCCAGACGCCGGCACCCAGGCCGAACTCGGTATCGTTGGCGATTGCCAGCGCTTCTTCCTCGGTTTTGAAGGTGGTGACACCCACCACCGGGCCAAAGATTTCTTCCTGGAACACCCGCATCTTGTTGTCGCCCTTGAACAGGGTCGGCTGGATGTAGAAACCGTTGTTGAACTCGCCTTCCAGGTGCTCGCGGTCACCACCGGTCAGCACAACCGCGCCCTCCTGACGGCCAATTTCCATGTACGACATGATTTTGTCGAACTGTTCCTTGGACGCCTGGGCACCCACCTGAACGTCGGTATCCAGCGGGTTGCCACGCTTGATGGCCTTGGTGCGTTCAACCACTTTCTGCATGAACTCTTCGAACATGTCTTCCTGAACCAGTGCCCGTGACGGGCAGGTGCAGACTTCGCCCTGGTTAAAGAACGCCAGCACCAGGCCTTCCACGCACTTGTCGACAAATTCCGGCTCAGCCTTCATCACATCGGAGAAGTAGATATTCGGGGACTTGCCACCCAGCTCAACCGTCGACGGGATGATGTTTTCAGCCGCGCACTTGAGGATGTGCGAGCCCACCGGGGTGGAGCCGGTGAAGGCAATCTTGGCAATACGCTTGCTGGTAGCCAGGGCCTGGCCGGCTTCCGGACCATAGCCATTGACGATATTGAGCACGCCCGGCGGCAGCAGGTCGCCGATGATTTCCATCAGCACCAGGATGCTGGCCGGAGTCTGCTCGGCGGGTTTCAGCACGGTGCAGTTACCGGCAGCCAGGCACGGGCCCAGCTTCCAGGCCGCCATCAGCAGCGGGAAGTTCCAGGGAATAATCTGCCCCACTACACCCAGCGGCTCGTGGAAATGGTACGCCACGGTGTTGTGGTCGATCTCGCCCATATGGCCTTCCTGGGCCCGGATACAACCGGCGAAGTAACGGAAATGGTCGGCGGCCAGTGGAATGTCGGCGTTCAATGTTTCACGAACCGCTTTGCCGTTGTCCCAGGTCTCCGCCACCGCCAGCTTTTCGAGATTGGCCTCGATGCGATCCGCAATTTTCAGCAGGATGTTGGAACGTTCTGTAGGGGATGTCTTGCCCCAGGCCGGTGCCGCCTTGTGGGCGGCGTCCAGTGCCAGGTCAATATCCTCGGCAGTCGAACGGGGTACTTCACAGAACACGGCGCCGGTGACCGGGGTGATGTTGTCGAAGTACTGGCCTTTTACAGGCGCCACCCACTCGCCGCCAATGTAGTTTTCGTAGCGGGATTTGAAGGAAACAACGGAGCCTTCTTGTCCGGGTTGTGCATAGATCATGACTTCTGCCTCTTTGTTGTGATTGTCGCAGGGCAACGCAGCCTTTTGCGTTAACACAACAAAGGTAGACCCAATCCGGAAGGTTTGCAGGCAGACGCAGCAAGAATCGGCTAAGCCAATGGTCGTATGGTCAGTCCAGCTGATCCAGTTCCGCCAGGCAATCCTCCAGAAACGCCGCAGGATCCGCCATCACGGCCTCATCCGCCACAACGCCAAACTGCACCTGCCCGGCATAGCTGACAATGCTCACACCCAGGCCGATATTCCCGGCCTGGGGCACCCAGAACATCTGTTCGGTGATGGCACAACCGGCCAGGTAACGGGTTTCCGGGGTGCCCGGTACGTTGGAGACCACGGCAGAGGCCTTGCGAAAGAACAGGTCGGCCAGGGGTTTGCGGCCGATGTCTGGCAGCAGGGAGGCACAGGCAGTCAGGCCCCAGGCCAGGCCCGGTTGCCAGCTCTTCTTGAGTTTGCGGGTTTCATGCTTGATGCGGAACAACCGCTCCAGGGCGCTTTCGCCATCTACCGGCAGTGGCACAAACACGGTACCGAAGCAGTTGCCGGGCTCGCCGGCTTCGGGCTTGATGCCTTCGGGCAAGCGGGTGCGGATGTCTACCGGCACGGCGGCGTGCATCACCGCATCGTCCAGCTGTTCCGGTGTCATGCCCAGTCGCGGGCGTACCGCTGCAGCCACGCAGGCCAGCAGCACATCGTTGATGGTGGTGCGGGTTTGGTGGGCAATGGCGCGAAAGCGCTCCAGCGGCACCGGAGCCGACCACCGGCAATTGCGCTGGCCGGCCAGCGGCCGCTTGAGATCAGAAGGGGAATCTTCTTCCTCGGCCAGGAATTCGCTCAGCTCATGCATCAGTCGCGCCCCGTTCTGTACGGTGCGGGCCGCAAGGGTTTGCTCCAGGCCGGTCTCCGGCTTTTCTGAATCAGTCTGTGTGGTGGCGCCGCAGCGGGCAAGCTGTGAGCCCAGCCATTGCTGGGCGGTTTCCAGCCAGCGCCCTACCCGGGGCTGCTCCGGGGCGCCGTATACCGCCGGGTATTGCCGGGGCGACGCCGGGCACAACTGGTCGAAAATACTCAACAGCGACAAACCATCGGCATAGCAATGGTGCAATCGCAGCAGCAGGGCAGCGCCGCCTTCGGCGTTAGGGGCCAGCCAGAATTTCCAGGCCGGGCGATAAAGTGGCAGGGGTTCGTTCAGTCGGGCAGACACCCAGTCCTGCAGCTGGTGCTGGTCAAACCGGTCCAGCGCCACATCCAGGTGGTGCGCCACATTAAAGGTAGCGTCTGGCTGCCAGTACCAGGCCGGGGCTTTCCACACCGGGCGGCAACCAAAGCGTTCCCAGGCCGACCAGTAAACCTCAAGAAACTCCCGGAAACGGCCGGCGGTCAGCCCGTCCACCCGGAGCATGATGGTGATAGTCATGGGGTTGTCCGGCCGTTCCAAAGCCAGCCAGGCCGAATCCGAAGGCAGCATGAGATGCGAGTGCTCTTGGTTCAAACCTGAAGGTCCCCGGTCAGTAAACTGGTGAAAAGCCAATCCGGCATTGTGCCAGAGTCGTTCATCCGGCTCCATCGTGTGGATACCGCGCACAGGCTTACAAAAAGTTACACGCGATTAACTGTTCGCTTCTATACTCGCTATATGGCTTGATGCAATGGTTATAAACTGAACGACGCAAAGCCTGATTGGCCCCGAATCACCAAAAATCCGGGCACTGGTGCCACTACACCCGCACGCCGATCGGGGTACAAAAGCTAAACCGGCTATCCAATTCCAAAAAAAGCCTGAAGCTGTGCCGGGGGGAGATGAACAATGAAAGCCAGTCATGTTCGCAAGCTGATCAAACCCATCGAAAACGCCTATTCGGAAATGTTTTCCGGCCGGGTATTCCGGGTTGGCAAGGGCGCTGTGTCTGTGCGGAACCACAGCGGCGCGGCAGAACAGACCGTGATCGGCGTACACGGCTTTCTGGAAAACCACTGCTACTTCACCCAGGCCTACGACGCCCCCACAACCGAACTGATTCTGCTCACTTGCAGCAACTACCACATACCGGTGAATGGCGTAACGCCTGAAACTCCGGACTGGGAAGTGCCCATCAAACACCTTGAAGGCACCATCGAATACGATGCCTGCATCCTGAACCAGGCCTTGCAGAACCTGCCCACCACCCGCAACATCCGGGTGCACGGCCATTCCCGGGGTGGCGCGGTTATTCTGGAAGCCATCCGCCAGTGGCCGGAACTTTATGAAGACGCGGAAGTCGTGCTGGAAGCCCCGGTACTGCCCCAGGGTAAACTGCACGCCCTGGTCACCACGCTTCTGGAACCGGTCAGCCACGGCATGTGGCCCTGGTTGATCCGCCTGATCAACAGTGCCCCGCAGTCGGCCTATGGCCAGACCTTCTTCGGCAAGATGAACCCGCGCAAGCGCCAGCTTCTGGGCAAACTGTTCTACGCCACCAAGGATCACCTCACCATTGTTCGCAACATCGAGAACATCATGGAGTGGATGGCCCGAACAGACAGCTCCGTGTACCAGCACGTACGCCATGGCACCTTCCTGATTCCCGGCACCGACCGCATTCTGGACCGCACCGCCATGCTGGCCAGCGCCCGCACCAGCCCCACCACCATGCGGATTGTTGAAACCGGGGCACCCAGCCACTTCATCACCCTGGACAGCAAGGAATGGGTACCGGGCTTTGAAACCCTGCCTGCCGCCGCACAAGGCTGAATTCCTGGCCCCGATTCCGGGTGCACCGGCTGCGGGGCTCCGTTAAACTGCGCGGTTTCAGGTTCAGTGTGATGGAGTCCCGGCATGTATCGTGAGCGCCTGGTCGCAACGGAAGTGCAGTCAGAAAACGCCCACAGGCTCAAGCGCCTGCTGCTTGAGTACCACGACTTCCGGCAACTGAAAGCTGCCAGCCCGCTGCTGGACGACACCCGCCGGATTGCCGACTGGCAGGCCGAGCGCCTGAAAACTACCCACCAGGACCTGTACCGCCACCCCGGCTATCACACCGGCCTGGAATTCCTGCTGACCGACCTCTACGCCCCGGCCGGCATGACCCGCCGCGATGACAACATCGACCGTGTATTCCCGAAAATGGTGAAGTGGCTGCCCGACCACCTGCTGGCCACCTTTGCCGGCCTGGTCGAATTGAACCTGCTGACCCAGAGCCTGGACCTGGACCTGGCCGAATGGTTCGACAGGCAAGGCCTGGATACCGGCTCGATCACCGCCGCAGCCTGGTGCGAAGGCTACCGGGCCAGCGGGCAACTTCCGGCACGGCACCGGCAGCTGGAACTGGTTTCCGATACCGGCCAGCAGCTCGACCGCTATGTACGCAACCGCACACTGGGCTGGCTGCTGTCGATGACTCGGGGACCGGCGGAAATGGCGGAACTGGGCGATTTGCACAGCTTTTTGCACCGGGGTTACAGCGCTTTCCGGAAAATGGACAAGGTGGATCTGTTGATCGAGCGGCTGATCAGCCGGGAAAGGCAGGTAATGGAGAACATACTGAAAGGCCACCCGGAGCCGTTTACGCTGCCGGGTGACCTGTAGCGGTCAGGCCTGGATGATCTGGTCCAGCTGGGAATGAATTTCCTGCTCGATGCGGGATTTGAACGGCCGCAGCATCATGCCCAGTTCAAGGCGGATATGCAGGTCGGTCTCGGCAATGTCCAGCTGGCCTTTCACGCCGCTGCGCTTGAATTTAAGCAGGTCGCCTTCCCACTGATAGTTAACGTCGAACTGCCGGGACAAGTCCTTGGCCAGGGTTTCGGCGGCCTCGCGGGCATGGGCCTTGTCCAGGGAATGGGCGCGATGGATATCGATAACAGACATGAATCAGTTTTCTCGGTGATTTGGAAACGGTTTTACAGTGTAAGCCGGCAATAAACTTGTAGCCAACCCCTCAAAGGTTAGAATACCAACCTTAGATTCTGACAGGACGAACACCCATGAGCGAGCAGCAAGCACCGGGCACTCCCGGCAACGGCCAGGACGACGTCACCCATTTCGGGTTCCGCGATGTACCGAAGAGCCAGAAAGCCAGCCAGGTAGCCCAGGTTTTCCATAGCGTGGCCGGCAAATACGACCTCATGAACGACCTGATGTCGATGGGCATCCACCGCCTGTGGAAGCGCTTCACCATCGAGCTCAGCGGTGTTCGCCCCGGCCACCAGGTGCTCGACATTGCCGGTGGCACCGGCGACCTGACCATGAAATTCTCCGACCTGGTCGGCCCGTCCGGCAAGGTAGTGCTGGCCGATATCAACGCCTCCATGCTGCAGGTAGGCCGCAGCCGCCTGACCGACCGGGGCTATGCCGGCAACATTGAATACGTGCAGGCCGATGCCGAACACCTGCCGTTCCCGGACAACAATTTCCAGGCGGTTTCCATTGCCTTCGGCCTGCGTAACGTCACCGACAAAGACCAGGCCCTGCGCGACATGGCCCGGGTACTGAAGCCCGGCGGCAAACTGATGGTGCTGGAATTCTCCAAGCCCACCAACCCGCTGCTGAGCAAGGCCTACGACACCTACTCTTTCACCGCCCTGCCCCTGATGGGCCAGCTGATTGCCGGTGACAGCGAGAGCTACAAGTACTTGGCCGAGTCCATCCGCATGCACCCGGACCAGGAAACCCTGAAAGGCATGATGGAAAACGCCGGCCTGGTGAACTGCAAGTACTACAACATGACCGGCGGCATCGTGGCCCTGCACGTGGGAATCAAGCCCTGATGTTTCCCGGCCCTACCCTGCTGTCTGCTATCAGTGCCATTATCGAAGCTGCGCTGAACCGGGCCCTGGAGCTGGATCCTGCCGGCCACAAGGCCCTGATGCAGGCACTGGCAGGGCCGGTTCAGTTCAGCCTGACCGCGCCGGTGGCCATGAGCTGGACACTGGAACCCGTGGCCGACAGGGTACAGGTACGCAGCCAGCCGGCAGACGACCCCGCACTGGAGATCAGCGGCCGGCCGGTTGCCTTCGCGGCCCTGGCGCTGGGTGATGACCGGGTCTTTGCCGACGAGCGCCTGCAAGTACAGGGCGACACCGCCCTGGCCCACCAGTTCCAGCGGGCCCTGAACCAGCTGCAGCCCGACTGGGAAGCCGCCATGGCCCGGCACATCGGCGATGTGCCCGCGCACTTTCTGGGCCAGCGTATCAGGAATGCCGCGAAATGGAGCCGGCAGGCGGTCAGCACCATGAACGCCAACGTGGAGGAATACATCCACGAAGAAAGCCGCACCCTGCCCGGCCGGCGCGAACTGGAAGCCACCTTTCAGGACATCGACGAGCTGAACCTGCGCACCGAGCGGCTGGAAGCTCGCCTGAACCAGCTGGCAGCACCCGGTAGCATTAACGATACGGAGACCCTGTGACCCGCCTGCAACGCCTGTTCCGAATTGCCTGGGTATTCTGCCGCTACCGGCTGGACACGTTTCTGCCCCTGTCGGAACTGCCCACGCCCCTGAAGGTCTTTTTCCTGCTGGCGCCCTGGCACCTGTTTCCGCAACCGAAGCTGAGCCGTGGCGACCGCCTGCGCCTGGCACTGGAAGAACTGGGGCCGGTTTTCGTTAAATTCGGCCAGATTCTCTCTACCCGCCGGGACCTGCTGCCCGACGACATGGCCGAATCCCTGAAACAGCTGCAAGACCGGGTGCCGCCCTTCCCCAGCGACCAGGCCCGGGGCATTATCGAGAAATCCCTGGGTGCCCCGGTGTCAGAACTGTTTGCGGAATTCAGCCCGGACCCCATGGCCTCGGCCTCGGTAGCCCAGGTGCACGCCGCCACCCTGCCCAATGGCCAGAAGGTGGTGGTAAAAGTGCTGCGCCCCGGCATCGAAAGGGTTATCCGCCAGGACCTGGGCCTGATGTACCTGATGGCCGGGCTGCTGGAAAAGTACTGGTCTGAAGGCAAGCGCCTGCACCCGGTGGATGTGGTGGCCGACTACGATGCCACCATCCACGACGAACTGGACCTGCAGCGCGAAGCCGCCAACGCCAGCCAGCTGCGCCGCAACTTCGAAAACTCCAAGCTGATTTACATCCCTTTCATCGACTGGGATTACACCAGCAAGTCCGTACTGGTGATGGAGCGCATCCACGGCATTCCCATTGCCGATGTGGATACCCTGAGAAACGCCGGCGTGAACATGAAGGTACTGGCTGAGAAAGGCGTCGAGATCTTTTTCACCCAGGTGTTCCGGGACAGCTTCTTTCACGCCGACATGCACCCGGGCAATATCTTTGTGGACATCTCCAACCCGGCAGACCCGAAATACATTGCTATCGATTTCGGCATTGTCGGCACCCTGGCCCCGGACGATCAAAGCTACCTGGCCCGCAACCTGCTAGCGTTCTTCCGCCGGGATTACCGCCAAGTGGCTCAGCTGCACATCCAGTCCGGCTGGGTACCACCGGATACCCGGGTGAACGAATTCGAAGCCGCCATCCGTACCGTGTGCGAGCCTATTTTCGAGCGGCCACTGAAAGACATCTCCTTCGGCCACTTCCTGTTGCGCCTGTTCCAGACCGCCCGCCGCTTCAACATGGAAGTGCAGCCGCAGCTGGTGCTGCTGCAGAAAACCCTGCTGAACGTGGAAGGTCTGGGCCGCCAGCTGTATCCGGAGCTGGACCTGTGGAGTACCGCCCAGCCGTTCCTTGAGGACTGGATGCGCAAGCGAATCGGCCCGGCCGGCCTGGTCAAGTCGCTACAAACGCACCTGCCGTCCTGGCTGGAGCAGTCTCCGGAGATGCCGCAACTGGTGCACGATGCCCTGTTACAGCTGCGCGGCAGCGGCCCGACCGAAGAGCAGAACCGGGCAACACTGGAGCTGATGAAACAGCAGCAGCTGCGCAGTGAACGGCGCTGGCGCCGGGGCTTTATCGCCGCCGTACTGGCCGTGATTGCCGTGGGCAGCAGCCATCCGCAGGCACAGCAACTGGTGACCGACATGCCGGTGTGGAGCTGGGCATTGCTTGCCGCAGCCGCAGGCGTCATGCTCCGGGGTAGCCGGTGAACACAAAGATTTTCAGGATTCACACAAATGCAAGATTCCCCCGATAACGTCTTACAGCCTGACTGGTTGGACGACATCAAATGGACAGACGACGGCCTGGTACCGGCCATCGCCCAGGACGCCGACAACGGCGACATCCTGATGATGGCCTGGATGAACCGGGAGTCCCTGGCATTGACCGTTCAGGAAGGCCAGGCGGTGTACTGGTCCCGTTCCCGCGGCAAACTCTGGCGCAAAGGCGAAAGCTCCGGGCACCAGCAAGTGCTCAGGGATATCCGTCTGGACTGTGATGCCGATGTGATCCTGCTGAAAGTGGAACAAAAAGGTGGCATTGCCTGCCATACTGGCCGGCGTAGCTGTTTTTACCGGACCCTGAAAGATGGCCAGTGGGTAAGTGCCGAACCGGTACTGAAAGACCCGAACGCCATCTACGGCAGCAACTGAGGAGCAGACACCGTGAGCGATGTACTGGAGCGCCTGGCGCATGTACTGGAAGCCCGAAAAGAGGCAGACCCGAACACCTCCTATGTGGCCAGCCTGCATGCCAAGGGCCTGAACAAGATTCTGGAAAAGGTTGGCGAGGAGTGCACGGAAACCCTGCTGGCCGCCAAGGATGCCGAACATTCCGGACAAACCCGGGATGTGGTATACGAGACAGCAGACCTGTGGTTCCACAGCATGGTCATGCTGTCGAGCCTGGGCCTGGGCCCGCAGGATATCCTGGATGAGCTGGCCAACCGGTTCGACCTCTCCGGCCTGGAAGAAAAAGCGTCACGGCAATCCTGAGGGAGTACCCCTAACGGGGATTTCCGCCTGAGGTAATCGTTGGCGTACAATGTCACATAACAGAAACAATTGAACGAGGAACCCTCATGGGTATCAGTATCTGGCAACTTCTTATCGTACTCGGCATCGTTATCCTGTTGTTCGGAACCAAGAAACTGCGCAATATCGGCTCCGATCTCGGCGGTGCTATTCGTGGCTTCAAGAAATCCATGAGCGACGAAGAAGAAAAGAAGCAGGCTGACCAGGATAACCTGGAGGGCCAGCAAGCCGAACAGGCCCAGGCCGAAGAAAAGCCCAAGGAAAAGCAGAGCTGAGCAACCACTGAATGTTCGATATCGGCTTCATTGAGCTGCTGATCTGCGGCATTATTGCCCTGCTGGTGCTGGGCCCTGAACGGCTGCCCGGCGCTGCACGGGCGGCTGGCCGCTGGATTGGCGGCGCCCGGCGTATGGTTGGCCAGTTCACCTCTGAACTGGACCGCGAGCTGAAAGCCGAAGAATTGCGCAAGGAACTGAAAAAGGCTGGCGATGTTGGCCTGGATGATGTGCAGAAGACGGTCAAAGGCGCCCTGGATGAGGCCAAGAAGTACGAGCACATGATCCTGGACGACGGCTCCAGGAAAACCCGCCCGGCTCCCGCTACCCGCCGGGTTAACAAGCCGGAGGAAAGCAGCCCGGATTCGGCAACAGCCCCGGCGGATCAGGGAAACACCACATCCAGCGCCGACGCCGAGCCCGGCCCATCGACTGAGAGTTCACCGGATCATCGTTCATGAATGCCAAGCCAGACGGCAATCAAGCGTCTTCTGAACAACAGGAGATGCCCCTGATCGAGCATTTGCTCGAGCTGCGTAACCGATTACTGAAAATGGTGCTGGCAGTGATTATCTGCTTCGCCGTTATCTACCCGTTTGCCAACGATCTCTACCTGCTGTTGTCCCAGCCCCTGAGGGAGTTGTTGCCGGTGGGCCAGATGATGATCGCCACCGACATCACCTCGCCGTTCTTTGCGCCCCTGAAACTGGCCCTGGTGCTGGCAGTGTTTGCCGCCATCCCGGTCATCCTGTACCAGCTCTGGAGTTTTGTGGCGCCGGGCCTCTACGCCCACGAAAAACGGCTGGCATTCCCACTGCTGTTCACCTCGGTCATCCTGTTCTACGCCGGTGCCGCCTTCGCCTACTTCGTGGTGTTTCCGCTGGTGTTCGGTTTCTTTACCGCCATCGGCCCGGAAGGCATCGTGGAACTGCCGGACATCACCAGCTACCTGAACTTCGTGCTGAAGATGTTCTTCGCCTTTGGTGTGGCGTTCGAGATTCCCATTGCTACCGTACTGTTGATCCTCACCGGCGCCACCACGCCGCAGGATCTCGCCGCCAAGCGTCCGTACGTGGTCGTCGGCTGCTTTATTATCGGCATGCTGCTGACCCCGCCAGACATCATTTCCCAGACGCTGCTGGCGGTGCCGATGTGGATTCTGTTCGAATTTGGCATCATCTTTGGCCGCCTGGCCTACCGCGAGCGTGAACAGGTCGCCGAAGACGAACCGGAAGCCTGATGAACCTGGCCCTGCTGCTGGACGAAGACTTCGTCAGCCCGAACCGTGCCCGGCTTCAGGGCCGCCGGCTGCAGCACCTGAAAACCGTACTCAAGGCCAGTGCCGGCGACCGCATTCCGGTGGGCAGGGTCAACGGCCTGATGGGGTACGGTGAAGTACTCAAGCTGAACGACTCCGAGGCGGAACTGCAGCTAACGCTGGACACCCCGCCACCGGCCGCCCTGCCGCTGACCCTGATCCTTGCCATGCCACGCCCCAAGATGTTCCGCCGGGTACTGCAAACCTGCGCCTCTCTGGGCGTGAAAGATATCTGGCTGATCAACAGCTACAAGGTGGAAAAGAGCTTCTGGCAAACGCCCTGGTTGTCAGACGACAACCTGAGGGAAAACCTCACACTGGGCCTGGAACAGTCAAAGGACACGGTGATGCCACAGGTGCATATCCGCAAACTGTTCAAACCCTTCGTGGAAGACGAATTACCGGCATTGCTGGAAGGAAAACGGGCACTGGTCGCCCACCCCGGCATGGCAGCGCCCTGCCCCACCCACCTGAACGAATCCGCCGCCCTGTGCATCGGCCCGGAAGGCGGCTTCACCGATTACGAAGTGGGTAAACTGGAAGAAGCCGGCTGCCAGAGCGTGCACCTCGGCCCCCGTATCCTGCGGGTAGAAACCGCTGTACCGGTGCTGGTCAGCCGGTTGTTTGACGCCTGCTTGTAACGCACTTCTTCTCGTTGGTATAAAGCAGTGTGCCCTTAGAGTTAAGGATAACCAATGCCCAAAAATCTCGACAATCTTTTAAGTTTGCACAGCGTCGGCAACCGTAACCTGGATTCTTAAGGACCGGGACGGCCTTGAGCGCGACTACCAGCACTTTGGTTGTCCGCTTCTAATGAGCGTCGACGAGGTCTTTCACAAAATTCGCAATCTCAAGTACCGGTATATGAGAGAGGGCACTCTGTTTCCCGAGGAAGTGGATCAGTACGATCCATACATCATTCGAGAGGCACTCAATAACGCAATTGCCCATCAGGATTATGAAATGGGCGGAAAAGTTACACTGATCGAATTCGAAGACGGACGTCTATGCTTCAGTAACCCAGGACAATTCATCCCTGGGTCTGTGGAGTCTGTTATTCAGTCAGATACTCCGGAAAGTCGGTACCGCAATCGATTCCTGACCGATGCCATGGTTAACCTGAACATGATCGATACAATCGGTAGCGGCATTCGCAAAATGTTTTTTATCCAAAAGAATCGTTTCTTCCCTCTGCCCGAATATGAGCTGAAAGATAACCGGGTTCAGGTGACTATTACCGGCCGGGTGGTGGATATGGCATATGCCAGAAAGCTGGCCGAGTATCCGAACCTGACCATTGAAGAGATCATGCTATTAGACCGTGTACAGAAGCGGAAACCGCTTACCGATGAGCAGGCAAGGCATCTCAAATCACTTGGACTGATAGAAGGGCGCAAGCCCAATTTTCACATTTCAGCGCAACTGGCCGAGCACAGTGGTGAGAGAGCTCAGTACATTCGCAACAAAGCCTTTGACGACCAGCACTACAAGCAACTCATTCTAGAGTATCTGGACAAATTTGGTACGGCCAAGCGGGTAGACATTAACAAGCTTCTTCTAGACAAACTTCCAGATATTCTGACCGCCACTCAGAAACAGCACAAGGTTAAAAACCTGCTACAGGCCTTGAAACACGAGGGGGTGATTGAGCCAAAAGGCAAATCATGGCGAATGTCTAAAACGTCGTAACTTAGACATTTTTAGACATTCAGGTTGTTCTGCATGCCCTGCCCTGGGTAGCTGGGCATACAGATGAATGCGGATTCACGCCGCCTTGCGCTGCCAAAGCTTCGAAAGCGGTGTAATAACCAGTACCAGAACAGCCCCTGCCAGCAATCCGAACAGGCCATCCCCCAGCGTGGTGACCAGCACCTCCGGCACCGATGAGACCATACCGGCCACATGGTGAATGGCGTCGTACACCGCCGGAATGCCGTGGGTCAGAATACCGCCACCCACCAGGAACATGGCAATGGTGCCCAGTACCGACAGGGTTTTCATCATCCAGGGCGCCAGCCAGAGTATGCCGTGCCCCACTTTCTGCGCCACGGCGCTCGCTTTCTGGCTCAGGTAGAGACCGGCATCATCCAGTTTCACAATACCCGCTACCAGGCCATAAACCCCCACGGTGACCATCAGCGCCACCACCGTCAGCACCGCAAACTGCATTCCGAACCCCTTGCCCGCCACGGTGCCAAGCGTGATGGCGATGATCTCTGCGGAGAGGATAAAGTCGGTACGAACAGCGCCTTTGATCTTGTCTTTCTCGACCGTTTTCAGGTCCACTTCCGGCTTCTTCAGCGCTTCCCGGAGTTCTTCCCGGTGCTTCTGTTCTTCTTCCTTGTGCAGGAATTTATGCACCAGCTTTTCAAAGCCTTCATAGCACAGAAAAGCGCCGCCAAGCATCAGTAACGGGGTGATCAGCCAGGGCACGAAGAAGCTGATGGCCAGTGCCGCCGGTACCAGGATCGCCTTGTTGATAAACGAACCCTTGGCCACCGCCCAAACCACAGGTATTTCACGGGCCGGCTTTACGCCGGTTACCTGCTGGGCGTTCAGCGCCAGGTCGTCCCCGAGTACACCTGCGGTCTTCTTGGTGGCGGCCTTGGTCATGACCGCGACATCGTCCAGGACGGTCGCAATGTCATCGATTAAAACGAGCAGGCTGGAGCCGGCCATAAACAGTTCCTTTGTTAATTCGACAAGAAGGGAAAGACCAAAGTTTACGAAAACCCGGAGCTGTAAAACAGCTCCGGGTACCCAGAACCGGACACGTCAGGCATCAATGCCCATCGCCTCTGCGGCAATGCGGTTTTTCAGCGGCGCCAGCTGGTTCAGCCAGCGCATGCCGGTGTTCCGAAGCCAGCGCACGGGTAATTCATCCCGGGCGAACAGCTGCTTGAAACCTTCCATCGCCGCCATCATGGCCAGGTTCTCACCCTTACGCCGGCGCTGATAACGGGCCAGCACCGAGGCATCATCCGGAGCCAGGCCAAGTTCCCTGGCACGCTCAAGCTCGTCCAGCAACGCACGCACGTCGCCATAGCCCAGGTTTGCACCCTGCCCGGCCAGCGGGTGGATGGTATGGGCGGCATCGCCCACCAGGGCCAGGCCATCGGCGATGTAATCCTTGGCGTGGCGCTGGCGCAGGGGAAAGGCAAAGCGCCGGGAAACCGCCAGCACCTCACCCAGCTCCCGCTCGATGGCAGCTTCCAGCTCCTTCCGGAAACTCTCGGTCTCCAGCGCCATCAGGCGGCGGGCTTCCAAGGTGTCCTGGGACCAGACAATGGAGCAGAAGTGTTCATCCCCGGCTTCATTCAGTAACGGCAGGAAGGCCAGTGGCCCGGTGGGAGAAAACCGCTGCCACGCCGTGTAGCGATGGTTCTGGCTGGTGCGGACGGTACACACGATGGCCTGCTGGTCGTAATCCCATTCCCGGGTTGCCAGGCCGCTCCACTGGCGTAAGCGTGACAGCGCGCCATCTGCGCCCACTACCAGTCTGGCGGCCAGGCGCCGACCGTCTTCCAGTTCCACACCCCGCTCCCGGCTCCAGGCTTTCACCCGCACGCCATCCAGCAACTGTACGGAGCTGTCTGAAAGGCTTTCGAACAGGGCGCGAACGATGTTCCGGTTCTCGACGATGGTGCCAAGGCTGCGGGCATGCAGTTCGGCGGCATCAAAATGAATCCGGCCGGTGCCGTCACCGTCCCACACGGTCATTTCCCGATAACCACAGTGGCGGCTGCCCTGTACCTTCGGCCAGGCTCCCAGTTCTTCCAGCAAGCGCTGGCTGGCCAGTGAAATCGCGCTGACCCGGGGCTCGAAGTCGTCAACCGAGTTGGCGGGTTCGGCCGGCGCCATCAGGCTTGCGGCCGGGGCACCTTCAATCAGGCCCACCTGCCAGCCTTGGCGGGACAAGCCCAGTGCCAGTGCGGAGCCGATCATGCCGCCACCGACGATCAGGATATCGAATTGCTGTGTTGGGGCATCAGCGGTCATGGTGTTCGGACTCCTGCAAAGACTCAGCGGCTGAAATCACCGGCTTGCGGCCACCGGTACCCATGGCCTTGCGGGCAAACCAGCGCTTGGCTCCGGGCACCAGGTCCAGCCCGACCAGGCCGGCATCCCGGGCGGCAGCCAGCGGTGGCAGGGATTGCCCGAAAACACGGATCAGGGAATCGGAGAACTGGACTGTCTGCTGCCAGTCCTGGCGATGCAGACGCTGGTATTCACCCAGTACAGACAGGTCACCGATCGACACACCGGCATCCACCGCCTTGCGGAACTGTTCCACCAGCGTCACCAGCCCACGCAGGGCCAGGTTGAAGCCTTGCCCGGCCACCGGATGCAGGGCATGGGCGGCGTTGCCCACCAGGGCCACGCCGGGGCGCACGGCTTCGTCTACAGTCACCAGCTTCAACGGGTAATGATTGCACTGCCCGATGCGGGTAAAGCGCCCGAGACGCCAACCGAACCGATCCTGCAGCTGCCGGCATTTTTCATCGTCAGACAGCGACAGTATGTGTTCCAGCGCGCTGTCAGTCAGCGTCCACACCAGCGCAGACTGGTTCTCGGCCCGCACCGGCGAACCATGGGGCAACAGGGCCATGGGGCCGGAATCGGTAAAACGCTCGAACGCGGTGTACCCGTGCGAATCGCTGGTCGACACGTTGGCAATCAATGCATTCTGGCCATAGTCCTCGGTTCGGGTCACAAAGCCCAACTGTTCCCGAAGTCCGGAACGGCCGCCATCGGCCACCACCAGGCACTGGCCGGTCAGGGCTTGTTCTTCACCCTCTTTACGGATGCTGACCTTCACACCACCGACAATCGGCGTCATGCCAACCACTTCTGCCGGCGCCTGCCAGCTTACCGGGGTTTCCAGCAGCGCCCGCATCAGGCAAAGCCCCATCCAGCGGTTGTCCGCCACATAACCCAGGGCAGGCTGGCCATGGTCGGCAGCATCCAGGCGGGTGGCGCCGAACCGGCCCCGGTCAGATACATGAATATTCCGGATGGGCGTCGCGTGTTCAGATAGCGCTGCCCACAAACCCAGCTCTTCGAAGATCAGCCGGGAGCCCCAGGCCAGCGCCGTGGAACGGGCGTCGTAGCTGGGCTGGTAGTAGTCCGGCAGGGCATCGGGCGAGAGCGGAAAACTTTCCACCACGGTCACCCGCAATTCCGGCACCACGCGGGCCAGGGCCAGCGCCAGGGTGGCGCCGGCAAGGCCGCCACCGGCAATAATCAGGTCGGTATCCATCCGGGGTTCGGTCACAGGCTCAGTCCGCCATCAGGGCTTCAATATCGGCCACGGTTTTCGGCACCGCGTCGGTCAGCACGCGGCAGCCGTCTTTGGTTACCACCACATCGTCTTCGATGCGAATGCCGATACCGCGCCATTTTTCCTCTACGTTCTCGTTATCCGGCGCAATGTACAGCCCGGGTTCTACAGTCAACGCCATACCCGGTTCCAGCTGCCGCCAGGCATCGCCTACCTTGTAGTCGCCCACATCGTGCACATCCAGCCCCAGCCAGTGGCCGGTGCGGTGCATGAAAAACGGTTTGTAGGCCTCACTGGCAATGGCATCGTCCAGGCTGCCGGACAGCAGCCCCAGATCTATCAGGCCCTGGGTCAGCACGTTCAATGCCGCTTCGTGGGGATGATTCCAGTGGTTACCGGGGCGTACCGCGTCAATGGCGGCGTACTGGGCATCCAGAACCACGTTATACAGGGCTTTCTGTTCCGGGCTGAACTTGCCGCTGACCGGGAAGGTGCGGGTAATGTCGGAGGCATAGCAGTCCAGCTCACAACCGGCATCGATCAGCACCAGGTCGCCCTCTTTCAGCGGCGCGCTGTTCTCGATGTAGTGCAGGATGCAGCCGTTGGCACCACCACCCACGATGGAAGGATAGGCCGTGGAGCGGGCACCGTGTTCCATGAAAGTGTGGATCAGCTCGGCCTCCAGGTTGTACTCATAGCCACCCTTGCGGGCCCGCTTCATAGCCCGGCAATGGGCCTCGGCGCTGATTTTCCCGGCCCTGGCCATCACTTTCACTTCGGCCGCGCTCTTGTACAGACGCATGTCGTGCAGCAGGTGTTCAAGGGCCACCAGCTCACCGGGCGGATGGGCTCCGGCCCGCACTTTACTCCGGATGACCTTCACCCAGTCCATCACCCGGTTATCGAAGACCGGGTCTTTGCCAAGCGGGTAATACACCCGGCTGCGGCCTTCAATCATGCCGGGCAGGATGTCGTCGATATCGCCGATCGGGAAGGCATCGTCCAGGCCATAGCGCTCGATGGCTCCCTCGGGGCCCACCAGGAAACCGTCCCAGAGTTCTTTCTCCGGATTGCGCTCCTTGCAAAACAGCACGGTCTCGCCGTGTTCCCGGCCCGGAATCAATACCAGTACCGCTTCCGGCTCGCCAAACCCGGTCAGGTACTGAAAGTCGCTGTCCTGGCGGAACGGATGCAGAACATCCCGGTTACGCACACGCTCCGGCGCTGCCGGCAGAATGGCGATGCTGTCCGGAGCCATCCGGTCCATCAGTTTGCGGCGGCGGTCGGCAAATTCTTTCATCGGAATCATTGAGGCCATGCTGTCTCCTGATCAGTGCAGGGTGGGCGTTGCGCCAGCCGGCTTCTCCGGCTCATTGAATTCGGTAAACACCGCCAGGGCACCCAGGCGGACGTATTCGGTGATTTCCAGCAGCTGCTGCTCGCTTTCGTCGTCGGACTCTTCGTCTTCAGACAGCTGGCTGATGGCAACCATGTCTTCAATCAGTTCACGGATTTCATCCGGAGCCTGCCCCAGTGAAGCGCCGGCCGCCAGGGCCATGCCCTCGAGGAAACCTCGCACCCAGGCGATCAGGGCTTCCAGGCGCTGTTCGATGGCATAGTCGTCATCCGGCAACAGGGGCTGGAAGGTCATCTCACTGGACTGCAGCTGCGCCAGGGTTTTCTCGTAGGCACCGTACATAAACGGCGCCAGGTCATCTGATTCTTCCATGGCCAGGTCCGCCAGCCCCATGTGCTCGCACACCATGGCCAGCCACTGCTGTTCTTCAATACGGGTGCCGGCCGCCAGCCGACCACAAAGCACACCGTGCAGTTCGGAGGGGTGGCTGAAGGCCTTGTGGGCAGTGAAAACATTGGCCCAGCGTTCGAATTCGGCAGCGCGGGCGGCACCTGAAGTATCGCTTTCAGACATGAAAAAACCGGTTCCTGTTTCGGGGGAGACTGCCGGGGCCATTGCCCGGCCGCTCCGTCTGTTTGAGGTGTCTATCCTAGCATTACGGCGCTGTGCTGGCACGGGCCGGCCAGATCGGCACTTGCTTTTACCGGGCCAAAGGAGAAAAATGTTATAACATATCAAAACACCGGAGATTCCCCCGATGCGAAAGCGCCTGCCCTTGCTCGCTTCCCCCAGACTGATCCTGGCCCTTGGCCTGGCAACCATGACGGCACCTGCCATGGCACAGGATAACCCGGCCGCTCACCAGCATGGCCATGCCGAACTCCAGGTTGCCTTTGCCGGTGAACAGATTGACCTGTTGCTGGAGTCGCCGGCCTGGAACCTGCTGGGCTTCGAACACCAGCCCCGCACAAAGGAACAGCGGCAGAAACTGGACGGTTTGCGCGAATGGGTGGCCGCGAATGCCCTGATCAACACCGAAGGAGGCAACTGCCGGGTGACCACTTCGGAACTGCATACCGGCTGGGAAGGGCACGAAGCTCACGATGACCAAGGGCATGACCAGGACGCCCACACAAACCATTCCGACCTGGAAATCACCCAGAGCCTGCGATGCGACGCCTTGCCAGATGCTTCCGCCTTCACCGCACCCATACTGGACGCCTACCCGGCCCTGGAGCTCCTGGATGTGCAATGGGTATCTGCGCAGGGTCAGGGTGGCACCCGGCTGACCCGGTCCGACAACCGTTTCCGGCCGGGGCAGTAAACTTACTCGGTATAACGCTCTACAGACGCCGCCACCATGGAATAAGACGAAGTACCCAGGTCGTTTTCGGTACGCTCAATCACCAGCTTGCCTTCGATCCAGACCGGATCGTACAGGGCTTCCAGGGTGAAGCCTTCGCTGTACTTCACATGGACAATCTGGTTCGGCGGTGGTGGCGGTACGTGGATACAGGCGCCGTAGTAAGGCACCAGGAAGAACTCGAGGATGCGCATGTCACTGGTGGTTTTCAGGGGTACCACAAAGCCCGGAATACGGCCTTCGACATCGCCCATTTCCGGCACAACCCGGCCCGTCATGATCTCGTCGGGCAACAAAACCGGGCCATCGCCTTCGTGCTCCACCTCAGGCATGCTTTCCAGCAATGCCAGGTCTTCGGCCGGCATCAGTTCCAGCCAGTCGATTTCCCGGAGCTCGGCCCGGGCTGATAATGACAACAGCAACATCAGCGGCAAAAGGCAGGCAAACAATGCCCGGGACTTCGGATACACTGGCATGGACGACATCTCCAATCGGGGTGATTCACAACACGGCCCACATCATACAACGCAACCGACCAAACCGATATGAACAGCAGTACAGCACCCGCCAGATCGGCCTGCCCGGCCATAGAGACCCGAGACCTGATGTTTCGCTGGCCAGGCCGGGAACAGCCGCTCGTTTTTCCTGACATGTCCCTGGCCGCAGGCGAACACCTGTTTCTGCACGGGCCCAGTGGCACCGGCAAAAGCACCTTGCTGGGCCTGCTGGCCGGCATGCAGACGCCGCAAACCGGTTCGGTCAGCCTGCTGGGGCGGCAAACCAGTGCCATGAGGGCCGGCGCCCGGGATCGCTTCCGGGCTGACCATATGGGCGTCATCTTCCAGCAGTTCAACCTGGTGCCTTACCTGAGTGCGCTGGCCAATGTGACCCTGCCCTGCCGGTTATCGGCGCTGCGCCGGGCCCGTGCCGACCGGCAACCGGATACCGCAGCCAGCGAACTGCTGAAGGAACTTGGCATCCCCGAGAGCCACTGGCACCACGGAGTTACCGAGCTGTCCATCGGCCAGCAGCAGCGAGTCGCCGCCGCGCGGGCGCTGATCGGCGCGCCGGAAATCATTCTGGCCGACGAGCCAACCTCCGCTCTGGACACCGACAACCGCGACCGCTTCCTGGATCTGCTGCTGACGCTGGCCAGGGAACGGCAATGCTCGGTGGTGTTTGTCAGCCACGACAGGAGCCTGGCCAGCCACTTCCACCATCAGCTGGCCCTGGGAGGTACGCCGTGAGCAAGGTCCGACTGGCACTCTCCCTGGCAACCGCCAGCCTGTGGTACCGGCGCAAGGTACTGGCGCTGGTTTGTCTTACCCTTACCCTGAGCGTCACGCTACTGCTCGGAATCCAGTATCTTCGCACTGAAGTCCGGCAGTCATTTACCAACACCATCAGCGGAACAGACCTAATTGTTGGTGCCCGCAGCGGCCAGCTGAACCTGCTACTGTATTCGGTCTTCCATATTGGCGATGCCACCAACAACATCCGCTGGTCCACTTACCAGAAGCTGGCACAGGACAAGCGTATAGACTGGGTGGTTCCGGTCTCACTGGGCGACAGCTACCGGGGTTACCGGGTAGTAAGCACTAACGCACAGTTCATTAAGCGCTTCCAATATGGCAACGATCAGCCCCTGGAGCTGACAACCGGCCACTGGTTCACCGATCTGTTCGATGTGGTGCTGGGCGCCGGCGTGGCCCGCCAGCTCAATCACCAGACTGGCGACCGTGTTGTGCTGTCCCACGGGGGTGGGCGCACCAGCTTTGCCAACCATACCGACCTGCCGTTCACAGTGTCCGGCATTCTGGCACCTACCGGCACACCGGTAGACCAGGCGGTTTACATCAGCCTGGAGGCCATGGAAGCCATCCATGTGGGCTGGGAATCCGGCATTGCCCTGCCCGGCCGAACCCTGACAGAAGAGAAGGCAAAGACCCGCTCCTTCGAGCCAGACGCCATTACCGCGGCGTTTATCGGGCTGGACAAGCCGATACTCACCTTCCAGCTGCAAAGGGAGCTGAACCAGTATCGCGAGGAGCCCTTGTCCGCCATTCTGCCGGGCGTTGCCCTGAGCGAACTGTGGCGCATGATGGGCCAGTTTGAGAAAGCCTTGCTGGGCATCAGCGCGTTTGTGGTCATTACCAGCCTGACCGGCCTGATTGCGGTGCTGCTGACCATTCAGGCCCAGCGCCAGCAGGAAGTGGCCGTGTTACGGGCTACCGGTGCCCCGCCCATCCTGATTGCCTCGCTGTACAGCTTTGAGTGTGTGGTACTGGCCCTGGCGGCCTGTGCCCTGGCGCTGCTGCTGGGCGCCGGCGCCATTGCCGGCCTGGGCCCCTGGCTGCTGGACCAGTACGGCATACAGATCGGACTTCGCGGCCTGAACCGGGCAGAATGGCTCCTGCTGGGCTTGGTACCGGTGGCGGCATTCGTGGTTTCGTTACTCCCGGCCTTGCGCAGCTGGCAAAAGAGCCGCAAGCTGGGATTTGCCGGATCCGGCGGCAGCTGACCTGCCACTGAAAGTGACAGGCTTCACGGCGCCGGCGCCATGACAATGCGGTAAATTGACCGTTATGGTGCGGGCACTTATAGTTACCGACATCCAAATTACTCATATTGGGCACGTCATGGAACAGTCCGAAGTACAGGCATTAGCGGACAAGCTGGACACACTGATTGAACGCTGCAAAAAGCTCGAGAAGGATAACGCCCTGCTGCGCGAGCTGCAGGACGACTGGAACCGGGAACGGGCCCAGCTGATGCACAAGAACGATCTTGCCAAAAACAAGATTGAAGCCATGATCGGCCGCCTGAGAGCGCTGGAGCACCACTGATGTCACAGCAGTCAACCACCGTTGAAGTCCGGATTCTCGACAAGGAATACCTGGTGGCCTGCCCGCTGGAAGAGCAGGAGGCCCTGCTGCGCGCAGCCCGGCACCTGGACAGCAAAATGCGGGAAATCCGGGCCAGCGGCAAAGTGTTCGGCACCGAGCGCATTGCCGTCATGGCTGCCCTGAATATTACTCACGAACTGCTGGAGCGTGACACCATGTCTGACGCCACCAGCAGCCTCCTGAAAGCCATGGACAACCGCCTGGACGAAGCCCTTGGGGGCAGTTCCGGCAACTGATTCCGGAAACTTTCCGGAATGGGGGTTGCAATCGGCCCCGGCCCTGCCCGTATAATGGATTCAACTTCCTGGGCTGTTCGCTGGTCGGGTACGTCCTCGAGCCGATGCGCACTACCCAGGTGGCTACTTCAGGGCATTGTGAGCATGTCCCCCACGGGGGAAAGCCTGATATGTCACAGCGGCCACCGACCTTGAACTTTGGGTTCAAGGGCTACATCCGATAACGGCAGCCCGGGAAGCTTTATTTTGGACACCCTGTCCCGCACCGAACTTCGCAAGCATTTGCGCCGCAAGCGCCGGTCCCTGAGTTTTGAGCAACAGCAGCAAGCCTCTGAACAGCTGGCCCTGAACCTTCTGAAACATCCGGACCTGCACCGCGCCCGGCACATCGGCATCTACCTGGCCAACGACGGCGAGATCGACCCGCACCTGTACATTGACCTGGCTCGTCGCAAAGGGATTCACTTTTACCTGCCGATCCTGCACCCGGTCTACCCGGGCAAGCTGGTATTCAGCCCTTATTTCGACGGCATCCGGCTTAGCGCTAACCGCTTCGGCATTCCCGAACCGCCGTTCCCGCGCTCAAGGCGCAGGCCGGCCTGGGCACTGGATGCTGTGCTGTTTCCGCTGGTAGGTTTTGATGAAAACGGGGGGCGGCTGGGCATGGGAGGCGGTTTTTACGACCGTACGTTCGCCTTCAGCCGTATTCGCCCGGGCATGGCGCCCAAGCTGATTGGCCTGGCCCATGATTTCCAGAAGGTAAGGGAGCTGCCCATCGAGCCGTGGGATGTGCCGTTACACGGGGTGGTAACGGATAAGGGTCGTTACCGGTTCAAGCCCTGACTGGCTGGCTGTACGAAGCTGGTCACAGGAACGTCTCTGGCAGAGCGTTTGTCTTCTGAAGCCTGAAGTGACGTAAACCCGGTAATGACAAGGCCGACCGCAAAGATCAGTACGATGGTGCGGATGATGTCTGGCTTGCCTCTCATTTCACGTGGTCCCATTTCTTCTTGGTTCTAATTGGCTGGAAAATCAGGTGGCTATTCTCGACTTGGAGAATTAGACGAAAGACTAACACGTAACTTCAATTTTACAATTATTGACAGGTTACGATTACGTAAGAGTTATCACTTAGCTTCGGCCTGCTTGTCGAGCATTCGCGTTCGGCGACCGAAACCGGGCGAGACACGATAGGAGAAGCAGGGGCTGGTGGGGCCTTCCGAAACTGTGCGGAGCCAGGGATGGCGGAGCTCAAGCGTCACATGGATGATGGGATGAACACCTCTTGTTGAGATCGGCGTCAAAGCGCCACTATTAGATGTGCAAAATCAATAGGTCAACAACAAGAGGTGTTCAGATGAACGTTACCCTAATCGGAATCGACTTGG
>Ga0208180_1000301_pt1 | contig 44684 bp, 45 predicted proteins | sample MalvireepMed_s16_FD_184241 | JGI IMG/M metagenome (GOLD analysis project Ga0208180, IMG submission 184241) | Marine viral communities from the Global Malaspina Expedition - Malaspina viral metaG DeepMed_s16 (SPAdes) (version 2) | ecosystem: Environmental > Aquatic > Marine > Oceanic | place...
CTTTCTTCTGGCTTCTCAGACGCCTCCAACTTTTCAAAACAATTCAAGAAGTTTACCGGACAAACCCCATCGAACTATCGTAGAGGATTTGAAAAACGACCAATCTTCCTCATGTGAAACCTTTGTGAGGATCGAGTGATTCACAGAGACAAAGTAATGAGTAACCGTGGGGTCAGGGTCACACTGTACGTATACCCGCCAAACTGCACACCAACGCTTAAGAGCCGGACGACTGCTCTATTAAAAGCTTCTGATGAATCGCCGACGACCACACACCACTGAACTCCGAAAGTGCGCTGATGTTAATTCCCGGGACGGGGACTCTGGCGCTGATGGGGCTTGGTTTGCTGAGTGTGGGTGTTGCGAGAACCAGGAAAGGCCAGTGATTGACATCCTCGCCCACCCGAAGGCGATTTCTGCGGCGCTAGGTGGCGGCTTTAAGCCGCAACTGAGTCGCTTCGTTGGGTGACTGCTACTGGCGACCTTATTGCATCGATCACTTCACGGGCGAACGGGGCGGGCACCGCCCTTACAAAGTTGATCGTGCCAACCGTGCCAGCGTTGTCTTCAAAGCCGCACTCGATCCAGTGGAACAGCGCTTGGGTTTTGAGGCTCTGAAGGAAAGCTCTCAATCGAATGTTCGCTTCTGTTTAGCTGAGTTCAGAGGATGCCCTGGTCGCAAAGCGAACATTCGGGGTACGTCCAGGATCGGTTTCCTCTCACAAGATTTCTTTTGCAACAATCACCTGACAGCAGTGGTTTTTGATACTGCTCGGGCCTTCCCTGACCTGTCCACCCCCGACAGTCTCTAGCCTCTTCCTTTTGCGTAGAATTGGGCAAACAATGAGCAGAATTGCGATAGAAGTACCCTTTTGTCACTGGTTGAATAAGAGCGTTGTGTTTCCATTCGCGTTCTTTAAGGGGGAAGTTATGCAATTTCAAACACCAATAGTGAGGATAACGGCATTTACTCTTCTGGGACTGTCGCTCTCACCTGCTGTCGTTGCACAGGAATGCCTTCCAGCCGCCCCAAAGCAGCAACGGTCATACTATGAGGCGGAGACAACTTTGCCAGCACGGCGGCTTTACGTTCTTCGGAATAACGAGGCACTCTCAACACCTGAACCGCCCAATTGGTTAAAAATTAAGTAGTGCCAACTATCCTGCCAGAGGGGGACATTGCCTTCCCCATGGTTCAGAGTCTACGGAGTCAGGGTCAAACCCTATGTTCGTTTTGTAGCTGGTGCTCTTACCGCCAAAGACACACTGATTCCCGAGTTCTCCATGGCAATTTTAGGAATGCAGCAAGGCATTGAAGTGATGGCCCAGGAAGAATCCCGAATCGCGATCATTGGTGGCGAACCGTTCGAACCAAGGCGGACGAACTGGAACTTAATTTCAACCCGCAAGGAGAGGATCGATCAGGCCAGAGCCGACTGGAAACCGCATCGATTTCCACTGACCCCCGGCGATGACAAAGAATTCATTCCTCTGCCAAAGTGAGTACCTTTGTACATCCCAATTGCTTTTCTAGCGAGCCATCGACGACAGGTAGGCAGGTTGATTGATCAGCTCCGATACCTGTTGCAAACCTTCCTCCCATTCATCACGGCTGATCGGGCCACCAAAGCAGATCCGTAGCGCATCAGGCGGATTGTTATCAGTTGAAAATGCCGCGCTCGCAACAGCACTGACGCCGTGCCCTCGCAATTCTACGGCCAGTTCTGATGGGTTCCAGTTTGAGGCTTTAGGGATCTTCAACCACATATGAAAAGCGCCTTCGGCTGATGCCATCCGATTGCGGCCAAGATACTGCTCAGCCAGCCTCAGCCGCGCAATAGCTTCTGTGCGGACAGCCCGGATAACCGCATCAGCAGTGCCGTCCAGTATCCACTGAGTCACAAATGCGTCAGTTATCGGGCTCGACATTACAGAGAGAGCCCTCATGGCACCAGCAGCTCTTTGCGCCTGACGTTTACCTGGCGCATGCAGGAATGCTGAGCGAAATCCCGGGCCAAGGCATTTGGATGTACCGGTTATATAGTAGGTAAGTTCTGGTGCCAAATCTGCCATCGCCACAACGGGATCATCACTCAACAGCGTGTACGCATCATCCTCAATAATCGGAATGCTGTAACGGAGTGCAACATCAGCAAGCGCTTCGCGTCGCCCCTGCGGGATTGTTGTCGTGGTCGGATTTTGGATCGTCGGGTTCAGATAGAGCACTGCAACCTGCCCTTGTTTACATATTTCCTCAAACGGAGTCACTAGTGGGCCATCTGCATCACGCTCAAGAGAATGCAGCGTAATCCCCAGTTGGGCGGCTATAGCTTTAATGCCGGGATAGGCCAGACTCTCCACACAAACCACTTGCCCCGGCGCAACCAATTGGGTGAGCAATCCGAGAAGCGCACTATGGATACCGGGGCAAACAATGACATTTTCCAAACGCGCATCAAGCAAACGCCTGTCCAGCCATTGAAGCGCAGCTTCCTTGTCTCGCGGGCCGCCACCAAATGCCTGGTATCGGAGGAGTGAATAAATATCCCGTTGTGCCAGCACGCCGATAGCACTTTCGCGCATCTGCTCTACAAGAGTCGGGATTGATGGCTCGACCGTCAGGTTCATTGTCATTTCATAGCCACCGGACAGACGAACCTTTGCGGCCCGTCCTTTAACAAACGTCCCTGAGCCTGGATGGGAGTCTATAAGACCTCGTCTTTTGGCTTCGTTATAAGCCCTGGCAGCCGTCGTGTAGTTGATGCCTACCGCTGTTGACAGATCCCGAAGAGTGGGCAATTTGTCTCGGGGCTGGAGACGACCGCTATCGATGTCTTCTGCGATCAAATCAGAAATGAGCCGGTATGCTGGCTTTCCCCGGTCGCTTGCCAGCCGTTTCGCCCAGCGCTCCAATTCAAAGGTATTCATGCCTCTGCCTGTCCCTCATTCAATTCATAGCAATTGATCGTATCACCGCCACCAAAAGATTGCTTCCCAAAGCGGATAGCTACGTTCTGATCGCACCATTCTGCTTCAAACCGCACGATCATGGGGCATAACACCACTACCCCGATAAACCCTAGTTGAACTCCTACAGGCCGAGCAACAAGAGGTTAAAGAAATTTTGATTGTTTTTCGATTAGAGCGAGTTGATTGATTGCATATTGATTGCTTTTTAAATGATATCAATTGGCATACCGGTTGCTCATTCAGCTTCGTGCCCTGCGAAATTTTTCGAAAAGGGGCCACTCGATACCTGAAACAATTAAGGAGCAACCAGATGCCCAAAGTAACTCAAGAACTGCATAAAAACGGTGATTTTTTCGTCGACTATGAAGAGAAAGTATTCGAGGACGTTAAAGCTGAACCCGGAGAAAAGGCACTGGTGACTTTCCATACGGTCGCTTTTGAAGGTTCCATCGGTTTCGTAAACATGTTGCAGGCCACGCGCCTGCAACGGAAGGGCTATGAAACATCCATTCTGCTTTACGGTCCCGGTGTAACCCTCGGCCTTCAGCGAGGATTCCCAACCATCGGAGACGAGGCATTCCCAGGCCACCTCAACTTCAACAACCAGCTCAAAAAGTTCATGACTGAGGGCGGGAAAGTGTACGCCTGCCGCTTCGCTCTTCAAGCCCTTTATGGACACGGTGAACCCTCCCTGATTGAAGGTATCCGCCCGATCAATCCGCTTGACGTACTTGACCTGAAGCTTCTTCACGTGCGCGACAATGCAGTGATCATCGATACCTGGACGGTATAAAGGAGCGCAGCGGTCATGACACAGCCGAAAACTGTAAGGGCCGCTGCTGCCCAGATTGCTCCAGACCTGGAAAGTGCCGCCGGCACTTTGGCCCGGGTTCTGAATGCGATCGATGAGGCAGCGGCCAAGGGAGTCGAACTTATCGTCTTCCCGGAAACCTTTGTGCCTTACTACCCATACTTCTCTTTTGTATACCCCGCAGTAGCCTGTGGGCCGGAACATCTCCGTTTATATGAGGAAGCGGTTACGGTCCCGGGTCCGATCACGGATGCCGTTTCGGAAAGAGCGCGGGCCTGCAAGATGGTTGTTGTTCTCGGTGTAAACGAGCGCGATAACGGTTCTCTCTATAACACCCAGCTCATTTTCGATGCGGACGGCAAACTTGCTCTGAAGCGCAGGAAAATCACGCCTACCTACCATGAACGAATGATCTGGGGTCAGGGAGACGCATCAGGCCTGAAAGTGGTGGATACCGCCGCAGGAAAGGTTGGTGCCCTCGCCTGCTGGGAGCACTACAACCCGTTAGCGCGCTACGCCCTGATGACCCAGCACGAACAGATTCACTGCAGCCAGTTCCCTGGCTCTCTGGTAGGACCGGTTTTCGCGGATCAGATTGAAGCAACCATACGCCACCATGCGCTTGAGTCCGGCTGCTTCGTCGTCAACGCCACGGGATGGCTAACGGACGATCAGATCGAATCCATTACTCCAGACGAAAAGCTACAGAAAGCCCTTCGGGATGGCTGCAACACTGCCATTATTTCACCGGAAGGAAAGCATCTGGCCGAGCCTATAAGGTCTGGTGAAGGCCTGGTGATAGCGGATCTGGACTTTTCGTTGATCACCAAACGCAAGCGGATGATGGATTCCGTCGGACACTATGCGCGCCCGGAACTGCTCAGCCTTGCGATCAACGACAAACCTGCCCGCTACAGCCATGCGTTATCTCAAACAGCTGAAACCGAACGATTCCAAGGAGCCGATGATGAGCCTGGCAAAACCATCGAATCAATTGATTACTGAGCTACAAACCCGGGGTCTCAGAATGCAGGGTGCGGCCGGCAACCATGTAAGCCGTCGAGGCGGTGCCGGACCTTCCGACCACCAGGCCATCACCGTGGACGGTACAACGGTGATGGTACCCATCTATACCCAATCTGCGTGGAGTTCACCGTTCAGCATAGAATCAGTGGATGAAGGGCACACGCTTCTACGGGATCAGATTCCCATCACCGATATCACGTTTTCAAATACCCCACGATTTTATGATCTGGAAACGTCTGATGGCATTCCCTATTCCCATATTGCCACCCTGCATAGCAAAGACGTACTTGCGACCACGGTTCTACAAACCTGTATTCGCTATGAGAGCCGTCGCAAAGCCTGCAAGTTCTGTTCGATTGGCCAGTCCCTGCAGGCCGGCCGTACTGTTGCCCATAAATCCCCGGAACAACTGGCGGAAGTAGCCCGGGCGGCAGTGGAGCTGGATGGCGTCAAGCACATGGTGATGACCACCGGAACGCCCGCAACCAGTGATCGCGGGGCGGCGGTACTGTGCGAAAGCGCAGCTGCGGTGCGCAACGTGGTAGACATACCGATCCAGGCCCAATGCGAGCCTCCCCGGGACCACGTCTGGTACCAGAAGCTCAAAGATGCAGGTGTTGACACGCTCGGAATGCACCTTGAGGTGGTTACGCCCGAACGGCGAAAAGACCTGATGCCTGGCAAATCTGAAGTATCGATTGAGGAATACATGGATGCCTTCAGAGAAGCGGTAAAGGTATTTGGCCGAGGTCAGGTCAGCACCTACATCCTTGCGGGCCTGGGTGATAGCCGCGAATCAATTCTCGCGATCAGCGAAGAGCTCATCGCTATCGGCGTATACCCTTTCGTAGTGCCTTTCGTACCGATTTCCGGCACCCCTCTTGAGGATATTCCACCGCCAAGCAGCCAATTCATGGAATCCATTCTCGCACCTCTTGGCAAACGTCTGCGTGCCGCACGATTGTTATCGAGCGATATCAAGGCGGGCTGCGGGCGCTGCGGCGCATGTTCAACGCTCTCGAAATACGAGCACTAAGGCACAAGGGAGTGATTACGATGAATTCAAGCCATCAACCTGACTACTCCGAATACACCATCAAATGGGCCAGTCTGGATTGGGAAAAGGATGAAGCCTACGCGCTGCGAAAGCGGGTGTTCTGCGACGAGCAGTCCCTGTTCGAGGGCGATGATCTGGACCAGAAGGATCAGACTGCCCAATTACTTGTCGCTCTGGGCGGATACGGTGGGTGGCATGAACGGGTTGTCGGTACTGTGCGCATCCACGAGGAAAGCCCCGGGCTTTGGTATGGTTCAAGACTAGCCGTCGATCCATCGTACCGGGCCCACGGCAATATCGGGTCGACACTGATCAAACTGGCTGTGTCCAGTGCCCACGCCCTGGGGTGCCAATCTTTCCTTGCAACGGTACAGGCACAAAACGAGGAACTTTTTCGGCGCCTCCACTGGCACACCCTTGCCAAAAAAATGGTTTACGGTCGCGCCCATGTCTCCATGGAGGCAGATCTTACCTTCTATCCGCCATGCCACACTCCGTTCAGTGGCTTCGTACTCAGGGCCAAACAGCGCCATGAAGCTACAGAACTCGCCCCTCAGCTAACCGGTATGTTAATTGCGAACCCGTTGGCAGGAGCTCGTCAAAGCACTGTTTTGCAGGGAGTTTAATCATGAACCATACCTGCAGCCTTGAACATACCCTGAGACACGTCCGTCAATATGCCGGAATTTCACAGAAACAGGATATTAACCAGTTGGCCCCCAGGCTTCGGCCCCTGCCCGAGGGTTGGCACCCGAACGGGGATGATGCAGCTGCCATTCCGAACGCCGGCGGGTATTCCCTGCTTGCCATGGAGGGCTTTCTCAACGACTTTGTAGAATCCGACCCCTGGTTTGCAGGCTGGTGCGGCGTCATGGTCAATATCAGTGACATCGCAGCCATGGGCGGACACCCTCAGGCCGTCGTGAATGCATTGTGGAATCATGACAGCGACAATGCCCGGCTGATTCTGGAGGGCATGACAGCGGCAGCCGACACCTTCGGGGTGCCCATTGTAGGTGGCCATACGAATCTCAGGGCCAATCAACCACAGTTGGCTGTCGGGATTCTTGGCCGGAGCCGGACTCTTCTATCCGCCTTTAACGCTCAGCCGGGCCAGATTATTGTCGCGGCCATCGATTTGCGCGGCGCCTTCCGAAAGCCATACCTGAACTGGAATGCAGCAACCACCGCTACTCCGGATCAGCTAAGGGCCGATATCGCGCTATTGCCCGAAATAGCAGACCAGCGCCTTGCCACCGCAGCGAAAGACATCAGCCAGGCGGGTCTCCTGGGAACGTCCCTGATGCTGCTCGAAAGCTCGGCTGTAGGGGCTGCCATCTCTCTGGACAACATACCTAAACCATCTGGCGTTAACTGGAAAGACTGGCTCTGCGCCTTCCCTAGCTTTGGCTACATCCTGACGACAGATGCCGCTTCACTACCAGCACTGCTTAACCGTTTTCATAAACGGAATATCAGCGCCGCTGCAATTGGTGCAATTACAGACACCAACCAACTGTGGGTCACACAAGGGCAGGAAGAACAGCTTTTCTGGGATCTCAATACCTCTTCGTTGACCGGGCTTCACCGCCAACCTTCAGCCGAAAACATGACATTCGAGGACTAAAGTATGCCTGCTATCAATTTTTGTATTCGATGGCCCGATGGCTCAGAAGACAGCTGCTATTCACCCTCAACAGTTGTCCGCGAACACTTCAGTTCCGGCCAGAGCATGCCTCTCGGCCAGTTCCTGGAAACGGCAGAAACCGCGCTTAACGCGGCTAGCGGCCGGGTAGAAAAGAAATTTGGCTATTTCTGCTCCAGTGCCATGGACCAATTGTCCACCATCAAATCCAAAGCGGCACAGTTCGAAAGTGCCGACAACCCACGAATCGAAATCGTAAGCGTGTCCTGACACTCACCCGATTGCACAATGAAAAGGAACAACACTATGACTACTCACTCTTCTGGTCCATCACACTACCCCGTACTCGTCATTGGCGGCGGACAGGCTGGCCTGTCCATGAGTTACTACCTCAAGGAAATGGGGCTGGATCATCTGGTTTTCGAAAAGAACACCGCCGTACATGGCTGGAAAAACGAGCGCTGGGATTCGTTTACCCTGGTGACTCCCAACTGGCAATGCGACTTGCCAGGCCACCCCTATGACGGGGATGATCCTCGCGGTTTCATGACCCGCCAGGAAATCATTGGCTATCTGGAACGGTTTGTTGCGAAGCTGGATGCCCCCCTTCGTGAAGGCGTGTCAGTAAACACTGTAAGAACCGATGCTGACGGTCTGTATCATGTTTCTACCTCAGACGGTGAATACACCGCAGACCAGGTTGTTGTGGCTTCAGGCGGATACCATGTTCCGGTGATACCCCGCATGGCTGAGCGCCTACCTGAGTCGGTACTCCAGATGCACTCTGCACAATACAAAAATTCGGGGCAGCTGCCGGAGGGCTCTGTACTGGTTGTTGGTTCGGGACAGTCTGGCGCTCAGATCGCAGAAGACCTCCACCTTGCCGGGCGGAAAGTCTACCTCGCAACCGGCGATGCCCCCCGGGTATCACGTTTTTACCGTGGTAAAGACGTTGTCGAATGGCTCGATGACATGGGGTATTACGAAATGTCTGTAAGTGACCATCCGCTTGGGAAAAATGTACGTAGCAACACCAATCACTACGTGACTGGTAGGGATGGTGGACGCGATATTGATCTTCGCAAGTTCGCCAAAGAAGGTATGGAGCTCTTTGGCCTGATGACCGACTACGACGGTGAAAACCTTACTTTCTTGCCCGACCTGGAAGCAAAGCTTGATAAAGCTGACGCAACCCTCAACAACATCAATGCCCGCATTGATGCCTGGATCGAGAAACAGGGTATCGACACTGTAGAAGGGCCTTCGGTATATACACCGGAATGGGTACCAGAACGAGAGCGTACAGAACTGAATCTCGCAGAAAGCGGGATCACCAGTATCGTCTGGTGCATCGGATTCCGGCCGGACTTTGCCTGGCTGGATGCGCCGGTGTTCAACGGACAGGGTCACCCCCAACACGTCCGCGGTGTCACCCATCAGGCTGGCCTGTATTTCATCGGCCTTCCATGGCTGCATACCTGGGGATCCGGACGTTTCTCCGGAGTCCGTCAGGATGCTGAATACCTGGCGGGCCACATTGCGGCGTTTGTTAAAAACCACCAGCCCGCGAAGAACGAAGAAGCGCTCGCGTCCTGATCTGACCGCATTGCTTACAATAAAGGGGGAGATGAAGAATCTTCTGCCCCTTTCTCTTTAGATGCGTTCTACCCCGTTGCTGCGGACATTCCTAAAAAGTTCAGTGGACTTACCCCCCGGTCCACTAGGCACTCCTGGCCAGAGGAAATTCTCGGATCAAGCGACATTCGAACGACCAAAATCTACACGCATATCATTGGCGATCGACGTGCTGGAACCTTCAGCCCTTTTGATCGTCTGTCAAGTTCGTGATGGGCTTTTTCTTACCAGGTTCAGAAAGCATAAAAGCCAGGGATTTGGGGTGCGACAAATGTTCGCTTTTGTTTAAGAGCGGCGGTCACGACTAAGGGTTATGTCACCATAACTTGGTCGGGCCGGCCAAAATATGCTGTCAATAACACCACTCACGGCCGGGGGTAGGCCCAAACCCAAGCGATCTTCAAAGGATTGACGGATCCGACTGCGCTTATCTCAGTATAGGACCAAGCGGCCCGGCGGCAACACTCTGTATAGAGGCGGGCCTGCCCCTGGGGTTGCGGGTTTCAAAACCCATGAGACATTACTCATATCGAGAGTGTGCGGATCCTGTGGTGGGTGTTGAGTGAGGTTGGCCCTCGAAAGAGGGCCCTTTTTCAACCGTTAAAGGGACATCAACGAAAGACCTATTCTCGATTTACTCCCCGCAGTCCCGGCATACCATGGATTTTTTTCTGAGGAGCCTTGCCATGCCCCACCTTAAGTTTGCGTTAATAGGACTCACAACGTCTCTTCTCCTCGGTTGTGGTGGGGGAGGGGGCGATGGGGCTGCTATCGAGAAATCCTCATCATCAGGCAACACTGACGCAAACAAGGAACTTGTTTTCGAGTTTTCCGGTTCACCACTGGAACCGAGTGTTTTCAATCTGGCCGCGTTCTCAGAAGACCAGGAAAATCAGTTCTCACCGGGAGATATCATCAGTCTGACCTGGAATACGGATGTCTACTATGACGACCTCTCTGTTCCCGGGTTCGATGAGACCTTTCCCTATACAGCGTCTGTTTATCTGAGTGAGGACGGCGCGTTCCAGGTGGAAGACGACGTAGAGCTGTTTTCGGTTCAGTGTGTTTTTCCCTCCTCAGAACAGGCAGCCTGTGGTCAGTTTGCATCTTTCCGGTGTGACTATGCCCCTGACAATAGAAATGAGCTTGTCTGCTCAAGCTTACCGGCTGGGCGGGAACGGGGGCTTGAAAGTCATGTGGTGGATATCACAGAGTTTCTGAATGTCATTCCTAAAACAGTGGAGCTCTTGATTGTGGCTTGTTTAGATAATGAGCCCGAAAAGTGCGACTCCCACCAGCTCAGCCTGCAGTTGAACTGAGCGCCGTTGCAGATTCTGCGTGATCCTTTCGTACGCGAGGAGGAGGGGCGACAGAACAACCGTGATTTATGTGCGGCTCTGGTGGCCCGTACTTTACGGATACTGATTCGAATTCATCGTCGTGTTGGCCGGCTGTTCCGGAATTCAGGATGGGTTAGAATAGAAAACAGCCTGTCGCGGATTCACAGCAAGGAATGGGATGAGTAAACCCGGTGCCATCAGACCCGAAATCAGATACATTCTTTACTTTGCTGTTTTTTGGGCTGTATTGATCGGTGTTGTGACATATTTATTCGACCGAGTGGATGCCCGCAATAACAACCCCAATCAGCAACTGGTCAACCATGTCCGTGGCGGTGCCACCGAAATTGAGCTGAAAGCCAATCGCCAAGGGCATTATCTGGTGGACGGCACCATCAATAACCACAGCGTCACCTTTATTTTGGACACTGGCGCCACTACCGTGTCAATTTCAGAATCGGTAGCCCAGAAAGCGGGCCTTACTCGGGGCCGCCCTGGCGTTGCACAGACGGCGGCTGGTAAGGTGAAAGTGTGGAGTACTATCATACCGGAGCTCCGTCTGGGCGATATGAGGTTCACTAACGTGCCCGGCACCATCAGTCCCGCCATGGATCCCGACATGGTGTTGTTGGGAATGAGCGTCCTCAGCCAGCTGAACTTCACTCAGCAATCAGGCGTTCTTACCTTGAGCCGGGAAACTCAGTGAGTCAGAAATGGTTCTCCTGGTTGTTTGAGCCCGCCGCACGACGTTGCATCCTTTTTTAGTCGAGGGCGACCCGGCGGAGAAAGGGCCTCGCTGATGGGAAACTGAATGCTGGGGTGAGTCGTATTCCTGGTACTTGGCGGACTGCTTTCAGAAGTAAGACCCATTTGTGCAATTTTCCACTAACCAAAACGGAGGTCTGATACCGACCTATGGCCATCCATTTCTATGAGAAAGGCCAGCTATCCTCTGGTTTTCACGGCTGGCAAGTGACAGCGACACTAAGAGGTAAGCGCTACCAAAAGTACTTCAGCCTGATTCCTCCAGTGTCTGCGATTCCAAATGAATTCTGGCATCGCTATCAGGAAACACGAGCGCGTTATTACGATGCCCGATGGTCTGCCCGCTCGGCGGCTTTGAAATACATCGATGCCTTAGAAACGAATCACCCAAACACGCGCCCATGCCGTGGTGTGGGGTTCCGGGGTATCACGATGGGGATCACGACCGGGGAACGGATTGATCAGGAGCGGTGTTATTTCTCCGTGAATGAGCCCGGCAACCCAGTCCGCTTCTTCATCACAAAAGACTGCACCTTATCCCAAGCCTGGGAGCAAGCGGTCGACCATTGGGGTGAGGTTTTCGATATTCGGCCTAAAGATATTGAAATGAAGCGCAAACATCCGGTTGGCCCTTCTGCCTTCAAAGCGCTTCGTAAACAACTCAACGAGCATGAAGGCTACAACATCTCGGTTGAAGCACTTCACGATGTGTATGCTGAACAACGCGCCCAGATCGAGCGTCAAAAGGCCAGTGAGCAAACCCAGGGTGAGGTCACCGAGGATGATTTGCTGGGATGGTATGCCAGCCTGAAGCAGGAGATTTCAGAGTACCAAAATCGCTGAGTTCGGTCGGAGCCGCGGTTGGCCGGTATTGAAGAGCATTGCTCGGTGTATGTCTTAATTACCTGCAGATTCCCGACAATGGTCCCGGTAGGCACAGGAACGGCATTTCCGGGGCGCCGGCAGACAGGGTACCGCCTCGCCATTTTTTGCTTTTCTGGCCAGAATTGTTGCGGATTCAATCTCCCGGTACAGGGCACGGTCAGAGCGGGGCAGGGTAATGTATTTCTCGGCCTGTCCTGTTTTGACTAGGATTCTGGAGACCTTGTACTGATGGCCCCTTGCGGACAATGCGGCGCATTTTGCCTGCACGATGTCACTCTCAAAGATCGGGCCATTCCGGCTTTTGTATTCGACCGCCAGAACACCGCCGTTCACGCGATAGAGCAGATCCGGTTTGCCGAACACCTTGTACCTGGCGTTAAAAAACGGCTTGGTACGCCGTCCGTCGTCGACCCAGATTAAACGGCCATCAATGCCAAGCGCATCTGAACGTTTGAGACGGTGCCAGAGAATGACGACTGCGATAGCGAATAAAAGCAGTGCCGAGGCAAGAAAACCTGTCATGACTGATTCCCTCTTCGGGAGCACCAGCACACCAGTCGATCCACCAGGAAGCGCACAATGCCTGCAATCCTGGGCGATGACTGGCTCAAATGAATGGCCAGTGGGGACAGTCGATAATAGAGCCTGACGAGCAGGGCTCCTCCGGGCCACTTTAATATCGCGTCATCTCGAAACTTTCGGAGAACATTGGTTCGTGGATCATCCACGCCATAGAGATATGACGCCACGTAGCAGCGCTTGTCCTGTCGAGCCTGCCGGTTCAATGCCTCATGCTTTAAGTCACCCTGCTGCCGGGCCAGGACAGCCTGCTTGGTTGGCGTGGCACCCTGATATTTGAGCGCCACAGAATGCGGGCAGAAAACGGTGCGTCCGACGTCAGAAGCCGAAATCCACTCTGTTCGTTGTTGAGGCTGATTCTTCCCCATGTTCAGTCCTGCTCGGTCGTGCCATTCAGTGCAGACAAATATCCGTCTACCGTTACTCTGGTTGTATCATCTCGATACAAACCCGCAACTGGGTCTTTGCTGGACGGCTTTCCGCATAGGTACACGAGATTCTCCAGTCCATCCCGGTAGCCAGTGATGTCTGTCACGCACCGGGAAAACGCCCGGCGAACCGTGTTATCCATTGTCAGGGAATATTGATCCGTCAGCCTGGGGTTGGCCGCGATATTCAGAATGGCTTTGCCGTCAGGTAACAGGCGTTCGGATACGAGCGAAAAAAATTCAAAGGTGGCCGTATGCATCGGGATAGTGGCGGCGTTCGTGTAAAGATCCACGACGATGACATCCCATTGCCGCTTACTGGTCAGCAAATAGGCTCGGGCATCTTGAGCAACGAAGTCCCCCTGAATCTTTTCCTCCAGAAAGTTTTCCTCAACCACTGATTTCAGCTTTGGATCAATGTCGAGGTAGGTAAACCGCGCACCACCGGTCATTTCTGCGGACAAAGTGAATCCGCCGGCGCCCAACACGAGGATGTGCTTTCCGGTCACATCATCGGAAAAAATGGCCTGCTTCATCATCTCAATGTAGGGCCAGCCTTCGCGATTCTCCCTGCCAATATAGGAGGCGGAGCTGCGGTTGATGATTAAGCGCTTGCCTTCGGCATCCTGCGCAATATGAATGTCGCTGTACGGGGTGGTCGCGGCAAACAGCTGGCCCGGGATGCGCACGTTGGCAACAAATGTGATGGCGAGTGAGATTGCGGCGACGCCCAGCAGGGCGGATTTCAAGGGCGATCGCTCGGGACTGATCACCAATACAGCGCAAATAGCCAGAATTGCGCAATTAATGACGATGGAATAGCCCACGCCAAGAAAGTACATCAGCACCAAAGAGGTTAGCAGGCAGCCAACAACATTACCGATCGTGCTCAAAGCCGTGGCGCTGCCGGCCGCTTCACTTTTTCGGGTGTTTTGGTCTGCTGTGTTGAGTAGCAGGGGGACTGTCTGTCCGAGCAGGAAAATCAGTGGTCCCATGATGCTCAAGCAGAAGCTCAGCAAGTGAACCAGCGGATTGCGGAGTCCCGGGATGCCCGCAGTAATGTCTGCGACCGTCAGAAAATACCAGCTGACAAACGGGTAGGAGAGACCGATGCCGAACAATCCGATGGCAACAATGAGATTTACCAACAGGGCTCTGGTAAATTTTTCAGGTGCCGTTTTCCCGCCCTGATAATAGCCAAGCGCCAGGGCCGCTAAAAAGCAACTGATGATAATAGAGGTGCAAAGCACGGAACTGCCGACAAACGCCACCGTCTGGCGGATAGTGACCATTTGTACGCCAGAACTGGCGAGACCCTCCAGTAGGAGGATAAGAGCCACACGCTGCTTAGAGATCATTGTTCGCCCTGCCTGAGGTTTCTGGCCAGCGAGCTTATCAACGGGTGATCAGGTGGAGTGATGAAATGGGTCTTGTCCAATAAACCCAAACGCACCATAACCTGGTTCATATTCGCTGCGGGTGGCTATGGGTTTCTCAACACCTCCTTGATAACGTGGGCCCAGTCTCGACCAATCAAGTATGATTGAAAGGATGTTGCAGCAGCGGTAGGTCGCGCTGACAGCGCGATGCACCAAAGCAAAGAGCTTGGCCGTAATCGGGTAACTATGAACTCCATTCCGCACTATCTAAAAAAACTGTTTTCTCGGGCGTATCGCCGTCAGCTTGCCGCTGAAGAACGCCAAAGCGAGCTGAAGGTCTTGATTCAAGAGCATCTTGAGAAACTTCCCAGATGTGAAGGGCAAATACTGGTAGCCACCAGCGAGGACCAGGAAGAGTGTTTTTTCTGCGATGTTACGGTGCCTGCAAGAGTGTTGTTGGCCTGGGCAAGGGAAGACGCCGAGAAAACGGTGATTCAAAACGTCAGTGCCCAAGCGGCGAGGGAGGCTCTGCCTATCTGGCTAGCGAACTCGACCTTCGACACTCGCAAGGTGAGTCGGTTGCCGGGCGGCCATTTCGGCCTCGTTGAAGAGCGGATTAATGACTGGGTGACCGATGGAACCGCTACGGTGTATTGCCCGGAATGCGGCCATGAAGTCCAAGACGTTGCGATCACGAAGGCAAACGAAGTCCAGGCCGGCAGGGCCTATTTCTGGTGGACAGATATCTGGAGCTGCCCCCGAGGTCACCTGTTACGCCAAAAGGATCAGGAAATACGGTTTATATTGAGGCCTCACCGACAGGGAGCTTGATTCTCAGCAGGCTTCCGGGTAACTCCTGAGTGCGTCAGGGCGCGGCCTACCACGTAGCCGGCTGCCACACCGACCAACGCTGTCACCGGTCCGATCAGGCCGCCGACCAAGCCACCAACAAACATCAGTATCACGCTTTTCATACAGACTTCTCCCGCCTTCTAGGCAGCTGCATTAGTCCGAGTATAGGACATTGTGTCCGACGATGGGTTGATCCACTCGTGTTGTCTCGCCAAAATACTGTACATTAAAACAGTGTTCTGGGTAAGTATGTTCTGCATTAAGCTTGGTAACTGAGAATTCGCCTCAAGCCTGGACCTAGAGCATCCTTGGATTTTGGCTACACTGCCTCAGATAGGTCGGGCAAGGATTCAGTGTATGTGCGGACGGTATAACGTAACCGACTCTCCGGAAGTCCAAACGCTGATGGAACAACTGGGGCTGTCTGGCATTGCACCCAGGCCTCAACACAATGTACCACCAGGCGGAATCGGCGAGTTTGTCATAGAAGCGGCAGATGACCGGTATCTGCTGCCAGGGATCTGGTCGCTATTGATTGAGCCAAACCCAAACGGCTATGGATTCCGGCCCAATCCGAAATTCCACACCTTCAATGCTCGCAGTGATCGGCTGACCAGCAGTCCGTTATGGAAAAAGGTGTATCCGACCAAGCGTTGCATTATTCCAGTCAGCGCATTTCACGAGTGGAAAGGTAAGCAGGTCTACAATATTCACCCGCAGAATGAAGCCACGGCACTGGCGGGGCTCTGGCAATCCTGGCATTTCGGGGACGAGCAGGTGAATTCCTTCACCGTCATCACACTGCCGCCGCACCCGAGGTTCAGCCATATCCACCCGAAAAGCATTCCGCTGATGCTGCAGCCAGAGGAGTTTGATCTGTGGCTGGATCCGGAGTTTCACGAGACGGATGCGTTTCGGGGGCTGATGCGAACGCATATTTCTGCACCGTTGGTGTGCGAGCTGGTGCGGAGTACTCATGACTTGGAGTCGGTAGGCGATGTGGAGGTTATCTCAGCCGATGGTTAGCTGTTTTTAACGCACCCACCAGGAAATAAAAAATACCGGCGCAACCACCAGGATCGGAATCCTTATCCACACCGGGAAGGATTCCCACTCCTCCCAGCCGACACCGTGGTCATTGAAATAGCTGATGCACAGCATCGACACCACAACCCAGAGCACCGCACCCAACGCAGCTAAAATCAGGATCATCACGCACCTCGCTGGATGTTAAAGACAAACGTCATCGCATTGGCTTTGCTGATGGTTAGCACATGAATGCTGGCGGCATCTTCGTGCATCTCCAGGTTGAGCAACTCCAGCACAGAATTCGAATAGCGAAGCTCCTCAAACCATCGGGCGTAGAAATGCTGAACGGCTGCGGAAAGATCATCTGACTGGGTGACGAGCTCGCAGCGCAATAGGGCATCGGGGCAATCGGGCTGCTCCCGAATGAACGATTGCTCGCTGAACACCGGGTCGTTGTGGATCAGGGCATTAAAGATGTCGTGCTGGAACCCCAGCATGGTGGAGTCGAAATCGTAGGTCTTTGGGGTAAACCCATGTTCTAACAGGAGGGAGGCAAAGTTGTGTTTGTTCAGGGCAGGGCTCCTTGTGTCGTTGGCAGAATTGGCCACCGGCTTTACTTGGCCAGCACAAGAATCTAGCATGACATAGCGTCAGAATGTGTCGCTTAAGCTGTCGACTTCCAGAAAAGACAAGGATCCAGTTATGTCCAACACGGCCGTTCGCTACCTCACCATGCTCCGGATGGTGCCCCGGTACCCAAGATCCATCACCACCACCGAACTGGCGAGCCGCCTGGAAGAGCAGGGCTTTTCGGTCACCATGCGCTCGATCCAGCGGGATCTGGAAAAGCTGAGTGCAGATTTCCCTTTGTTGGTTGATGAAAACTCCCGGCCTTACCGCTGGTCGTTTAACCGCAATGCCACAATGGACATCATACCGGCGCTGGATTTGCCGGCAGCTCTCACGTTTGAGCTGGCGAAGGCCTACCTCTCACCAATGCTGCCCCCAAGGGCACTGTCCCACTTAAAGCCCCACTTCGATGAAGCCCACCGCACGCTGTTGCGTGAAAAGAACCCCCTGGGCCAATGGCCAGACCGGGTCAGGGTGATCAATCGGGGATTAGGAGGTGCGCGCCCGCCCGTTGATGCCGATGTTCTGGAAGTGGTCACCGAAGCCTTGCTCCGGGAGTACCAGTGCAAACTCACCTACCAGGCTCGCAGCTGGCCAGAGCCGGAAGAGATTGTGGTGCATCCATTCGGGCTCATCTTCCGGGACCCGAACGTGTACCTGATTGGTACCATCGAAGGCAGGGAAGGGGTTCGTCAGCTGGTGCTGCACAGGGCGACGGCCGGTGAAGTAGTGGAAGAGCGAATCGAGCGCCCGGAAGATTTTGATCTGGATTTATACATCCACTCCGGCGCCATGGGCATTCTGAAATCCGATGAGCCGGTGTACCTGAAGCTACGCTGCGACAAACCGGTGCTGAACCACCTGATCGAATCGCCACTGGGATTTGATCAGATCACCACCGAGATTGATGACAAGACCTTCGAAATCGCCGTCACCGTGGGCGACACTCAGGACTTGCGCTGGTGGCTCACCGCTCAGGCGGTGCATTGCGATATTCTGGAGCCGGCGTGGTTGCGGGATGAGATTGAAACCACGCTTAAGCAGGGGCTGAGGCGGACTCGAAGGACAGGTGACGCATGAGATATTTCGCCAGTGCTGGAGCATACGCTCCAGCCGGTCGTAGTGATTAAAGCAGCGAAAAAACTATGTTTCCTTGGTGTTAACTCTCCGCAACGCTTCTTCCCGGGCAACCTCCCAGCTAGAATCATCTGTAGGCAATCCGTTAGCTCCCAGCGGTGGCACCCCGCGCTCTTTCCGGCGGGCGTTTACCTTCTCGGTGTAGTCCACACTCATAGGATTAATACCACGGCGACGGTCATTGGCGTCTGCGATGGAATCCATCATGGCATCGTATTCTTCCGGGAAGAGTTCGTAGTGTACATCGTGGACCAGCTTGTTGAGCTCATCCAGCTTTCGGCACTCTTCCTCGGATAAACCCTCGCGTTCTGCGGTGCGTTTCTTGAGCATTTCTTTTTCGGCACGATTCATCACTTTCTCCCTGTTTGTTTCAACTTCGGTAATCCTATAGCCGATATGCGACAGTGGATGTCGCACCCTGTTGTAAGAATGGTTTGCGATCAAGGGGTATGCCGGGACAGGTCAAAAGGTGACGTGATTGGCGAAAAAATCCTCAGACATGTAAACAATAGTTACGTTTGTTGGTATCGTCCCAAACTTCACGCAGTATTGCTTATACTCCGAATGACACGCAGCCTAACCTTCTTGCCTGTTAAAGCTGTGCTGTGCGAGAAAGATTCACCAAGCAAGGATGAATGATGTACGACCTTATCGGCGATATTCACGGCCACGCCACTGAACTCAAAGCCCTCCTCGCCAAGATGGATTACCGCGAAACAGACGGCGTGTGGCAGCACCCCGAGCGCACGGTTATTTTCCTGGGTGACTTTGTAGACCGCGGCCCTGAACAGGTGGAAACCGTCACCATTGCCCAAAATATGGTCGAAAAGGGCCACGCCCTGGCGGTCATGGGCAACCACGAATTCAACGCAGTAGCCTGGGCTACGGAAGACCCGCAAAACCTTAGTGAACATCTTCGCCCCCATACCGAAAAGAACCTGAAGCAGCACAGAGCCTTTCTGGAGCAAGTAGGTGAGGGGAGCGAACTGCACCACAGCATGATCAAGTGGTTCAAAACCTTGCCGGTGTACCTGGACTTGCCGGAATTTCGAGTAGTACACGCCTGTTGGCACCCAGAGCATCTTGCGGCCATAGCCAAGTACACCAATAAAGAAAACCGGTTACTTCCGACCGCTTGGGAGGAGGCAAGTCGAAAGGGCTCAGAGGCCTATGAGGCGATTGAAACTCTTCTCAAAGGGTTGGAGATTCCGCTTCCGGGCGACCATCACTTCTTCGACAAAGATAAGAATAAGCGAACCAACATCCGCACTGAATGGTGGCGCGAGGGTGAGCTGACCTATCGCGATCTTGCCATGGTACCGGAAGAGGTCATCGATAAAATTCCCCATGAACCAGTAGCTTCTCACGTTTTACCCGGTTACGACGGTGAGAAGCCGCTGTTTGTGGGGCATTACTGGATGAAAGGGGAGCCGGCTCCATTGAATGAGCGCATTGCTTGCCTGGATTACAGCGTTGCCGGTGGGACCGGCGGAAAATTGTGCGCATATCGGTTCGATGGAGCACAAAGGTTGAAAGCAAAGTGTTTTACCTGGGTCCAGGAACAGTAAGGCGCAGATTATAAAAACACAGGGTCGGCCCAGAGATCTACACGCAGCACGACTACAAGTGGAATCATGCCTGGGTGTTAGGGGAGGTTAGGCCTCTCTCCCATCCAGTAAAATACCGTCATAAGCCGGGGGCAGTAATCTGGGTGGAATTAGATGCCACGGCCAGGGAGGCCCTTCAGAAAGCGTTTATAGGAGCTGGTCCCAGCCGGAGCAAAGCGGTTTCTGACTCAATGTCAGCAAGGGTTCAAGTAAGCACTGAGAAGCAGGTACCCTATGCGAGGGATGGCAGTTCGTTTTGCAGAGATAGCTGCAACAGAAACGGATATTTTACCGTGGGCGAAAAAGGATCAGAGCAACGCTTTGCCGATTATTTTGCTGCACTTGAGTATCTAGAGCGGATGCCAACCGCAAAATGGCGGAGGCCGAACCCTAAAGGTAACTGGGGGATCGTAAGTGCCATAGGCTGGAAAGATTCTGTAGGCCTTGACCAGCAATGATGGCGGGAAAAAACAGAGTAGAATAAAACAGTTAGAACATGCAACAGACACTAATTCTGTTGGCCGCTATGATGGGTAGTTTGTAACTGACTAATAAGTTCATGGATGGCGAAATACGTGCATAAGACCCTGATAAGCTGGATTGGAGGCAATGACTTAAAGGCTGCGGCTTCTGACCAAAAAGTCCCATCGGGGCCTATCCGTTCGACGCTTAAAAATATCGATGTCGACGCGGTTCAATTGCTCTTTTCCTATCCCCGCTCAGAGGTGGAGCCTGTAGTGGCATAGGTCGTCGCCGGTTATGGCCGCATTCACGCATTTGGGTTTCGGCAGTCGGTTCGCGAATCAGGAGTTTGGCGTGTACTACGCCGGAGATTCCCTTGAAGCGGCGGTCGCAGAAACGGTCTTCCACAAGGAGAGAGAGCTGGCGGCGGCCGGCGAAGCCTCGATAGAGCTGACCATGCGAGCCTACACCGGTAAGGTCGCCCTGGCCTTGCACGATATCCGTGGCCCCGAGTTCAGGAGGTATCACGTCCCTGATCCTGATAGTTACGGCGAGAGCCAGGCGTTCGCCGCACAGTGGCGATCTAAGGGGGCCAATGGATTTCTATATCGGAGCGTCCGACATCCTGGCGGCGAGTGCATTGCGGCATTCAAGCCAAAGGCGGTCACCATCCCGGTTCAGGGCCCCCACCTGAAATACTTTTGGGACGGCGACAAACAACGAATTACCCACTGGGCCGAGATTGGCGAAGCTCACCAGCTGTAATGGAAGGAAGCAAACCTGTGTATACCGACATTGACGCACCAGAGAGCACCGATACCGTGAGTGAGCCTACCGCCAGCTATGGACTGGAAGGCATCATTCTTCACAATTCGTTTGATCAGGTTAAGGGCCGGACTATCCGTATCGACTGTCGGGAGCGAACGCACATAGGCGGCGCCAACGGCGCCGGCAAGACCTCCACACTGTCGTTGATCCCCGCATTCTTTGGCGAGGAACCGGAGCGTATTGTTTCCCGAAATTCCGGCCGCCTGTCCTTTGTAGATTACTACCTGCCCAACCAACAATCCCTGCTGATCTTTGAGTATCGCCGTTACAGCGGCTTGTGCTGCTCCGTCATGTATCGTCACCATTCCGGCAAACTCTGCTACCGATTTGTCGAAGGGGGAGCCAAGGACACCTTCTTTGCTCCGGGCACTCATGAACTTTTGATGGCTGGCGGAACGAACCAGGAAGTGTTTGACCACCTGCGGGGCAATGGGGCTTCCATGTCTCCAATGATCGACACCATCACCGACTACCGGGCGATCATCCAGAACAACCCTAAGCTGCTCCGACGACAGCCTGCGGAGGCGCGGCGATTGCGAGGGCTTGCAGCGGACTACAGTCTCGGTGGCCGGGACACCCAGATGAGCCACATTGACCGGCTGACCCATGTTGTCCTCAACCGAAGCCGACTGCTGTCCAGCTTCAAGACTATGATCTGCGAAACCCAGTTCGAGAACATCCACTTGCAGACGCGTCCGAAGCCGATTGATGAGATGGGACTGGTGCAAGACATCAAGAGCCTCAAAGCCTTTGAGAAGGAAGAGGCCAGCATCCGAGATTGCCTGAAACAGAATGCAGAGCGCCTGGGCATTCTTGAGCGTGCCCGGGTCACCGCGGGTGATCTGGTGGCCACGATCGAGGAATCCCGAGAGAAAAAGACTGAGTGGCTGGGGGCAGCCCAGAAAATCCGTCAGTCTGCACAGGAAATGGACGATGCGTTTTCCGAGGCCGCGAGCGCCCGGACTCAGGAAATTCAGGAAAAGTCACATAAGCTGACCGTCCTGAAAAAGGACCTGGATGGCATTTACGAAAACCGGGACGACTACGAAGACAAGGGCCTGCCGAAGCTGTCCCAGGATCTCGACAACCTGCCTGAGTACGAGCGCAGCCACAGGGATGCCCAAGGTGACCTGAACCGGGTAACCAGCAAAGTCCAGGCACTCCAGAACGAGCACGACCGGGACGTGGGGGTGATCAAGAACAGGTTTCAGGAAGAACAGGAAAAGCGCAACAACCGGGTTCGGGATGAAAAAGCAGCCCTGGCGAGCGCAAAACACGATTTCGATAAAGACCTAAGCGCCATCAACGCTCAGCAGGTCAAGCAGGAGGGTGCGCTCAAGGAAGCCCGGGCGAACGAGAGAGCGAAGCTGACCAACCGTCTTGTCCGGGAGGAAACGCTCAGGGATAGCACCGGCCAGACCCCAGAGGAAAGCCAGCGCATCACGGGCGCGGAGGCTGCGGTGCGGAAGGCCGAAGCCGAGGCCCGAAAGGCTGAGGACGACCTCGGCCAGGAAAACGCCAAGTGCGAGCAGGCCAGGCAGGATCGAAACACGGCGCAGGAAATCCTGCAAAAGGCCGAAGATAGCCTCAATGATCTACGGGCGGCCGCCAGCGACCTCAAGCGGCAGATCACCCCCGACACTGGTTCCTGGCTCTCACAACTTCGACAGCACGACCCCGAGTGGGGCGAACGCCTTGCCAAGATCATAAATCCGAAGCTTCTTGAGCGCACCGACCTTCAGCCGGAGAGGCATGGCGGATATCGCCCGGATTTGGTTATGGGGTGGTCGCTTGCGTTGGACAACCTGCCGGTGCCGGATTTCGCGGCCAACGAGGACGAACTTCAGGCCCGGCTCAAGGCGCTTGATGAACAGATCGCTTCCGCTGTGGCGCACCGGAGCCAGGCTGAAAAATCGGCCCAGGACCGGAACGCCACCTACACGGATCGGCAAAGAGCCGTCGCGCACAGGATCACGGAGAAAAAACTGACCGATGATCTGCTGGAGCGGGCCCGCAACCACCAAGACACAGCCCGCCGCGAAATTGAGTTGGCGATTGCCGATCGCAAACAAGCGCATGAGCGTCAAGTCCGCCAGCTTAACGAACAGATTGGCCAGTTTGATGAGCAGACCCGGGAAATGCTCAAGGCGCTCGCTGATGATTTTTCTCAGCGGACGGTGTACCGAAAAGCCGAATGGGCTGAAACCTCAGCCGAGATTGAGGAATCGATACAAAACGCCATCAAGCTGGCGGAAAATGCACAAACTGAACATGAGCACCGCCTTGAGACAATGAAGGTCGCCTATGATCAGCGGTTGCAGGAGAACGACATTGACCCGTCCATCGTTCGGGAGCTCCGGAACAAGGTCGATGAGTTGCAACGAACCATTGAGGGCATACGGGACCATGAATCGGTCATCCGGGAATACAAGGCTTGGCTCAAGAAAGACTGGGCCCGGGTGAAGGAACTCACCGACGACGTGACCGCCCTGGGAAGCGAGGTGGAGAGCCTTGGGAAAGCTCACGAAAAACTTCAGAAGGACCATCGTGAAGCCATCAAGGTGAAAACGAACGAGGCCAAGCAGCTTGAAGACAAGGCAAAAACACTCAATCAGCAAATCGATCAGGCCGACCATACGATACGGAAGTTCAGGGCCGGTTGCGAGCAGCCCGCTGCCAATGGTTTTCCAAAAGACTTGATCACATTAACCTCGGATTTGCAGGATGACTGCCGGCGTCTGGACAGGCTGCGCGGGGATGTTCTGAAAGCGTTTACCCGTGCTCAGGGCGTCCTGAATAATTACAGCGGCACCCAGATCTATCAATCCTGGCAGAAACACCTGCAATACCGTCGCGGCACCCTGAGCGATCCAGCCATGGAGTATGATGACGCGTTCAAGCTCGAACAACTGCAGGATCTCCGTTTACTGCTGGACACCGATGTTCCTCACCTCCGCTCCGCCGTTATCGAACAGTTCGCCGCGCACGCCGGCAGCCTCAAGGACTATTTCGACGGCCTTGAATCCATGGCCCGGGAAGTCAAGCGTGTTTCCAACCAGCTACGCCGGAAAATCAACACGGACCAGCAGATCGAATCGATCAGCGATATCCGGGTAGAGCTCCAGGCCCGTATCGAAGATGACGACAGCTGGCGGCCGCTGAAAGCGTTTGTCAGCCAGTGGGGTGACTGGCACCCCCTGAATCCCCGAAAGATGCCCGCGGATTCCATCGTTACCGCCTTCCAACGGGTGACGGACACCCTGAAGTCCGCCAGCGTTGGTCAGAACATCGAATCCATGATTGATATGAAGCTGGTCATGAAGGAGAACGACCGGGAAGTGCCCATTCGTAACGATAACGACTTCCTGAACGCCAGCTCCGAAGGTCTCACCTATCTTGCGATTATGGCCGTTTTCATGGGGATGACCCGGTACCTCTGCCCGGACTTGAACACACGGATTACCTGGCCGGTGGACGAGATTGGAAAACTGGACCCCACAAACATCAGCAGACTGGCGTCCATGCTTGAGAGAAATAACCTGACAATGATCTCGGCCTGCCCGGAACTGAACCGCCCACTGGAGCAGTTCTTCGAGAACAAGATCAGCATCAAGGCTGGCCAGATCCACTCCTTTGAAAAGCCGGAAGCCACGAACGATTACCGGGCACTATTGGCTGGCGTCATCAAACACAAGACCGTGACCCGCGGGGAGGAAGCATCGAATGTCGGCTAACCCATTATTCGAGAGAACCGTAAGCACCCTGCTGGCGGGCGAGGTCATCTGCGAGGTGAGCAACGACGACCTCAACAACTACCTGTTGTTGCCCGAGAATCAGCAGCAGGTCGCCTCATTTCTGGGCCAACTGAACCGCACATTGAGGCGCACCGGTACCGGTGAGGCCTGGGTGTGCGCTTATGAAGACCTCTCTACGTCTGAGGCAAAGGAAGCGGTTCGCCAACAGTTCAGTCTGGTGGCGAACCACTTGGAGCCGCTGGTTCACTTTCTGCGTCTGATCATGGCAGTTGAGGGCTCACAGCGCCCCATTCTGCCGGGCAGCCTGGTTCAGGAAAGCGTCATTCTGGACCGGCTTTCTAGCGTCCCTTCACTCGAAGCAAAGCTGCGGTCACTGGTGGAAACCCAGTTCTTCAGGACGAAGAAAACCGACAGTGCCGGGCAAATCCGAACCGTCATGACCAACCTTGAAAAGGCCGGCTACCTGAAAAGCCATGGCACCACGGGCAGCGTTTACCGGGCCACCGGCAAGTGGAGCTGGCTGTACGACGTTATGACATTCATCGAGACTCACGAAGGCATCCAGACAAGTGATCCCGAGGATGAACCGCAGATGAGGCTTGCCTGATGGCCAGAACACATGATGCCCAGTCAGCGCTCAAAGCGCTGGCAAACCACGCCGAACTGGTCCTGGACGCCCACTTGAACCGCGGCAACCGGATACCCGATACCGATGAAAACCTCTCGGCTCTTGAAACCCTGGAGCACCACCGTCTGATCTGGCGGTTCCGCGGCGAGGAAGATCAGGACCCCAACCTGAAAAAGGAGTTGATCCACCTGCTGATTCATGTGAGCGGTGCCCAGCGACGGCGCTGGGCCAGTGAGCAAGTGTTCAACTTGTGGCAGAGCCTCGAAGGGCTATTCCGTGACTACCATGAAGCCAAGAAGCGGGCGGCCTTTGTCGATATCGAACGACTTGAGGCGGCTATTCGTGAGTGCCTGGCCGAGATCATCGACGACATACGCTCAGCTACCGAGGGGTTCGTGTCCTACCTAAACAGCGGCTTCGGCTACGTCACCGACCTGAGACTCAGGATTATCGAGAACGAAAAGGCCATCGAGCGAGCGGGAAAGTTGAACAGCCTCTTTGACAGCTTCAATATCCGGGAGCTGGCGGAGCAGGCCGGGAACGATCCCTTTTTGAAGCGGCTGCTATTGAAGCATTTACCGGCCGCCCTTGAGGAAGGTCGCCAGAACCTTGCCTACGCACTGAACCAGTTGCGGGTGATGCTGGTACAGATGCGGGAGGATCAGCGGCTAAGCAAACTCATCGGCGCCTTTGAGGATCACTTTCTTAATAACCCCGGTTACATCCCCTCGATTGCCGACCTTGACCTTGAGACCTGTCCGCCAGCGCTGAACAACCCTAAGCCATTCCCGTTGGTCGCCTACGGTGACATTTACGATCCTGCCAGTGACCAGGAGCTGATTGAGCTCGCGCAGTCAGCCCGTAGCCAGCCCCGACAAGAGGCGGCACCAAAGGAACCCGAACGCCTAACCTCAATCGAGAATGGCCTGGATGGTCACGCCGAAACCGCCGAACAAGATCCGCTGGACGAACTGGTTCAGCAACTACTGGACATGGTGGTGTCCGGCAACATCGGGGCCGGTGAGATCAGTGCTCATGACACCCTACTGGCGAGTTCACTTGACGCAACCCCGGCAACCTTTCTTCGCGCAGTTGAGGCACAAGTGGATGCTCTGCCCCCGGAGGACCGCCGGCGTGTTGAGCTCACCTATGACGCCGTGAACGACCCGCTTTATCCGGATAATCTGTATATCCAGGACATCACCCTGAGGCACCCCAATGTCGAAAGAGTTTAACGCCATCAGACTCGTCGTGACGGGTGACAAGAAGGAAACCAATCTCAACCCGTTATGGCTGAACATCCACAATGAAACCGGGTGCGGCACCATTGCCGGCAGAAAGATCCGATTCACCGACGACGATCATGATGCGTTGCGGCGATACGCCAAAAGCAAGACCGGCATGGACCCTTTGTATGAGTCCCTTTCGGGCACCCGGCTTGATCTTGCCGGAAAGACTGACGATGAGAAGCTGGCGCAAGGCTCGGTGTTCGGACACCTGGTCGTCATGGCCACCCTGGGGAACGCCACCCTCCCGATAGACGATCAGGAAGTGGTTGTTCAGTCTGGAACCGTTCTGTGCGCCCCAGCGAGCAAGATCGGAATGGACAGGCTGACCCAGCGGCAGATTATCGTAGTGGAGAACGGGAGCCTTATTCAGGAGTGTCACAGGCTCAAAGTACCCTCGGACTGGGCCAATGCCGTCATCGTTTACCGGGGGCACAGCGAGAACGCAAGGGACGTTGCGCAGATCATCCGCAGTCAACCATCGGAAAGGCTCGGACTTTTCTACGACTTCGATCCTCAAGGGCTCGACATGGCACTGCAGCATCGTCGTGGCCAGATATTGATACCGGCGTTCCTTCCGCCAGCAACCCCAAGCAAACGCAACGCCTTCCGAGCCCAACGAACTGCGATGAAGCGGTTACAGAATCTGTGTGCGAACTCTCCCTGGGTCAAGACAGTCAGCGTTATGGATGAACAGGAGTTGGCAGTCACGCAGGAACACATGCTCGTTCATGGCGTGCCGCTGATTGCACAACCGGTCTAGGTCAGTTCAACAAAGAAGAGAATATCACGCCGGACAACCGAAAAAGCAATCCCGAAAACGGGCCCGGGAGCCGCCAGTCGGCGACCAGGCCATGAGGGAAGGGCGCAAGCCCGCCCCGAATACAAGAAAGGGCCAACGGCCCGCCAGCGGCACCGCCGCCACGCGCGAAGCCGCGCACTAAATGAATTAGTCGGTTCTGGTTAGCATGATACAGCCACCGCGCAGGCTATGACGCTTGGCCACAGAGCGTCTGCAGCGGGCCAATACCCCCGGATTGGACGCGACGATGTATACAGGCACGTATCCGATCGCCCATTTCCGGTTGCGCCACGAACGCAGAGAACGCGGCACTCAATGGACACTCGGAGCCTGTGCCAGGAGAAGGATAAAGGGCAGCGGGCCCATACACGTCGATACCCGGATTTTGGTCGCACGGCTCTGCACGCAGGTTCCCGGTTTCATTATCCAGGGTTGCCGACCAGTACAGCCGGACGCTCACCACCTCAGAAACTGAGACGACAAGGTAGCCACTGGCCGTAAGATGTATAAACGGTTGCGCTCGCTGTTCAGGGGTAACACCCTCCGCACGGATGTCGAGCCAGAACTGATCGCACACGAGCTGGGTGTCATCGCTCTGCATGCGGTTGATCAGGTCGGTAATGGTCAGCAGTATCATAAATTGGGGCTCCATGTTGATGAGGCGATATCGATGCCATTATGAAACATGGATTTCTGGGCGACTCACCAAACGGCGGCCTAAAAACGGGACTTTATTGCAGGGCTGAACCTGCATCAATCAGGGGATGGCCCGAAAATCTCTGGCTCATCGGCCCAAATGGGATCACAACGACCAGCATCGACATGGCCCAGCTGGTACGCCAGGCCCGCTTCAAGCTCCGTGCCTCGATCCAGGACATCGACTACCAGCACCCCCGCAACCTGAAGAAAGCTCAGGTGGCCCAGCTGGCTCAGACCGACTGGCTGGAGCGTGGCCAGAACCTGTTGATCACCGGCCCCTGCGGCAGCGGAAAAACCTACCTGGGCTGTGCACTGGGGCATCAGGCTTGCCTGAATGGCCTCGGCACCCGGTATTACCGAATCTCCCGGTTACTGCTGGAACTGACCCAGGCAAAGGCTGACGGCACCTACCAGAAGACGCTGAACCAGCTGGCCAAAGTAAAGTTGCTGATCCTGGACGACTGGGGGCTCGAAGCCCTGAAACCGGCACACCGGAACGACCTGATGGAGATCATGGATGACCGTCACGGCACGCACTCAACCATGATCATCAGCCAACTGCCTACGGATCAGTGGTATGCCGCCATCGGCGATAACACTCTGGCTGACGCCATCCTGGACCGACTCATGCACAACGCCCATCGCTGGGCACTGAAGGGGGAATCGATGAGAAAACGACTTCAGGAAATTGACTGAACGTGAACACCCGGAGTACAAACTCCGGTGGGTGATGCGTTAAGAAATGAGGTGTTCACGTTCAACCGGTATGGGTGTTCACGTTCGCCGGAATACGCAAAGGTACCTTTTATGATCATAGGCTATGCCCGAGTCAGCACAAACGACCAGAATCCGGAGCTCCAAGTTGATGCTCTGGAGAAAGCGGGGGCTGAACAGGTTTTCCAGGAAAAATTTACCGGGGCATTGAAAGAACGACCCGAGCTGTCGCAATGCTTGCGTATGCTACGGAAGGGAGATGTTCTGGTCGTATGGAAACTGGATCGTCTAGCCCGGTCCCTAAAAGACCTGGTTGAGATTGTCCAAGGTCTTCATGATCGGGGAGTTGGCTTTAAATCATTGACGGAATCCATCGACACTACCAGTTCCGGTGGCCGCCTTGTTTTTCATATATTTGGGGCGTTGGCTGAGTTTGAACGCGATCTGATCCGGGAGCGGACAATAGCCGGATTACGGGCTGCCAGAGCACGAGGACGCATGGGTGGGAGGAAACCAGCAATGTCGGCCGCCGATGTAAAGAAGGCAGCCGCAATGCTGTTAGACCCAAACATAACCAAGAAAGAAGTGGCTCAACATTTCAGGGTATCTAGAACTACCCTGAATGCATCTCTATCCCGGCTTAGTGAGGTCTAGTCGTTAGCTTCATTGAGGTAATTCTGTGCCGCCCCTGCAGCGGCCATTTACTGCCCTCGAGACGACATCCTGTTTATGAGATCAACTAGGTTGGCAGGTCCGGCATCATCTTTGATCATCCCAGTCGCATTTGGCCGAAATAAAGTCTGGAGAATGAGTTGGCGTTCATCCTCATTAAGTGCATTTTTTTTACGCAAGAGCGAGAGATAGGTGTGGATCATAGTCCGCCTTTCCTGCGCATCGGTATGAAGGTGGTTGTGAGACATGAAAAGATTAGCGCAAAGGCGCACAGCCCAGACCGCAAAAGTGGTAAGGACCGCCATTGTGACTAGCCTACCAACAATCAAGTCACTAACTTTCTGGTCAAGAACTGTCCAAGCGAAGGCGACCAATCCAGCGAGCGCCGTAACGGTAGCGAATCCGGTTATCGCGGCAAAAATTTGAACTTTTTTGCGGTGATATTTTTCTTGAAGCCCCCAATAACGTACAGGCGCCTGAAGCGCCAACTTGTCATCATATGTTTGGGTTAACGATTCGAGATCTTGGCGAGCCTTATCTAGTTCCCTTTTAAGCTCCACGTCATATTTTTGGACGCTTTTGTCAAAGCGATCGCGCTGACCGTCCAGTAGCCGTTTGGCGCGATCCGTCAGTATTTCAAGCCGCTCCTGACTTTGGTCAGCTTGAGCGGTTTGACGAGAAAGTTCTTCGTCCCAAGATTCACGCAAGTTGAAAAGCGACTGTGTCTCCGATTCTGCTTTTCCGTATTGCCCACGCTCCCAGTCTAAGACCTTCTGCAGGCCCCGGGCCAACGCGAAGTCGAAGTTGGCAAGATTCTCGTCCATGAAATAAGCAATAGTCGCGGCCGCACACAGGTAATCGCCTGCATTTGTCTGCTGAATAACGAAATCTGCGAATGGTGCTTCGCTTGTGAAAATCTGTTTTGACTCCAGCTTTTGCTGGAACTGAGAGGTTAGGCTGTCAACTTCTTGGACATAGCGCTCAGGATCAGCCTCAGCCTGTTTAACCTGTTGCTGTGCTATCTGCTGTAGTTGCGTCCATTGCTGCTGGAGCCGCTGCTGCAGGTTGTGTTCACCGTGATTGTTTTGCAGCTTTTGTCGCAAAAAAGAAAACAAAGATGTTTGTTGCTGGATCCATGCAACAAAGTCCTCGACTGAGGCAAACCAGCGTGTCCCTGATTCGGTTTTAATAGTAATGCGCTTTAATCGGACGTCTTCTGTCGACTTTTCTTCAGACATTGTTTATTCCTATCGTTCCGTACCGCCATCAATTTCTGGGGGAGGAGAATGTGCGAACATCAACGCAGTAGTACCTCGCCACTACCATCCAGCTTTTCCTTCACCGACCGCCACTCCGGCATGAACCGATTCAGAAGCCCAAAGAAGCGCGGACTGTGGTTGTGCTCCACCAGATGACACAATTCGTGCAGCAGCACGTAATCGATGGCCCTTGTGGGGGCTTTGATCAGGTGCGGGTTCAGGAAGATGGCTCCTTCTGGTGAGCAGCTGCCCCACTGGGTTTGCATCTCGATCATGCGCCAGGCGGGAGCCGTCGTTGTCCAGGGCAGACTCTCAACCATCAGGTCGAGCCGGCGCTGGAACACCTCCAGGGCGCGATCCCGGTACCACTGGCGCACGGCTTTGTGTATCCGGTCTGGACTCAGCTCCTTGCCCTGAACGCGCAGCTGGCCGCCAATCAGCTTGCAGGTAACCTTGCGCTGCTCCGGGGCCTGGATGACTTTCAGCACATACCGCCGGCCCAGGTACAGCATGCTCTCGCCACTTACCCACTGTCGCAGTCGGACATCCCGGTGGCGCTCGGCGATGTCGTCCAGGTGCTTGAGGATCCACCGGGCGCGGCGCTGGACGGCGGATTTGATCGCCGGCAGTTGGGCCGACTCCGGGGCGTCTACCTGCACCATACCGTTGGGATGCACATGCACCCTTATGGTGGCTTTCTTGTGTTCGGGCACATAGCAGAGGTGGTACCGGAACTCCCGGTCACCGTACCGGGCCATGTATTCCAGCGGTTGTTCGTCCTGACGGGACTCTACCGATGTCATCAACGGCCTACTCCATTACGAAGGATCTGCACCACCTCATCGAGCATGGCCTTGGCCTTATCCAGCCCGATCAGGGCGAACAGACGGGGCAACAGGCTTTTGCGGACATCCTGCTCGATGCCCACGGGGTTCAGGGAATTCTCCGCCACGGCCCGGTTCACTACCTGGTCGATCTCGAAGGCCTCCTGAATCAGTTGCTCTCCCTTTTCGGCTTCCAGTGCGGCGAACTCGTCTCCCAGTACCAGCTTGAAAGCTCCGTAGTAGGCCTGGGCATGCTTGTTGCCCTCGAATCGGTCTGTGGGCAGGTCAGGCACATCCCGATCTTCCACCATGGCTTCCAGATCGCTGAACAGCTTGAACTGAGCCTTGTAGTCGAACATGGACTCCGCTTTCTCGATGGCGTCCTTCAGCAGAGCGGAGAACACTTGCTTGGCGTAGGGATCGTCGCCGAGCTTTTCCTCGATGGTCTTCTTGGTGCGGGTTTTGATCTTGTCGGTTTCGTTCTTGGTCTTTTCCTCTGACCAGTCTTCCGGCTTGTCATCCACGGCGTCGATCAGCACCGGCTCATCACCGGGGGCGACATCCACGCCGGTCACGTACCGGTCGATCAGATCCCGGATCTGACCCTCGTAGGCGGAGTAGTCCACGGTTTCCTGAGCATCGATGCGGACGGTCTTCCGAAGTTCGGAGAACCACTTCAGGTCGGACTTGTACCGGCGGATGTCCTGTTCGGTGAAGGCCTTGTCCTGGAAGAAGCTCTGAGTGGAGAGCGCGGTCTTCAGACACATTCCGAATTCGGTCAGGGCCTCATAGAAGTCCTCCCGGAGCGCCTGCCGGGTATCCATCTCCACACCGTCTTCGTCCACTTCATATTTAGGCATGAAGATCTGGCGATATTGCTCCTGATCTAGCTTGTTCTCGATGTAACTGAAGAAACTCCAGAGCTTGTCGTGCAGGGCCGGCAGCTTCTTGTACTCGGTGTCCACGTTCGAATACAGGCCGTCGATGTCCTCGATGGCAAAGCCGCCCTGGGTCTGCTCCTCGTAGTTCTGGTAATCAGTGATGGCCGTATCCAGCTCTTTGAGGATGCCCCGGTAGTCGATCAGGTAACCGAAGGGCTTCTGAGGGTGAAGCCGGTTCACCCGGGCAATGGCCTGGATCAGGTTGTGGCCCTTGAGCTGCTTGTCGATGTAGAGCACCGCGTTGCGGGGTTCGTCAAAGCCGGTCAGGAGCTTATCTACGACAATCAGGATGTCCGGCGGCCCGTCGGTACCGAAATGCTCGATGACCTGCTTCTCGTAGTCCTGAGGGTCGCCAGTGATGTTTTTCTTCCACCAGGCCTGTACCAACGGCAGGTTGGTCTCATCCACATCGGTATGCCCTTCCCGGGTGTCGGGTGGTGAGATCACGATGGCACTGGTGACCCGGCCAATGTCGTCTAGGTGCTGCTTGTAGCGGATCGCGCTCAGTTTGCTGTCGGTGGCCAGCTGGCCCTTGAGCTCCAGGCCGGCGTTCTTGAAGTTCTCGCTGAAATGCACGCTGATGTCGAAGGCGTTGAGCTTGATGCGATCCTGGGCGGTGTAGATCTGGCCCTGTTTGGCGTACTTGCGCTTGAGATCCGCCTTCTGGTCGTCCGACAGGGACGCGGTGACTTTCTCGAACCAGGTATCCACGGCCTTCTGGTTCACATCCAGCAGGGGTTTGCGCTCTTCGTACAGCAGCGGGGTAATCGTCCCGTCTTCCACGGCCCGTTTCATGGTGTAGGCGTGGATGATGGCCCCGAACTTCTCGGCGGTTTCGCTCTTCTCTTTTTTCAGCAGCGGGGTGCCGGTGAAGGCGATGAACGACGCATTGGGCAGGGCCAGGCGCATCCGGTTGTGGTTTTCACCACCCTGACTCCGGTGTCCTTCGTCGACAATGACGATGATGTTCTCGGACGGGTTGTAGCACTCCGGCTGTTTGGCGGCCGAGGCGAACTTGTTGATGATGGTGAAGATGATTCGCTCGGTGCCCTGGCCGATGCGCTTGGCCAGATCCTTGCCGGAGCGGGTCTTGGCCAGCGAGTCGCCGCTTTTCTTGCCGGCGATGTCGGAACCGAAGGCCCCGCCCGTCAGGAAGGTCTTGGACAGCTGCTTCTCCAGGTCCACCCGGTCGGTGACCACGATGATCCGGCAGTTCTTCAGGGCGTCGCTGAGCAGCAGGGCCCGGCACAGGTAAACCATAGTGAAGGACTTTCCAGAACCGGTGGTGTGCCAGAGGACGCCGCCCTTGCGCTCGCCGCTGGGTTTGAACTCGGAGATCCTCTCCAGCAGGGCTTTGATGCCGAAGGCCTGCGGGTACCGGGCGGCAATTTTGCCGATCTTCCGGTCAAACAAGATGAACAGGCGCAGAAATTCCAGGAACCGGTACCGGTCGAGCAGGCCGACCAGGAGCCGATCCTGTTCTGTGGGCATGACCGACTGTGACCAGAGTTGCTCGAAGTAGGCCCGGATCTTCGCGGGTTTGTCCTTAAACAGGGCGTCCTTGTCGGACACGGACAGCGAGCGGTTCTTGATGTCCTGCACGTACCGGTCGTCGAACTCCTCGTCCATCCACTTTGACCAGAACTTCAGCGGGGTGTGCGTGGTGCCGTAGCGCCCGTCGTTACGACTGATCGCAAAGAGCAGCTGGGCGAAAGCGTAGAGATACGGCACTTCATCGTTCTTCTGGTTGCGGAGGTGCTGGCTGATGCCTTCCTCCACCATGTTCTTGTTGGGATTGCCGGAGGCGGCTTTCTTGGCCTCGATCACCGCCAGGGGAATGCCGTTCACGAACGCCACCACATCCGGCCGGCGGGTGTGGGTACCCTGGGTGGACAGCACCTCCATCTCTTCGGTGACATGGAACTCGTTGTTGTCCGGGTTCTCCCAGTCGATCAGATGGATCGTGGGCTGGGCCTTCTTGCCACCGATGAACTCGGTCACGGTGATGCCGAGGGTCAGCATGTCGTACACGGACTGGTTGGCGTCCATCAGGCCCTGGGCCATGGAGGGTGTGGTGATCTCCCGGATCACCTGATCCACGGCCTGCTCGGACAACGGGTACCACTGCCCTTTGAACTCGAACTTGCGCCGGCGCAACACCCGCTCCAGCACCGGCTTCATGACCACCTCCCGCTGGCTGCCCCGCAGAGCCTGACACTCCGTGGCCGGCAGAAACGTCCAGCCCAGGTTCATCAATGTGGCCAGAGCAGGGATGTGACTGGAATGCTGCTCATTCCCTTGAGGGGTGGTGTTCATGCGGCCTCCGTGTCGACCTGCACCCGACGCTTGCCGGTCAGGAGTTGTTGCATCAGGGCTTGCTTTTCCTGCTTTAGAAGCAGCAAACGTTTTCGGATTCGCTCTATTTCCTGATCAGCCACCCCGAGGATTTGCGCTATGGCATTTTGTTCCTGTTTTTGTGTCGGAACGGTGACTTTGATCTGGCTGAGAGTTGACAGTTGTAGAGCGGGTAGGCTGGTACCCGCTGCAATTTTCCCGAAATCGATTAAACAGAATAAATAGTATATGAAATCATCATCCGAGAGTTCTGTTCCGAGCGCAAACCCAAGATGGCTGACAATATACGTGTCGGTCTTAAGCTGAGCCCTTTGGTTTAGCAGGAGAGAAGCGCCGCTTTTCGTAAAAACTGTGGCTCCTGCTGGCACTTTACTTAGTCTCTTCTCTTGCACTGCTCGATCATTAATCTTGTCCCGCGAAACTGGCGCAAACCGACCGGCAGATGAGCCGATATCAGATACCCGGAGGAAGTCATGGATGCCTTTATCAAAGAAGTCCTCGCCTTGGGGTGCGCTTTGTCCTGCACCCAATTTGCAAATTTTTCCTACTTTCGTGGTCTCCCACTCCCCCTCAAACCCCGGCAACCGCTTCTTCCCGGTCAGCAACTGCTGCATCAACCCTTTCTTCCGCTGCTGGCTGTTCTCAAGCAGGCGCTCGGTGGCGGTGATGGCCTGATCCCAGGTGGAGAGGATCTGGGCGATCTTTTTTTGTTCGGGGAGGGGGGGTAGTACAAACTCAAGCTTTTTGAGGTTTGTGCCAGAAAGATTCTTCTGGACACCGCCAGAGGCGAGATTCTGTATTTTTCTTTGTAACTTATCTGACTTCAAAAGCGCATGGACGTATTTTACATCCGTATTTTCTTTGAGTACGAAGCGAATAAGGAATGCGCCAGCAACGATCGGTTTGTCTTGGCTTTCAAATATACAAGGAATACCACAAGAGCCTGACCTTGTTATTAAAAGGTCACCATCATCAAGGTAGTGGCTTTCAAAGCCTGAGGGTAGGCTTGCATAGGGGATTGTGTCGTAGTTGATATTACCCTCATCATCAAGATCTGTTGTTCTTATCGTGCCAACATTGCCGTCTACCGAGTAAAGGTCAGAAGAAAACCTTGGGCCAAAGGCGCTTTCTTTGGTTATCGCCCCGAGCGTTGTAGCAGACCAATTTTCAGGCACCATAACCCAACTCCTTCAGATACCCGTTCATCTGCTCGTTCAGCTTTGCAATCTCGGCCTCGATCTCCTTCCGCTCCGCTTGCACGGCCATCAGGTCGATCTCTTCCTCTTCCTCAAAGGTGTCCACATAGCGGGGGATATTGAGATTGAAGTCGTTCTCCTGGATCTCCTCCAGAGTGGCCAGATAGGCGTACTTGTCGAGGTTCTCGCGCTGCTTATAGGTGTCGACCACCTTGGCGATGTTCTCATCGGACAGCTGGTTTTGGTTCTTGCCGGCCTTGAACTCGCGGCTGGCGTCGATGAACAGCACGTTGTTGTCCGCCTTGTCCTTGCGGAACACCAAGACGGCCGCTGGGATGCCGGTGCCGTAGAACAGCTTCTCGGGCAGGCCAATGACGGCATCCAGCAGGTTCTCCTCGATCAGCTTCTGACGGATCTTGCCTTCCGCTGAGCCTCGGAACAGGACGCCATGGGGCACAACCACCGCCATGCGGCCGGTCTTCGGCTTCAGCGTCTCGATCATGTGCAGGATAAAGGCGTAGTCGCCCTTGGACTTGGGCGGCACTCCGCGCCGGAAGCGGGCGTAGGGATCACTGTCCGCGCCTTCAAAGCCCCATTTCTCCAGTGAGAACGGAGGATTGGCTACCACGATGTCGAAGTGCTTCAGGCCGCCGTTTTCATCCAGCAGCTTGGGATTACGAATGGTGTCGCCCCATTCCAGCTTGTGGTTGTCGATGCCGTGCAGAAACATGTTCATCTTGGCCAGGGCCCAGGTGCTGCCGATGGCCTCCTGACCGAACAGGGCGAAGTTCTTGGAGCCGTCGTTGCCTTTACGAATCTGGTTGGCGCATTTCAGCAGCAGGGAGGCGGAACCGCAGGCTGGGTCGCAAATCTCATCGCCTTCCTTCGGCGCGACGATCTCGGCCATCAGCTCGGAGACTTCCGGCGGGGTATAGAACTCACCGGCTTTCTTGCCGGAGGTGGCTGCAAAGTTCTTGATCAGGTATTCGTAGGCGTTGCCGATGACATCCAGCTTGCCGATCCGACTCGGACGCAGGTTCAGCTCGGGCCGGGCGAAGTCTTCCAGCAGGTGGCGCAGGATGTCGTTCTTCTGCTTTTCATCGCCCAGTTTGTTGGAATTGAAGCTGATGTCCTGGAATACGTCGGCCAGCTTGACGATGTTGGCCTCTTCAATGGCGTGCAGAGCTTTGTCGATCCGCTCGCCGTTGCCCGGCTCATGGCGCTGGTCATGCAGGGCGTAGAAGCCGGAATCCCGAGGCAGCACAAAGCGCTCGTTCTTCATCAGCTCTTCGATCAGCTCCGGCGTGTCGCCATATTCGGCCACGTAGTTGTCGTAGTGATCCTGGTACACATCGGACAGGTACTTCACGAACAGCATCGTCAGCACGTAGTCCTTGTAGATGCTTGGGTCTACGGTGCCACGGAAGGTGTCACAGGCGTTCCAAACGGCCTTGTTGATCTGCTCTTGCTTGATTGCGTCGTTCATTTCTTTTCTCCCGAAAGCAATTTCTTGCTCATCCCCTGAACCATGACTTCACGATTTTTGATAAGGGCATGAGTCAAACGTTTTTCTTCTTCAAAAAGGCGGGCTATCTCGACGAGTTTCTCCTGAACCTCACGGGAAGGGATCGACACTTCGAGCTGTTGCAATGCCTTCTTGCTGATTGAATAGATCTTGGTGCCAGCTTTCAGCTCAGAGATTTTTTGCTGTGTCTCCGGATAGTTAAGAAGCCAACATAAAAACTCTGGTGATACGCTTTTAGAATTCTTCACAGACAAGATGAGAAACTGGCTGGATGGCACCACTTTCTGCTCATGGTCGAGAAATACGGCAGCGTTGTTCTCATTGCCCTTTGCCGCCATCACCACGTCACCAGGCTTCAACACTGGGGGATTGCCTCGCCCTTCCCACTGAATACTCATTAGCGTGGCAGGATCGATCACATCCGCATGTCGCACATCGCTGATCTGAAGCCCCAATACATCCGTCGAAGCTCTTGATAACGCGGCTTTCCGAAAGGTATAGCCGGTTTTGATATCCGCAATGCTCTTGAGGGTTGTCGTTTTCATCACAGGCTCCCAATGAAAGCGCCATCCTTGGCGCCAAGCAGTTAAACGCGGGCTTCCAGCATTTTTTTCAGGTATTGGGAGACATCGGGCTCTACGTTGGACCATGCAGCTTCGCCCGAGAGCCTGGTCACCAGAATGCCGTCGTCCGCATCCATCGCGCCTTTAAGGTAGTCTCGGACCTGTGCGGCTGACCGATTGGTGCTGATGACCCAGGTGGATTCCAAGGGACGACACCAGCTTCCGTAGCTCTTTATCCGACCATACAGAGCGTCATAATTGCGTTGCTTACGCAGGTCGTAGTCGATTTGATATACTGACATAGCTTAGTACCTCTTATTGATCACGGTATTTAAGTGTTTGCGGCAGGTGGCCGCCTGCCGCATCTTTACCTCAAAACTGTAGACACTCTACAGCACTCAAGGTCCATTTCACGATAGACCTGCCGCAGGCGCATGTCAAAAATTTTTTTACAGTAGAACGACTACAAAACTGAACGACTCGATTTCGACGCTTGAGATGCCAGGGTAAAGGGGCGTTCTGATTTGACGAACCTGGGGCAACTTTCTCAGAGAAGTCCGGTTACTCTTTTGAGTGGTTGAGTAAGTTTGGTCAGCCCGATATGCGGAGCTTTCAGGGCCCACACTCCACGCTCGTTAAGAGCATGCTTTGCATCGACAGCAATGAGCGTCCATGCTGTATAAAAGCCTCACACGGAGGTGTTGGAACTATGGCCAAGATTAAGAAAAAGCGGCCCAAGAACCCGTCTCTGGCACTCCAGAAACAGCTGCTTCCTCTCGTGAAAAAAGCGCAGAAAGGAGATAAACAGGCTGCCCATACGCTGGAACTGTGGATGCAAGAGAGTGAGCACGTCCGCCGGATGGTCGAGACGCTGTTGCGCCCCGTGCGCGATCGGTACGCCTCGAGCTCTCTGATCCGTCGAGGAAAAAAGCCCAACCTCTATTCTCGGTCGGTCCAAGGGGGTGCCCCGCAATAGGCCTACTGCGCATAATCGGACGTTATGGTGAAACCCATGCCTTTGTAGGTGAACCTTTGTCGCCGTTAACTGACGCCCCGCGTGAAAATCGTCACCCAGCGTTGGAAGAAAAGCGAGAACATAAGGTGAAAACTAAGGTGGTCAGGCGCCGGCTTGGCCAGCCCCTCATCAAATCAGGTGATGTAAAGGCCGGAGTCTAGACACTGTTTGCGGAAGCCCCTGGTTGAGCAAAAAATCTAGATACTGGTCTGAATCAAAGGGCGGATTCTTAAGACCTCCACGATGATTCCGGGCCGCTTCTATCACGGCAGAGGCATGTAAATCGTATTGGTCAGCGATAAACTCGTCTGGATGGATCGCTTGCAGGTTGTACTGGGCAAGATATTCAGACGGAAAATCCTTCAGGTTGAACGTAATAATAGCTTCAGCCCGGGTCTGAATTGCCGCTGCAACCACGTGGCGGTCGTCTGGATCAGGTAAAGACAAACCGCCAATCAGTGACTCATACCCACTGACCACGGAACCGGGAACGTTGGCATTCATCAACTCACGGGTTCTCTGAAGCTTCTCAGAGTCGAGATCCGGGCGCTTGTGAAGCAGGTTCCGAATCCATTCGTCATGAATTTGCTCTGTCCAACGCGCCCGGTAAATGCCAGTTAAAGCCAAGTACATCAGGAAGCTTCGCAGCGGCGCCGGGTACATAACGCACGCATCGTAGACCACCGTGTAGTGAGAGTTCACTCGTACCCCATCCCCAGCTCCTGATCCAGAGCGCTTAACTCTTCAAGAGTAGCAAGACGCGCCTTCTCGATCCGCTTCTTATAATTCTGGAGGTCAGAAAAAAGGATCTTCCGTCTATTTCCCACCCGGTGATAGGGAATCTCATCGTCGTTTAATAACTTGATCAACGTCGGACGAGAGATGTTCAGAAGGTCTGCAGCTTCTTGCGTCGTCAGTTCAGCATGAACCGGAACAAGCTTGACCATGTTCCCTTCGCCCAACTCAGTCAGAAGCTCTACGAAAAGCCGCAAGGCACTCACTGGAATCGAGACTTTATGAGCAACGCCATCACGGTCTTTGAGCGTGAATTCCTGAGCCTCTGATTTGGTATCAATGACAGCGGATAGGCCTTGGCTGCATGAGCGCGCAAGAAACGCCTCCTCTGCAGTCGGAAGTTTGCCTTGCAGATGATTCATGATAACCACTCTCTTATTGACCCGTGTATTCGAATTATTCGAAAAAATGACAAGGATGTCAATATTTGAAATATTCGAAAGAAAGGGCAACCAGTCGATTCACAGAATCTTTCCGCATTCACTTTAGTGGATACCCATGGTGAACCTATGGGTACACAGGGCGGGCAACCTATGAAATACAGTACCGGTTTCCAGGAATAGTTGTGCGCCAACCGGCGGCCAAAAAACGCCATCGTTTGGTCATCTGGCGTTTCGAATCGCTGGTAGCATGAATCTCGTAGAACTGGGGCACAGCCCAGCCTTAGGTGGGGTTATGGGAGTAGAAAACCCCATCTAACTTAGACCCCAAATACCTTAGGTAGGGATATGGAGCTCCATAACCCCACCTAGATTGGGAATGTGCATGAATGAGAGCTTGGGGCTGTCTGAGAAAGCAACAAACTTAAAACGTTTAACGTATCTAGGTGGGGTTATGGAGCGCAATAACCCTACCGGCAGTAAGGTGGGATTTTACGATGTACGACCAAATCCGTGATCAGCTGATGGAGAAACGCTCTATCAGCTCGATATTGAAACGCCTGTGATTGATCAATGAGGAAGGCCAGCGACTTGGCACCTATTCGTTGCACTGGAACAGCCTGCTCAGCACCCTGCCTCACGCGATGGGCACCCCAGTGAATCGGTCTACGGCCTCTACGTGTACCAAGATTTGGGGCATTCGTTCGGGGGCCTAGATATGAAAAAACCGCCAGGGTGGCGGTTTTTTCGCCCCAAGCTGATCGCAACTGAATGCGCCTACAAGGGGAGAGTCGTTAAAGAAATATGCACCATCGGCTTGGGCTTAGCAAAACTCCGCGTAAACCCTCGCCCAATCGGGCGGGGATACAAGCGGGAACCGCGAAGCGGTTCTATTCTGGTGTGGCCTGACTCTGCACATACTCTCTCAATGTTTCGATAGTTGCCCCGCCTGCACTACAGGCAAAGTAGGAGCGTGACCAGAGTGCTGCGCTTTTGCTTTGCCGAGGTATGTGGGTATTGAGTATGCGTATCCGGCGTGATGAAACCGATTTCAGGTTGTTCACCATAACGCTGATCGCCAGCTTCGGAGGATAGGCTATCAGTAGGTGAACGTGATCCGCTTCACCGTCCATTTCCAGCAGGCCACACTCCAATTTCTCGCAAGCAGACTCAAACGCTTCACGTAGTTGCTCAATCATATAGCCGTCGAACAGTTTTCGCCGGTACTTGGTGGTAAAGACCAGATGCACAACCAGCTTGGTGACGCTGTGGCGTTTTCGGAGGTAATCTGAAAGCAGCTCTTTGTTATGCACACTCACTTGAAATATTACCTTACTGGCTTATCATAACTGAATCATATCAATGAGCGCTGAAATGTTAAAGGCCACGAAAGTACGCATCTACCCGACACCTGAACAGGCGGAATTTCTCAACCGCCAGTTCGGTGCTACGCGGTTCGTGTACAACAAGGCGCTGCATATCATCAGCTCACAGTACAAACGCCACGGCCTGAAACTCAAGGCCAAGAAAGACCTCAAGCCGTTGTTGGCGGTGGCGAAAAAGTCCCGCAAGTACCACTGGCTCAAGGATTTTGATTCGATTGCACTCCAGCAAGCGTGCATCAACCTCGATAAAGCTTTTCAGAATTTCTTTGACCCGAAGCTTGCTGCCCGTTACCCCAAATTCAAACGCAAGCACGGCAAACAATCCAGCTACCACTGCATGAGTGTGAGTGCTGGCGAAAACTGGATCAAAGTACCGAAGATGAAACCCATTAAGGCGCGGGTTCACCGTGAGCTGGACGGAAAGCTCAAGAGCATAACTCTGTCGCGCACGGTAACGGGGAAATACTACGCCTCGCTGTTGGTCGAAGGCGACTTGGAAATACCCGCCCCATTGCACACCGTTGATACCGTACTGGGCGTTGATATGGGGCTAACCCATCTTGCTATCGACTCTGAAGGAAACAAGACGGCGAATCCCCGCTTCCTGAAACGCGCCCAATCTAACTTGCGACGCAAGCAAAAGGCCTTGTCCCGATGCCAGAAAGGCAGTAAGGGCCGTGCGCAAGCTCGTCTTAAATTTGCCAAGGCGCATGAGCGTCTGGCGAATGCCCGTGCGGATTTCCAGCACAACCTGTCCCGACAACTTATTGACGAAAACCAAGCGGTGGTAGTCGAGACCCTAAAAGTAAAAAACCTGTTGAAGAACCGGAAATTGGCGAAGCACATCGCAGACGCAAGCTGGTTCAGCCTGATTCAGAAACTGGAATACAAAGCGAAGGAGCAGGGCAAACATCTGGTCAAAATCGACCAGTGGTTCGCCAGCTCCAAGACCTGCTCCTGCTGTGGGCACAAGGTGGACACCCTGCCGTTGTCGGTGCGTAACTGGTCGTGCCCTGCTTGTACAGTAGAGCTTGATCGCGACGTAAACGCCGCGATCAATATCCGCCAGCAGGGTGTTATTAAACTACGGGCCGAAGGACTGTCGGTTCCTGCCAATGGAGGCTTGCGTAAATCCAGCCACGCGCTGGTTGCTGCCTGAGAAGTTGGAAGCCTCGCCCGAAAGGCGGGGAGCAGTCACGAGTCGTTCGTAATACAGGGTTCCAGTTTGCCGTTCCAGCGCCCGTACACTCCATCCCTCCTGGATCGCTTCTTGCTGGTACCATGCGCGAGCTTCAGGATTCTCAATGCGAGAAAGATGGTTGTAATGCGACCAGCTCAATTCGGGAGACACTGTCTCTCGATTTGGAAACGCTTCATAGAACCGACGCATATTACGCAGATTCGTGACATCAAAGCCTTTTCCAAACTCTTTGGTTAATTCTTGGGACAGACGCTGAAGCTGCTGCTTTCCATAGGCAGCTCGGGCCTCCCCCTGCTGTTCGTCCTCAATAATGAGCCGGCCAATATGCCAATAGGTCTGAACCATAGAGCTGTTGACCGCTCGCACGACTTGCTGCCTAGCCGTTTCAATCAGCCCCCGAATCTCTGTTAACAAGCGAGGGTTCGGCATCGTCATCGAAAATTCTTTGTTTGGTTCACGACCCATCTTCCGGTTCCTAACAGATTTCATGTAGTGGCATAGTGAATCTGGCCACCTGATGTTGAGTGTATGATCACTCACATAATGAATCAGGTGAAGACGAAGATGCGTAAACCGCTGAAGGTTGCCACCCATTCCACGTGAAGCCTGCCACCCGGACCGGAGCAAGGCTGCCACCCATCGGAGCGTAGCGACGCGGGGTTTCTCTTCTTACTCCGAAGTCTCAGTGCCCGTCAACTTTGCCTGCTGTTTTCGCATGGATTCGCCCCGCAGATTGATCTTGTAGGCGTTGTGTACGAGCCGGTCCAGGATGGCATCTGCCAGAGTGGCGTCACCGATGATGCCGTGCCATTCCTCGATGGGTAATTGGCTAGTGGCGATGGTGGAGCGCCGGCCATGTCGGTCTTCCAGCACCTCCAGCAAGTCCCGCCGGTTCTCCGCGCTCAGCTTCATCAGCCCCCAGTCATCCAGGATCAGCACGTCGACCTTGGCCAGGCTGGTCAGGAGCTTTGAGTATTGGCCATCGCCCTTGGCGATGGTCAGCTCTCGTAGCAGCCGGGTCAGGCGGACGTACTGGGCGGTGTAACCCTCCCGGCAGGCCTTGTGTGCCAGAGCACAGGCCAACCAGGTTTTCCCGACGCCAGTCGGGCCGGTGATGAGCACGTTCAGGTGTTCCTTCACCCACTGGCAGCTGGCCAGACTCTGGACAAGCCCTTTATCCAGGCCGCGTGAGTTCCGGTAATCAATGTCTTCGAGGATGGCGGCGTGTCGCAGTTTGGCCCGGCGTAGCCGGCTGCTCATGCGCCGGTTGTCCCGTTCCGTCATTTCCCGGTCGACCAGCAGCCCGAGGCGCTCCTCGAAGCTCAGATCGGTGATGTCGGGGGTGGCCGACTGATCCTCCAGGGCGGCGGCCATGCCGGTCAGTTTGAGGGCGTGGAGCTTATCCAGTGTGGGATGTTTCAACATGTCAGACTCCTTCAGTGGTAGTAGGCAGGGCCGCGGATGTTGTCGTGTGTGTCGGGTAAGGCCAGTTCTTGCTGCTCTTCCAGGGGCTGCTCATCCAGGCGATGCTTGAGGATGGATTCGATGCTCTTGTATCGGCAGCTGCCCAGCATCAGGGCGCGTTGGCAGGCACGTTCTAATCGTGCCTCGCCGTAGCTCTGGC
>Ga0208180_1000307_pt1 | contig 43892 bp, 48 predicted proteins | sample MalvireepMed_s16_FD_184241 | JGI IMG/M metagenome (GOLD analysis project Ga0208180, IMG submission 184241) | Marine viral communities from the Global Malaspina Expedition - Malaspina viral metaG DeepMed_s16 (SPAdes) (version 2) | ecosystem: Environmental > Aquatic > Marine > Oceanic | place...
TACGCCATTCGTGCTGAAACCCAGCGCATCCGCACCTGTCTGGTACAGACCCGTGTTTACGTCACCGTTAAAAATTAAAGCTGGTGCGGCAGCAGAACCAGCAGATGCATCCAGTACGCCGCTGAATGTCATTCCACCGGGAATAGTGATTCCACCCGCGTTATCAACTTCAAACGCACGCGTCCCGTCAGACTTTAACGTGGTAAAAGCTGCTGGCTTACATTCAGGTGATGTATCGTTAGCGTTATTGGAGAACGCTGCGCTTACAGTAAGTGAAGTGTTGGACGCAATGGCAGATACAGTTCGTGTCTCTCCAGTAACTAGAATCTCATCGCCTACAGAAATCTCAGTTAAGAACTTTGTCCCAACACCGGGAACAGTTGTGCTTGCGGCAGGGTCTATCGAGCCGGTAAGCACAAAAGATGCCTTACCTTTAACAAGCGCAGAACCTACAACGTGAAGCGGTTTTACCGGTGTGGCGACACCAATACCCAAGTAGGCTGGGCCGTCATCTACCAACTCCGTAATGTAAACACCATCTGCACCGCCGTCAGACGGTTGCCATTGCATGATCTCGCCAGAACCATCAGATTTGATGATGGGTTCGTTTTCGTAGGAGACGCCGGTTGTGCTTATAGAAGCCTGTTGTGTAATTCTTGCCATAACGTAGCCTTATATTTTAGTAAGCTGTGCCGGGTGTGTGGTCACTATCGTCAATCTGTACGCTAAAAACCACGGCAACAGTTGTACCTGTTCCCGCTGCTGTACACGCTGTTACATCTGTAAATTGTACATCACCTACATCAGCTTGTGACATGGGAGAAAGTTTTATGTGATAAACGTCATCAGTAGCAACTCCACCTACACGGATGTACATATTTTCAGCACCAACATTTTGAACTAATGCTGTTGTATACTGATAACGCCCGTCAAGAAGTTTTACATGTTCACTACTCCCCGCATCAAGAGGAACCGTAACCAAAGAAGGAGTGTTAACTGAGCCGTTTGTTACACGACCAGCCCTTAAAGATAAAGTAGCCATAATAAAAAGAGAAAGTGGAGGGGGCTTTTACACCCCCTCCGTTGTTGATTACGTCGTGCGACGACGTCTGTAGATAATAGGCAAACAATGACGGGCATCACCTGGAATACCGCCAAAGACCGCCTGCGAGATGAACTTCAAGTAGTCACCGTAGACGTTCAGATCCTGAGTACCTGTGTCGGTCAGCGCAGTACCGCTGTTCGGGATCAAGAACTGGTCAGTCAACGTGACTTCGCCGTTCCACTTCATAGAGTAGAACTTCTTAGCACTCATGTTCTTCGAGGCAAACTCTTTCGGCGGAGGGCCAACAGAGATCGTCTTGAATGCGTCTGCTCCAACAAGGAATGCTATTTCACAACTAGCTTTAGTATCACTATTGCCGCTAGAAATGGCAGTGTAGTTAGCGTTAGGAGTAACCTTACCTGACGTTCCATCAACTGTTTGCGGGGCCAATAGACTGCCATCATCCGTAAACCGTAGCGGGTACGGGTCAAACTTAGCAGTAACCTTACCAAACAGATCACCAGCGAAACCATCAGAGACAAGGTTAAGGTTGGCAGAACCCAAACGAGCATTGCCATCATCACCAGCCTTGAGGTCTTCGTCCCACATCAAAGAAGACCAAGCTTCTGTAGAGCAAATAAGAACATATTTGCCTTTAATGAACTCGGAGTTCTTTGGCTGATTCTGCAAACGATCAAACGTAGGAGCCTGCACATCTTCCTGCAAATGCAGCATAGCCTTGTAGATATCCTTCAAGGTTAGTGAAGCTGCAACATTAGTTGCACCGTGAGCAAACTCATTACGATAAACTTCACCACCACTATTGGTAACGGTAGCAGAGCCTCCGTGTGAAGTTGTCGTTGTGATAGCATCAGCAGCGTTGTCTACAAGGCGAACATCGTCGCCAGTAAAAACACGCTTCTCAATGTTAGAACCAAGAGTTAGCTGAGAACTCAGACCTTTATTACAAATATAAACATCTGGAGTCTGATACCACATCAACGTACGTGTGAAGATGTTGTTAGCCAAAGCGATCTGACGAACAATATCTTTGTGCGCGTACTGGAGTTGGTCACGCCAGAAAGACTCAAAGTTACTTAGGAAACGGAAACGATGACTCTCAAAGCGATGCGCTCCAAGTTTTGCGATTTCGTAACGCTCACCAATTTTGAACTGATCTTTCGCAGGGAAAGAGTCCAGAGTATTAGGAGCGAAGGTTATCCTTTCCACAGGGCTAGGCATTGCGGTCAGGCCGTTAAGGGTATCACCCATGTTAGGCTGCCACTTGATAGAACCAAAAAGGCTATCGTAGGTATTCCACTTAGGGAATTGGGCAACCTCGTTACGTGCGAGATAGAAAGAAAGCTTTCTAAACTCATTCTGATATGGTGTAGTTGTGCTATTAGCAACATGACTTACACTGTCAGCAGCGACTGAACTAGGCATAATGTTTTATTATATTACAAGTTAAAGAGTCCGTAGACTCCAGTTATATTGGGAGTTCTAGAACGCACCCCCTTACGCCGCGATGCCCTTCGCACATAGTAGCAATGGTATGCCCTTACCCTAGTAGCTTTTCGAAGTCGTCCACAGAGAAGATTTCGTCATCAGAACTAGCTGACTCGGACTTTCTCCCAGAACGAGGTTCGACTCGTCGAGAATCTTTCTTGTTCGTCTCTGATATGTCAAGCTGTTTTTTCAACTTTCCAAGCTCAGAAGCGTAAAGTTGCAACGTCACGTAAAGATTTGAGGCCAAGTTGGTTACAGGATGCTTCTGGAAATTCCCCGGCATTGCATCAAAGAAACCCTTCTTGATTTCACCTATCGTAGCCTTTTTTCCATCAGAAATATCCACTTCATTCTTCAACCTCTCACCATTAACCTCCCACTCGAAATACTTCTTCTGCTCCTCAGACAACATATCCTGTGCGCTGTTGTAAATTTGTGAGTAGTTATCCTGTATATGCGAGGCCTGCTGGCCGAACTGATTCATGAAGTTCTTGGCCTCCTGCAACGCAGACTCTATGTCTATCTCCGACGACTGCGTGGCTTTATACGCCTGCTTGCTGGACACCATCTGCCCGTTGGCATCGTAACCCTCTATTCCGCTCCAAGGCTCTCCGTTGCGTACGTTGATTAACTGTTTCTTCCAATGGTTGTACTCGGTCTGGGCCTTGCCGTAGTTGTTGGCGGCTTCACGGTATTCGGGGGAGAGGGTGTAGGCTTCGGGGTGTTCGTGGATGTTTTCCGGGGCTTTAGATTCCGGGGCTTTGCCGCGAAGTTCTTCGAGTTGCTGCTTGGCCTCCACCATTTCCTTGCGGTTCTTGGAGTATTTCTCAAAGGCCGCATTGGACATTTGCTTTAGGAGGGGCCGCTCTGCCTCGTCGAAGTCATCGTAGTTTCTAGCCCCCGGCTTAGTCTGGGGTTCCTCGCGGTCTTCCTCCAACTCCCCTTCTGGCAGGGGAGTCTTCTCGTCATCCGGTGGGACATCCTGTGTCTCACCATCTTCCGTGTCGTCCACAAGATCACCGTCGAATACGTCGCTAAACATATCCAACTGGCTCTCTTCGGAGGTTTCAGCGGGTGCGTCTGACTCTACCTGCTCTACCTCTGTTGCTGTCCCAGCCTTCTGATCCTGGACTGTTACCTTCTGCTCGAATAATGTTTCCTCGCTCATTGATTATACTTAATATGTCGTCTACTGTTTTTAACTGTGCAGCCCTATACCGTATAATATTGTCCGGGGCGGCTGCGTCCACAGACTTAAACTTGACCTCGTTGAGAACCTGCTCCTTGTACTCATCAAGCCTCTGCTTGAGAAGCTGCGTACAGGTAGAGTCGCGCCACTGTAAATAGGCTAACTCAGCCTGCTGGTTGTTGCTGTTGCTGTCCACCGGGGTTTAATACTTGTTGTACCTGTTGCATTATCTGGGTCAGTTGCTGTTCATGGGGTTGTGCTTCCTCTGTTAGCTTGCCCGTTTCCGGGTCTACAATCAATGCCTGCAAGATCGTCTGAAGCTGCGTGAGGAGCTGGGTCTTGGTGTTGTCGTCTTGGATAGCCTGCACGTAAGCTTGGCCGTCCTCTGGGAAAAGCATGGAGACGAAACGCTTGAGAAAGAGGGAGGCCGCGCCGGTCTGCTGTACCACGGGCCAAGCCTGCATCATCTTGTTTATCTTCTCTTGGCGTTCTATAACATCCGTGTCTCCCGCCGCCCTTACGGAGTATTCGTGGTCTGTGAAAAAGTTTGGCGGTATCGTAGGTTGTATAAGGCCTTCGAGTATACGAGACCTGTATATATTCCAGCACTGTGCGTAGACTTTCTTTAGGGCTATACTGAATAGTGCGACCTGTGAGGCAGAGAGTGATTGGGCCTCTGTGGTGGCTGCTTGGACTTCCGTTGCGGTCTTGCGACTGTCCTTGCGGTTCATCGCGGCGTAGTTCACTTGGGAGGTCTCCTGCATATTCTGGCCCAAGATAGTCTGGATAGCCCCCATGATGGATGAGTCAGGGGGAGATAGCTGGAACTGCTTGATGTTCGCGTCGATGAGGGCGTTCGGCGTGAAGAATATGCTTGTCTGGACGTTCGTGTTATTCGGGTCGTTGCTGTCTTTGGCGAAGTACAGGCCGGATGCCCTACGATGCGCCGTGACGAAAGATGAGAGGAGGGAGGTTGCTGACTCCTGTGCGTACTCGTCCAGTTCTGCCCGGCCCTTCATCAGGGCAATGGTGGTGTCCTCGTTGATGTTGTAGGAAAAGATAACGTAGGGATACTGGGTCTCGAACAGGTCTTCGCCCTCCTCTTTCTTGCCTAGGAACAACGGGCGAGGTTTCCGTATCCAATCGTTGCAGCGATCTATACAAGCCCAACCGACGTAGACCAAGTTGTCCTTCTTGAACAGAACCTTCTGGACTTCCATCAGGGAGTAGTTCTCCGAGAGGCTCTCGAAGTCCAAGTTCTGCATCTGCTCCTTGTTGAAATCATCAGAGTCTGCCATTCGACGAAGCTGTAGGTCTGTAAAGTAGTGACGGTGGGCTATCATCTCGCAGGCTTGTATATCTCTGGCGTCTTCTGGGAGTCCGAGGTCTTCGAAGTTTACGTCAGTCACCGCGAAGTGTCCCGGCTTGGTTACGTCGAGGGAAACTTCTGCCACGCCATAGCCGTGTAGCTGCATGGAGTCTATGATCCTGAAGACGGAGGTTTGCCATCCTGTGTATCTGGCCTTGTCCGTGAAGTCCTCCTCCAGCACAGTCGAGTCGAAGGTAACGTCGTTCAGACTCTTGAAGATGGCCACCCTACGGGACGAACTGATATAAGAAACGTACCGTGCCTGCTCCCTGCGGATGTTCATGTCCACAAGATGTATCGGGATATAAAGTTCATCAGGGGCCAAATGACCACTGCGCTGCTCGGCATCTATGTCTATCGTCGGGTGTCTTAGCAGCCGATGCTCGTCAGCCTTCGAGGTCTGTGTCTGTAGATGACTATTAAGACGGTGGACTTCCTTAACCGCGTCATCATAGTCCATATAGTTGTATGTCATCTTAGCCATTTTGTAATGCCTTAATTTCTTCCAGTAAAAATTCCTGCGCCACAGGGTCACGCTTGGGTAACAAATGCCGCAACCGTTGGCTTCTACGTGCTTGATTCAGGGTGAAAACCTTAGAATCTGTCTTTAACTCGCACTTGTTCAGTTTGTACTTGACACGTGTACCCCGCGTTTTTGTAGGCCGATAATCGCAGAAGGCAAGCACAAAAGCATCCGCGTGGTCAGGAGACTTCCGGCCCTTGGCCTTGGCCACCTTCTTGCTTTCGAGCTGTAGCTTGTTCTGGGGAGTCACCGTGTAGTAGCGGGAGGCCAACTGCCTGCGGAGGGTAGTATACTTGGGAATGATTATCTCCTTGTTCTCGACGAGTTTGGCCATATTGAACCAAGTCTCCGCACCACGGTTGAGGTAGGCCAGCTCATTCAGAGGCTTGGCTTGGTTGAGTATGTACCTGACCGGCCACTTGTTGGCTCGTAGCGTGTCGAGGATGGGTTTTCCCAGACCCCCGGCATCCCCATAGATTATGGCATTCTGGTTATCCAGATTGTATTTGTAGAATAGCTTTTCGAGATGCTCGATAAGAACCACGGTATCCGTGAACTTGAAAGCCTCAAGGGCGACGAGTTCGTTTCCGTTGCGTATAGCGAGGACTTGCTCGTCGCCACCGGCTGAGAGGTCTAGGCCAGCGATGTTGTACTCGGACTCTATGCGGTCAACCTCAACACCGTCTAGGTCTATAAGTTGCTGGAAGTTTATGACGACCTGTTCTTCGAGACCACCGAAGTCGGCCAAGATCATGGAGCGGTAGAGGGTGGAGTTCTCCCCGTAGGAGTTCTTTACGTCCTCGATGTATTCCCGGCTCAAATGGGGGCAGTCGAACGCCGTCACGTGGTACTGCTTCCACTTGTTGCTGACGCAGGCGTTATAGAAGTGGCCGTCTGGAACACCGGGAGAGCTAACGTCCACACGCTTGGTGAATCCGGTGCAACGAGCCAAGGCTGTGAAGATGTCGTCTCCTATGGACTTGGCCTCCGAGACGAAGACTCCAAACTGGCCGTTGGCTGTAGCCGGATGCCAACCCTCTGCCCTACCCGGCTCGTCCGTGGCGAACAGTTCTATGGTCGAGCCATTCAGCAGGTTCGTGTAGTGCCGGTAGTTCAGCTTCCATATCTGCTTGTCGAATATCCTGTTGATCCCGTTGAGCAACTGCTGGACATAACGGTCTGTCTGGCGATCCAACTGGTTGCCGGAGGCAGAGGTCACGATGCAGAGGGTGTCGTCGTAGACCGTGCCTAGCCAGACAGCGCAGGGTGCTATTATATATTTGTCTTTGCCTGAGCCATTGGCGGCGCGTACCACCGAGCGATATGGGTTTTGGTCGCTTGTGGGTTCGGCAAAGTCCACCATGATCTGCGCCTGCCACTTGTGGAGTTTCATCGAGCCGTCAAGGATTTCATCGTCCACGAAGGAGACCAGCTCCAGCGGCGACTTAAACTTGATACTCTTGTCCTGTTTAGTAGCTGTCAACGGTTATGAAGTTTTCTTCCACGCGTTTCTGTGCGTTTTCGAGACGGAGGTTGAAGTCGTTGACGCTGAAGGAGATGTTTCCCTTGTCGCCCTTGCCCTGATCTATGTCACCCAGATACATGGCTAGTTTAGCCTTTACTGCCTCGTTCTCTCCGTACTCTAGGAGTTCCTTGCAAATTTGTATGGCGAGGGGAGCAAGCTTCTTGGCTTCGTCCTTGAAGCTGAACTCTGGTTCTTCTGATTTGTACTCTAGATCTTTTTCGTGCTTCTGTGATGCACGCTGCATGGAACCCTTGAAGTCTGGGTCGAAGTTTAGCCTGAAGGCTATCTCCTTGCTCCTGCCCAGAACCTCTGCGATCTTTACTGGAGAAAGTCCCTGTCTAGCAAGCATGACGGCTTGGAGATCATTGTTCTTCACGGCTTAACTTTGGGCCATAGCACGCTTTTGCTTTGCCAAGGCTTCTAAGAATGCTTTAAGTTCCGGGAAATCATCAAGACCTTCTGTACCGGCCATTATCTCTATCATAGAAGCATCGAGTCCCATATCAGTAATAGTCTTTTCTATATCCGCTATACGTGCCTTTGCGATTCCCTTGTCGAATGTTACGGCATTGTTATGGAATCTTACGTCTACGCCACCCTCTAGAAGAACCTTGACTAGGTTATATCTGATATCTCCCACTCTAGGATCTTCATTCTTGCTTCTGAAGAGTAACTGTCTGGAGACCTCCATCGGGTCGTTCTTCATGTCCTTGCTTGTGAAGTTGAATTTCTCTCCAATCTTCTTGCCAAGCTTACCGAAGAGAGAGCCTACGCTTTTGGCTGCCTTGCCTAGGAAATGGAAAGCACCGTTGAGTATATCTTGTGCCATGTTTCCTTTGTAGTTGGGGTTGTCGTTGAACATTCCCGCTGCAGCATTCTTGATGTCGTAGAGTATACTGTTGGCTGTCATTGCCAATGCGGCGGGTGGGTTTGTTAGTAAAGCGAAGATACCGAGAGGCTGCATATCACCGTACTCTTGGGTTTTTGTGAAGTCATTCCACTTTCTCCCCCAAGCCTTGTCTTGGCTGGTTTCCCACATCTGACTAGATTCTTTACGGAACTTGTTGAGGTTGCTTGCTAGTTTTTTCAAGCCGCCTTCAGGCATTTTCATTCCGAAGTCTTCGAGAACGGCTGCGGTAAACTCTCTACTCGGATCACCCATGAAGTTGAATACACTATTGATTGTGCCGGTTAGCTGGTTGAAGCCGTCTAGGGCGTGGTTTCCCCAGCCTACGCGATTACCTTCAGCATCCCTTTTCTGGTAGCCTAGGTCGTCTATGCCTTTGAGGTCTGGCCGAAGACTAAGTGTTCCGTCTACCCAAGCATCGTAATCACCAACATCTCCAAAGGTTACTGTCTGACCGTCGCTGGTCGCACCCGGATGTAGCTGGTCTAGTACGGGCGTTATGCTGCCGCCTGCCATTTCCATAACCTGCTCGGCGGTAAAGCCTGTTCCTAGTGCGCCACCCCCCATTGTAGTACCTGTGCCTTCTGGGGGTGTGGTTGTAGTACCCGCACCATAAGGACTTACTGAACTACCTACTGGCTGATTAGCCCACCACGTAAGGGGTTGCGTTGTTATTTCGCCAGTTTCCCTGTTTACTTGGGGGCCGACTACAGAGGGGGTGTCGGTTATAACAGGTGGCCCTTGGCCTGCGCCAAAGAGTTGCCAGCGTGTTTCTGCAAAGTCTTGTGGCCCCGTGTGCAACCATTTACGACCACCAACAGGAGGCTGAGTAACGCCTGCTTCGGGCTTCTGCGGTAAACCGCCTTCATCTGGCCCATAAGGTGTAGTTTGGTCAGCCGATTCTTCCACAACTACCTCTTCGGGTACTGGCGGTACGCCTCTGTCGTAAGTTGGTAGTGGTTTATCCGCACCCGGATAGCCTGTATCCACATCACCAGTAACGTCTGTTGTAACTGCTGGCCCACTTACAGGTGCTAGTGTGCTTTCTTCTAGAATCTTTGCGATAATGGGTGCGTTGGGGTCTGCTACTGTGCTGCCACCGGGGATAGCCTCGTCTATGTTTATACGTTGATGGGGTAATTCTCTGTGGTAGTCTTCCAAGAAAAACTCATCTTCAGCACGTGCGCCCCCGGCAGGGGCGGGGATATCTGGCATCGGCAACTCTGGTGCTTGTGTTATCAGTGGTTGTTGTACAGGCTGCGGCGGGGGTATGTAGGTAGGTTGAGCAGCTTCTTGTGCGATGGGTTCGGCATAGTCTGTGGGAAAGGGATAGGCTAGCTCAGTCATCTCATCTACTGTTATGGGGGCTGTTTCTGGAGAGTAGATGGAGGGGTCGGCTTGGGTAAAGTTAGCTTGGTCTATGAGTTCTTGGTTTGTGTAGGGGTCTTCTTGGGGAAAGTCGATGGTTTTGGCTTCTAGGGTTTCGGGTATGATGGTGTCTATGAGGTTTGTTATGTCGTCTTGGGGTATGTCTAGGGGTTGAGGTTGAGGTTGAGGTTGGATGTAGGGTACGTCGATTGGGTCGGCGTATGCGCTTTCGACGGGTTGGGGGTCGTAGAAGGCTTGTTCGGTGGCCGTTACTTGGGGGCCGGTAGTAGGGTAAGGTTCGGTAGGTTCGATGTAGCCCATTTCTTCTTGGACGGGGGCTGCTATAGGGGTCGTTATTGGCCCGTAATCGACCACAGGAGGCATTTCTTGGACTATACTCTGCTGCGGGGGGAGGGTATATTGTTCGGGGGTTATATCGACGCCCACGTTTGGTTGTCCATAAGCAGGGGGAGCTACAGGTCTTCGCGGGGGCTGTAGATTCGTTGCTGTTGCCGTAGGCTGAATAAACATGGGTAAGTCTCCCTCGCCTGTAACCCTTTGCAACCTAGGGTCTGGCGGCTGCGAAGGGTTAAACGGATCAGGAGACCAAATTCGGTTGGGCGTATATGCAGTGTTCGTGGGATGCCTTGGTGCTGGAGTACCCATAGCCCTAGGTGGAAGCTGTGCTTCCGGCAGAACAAGCATCGGGATATTTGGTATTTGGCTTAGATCAAATACCGGCGGCTGTTGTACCATCTCCGGCCTTTGTACCGTGGGCGGCAGCATCGCCGGTACTCCATAATCAACTGGATGCTGAACAGCCAACTGCGGTCTATAACCTCTGGCCTCTGCCGGGGCCGCCTGCGTCTTAAACTGCCGTACTAGTCTTTTTGCCATACGTGTTGCTTCCTAAAATAATACCTTATCAAGGCTGTACCCCGACAAATTTCCTCGGCCCTCTTCGAGAACCCCTCAAACACATCTTTTGTAGCTTTTTCTGCACTCACAATCCTGTGCAAAAGCACCTTTCGTGCCAACCCGCTCAACAGTTGATGCGCCTTTCTAACTGTTAAGTCAAGTTGTTATTTTGGTCATTTTGCCAGAGGGGGTTATAGTTCCTGACGGCGATTCTTTCTGGCCCCTACCCCCTGTTTCCTAGGTTACGATTACTACTGCTTTTAGTTTAGGTTATGTAATAGCTTACTATACTATAACAGAGTTAGATCATAGGTTTGGCTTCCCCGATCTGCACCGGCCAGAGCGGCCCAAGGTTATGCCTCAAAGGATATCAAGCTTAAATTTACAATGCCCATCTGTTGACTAGGTGTATGCAACCATTGGCCAAGGCCGGGGCTAACTGTTGAATCAGTAAAGCGAAAAGAGAGAAAACGTGAATTGATATATTTATTAACAGAGAAAAGAGGAGGGAGTAAAAAGGGATTAAAAGCTTTTCCATGTATATTGATATTATATATATATTAAATACATACGCGTGAGAGACTCCTCTCCTTCACCCTTCCCCTTTTCCCTTCGTCCAGTTAATAAATAAATTAACATACATTTATTAACAGACACAAAAAAGGCCGGATAAGTTAATATCCGGCCAATGCTTCGATACCTTGTCTTAGTTTGCGGGGTTCAGCTTGCGTGCTTCGATCTCTGCCTGCACGGCCAATGCTTCGTCGGTCTTGCCTGCGACGAATAGCTCAGCCATCTCCGATGCTTTATCCACGAACCATGTCGATGCGGTTGCAACCGCCGCGCTGATCTTCTCAGCTTGTGACTTAGCCTCCGATGCGATCTTAATGAAATTCTTAGAACAATAGTCTAAGATTTCAGCTTCACTTTTGTCGGCCATTTTCGCGCTGCTGATCTTACCAGTAAGATAAGTGTTCAACTGCATTGCGATTGCCTGCTCAGCAGGGCAACCCCGCTCTTTGATAACTTCAGCATCTAAACTGAAGCCTGCTTTTTCTACTTGCTCAGTCGGTAGACTGGCAAGGTGTGCATCGAATGTATTAAACCAATTAGGATAATACATTGATACGGCCCAACGTTCCTCGGATTTCCCTTCACGTTCCTTAGTTTGGTATCTAGTAATTACTAGGTTTTTCATGCTAATTTCCGGGCTAAGCGCAGGTTGTACTTTTTGTGTGCCTCAAGGCGTAAAGCCTCGTGAGCGTGCCAGCAGGCAATAGGGCCAAGGCCTTGCAGGCGCATATCCCTTTTGCGTGCTTTAATGTAGTTAGTAACTTTGGCGGCCCAATGGGCAGGATTTCCATCCTGTCTAGTGAGACCTTTTCGCCAAACCGTTGGTTTATTTATTGATTTCATTTTATCTAGTGGCAGGCATGACACCACGAGGCCAGCAGCGAAACCGCCGCGAGCAACCAAACCGTGAGTGTCAAACCTAACCATCCCGACAAGCTACCAGAACACAAGCAGAATGCAACATTTATTTTTAACATTTATTTGTTGACAAAAAACCCCTAGCTTACTAATCAAACCCCCTAGGCCAGGCACGCACGCGAGTATAAAGTAAGCTGAGATTGCTCAGTAGAGTAAGAGAAAATACTTTGTAAAGTTGCTTGACTATTTTGTAGAGTGTGTTATAATTATCTTGGCTCAGGGTAGGAAAAACCATCAGACCCTAGCCTAGAAAATACCAAGTAAATACGCTATGAGAACCGGAAAGTTAGACTACCTATTGGACGGCACACCCCACGAAATGTCAGCATGGATAGAGTTGTGCCTATGCAGGACAAACCCTATGTTTGAAAGCTACTCTAGGAAAGAGTACCAGATCATAGGCGAAACCCATGCGAAGAAGATAGCCCAGGCTAATCGCAGCGATGTGGTCTTAGAATGGCAAGGCGAAGAGTACACCGTGGATTGGAACAACAACAGCCTACCCTCTATCCCAGAGGGTAAAGCTAGACTATGGTGTGTTGTAGCTTGGAAGCTTACCGAGAACCACAATCGGGAGCTTCGCCTAGCCCACGCCGAGGATGATCGCAAGCGTGCGCTTGTCATGGATTACTTTACGGACAGGCTTGGCCTATCCACGGAAGAGGCCGAGGCTACGGCGAACGAGCTACCCCTAAAAGCTATCGAGTCTCTAGTCGAAATGTCCCAAGCGAATTTAGCCTAGGCCAGTAACCTACGGCTACTACACAGAAAAAATGAAAACCACAAAAACAAAACACGCTACCCTAGTGCTAACCTTAGTAAACAGTACCAAGGGCAAAGCTATCGTAGCGTATGACAAACTAACAGAGCGCACAATCATTGCGCCAGTATGGCAAACCTTGCGTGGCCTAGGCTACGAACTGGAGAACATACTGGACGCCATGACTCCCGGCTCTAAAGCAAACAAAGAGATACAGTCTAGAGTTGCCGACAAAGGCTACACCCAGATGAGCTGGGCCAGCCCTTGGGACACTCAAAAGATTATATTCACCCAGAAGATAGGCTAAGAAAATGAGTAAACCAAAACTACCATGCTACGGTTGCGGTAAAATAACCGCACCACTAGACCTATGCGAGGATTGCTCGCTAGACTACCTAAACCATCGTGTAAAGCAAGCTAGGCTTGACCTAACCAACGGAATGCTTAGTAGCCCTCGATGGAATTGTAGCGTAGACATAGCCCGACTCCGAGGCTACCTATCAGAAGCCGAGAAAGACTTAGCCCGTGCCAAGGGTAGACTAGAAGGTAGACTAGAGGAGGCTAAGAAATGAGCGTCAACAGAGAGAATAAAAAACATTGGGAGCTAGACCAATGAGAAAAATAACCTACGATGCAGCACGGGCCTTTATCGAAGGCCGAAACTTTAGCAGAGGCAACACCTTTGTTAAGGTAGAGCAAAGAACGCCAGAGGATAGCCACCCTAACAGGCAACTGTACCTACACGGCAACCTAATAGCAGAGTACACTAACGTCAAGGGACTACACGTGACTCTAGCAACCTGGCCTACGGTTACGACCAGAGATAGACTAAACGGTTTGCTCACAGAGTTAGGCAAGCGCGAAGGCGTATGGCAACACAAGCATGAGCAACACTACGGTACACACGAAGTTAATAGAATCATATCCAGTAGCGAATGGATACCAGTAACATAGACCACAAACCACATGAGAAAAAATGACAACACCAGAAACCACGACTACCGTACCTAAGCGTACGGACATAGTCCAACAGGCTATCGAGAAGATAGTCGATGATGCAGGGGTAGAGAAGATGCCCTTCCAGATCAAGGCTGCCGTAGATGCAGTCTCTAAGATACAGAACCAGCAGGGAATACTCTTACAAGCCCATGCTGGCCTAGGTAAAACCTACATGATACTCCCTGTAATCAAGTATCTGTTAGACAACAAACTACTAGAGCTGAAGTCTACTTGGCCTATGCCTATCCTATGGGTGTCACCGGCTGCGGTAATACCCCAGACTCTAGAGGTTATGCACCAGTTCGGCCTGATTGGTACGATCTTCCCTATATCCTACGCCTCGTTTAGAGGTAAGATGGGAGAGAAGATTTACTGGGATAAAACCCAGCATCCGTACTACAATACCTTCCTGTACAACTGGAAGGCTAGCGCGATGCCGTCTATGGTAGTCTTCGACGAGTGCCAAGGGCTAAAGAACGACACCTCATCCCAGACTCAGCTATCGTGGTCTATCCCACAGGGAATCAAGCGTGTCTTTATCTCAGCCACACCCTACCAGAAAGTCTCCGAGGCGCGTAGCGTAGTCCTCGGTGTCGGTGTGTCCTACGGTGAAGAACCCTGTACTACAGACACCGTACCCAGCCTACTCCAGCAAATAGCACGCTGGGGCAGGCCGACGCAGCTATGCCAAGCGCAGATGAAAAGGCTACGCGATGCGATGCAACCCTACGCTGTGTTCGTACCCAAGGTACGCTACAAGCACAAGACTCATACCCGATGTCGCTTGATCGACTTCGAGTCCGATGCTGAGCGCGAACACTACGATGGCTACTTCATAGCCTTCAAAAAGAAATGTGAGGAACAGATGCGTAACGCTAACTTTGGCCGTAACGAAATCCTAGTCGCCATGCAGAAGTTCCGAGAGGGAGCCGAAGAAGTTAGGGCAGCACGCATGGCCAAGCGTGCGATAGACATGGTGGAGCGTGGACGCCAGACTATTGTGGTCTGTAACTTCGTGAACCCCATGCGTATGGTGTACGAGGAACTCGTTAGACTAGGCCTCGACAAGGATAGGATATCCCACATCGTCGGAGGCCAGACACCCAACCAACGCGAAGCCCAGCGTCAGAAGTTCCAGCAGGGTGAAGCCGATGTTCTACTCTTTACCATGCGATCAGGTGGCGTAGGCCTCAGTCTGCACCATGACCGCAAGGAGGCTAGGCCACGGCATATAATCATACCCCCGACATGGTCGGCCATAGACTTAGTCCAAGCACTAGGCCGAGGCCACCGTATCACCTCTATCTCCGACACAACTCAAGAAGTCGTATGGTACAGGGACACCATCGAGGAGAAGGTATGTGCCAAGGTCGAGGCTAAGCTAGACTGTATCAATGCAAGCGTAGGCTCCCGTGAGAATTGGGTCAACGTATTCACTGACGGTACAGTACAGCAGGATATAGCTTCCGATAAAGAGTACGAAGAACTAGAAGAGGAAAACCTAACCATCATAGAGAAAGACAAGAACAATGAGTAACCTAACACTGAAACATCTGCTAGACTACCTAGAAAGTCCGCATCAAGATAGCGGAACAAGACTCGTGTACAGTGGTCGTACATGGGGCTGCGTTGGCGATGATACCGCAGGCCAAGGAGGATACGGTATCGTAGAGGAACCGTGCGGGGTACACGCACTATGGATGCCGCCGTTGACCATACTACCACCCAGAGACAACACCATAAGGAGGTACTATGGAAGCTAGAAAATACACGAACCTACTGTTGGAAATGATCGAGGAGGGTATCCTAGACAAAGATATAGTAATCAAGGCTTTCTGTTGCTATCTATCCGAGGCAGACGTCGAGGATATGATGCACACGAATGAAATGCTAGACCACGAAGAACAATGAACAAACACGAAACACGTATCGAACTAATGTACAGACTAACATCATGGCTAGGCTGGCTCACGCTTTATATCGTAAGCTGGCTTGTCGGCCTAGGCCTAGGGTTCATGCTATTCTACTGACATGAACCCAGAAGACACAGGATATATAGACTTGAACCATAGGTTCATGCTGGAAACAGACATAGAGGCTATATTCGAGACCTATAAGCATAACCTGCCTATAATATTCGAATTCCTACAGGACAACAATGAAATCAAAGGCTACTCTTTGGATAACTGCGCTGCCCTAGGCAGCAAAAAAGATGGCTTCGTTAAGGGACGTATAATGTTCAAGCTAGATAGATACATAGATGTAGGCTGGGTAATCTCCAGCTTACAAGACCAAGACCAAGACCAAGAAGGAGAAAATAAACATGACAGAAAATAACTGGATGAAAGGTATGACCGACGAAATCATAGCGTCGGTTAAGAGCGAGTTCGCTGACAAGTTCACCGAGCTAGACAAGAGAATCGCTGAGACTACACAGCAGAACGTAGTCTTGGAAATCAAGCAGCACGTTAGCCATAACGTGATTAACTACACCTCGCTCAAGGGCCAGCATCACCAGCTCAAGCCTTTGCTAGAAGTCATGGGGTCTGGAGAACCCGCCATGATTATCGGGCCTACGGGCAGCGGCAAGACTAGGGTAACGCACGCAGTCAAGGATGCCTTGAGCGCAAAGCACTACGCTATCCGCGCAGTCAACAAGCAGACTGCAACGCACGACCTGATAGGCTTCAACAATGCGACAGGCAACTACGTTCCCGGTGTGTTCACCAAGATAATCCAGGAGGGTGGGCTAGCCGTGATCGACGAGATAGACAACGGCAACTCGAATGTGCTGATGATTATCAAGGGCATACTCTCCGGCTATATCTATATGCCGTACGGTATGCAGGAGGTCAACCCTAACTGCCACCTCATGTGTACCGCAAATACATGGGGGCTAGGGCCAGACCGTGAGTACGTAGGCCGCAACGCCCTAGATGTAGCCCTCCTAAACGAGTTCGTCTGCGTCGAGTGGCCGTATGATACCGATGCAGAGAAACTATGGACGTTCTCTCTGTACAAGGTAGTCGATGAACCAAAGATAACTGAGACTCAGTTCCACAAGTTTATCGAACGGTTCCAAGCGATGCGAGAGTACGCCGAGACCAACAAGATACGGGTAATCTTTGCCACGCGCAACCTACGCCAGTGCATTAACCTAATGGCCAAAGCAGGATGGGATGAGTTCGATGCCTTGGACGCTACGGTATTCCGCTCAGTCAAGGGAGAGCAACGCCGTAGGCTACTCGAAGTCTACAGCGAGAAGCGTAAGTCTATCACGGCGAAGAAGGACGAGGACACCAAGTCTACCGTACCCGACGACATCAAGACTATCCTAGACAACGACGACAAGGCTCCCTTCTAAGCACCATGAAAATAGCACACAAAACCATATACTCATGGGAAGAGTTCCGCTCTGCCCTAGACAAGGATCCCAAGCGTAGCGACATCAAGAAGCTACGCAAGTACGCCAGCCATACCGAGACAGACGACGACGCGTGGTACGGTACGAAGTCGTGGACGGAAGCTGTATTCCTTCTCGACGCTGGAGGCTGGGGTATAGATAGACTAGAGAAAACTGAGGTAGACGACTCCATCGTGGAGTCTGTCGCCCCTCTCGAAGAGTACCTTACCGAGTACGTCCCGACTATCGCAGGCGGCATGGTAAACATAGAGGCCGCCGTCACGGACGCTGGCCCCGAACACTTCCTAGAAGAGGAAGAAACCGATACCGTAATAGCGGCAGGCAAACGCTTGCTTACGGTCTACGTCAACTGTTGGAACCACAATGGCATACCGGAGGAGTGTTACTTCCATAGGGGGGCTTTGATATACAAGGCTATAGACCGCCTAGAGTCCTTGGGTTTCGGCTGCGAAGTCATAGCAGTCTTTCCCTGTAGGGGAAACGGTGAAGCCCACGTAACCTACGTCAAGATCAAGGAGTTCCAAGAAATGATCGACGCCGACAGGCTATGTATCTCCATGTGCGCTACCTTTATGATGCGCCGGTTCCTGTTCCACCTACAAGAGCTAGAGTCCGACGAGATCAGACTACAGTACGGCTACCATGCTGACGGTGGCTACGGTACACAGATACCAATGGATACACTCAACGACGAGGACATTATGATACAGAAAGACAGCACGGAGCTAGTTTTCTGGTACGATGTCTCTGGTCTAACGGACACGAAGAAGATAGAGAAGACATTCAAGAAGCTAATCAAGCGAAAGTTCGTGGAGGTAAAGGAGAAAAATGCCTAGCCTAGCAGCCCAGCTAAAGCAGTTTAAGAATCAGAACATCTACGATACGAAGGGTTTCATAACCCAAGACCCGGACTGTATCGCTATGTTAAAGGCCACCGATAAGCTTGCGCCGCTCGACGATGCCGTGCTTGTCGTAGGCGAGAGTGGCACGGGCAAGGAGATCATAGCCCAGCGTCTGCACGGCAGGCGTACAGGTAGGTTCATTGCCTTGAATCTATCTGCCATGCCTGACACTATGGTACAGGCCGAACTCTTCGGCCATGTGCGCGGGAGCTACAGCGGGGCTGTCACCAGCCGTATGGGTCTGCTGGTTGCAGCCTCCAAAGGTACACTCTTCCTAGACGAGATCGGAGACATAGCCCCTGACATACAGGTGATGCTGTTGCGTCTGATAGAGACACGCCTGTTTCGTAGGATAGGGGAGAACGAGGACACAAAGTTCACAGGCAGGTTCGTCTTTGCCTCGAACTCGCTAGGCGACAACTTTCGTAATGATCTATACCAAAGGATATCAACCTTTAGGCTGGATATAAAGCCATTGAGGCGGCGTATAAAAGACGCGGAGCTTATCCTCAAGGGTATCCTGACCGACGAAGAAACCAAAGACTTGCTTGGTCTAGCGTGGAAAAACATAAAGCCAGAGCAGGGAGTCCTCATGGGTAACGTACGAGAACTGTTGCGCTTGGCCAAACAGTATAGAGTCCTAGGCCGAGACTACTTGGACTTCCGATAACCACAGGTACACACAACGTAGCGATAGGTTATAGCCCTAGTGTAGATTACAACTGGTGACTACAATGTAGCGATAGGTTATGGTGCAGGTAAATCTATCACCGGACTACCAGATTTACATAGACTAAAGAAAAACTTTTAACTATTAACCGGGTTGGCACGATTCCTGCTTATTACTAATCGTTAAGAGGTTTTTCCCTCTTAACACACAAAAAATTTGCGCTAACAGTTACACGGCGCGAAACTAACAGATAAAAAGCATAATGCAAACGATAGATACAAACTACGAGGTGGAGCATTTCCAGTCTGGTGATTGGAAAGACTTCAAGTTTAACGTACCAGAGTTCAAAGCTACGGCTGACGTAGTCTTTAGGTATGGAGAAGAGAAAACGCTTGGCCTGCTGAATCAGCAGATCAGCGCACGAATCCGGTCTACGGTAAAGAACTCGTTGAAGCCTAACGGCCAGACGACTGAAGAACTGAAGGCCGAGTTACTGGCGAAGCACCCTGACTTGGTAATCTACACCAAGGAGGATGCCGACAAGTGGACTCCAGAGAGCGGCGGCGGGGAGACTCCCGGCAAGCTGTTCAAGAAAGCTAAGCTGGCTTTCGCATCTGGGGATATTCCTTTGGGCAAAGAACTGCTTACTCGTATGGAGGAACTAATGGCCGAATCGGCCTAAACAAATCGGGGTAGCGTAGCATGGTGTCGTGGGAGACCCACGAACAGAGTAGTTACTAGCGTTCAACTTGGTGAAACACTGCGCTACCCTCTTATAATTTCCATGGAAAAAGACACAACATTACAGGATCACTCGGCTCTCCTTCGTAAGCTACGATCAAGGAGTTCCATAAGCAGATCAACATATACCCCAACCAACGCACATAAAGTAAAGCCGATTATAGATAAGCTACTTGATGGGAACACGGATATCCTAGTTACCGCAGAGGAAACAGGATATAAAGTCAACACCCTCCATGTAAAGTTATCGGACGGCTTTAAGTTTTTGGTTGACAACTCTACGGAGTATGGCCCAATCTATGCGGAGTTACGTACTCAAGTTGCGCTCCGCAAGACTGCTACCGGTGTCTTGATTTACTTCAAGGACACCATACGTAATCAGATCAAAGCCAAGGAAATGAAGTACGACTTCGCAGACTCTAAAGTCTGGAAGGCGGAGTTTCTCGCTTGGTTACAGGACGCCAAGGAAATGGATACCTTCCGGCGTGAGAACCTAATTATAAAGCACGAAGATATCAAGTGGCTGGAAGAACAACAGAAACTTGTAGACTTCGAGTTCGACACGGTCAAGGACACGCTTAGTGTCGTAAGATAATGCCCTTGGTAGTCATAGCCGCAACCTCTATATTTTTTACCCTGCTATTTATAGTCCTCATTATCATAGATCTACATGACCATTGAGGAACTACTAGACTGCACGGTAGAGAAACTAGAGTCCATGTCGGATGAGGAATTACTCCAACACTTCGACAGTTATCTAAAGCTAACCGAACCGAGGGTAGAGTTAGCCAAGCCGAGGACACGAAAGAAGCGTGTGCCTAAAGAGAAGCCCTCGTTGCAAGCCGAAATGGAACTACTAAAGAAAACCTATGGAATTACTTAACCTAGAAAAAACCGAAGAGGGCAAGCTTATCCTAAAGATAGATGCGTCCCTTATAAAAGAATCAGCCTGCGAGCGTAGGCTATGGTATATGCTATGCCGTGGTCTACGCAAGCGGAACACCAATCATAAGATGGAGTACGGCACGGCAGTACACAAAGCCTTGGAGTCGTACTACTCTGACGGTGACGAAGAGAAAGCCGTCAACGCGGCGATAGACCACTATGTTGATGTCCTCGTACCCGACAAGGACTTCCGTGACCTAGCCCATCTGGTCAACCTGCTCAATCAATACTTCAAACAGGACACGGGGCTTGAGGTTCGCAAAGACCCTGACTCATTGGTGGAGATGCGCTTTGCCTACCCCTACAAGCAAACACCGGAGCTGGACATAATCTTCTGCGGCACTATAGACTTTGTCGGAACCTACTTCGGTAGGCCTGTCATCGTAGACCACAAATCCACAGCAGCCTACAGCCCCGCCGCATACTTCGCATCCTACAAAGTCTCGCCCCAGCTAATGTTCTACAACCTCATCTGGCGTACAATCTTTCCCGAAGAAAACGTAGGCTGCATGATTAACGGTCTGTTCCTTGGCCGGTCTAACAAGAACAAGTTCGAGCGCAGCGAAATCTACGAGTTCAGCAAGGATATGCTGGATAAGTTCAAGGCCTACATCGACGACATGGTCAACAGGCTTATCTTGAGAATGAGTACCATGAAGATTCGCATGAAGTGGTCAGCAGAGTCCGAGGCCGAGGATATCTTTCTCAGTAACTTTGCCTGCTGCGAGACTAGGTTTGGACTCTGCTCGTTCTCTCCCCTCTGCACGGCGAACTCAAGCCGTGACAGGGAGTCCATCGTCAACATGGACTACGTCAACAAAGTCTACGACCCACTACAGTTTCAACTATGATGCAACAAGACTATTACATAAGCGCAGTAGATCAGGTAGTAACCCTGACTCGTAAGTTGGAGGCAGCGTATGAGACATCGTATAGCTCGCTGGCCTTCGCATGGGGTAGGGTACATGAGTTGGAAGAAAGACTAGAAGAATTGGAGAAAGAACATGGAAGTACCACAGAAAACATTAACGGCTAGGCACGACGCCTACTTGGACGGCATGGATAACTTTACCATGCTACGCTACACGGCAGCTATGGAGTCCCTCAACAAGACTCTTGAAGCTACGCTACAGGATAACGAAATGACAGGCATACTGACCGCCGACTGTGTAAGTCACACATCAGCGATACTTGCGGCGGCAGATATGTTGGGCAGTAAGCTAACCGCATTGGACAAGTCTTTGCAGAATATGTCCGTGATGGTAGGGAGGCTAGTAACCAAATGAAAATAAAACTGGATACCGTGGCAGGCAAGCGTGCGCTATTCGTAGCCGCCGACTGCGTTAGTCTGCTGGACAAGAAGCAGAAAGACTACGGGCCGAAGAACATCACTAGGTTTGGTGTTCGTGGTCTAAGCGTGCGCCTCTACGATAAGGTGGAGCGGCTCGCAAATCTGCTAATGGACAAGGAGGAAGATCCGCAGAACGAACCGTTGGAGGATACCTTCAAGGACATTGCGAACTACGGACTCATAGGCCTTATGCTTCTGCGGGAGCAATGGCCGGAGGAAGAACAGCTAGAATTTGACACCTTCTACGGTGTCATTGAACCAGAGACTAAGATAGAAATAACAACAGGAGCAGAGACAGAGGAAGAAAAAGAAAATGTATAAACCATTGATCGCAATTGTGGGTCATAGTGGCAGCGGCAAGAGTACGGCGTTGCGTAACCTAGACCCGAAGACAACCTACATCCTAGACTTGGAGCGCAAGGGATTCCCTTTCCGTAACGCTAGTAGGTTCAACATCATTCCCGTGGAGAACGCCAACGCTTTCCCTAGGGAACTGGACAAGGTTCTAAAGGAGGACAACTGCGAGGTTGTGGTGGTCGAATCGTTCACCAAGTACGTGGAGCAGGTTCACACGCTGGCTACCAACTCGTTCAAGGGCTACGATATCTGGTCGTTCTACAACAGGACTATCCGCAATATGTTAGACTCCATCAAGAACGATAAGGCTACAATTATTTTCACCGCCGTAGACGACATCGTGAAGATTCCGCAGATTACAGGCGGCGAGACCTCGCATCGCAGGGTCAAGGTGCAGGGTAAAGTCCACGAAGGCGCGATAGAGAAGGAGTTCCTCATGGTCTTGTTCACTGAGGTTCGCAAGAATGAGAAGACCGAGGAAATGGAATACTTCTTCCAGACTAACACGGATGGTGTTACGTCAGCCAAGACCCCAATGGGTATGTTCGATGAGCTACTCATCCCCAATGACATCGTGACGGTGCTGGAGAAAGCAGAGGAATACTATGCCTAAGAAACCTAGGGTAACATTAGGGCGGTTGTTTGTGGTATCAAACGACCACAAACACAGAGCAGCCAACAGGTCGTACATCTTTACGTACCTTGAGGGCAAACACAGACCTGTCCCATATCTATTCACGGACGGGCAGCTAAAGGAAGCCAGAGAACGGGCAGCTAATAACACCGAGGACTGTCTGCCTCTATCTAGATGGTGGCAGTTTTGGAAATGACAAAGAACAAAGCACTCTACATAAAGTTTAACGGTTCGTATAGGTTCATAGGAAAACACATAAAGAACAACATCATACGTGAGTTTCCTTTTGCTAAATCAGTCTTGTGGCAGAACAAATCGTTTAGCTTTGACAAAAAACTTCTCGACTACGCAAAGCAGAATGCTGTTGAGAACTTTGTCTTTGCAGATTTGCACAAGAATGTTTACTTACGCTTGAGTATGAACTCAATTTTACAAAACGGTTCAGACGGAGACTACGGTTACGGACTACAGTGGTATGTACCCATGAGCGTTGGTGAAGAGCTAGAAACCTACAAGAAATCTCCCTACGTTGGTGGGCCGAATAGTAATTTTATACTGTAATGAATTTCCCTATGAGTGTAGGGGATACGTGTAAGATACACTACGATAAACATAAACTACAATACATAATAACTAATGGCTAAGATCAGTCTAAAAGATATTACGGAAAGTTCGGGCAGGCCTTACCTCCCGAACGGTACATACACGCTTCGCATTGTCGAGGCAGAGCGCAAGGTCAGCAGCAAGGGCAACGATATGGTTGCCATTGTAACTGAGGTTGTAGAACCCGCAGAAGTCAACGGGCCTAGCGGCTTTGTTGAGGTCAGCGGTGTTCAAGTCAGGGACTACCCGCTGATTCCATCACGGAGTCTAAAGGAGTATCACAAAATCTTCAACTTGCCCGACGAGTTCGAGTTGGAGGATTACGACGAGATTGCAGAGGGTCTCAAGGGTAAAGCATTTAAGGCTGTACTCTACACAAAGTCAGAGTCTAGAATGGACGAGATCACGGGTAATCCCATGATCGACCCCATAACTGGGCAACCGTTAGCGAGTTATCGCTACAACGTGGAACGCAGACTAGAAGCTGCTGAAGACCACGATATGTCTGGGTTCTAGTCTCTAACGAGACTTGCGGTATGGTACGTAGGGAGACCCTACGGCGGGTTAAATTTATTTTCCCTCTGAAACAAACGCAAGTCTCACTTATAGAAAATAAACATGAAAAAAAGCAAAACTAAACCCAGATCAGATAGCAGGGTCAGAAGGTATTGTTCTCTAATGATACCGGAGTCTTTGCACCGCAGGCTAAAATCAAAGGCCAGAGACAAGCGTATGCGGCTCAATCAATATACACCACGCCTTTTGGCCAAGGCATTACGACACGAAGATGACGGTCTTTGAACAAATAAAACAAGAGTTGGACAGTTTGGCTCCCAAGAAGACGCAGGACTGTGAAGCATTGGCGCATAGGCTAAAGGATCTAATGGCTAAGGTAATGGTCGTCGGGTATAAGTCCGGCTTCCAAGACGCTGCGGCCTTGGTTATAACCTACGCTGACGATCACTTCAAGAAGAACGAGGACTTTAACAAGGAGTCCGAAGAGATCGCCACGGAGAAACTCATGGATTTGGAGTTTCCAACCGATGCGTCATAAGCCCACCGAGGCGTACTCTGGACTAACTGTTGTAATAGACACGCCCTCGCGGTTTGACCGACACGTTCTTTTGAGCGGTTATGCGGGGGCGTTTTTTGACTCTACGCTTGCAGTTGGTCGGTACTCTTGTGACCTGCGTACTATGTCTACGTTGGGTGCAGGGTTGTTGCCGGAGACGAAGGTAGTCTTGTTGCTTGGTCGTAAGTGTCTGTACCAGCACAAGCCGGGAGTGAGTCTTGATGAGCAGAGGGGGAATCCTTGGCTGGAGAATGGTGTAATCTACCTTGCGTCCTATATGCCGCAGGATGCCTTTGACCGTAAGAACTACTTCAACCCCAACGAAGACTACGCCGGGGGCAGCGATGACGACAAGGTAACACACGGGAAGACTAAGCGGCAGAACTGGAGGTTTTGGCTACGGAAGGATATCCGCAAGGTCTGTCGGTATCTTATGGTAAAGCCAAGTATGGGGGATTTCGATGAGGTAATCTACCCGGAGCTTGAGGATGTAGTCAGAGACCTCACGGAGACCAAGGGTAAAGACCTGTTCTTCGATGTCGAGACCATGAGCGATTTGACGCTCACTTGCTTTGGGTACGGGTGGTCGGATGCCGAGGCTATCTGTGTCCCTATGTACGAAATCCCGCGTCAGGCGTACTACTATGGGGGTCAGGGTACAGCCAGAATTTTAAGAGCCTTGGCGGTGGCATTTCGGGACAATACGGTGGTAATCCACAACGCCATGTTCGACCTCTTCGTCATGGCCCACAAGTACGGTATCCCATTCCCCCGCAAAGTCTACGACACCATGCTTTCGCACCACCGACTCTACCCCGAAGTCGAGAAATCCCTAGGCCATTGCATCTCTCTCTACATAGACCGCGAGTACCACAAAAACGAGGGCGTCTTTGAACCCCGCAACCAGCAGCAAATCCTCTCCCTCTACCACTACAACGCCAAGGATGTGGTAAGCCTCGCCCTGCTTAAACCCAAACTCGAACGCCACGCGGCACAACTCTACGCCAAGGAAAGCATAGACCAGGTAAACGACAGCATCATACCGTACCTGACTGCCATGTTCCAAGGTATCAACTACAACAAACGTGGGCTGGAGGACAAGATGGTATACAACACCCGCTACTGCGCCCAAGTCTCTCGTATGCTGCGGCTTCTCGTCGGCTACGAACTCAACCCCAACAGTCCCAAGCAGGTCTCGAACTATCTCTACAAGGGTATGCTTTACAAGAAGCCAGCTAAAGACCTGACGAACGAGAAGAACCTGTTGCAGTTGCGACTGAAGCACCCGAATCCCGTACTCACGCTTATACTGAAGTACCGTGAGATAGCCAAGCAGTCAGGCCAGTTGAAGTTCCCGCCGTACGTTCCACGTGGAACAACCAAGGAAAGGATAACCACAGCCTACAATCTGGCCGGGACTACCACCTTTCGCCTAGCCTCTAAAAGACTGCTTGGCAGATGGGGTACTAATGTGCAAAACTTTCCCAAGGGTTTAAGGAAACTCTTCATTCCAGATGAAAACAAAGTCTTCGTACAGGTCGATCAATCGGGAGCAGAAGCCCTTGTCGTTGCTTATCTTTCTAACGAGGGTAACTTTCGCAGCCTCTTTCTACATGGGATTAAAAGTCATGTGTACGTTGCCCTTCGTCTGTTTGCCGAAGTGTGGTCTACAGAAATGGGCCGTTCGGTCAATGAGTTCTGCCTTTCGCCAATTGCCGAAGTTGCTTCGCTGCGAGGATGGGAAGAACTCGACCGTCTGATAAAGTCCAGCGACAACTGGATTGCATCCAAACGCTACTACTTCATAGCCAAGATGGTCTGTCATGCCAGCAACTATGGCATGAGGCCTCCCACGTTCAGGGTTAACCTACTACAGAAATCCGAAGGCAAGGTCTCTATATCCCTCTCCGAGGCCAAACGATTTCTGAACACTTACCATGACCTCTTTCCTGAAATACGCTTGTGGCACATGGACACGGTTAATACACTGCGCCGTGAGGGTATCTTGCGTAATCTATTCGGCTACCCCCGTGTATTCACCGCCAACATAGACGAATCCATGTATAGGGAAGCCTACGCATTCGTACCACAGTCAACCGTGGGTACGATAACAAACCTCACGTTTACCAAGATGCAGCAGAAAATAGAAAACCCTCAAGATCCGCTATCCTCCATGAACGTGGACATCCTACAGAACAACCACGATAGCGTCCTACTCCAATGCCCACCCGAACACTCGGACTACGTGGCCAAGGAAACCATGACCATAATGAACTGTGATCTAGTTTCGCCACGCGGTGAGAGTTTCTCAATGAGAAGCGAAGCCTGTGTCGGTGATACATGGGGAGGTCTGGCGTGACGAATCTGGAGAAGTGGCGGTTGTATCTGGAAGACCTTGAATCCCCAAACCTCTACATAGATTGGGGATTCTATTTTATGATAAGCAGTTGCCTGCAACGTAGGATATGGACTTCGCAGGGTATCAACGCAATCTACCCTAATATGTTCATGCTGTTGGTTGGCCCACCGGCCTGCGGTAAGAGTCGCCTGATCTCCATGATCTCCGACATCATACAGGACTCTGACCTACTCATTATGAGCAAGAACAAGAAAGATACCGAGCCGCTCTTTCCCTATACCGCAGACAGCATCACGGCAGAGGCTCTCAGCAGATACTTGGCCGAAGAATGCACGAAGCTTTTTGAACTCGACGACGGCAGCGAATACGTCCATGCATCCTGTATGATGCTGATAGAGGAACTCGGAGTCTTCCTAAAGAAACGAACCGAGGACACCGTGAATATGCTCAACCAACTCTACGATGCTCGCAACTACCGCTACTACACGAAGAAGCAGGGTAAAGACAACGTGCAAAACGTGTGCGTGTCGATGATAGCAGGCACGACCCCAGCGTTCATCCGCGAGTGCTTCAATGAGAACCTTATATCCCAAGGCTTCACCTCCCGCTTTGTTGTAGTCTACCAAGATCAGCCGCGCTTCCTCCGGCAGTTCACCGGCTTCGATGACAAGCACAAGCAGGCTAGGGCAGACTTGGTTCAGCACATAAAGAAACTCTCCAAACGCTGCGGCCCCGTACCTATGTCGAAGAAGTGCGCGGCCTACCATAAAGAACGCTACGAGAGCGGCTCGTACATAAACAACAGAATCAACACCAGCCCCAAGCTGGATATGTACTACGCCCGGAAGAACATCCACCTACAGAAGCTCGCCTTGGCCGTGCAGATGGGCAGATCAGCAGAGTCCAAAGAGGTTGAGCTGGAGTCATTTAAGGAGGCAGAGAAATTCATTGCAGAGACAGAGATTTTCATGCACCTTAGCTATGACCTAACAGGTAGGAATGTGATACACGAATTTACGCGCAAGCTTGGTGAGTACATAAACAACGCAGACGACGGGGTATCCCACAAGAGATTATGGCTAGATTGGCACAGCGATCTGAAAAAGGACGAACTAGAGGCAGCACTAGAGTTTCTAATGCAAACCGATCAGATCGTGGCGGCAAAACGCGGGGGGAAATTAGTCTACCTTCCAAAATCAAAATAGCCAACCTCGTATTCAAGTTGAAGTTTATCAACCTCGACAGCAAGGAGATTTGTGACAGCCACGGCTGGGTGGATTTTAGCAGAGAGCTTATCGCATTAAACCCGGAACAGTCAGCCGAGGCCTTGCACGATACGTTTCTCCACGAGGTGATTCACGCTGTCTGTTACGTAATGGCTATCAAGATGGAAGAGGGTGACGAGCAGATGACACGCAGGCTCGCCACAGGTTTGTGTATGGTGTGGAAAGATAACAAGAAAGCATTCGATTGGTGGCAAAACCTAATCTAACGTGGTGGGAAAAAGAACGAAGACTTATGCAAGACGAACTAGATGAACTAGATGAACTGTTAGGCGACCTGGGCAAGCTGAAGAAACCACCAAAGCGGGTAAGAACCAAACTCTCACACGAGACTTTAGCACAGGATTTTAGCACCAAACACAAGCAGATCGAAGAGTTACGCAGGAAGCTGAAAATCTAACTACCAGCTCCCATTCCAGTACCAGCCCCAACTATCATACCGCTTGCCGTTGATCTCTGTTGCATTCCACTCTCGGTTGTATCTGCCGATACCACCCATTAAACTATACCAATCGTGACTGTTCGGGTCAGGCACAATGGCTCTGTCTCGTAGCCAAGCGAGGTCGCGGTTGTCATCGGAGACGACTATTGTAGATCGTGTAGTTGGTGTTCCTGCGCCTCCCGGTATGTGCTTTGTGTCTTCCTCTAACCATCGCCGGAACTCCACATGGCCATCGACGAACGAAATCACGCTGCCGTTGTTGTGGTATACACCGGGCCAATCCATGCTGAAGACGCTTTTCTGTCCCGTCTTCAACGGCACAACGCGGAAGTTTCCCGCGTTGATAGACTCTGCTGGCATCTCGATAAACGTGAATAACTGGGAGGCAGACCCCACATCTGCATAGGTGTGATGCACCTTGTACTGGTTATCGTACATGAACGGCCAGCCTGACCAACCCCCCACGAAGATATTCATCGAGTAACTGCGCGGACGTAGCTGCTGCTGGACGTTTGTGCCGCTACCCTCACCAACAGCCTCCCAACGGCCTGTCCACTTGACTGTTGATTTATCACCGGGACAGCGGAATATCCTCATCCCTGCGTAGTCTTTCAGAGGCGACCAGAACAGCGCACGATCAGTCTGCGCCCAAGTAGACCACTCGCTTACGCCGCTCATCGAGTCTGCCACCCATGACCAACGCGCTGACGGTTCATTGTGCCACGCGCTAGCATACGGGAACCTGTCGCTATGGTCGTCAGCGAACTCTTTAACAGCTAGATTCAACTGCTTGTGGTTGTTGAGGCAAGCTGCCTGCCAGCCGGTGCGCTTGGCAGAAGCCAGTGATGGTAACAGTAGGGCGGCTAGGATCGCAATTATTGCAATCACTACTAACAGTTCAATAAGCGTGAACCCACCCTTTTTTCCAACAGCCACTGTAAGAAAATCTTGTGGCGTAGGCTAGAAGTCAAGATTTATCGTCGCTCTCTAGTAGCTCCCAAGCATTCTCGTAGATGGTGTACTTGCACTTTTTACCGCCGTAAATCTTTAAGGTTACGCTCTTTACTGCATCGAAGGGCAACACCCAGAACTTTGAGCAGTCCAAAGCACAGCAGATAAAGAAATCCACCGTGGATTTATCGTACATAACTTTCGTCTTGCACCCGTGGTTGGTTTGAAACTGGAAGTTCGGTGAGTTCTCGCTGGGGTAATGGACAAGACTCTGCGTAGTCTTAATTTGTATTCGCCAGATTTTACGGCCCTTGCTGGCTAGAAGATCGAAAGCAGAACTGTCGCTTAGTGGGTGCGCTATGTTCCAACCGTGTTCGAGTAATTTTTCTGCAACCAGAAACTCTCCACGTTGTCCAATGGCTCTGCGGTTCTTTGTTGGTTCTGATTCAGGCAAAGGCTAAAGTTGTGTCGTTTCATTCTTTTTCTTCTTAAACGCCTACTTTGTCAAGGTTTATCTCCCTGTGTTTTAGTAACCTTTGGTGGCTAGAAAATCTCTAAGACCCTCCTGAACTAGCCGCTTGCGAACCTGAGACAAAGCTTCGTCCCTCTGTTCACGCAGCACGATATCACGCACAGCTTCCTTGCTCTTTGTTCGAGCGATGAAGTCTGCGAACTTGCGTGATTCCCTTAGTGAGAAAGCATCAGTCACGTTGGGATGAAGTTTCTTGTGCTTGACGTATCCTTCTTGTAGAAGACGCTTGAACTTGCTTGGGTCTACGCCACTCTTGGTCTGCGAGCGTTTCCAAGCACTCTCCATGAACGGCTTTACAGTATCCTGTAACTGCTCCAAGGTCTCAGAGTTGCGGAAAGCAGACGCAGGTGTCTTTTCATAACGGTCAAGGTTCGCCATAAACCGTGAGCCGTAGTCACCACGATAGAGACGCTTAAAGACCTTGAGGTCACGATCCATCTTTGCACGCTCAAACTCAGAAGCCCTACCCCTAAACACACCTGTACTCAAGGCCTCGTCCAGCGTCTGTGCAACCTCTGTGTGGGCCAAGGCTTGATTACGGGCAATACGCAGCGTCTGGTTAAGGTTGGTCATAACGTCTTCCAGAAAGCGTAGTGAGGTAGACGGGTCACCTATGTTTCCTGATCTCAGGTAGGAGAATGCTGACATTAGAAAACCCTTGTCGAAAACAAGCCCCTCCAAAGCCGGAAAAGTCACAAGAGAAAAGTCAGCCGCACCACTCTTACCGGTGTACATCCTAACAAGATCATTACCCAGTGCAGACAGTATGCCAAAGTAACCACTCAGGTTAGCCAAGTGCATGGCATGATAAATGAAATCTGTCATACCAGACGGTGACTCCAGAACTTCCTCAAGTGATGGCTCGTAACTTTCTTTCCCGTTCATCATCTTGCCAATCTCATTGAGCGCAGTACCCATAACAGCCGCGCCAAGCGTAGCCTTGATGAGCGGTCTAAAGTCTCTTTTGCCGTAGGTTTTCTTGTCGAGGATGGGCAGGATTACGTCCTTTTGGTAGCGGTTGAATTTCTCCACAGACCATCTGGATAAAGACAAGACGTAGCTACCTTTGCCGCGTATCATTGTGGACGGTACGCCGCGAACGCCATACGTGCCTTGATTGATCTCTACCCAAGCTGTCGCAAGTTTTTGGATATCGGATTCCGTAATTTCCGTGGGATTCTTCCGAAGCCTGACGGTATCAACATCTGCAAACCGCCCCATCGTTGTAAGTATACGCTGCACGTGCGGATCTTTGGATGCGCTGTTAAGGTAGCTACGCATCAGCAGCTTCCCTAGGCTAAACTGTATAGCCCGTGTGCCTTTCTCGAACAGCTCACGACCTGACCACTTCTGCGAGAAATCAGCCACGGTAGAAAAGGAATCTGCCACCTCGTCCACGCTGCCCATTGCAAACTCTATAGAAGAAAACTTGTCACGATTCGCACCGGCCCTGTGACTTTGCTTCCACGCATCCCCAAAATGCGTTACTGCCTTCAGCATCAGGGGATAGTCCTGTAGCCTCATGTAATGGGAAGCCTTCTCGAAAGCGGTGGCAAAGTCACGCGCACCAGAGTACAAACCAAGCCAGTTTGCGGTTATCATCCTGTTGGCTCTCAGGACAAACAAATCCATGTCATCGTGAAAACCCGCATGAACCTCATCTAGATTGTTAAAAGTCTCTTGAGCGCGATCACCGTAGCCGACATCCACATCATCACCGAAGTGTTCCTTCAGCGTAGGTGTCGTTGGCTCTCTGTCACCCACCTTGCGGTGTGTATACATACCCGTCTGGTCAGGAAGATCACGTATTGCCCGTACGATATTATCACTCTCGATCTGGGTATACCACGCCATGTCCTTGGCGAAACGTCCGGCATACCGCTGCGCTCGTATAAACGGGTCAGGGTCTATCAAGTCTACCGGCATACTCAAACCCTCCGTCTTCCTTAACGCCTGGAATTTCGACGCACCAACAAGACTTTTCGTTTCACCTCCGGTTGTCTTGTAACTATCCTTGTTGTTGATGACGGCGACGTACTCCAAGAGTGTGTCACGCAACTCGTTTTCACTAAGATTAGACTCTTCCTTCCAATGCTTGATGATCTTGTCCTGTAAGTCTTTGCCTTCTTTCGTGTGGGACTTTTTACGAAGGATCGTTGAGGCATCACGACTCAGCATATACGGATCATAGGTCTTATCCACATGATCCGGGTCGTTGCTGACCTTTACCCAGCGATTCTTTCTCCAGACCATCGGCCCGTTGGCTGCGTGTTCCAAGCGTGTCTCCGTGAAGAACCTGTCGAGTGTCTCGTTGGCTGCGTGAAGCTTGCCCTTGATTTGTGGTTCAAGCTTGTCGAGTTCGTCCCTTACCTTGCGGAACTCCGGGGTATCATCGAAGTCTCGTCTTTCTCGTCCTCTGACCATACGACGCAAGGTTCTGTAGCGTCCAAGCAGCGTTACATCTGCTTTGTTTAATCCCAAAGTCCGCAGCTCCATAATCAGAGGTTCTACAAACCTGCCAATGTAACGCTTCTCCACCATCTCCAACCTGTTGTGCGCGTCCCTAATATACAAAGCCTGCTTCTTGGTGGCGTCCGTGATCTCGGAATTTAACAGCCCCTTGAACGGCCTCACCAGCAGTTGATCTGTCTCTGCTATGGAGTATTGAAGTTTCTGAAGCCACCAGCGGGGATCAACAAGCATCGTGTACTCTTTGCCCTCTAAGGGCGAAAGTATACGCCGTTCGGGATCGAACGCCCCTATGTCCGTGACGAACTTGTCGAAGGTTTCCGCCATGTGTTTGGCGCGGTCACGGCTGGAAGCAAAGAGTGCGATCTCATCATCGGAAAGAGTACGCTCACCGACTGCACCTTTTTGGTATCTCATGCTAGGCTTCGGCCCGAAGCGTTCGCCCAAAGGTATAACCCTGTCTGAGTCTATATCACGTGTAACAGGATCGGCAGACTTAATCTGGTTGGCCTCAAAAACTATGTACGAGTCGTTTGCCCAATCAGTCTTTAGCCCGGATATCTCGTTTTGGTTTGTGTACTTTATAGAATCATAACCATGCTCGTTTAGGATAGACCTTACGGCATCCACGCGCTCGGTCTTTGACATTGCGTAAGCGGGATCAGTTGTTTCAAGAACCCTAGCCACCGGGGGCATTTCTGCTGCCTGCTGCTGCCGCAGTTCGAGAAATTCACGAACGTCTCCGCCTTCTGAAGCATCTTTAGACCTCCTAATTCGTACGTCAACACCGGGATCAAGCAGGGTTCTTTCGAGATCGTCAGCGAGTGCAACCATATTTGACTTACGCAAAAGATTCACAAGCTGTGGTATAGTCCAAGCACCAGCATCCTCATTAAAAACAAGCGGCCTTTCAGCCTTGAAATAGACGTTAAATAAATCACTTTCGGCTGTTACATTTCTGGCGGCAAGTGATTTGCCAGACAATTTTGACGGATAACCAGAGGCTTGGTTTGCTACCTTGGGGTCTAGCGAAACGTGTGCCAAGCCTATCTCTTCAGAAATGCCTATACCCTGACCGATTTTTTCCGGGTCTAAGACATCAAACCGAGTGCCGCCCATCATGTCTGTCGTACCATGAAAACCCATCCGTGGGAAAAACCCGCCAAGCCTTGCAGCCTCGTTTACCAGAAGCTTGACTTTATCCATATCAGGAATAGGACGAGCAAGCTCTCTTTCATACGCTGCGTCCACCTTCTGAAACTTGTGTCTGCCAAGCCCCTCGGTGTCCTGCAAAATCTTGTTTATCATGCCCTTGTCGGTGGCAAACCGTTGCGGATCGGCTCCCGGCTCGTCCTCGATACCCAGTTGACGCTTCACACCCTTCATCAACCTAAGACTCTCTTCCTCGGAAACCACCTCTTCACCCCTAGAGTTGAAGCGTTTCTTGGCTTCTTGAAACTTCAAGCCTTTCCAAGGATCAGTCCCGATACGCTTCTCGTAATAAGCATCGTCCCTTCTGATGGGTCTCCCGGCCCTTACATCTTCCAGCACCTTCTGCTTTAACTCCGGCGTAGCCCTTGCCCCGTAAAGATGCGCCGTAAAACCTGCAATCATATCGTCATTGAACATGAACGGCAGATCATGCTCGTACTTGAGAAGCATATAGTTCTTTAGCTGCTTATCTGTCAGCGGGATACCGAACCGGTCTTTCCAGCGTATCTTGGCTTCTTCCAACAGCTTCATAAACTTCTTCTGATTACGGTTCGCAACCTTCTCGGTCATCGCCCTACCCAAGAACTCAACGGCTCTTTCTTCTCTGGCGTGAACGGCTGATAGGGGTTCAGCCGGTAAATCCAACCTAGCCCTGCGCGGCCCAAACTCACCAAAAAGCTCCAGAAAATCTTGACGCAGTTTTCGATCTCTGGGATTCGATGACCATTGCAGATCATCCAACCAGTTGTGTAAACCTTCGTGGGCTATTGCGTGCTTCGACATACGCCGAGGGTCAACAGTTACGCTTCGTGTATCATAGGTGGCGAAACCACCGGCTAGACCGCCTTCTGGGTGGTCAATGCTTCTGATTGCTTCGGTCAGGTTGAAACCCCGGATCAGCGCAAGCCTGTTCAGTATGTCTATGACCTCCGGGTCTAGTGGTTTTAGCCTTCTTCCCGTTTTACCTGTGACCTCACGCCTTTCTATTTCCAGCTTCCTTCTGGCCTCACCGATAAGCTTCCGCATACCAATGGCATGATCGTGAAATTGTTTCTGTAGTCTGCTGGCTGTAATCTTGTCAATGAACTGCCAGCCAGTAGTACCATCCGGCCTTACAACGGCTTTTTGTACGGAACCGTTGGCTAAGACCCGTACAGGATTCTGTATAACTGTGCCTGTTTTGGGATCTACACCTGTGGGTTCCCAGATATCCAGCCTGTCTATCAACGGCTCACCATCACGGTCTACGATACGTTCGCTGGCTTCCCTAGGAACCTTGGCTACCTTGATAGTTCTTCGCTTGCCGGTAACAGGATCAAGAATCCTCACAGGCTCGGCTGCGCTGGAGAACAGTCTTGTTATGGCCCTCTCATGCGCCCTGCTAACGTCTGCTTCCAGCACCTTGTCTGCTTTGTCTATCTTTCTCCGCGCCTTGTTTACAGCAGTCTGTGCCTGCTTCTTTTCTCTGACACTAAAAGTAACACCTTCGTCCTTTGTTACAGCAAGCCTTTGCTGGGCAACCTCCAACTCCTGTACACCCTCTTCACGCGATAACCTAGCTTTCTGCTTGATTGCTTCCGACGCACCGTAAATTTCAACGTGCCTCTCCGGGGATACCATTTGTGCAGCAGCAACCTCATCTGCCGTCAGAGGCACAGCACCAATACCCGGCCTTTGCATAGACCTAGCTGCTGGCCCCGGCTCAAACGGCTCCAGAAAACTCGCGCCCCTTGTAACGTGTGCCTCAATGGTGGCGGCAACGCCTGCATCTGTGGGAGTCAATGCGTCCTCTATCACACCAACCTTACGACCTATATCACCCTCGTAAACTTCTCCCTTGTTGTATAAGCTGGTGTATCCCACATCACCTATCTGCGACCTTAGAGTAGCATAGGCAGGTATTGGCTCACGCCAAGGGTTGAACATTTTGTTAGGATTACGACCCTTGGCTTCAGCTCTTAGCTCACCTTTCGCAACGAGTGCCTTCAATCCCGGTGGCTTAAACGTGGGCCGTTGCAGAGTTGCGCCGATACCCGCTGCGATAGCTAGTCTGCTGGGGTCGAACTTTCCGTGTGCAAGCTGAAAGCCTCCCTCAATGGCTGTATCAAAGGTTGCGCCAAGTGCCATCTCTGCTAATGCTTGCTTTTCTCCCGGTGCGACTCTTCCCAGCGGCGATTCAAAACCAAGTTTAGACCGTGTCGGGCCTGCTAATCCAGAACGAGTTGTAAAGCTAGTTGAGGTGGGAACGTCTGCTCTAGTAAACCCCTTGCCCCAGCCAAGTTTACCTGTCAAAGCCTGTTTTACTCCGCTTAAACCTTTGACAAACTGTGTTGGTGAAGGCCTGAAAGCCAATCCCGCAGGAGCCATCGAACCGGCAAAAGACCAGTTAGGGTTTGCCATATACGCCTCTTGACGTTCCCTTGCCAGCTCAGCCTCTTGCCTGTCAGTAAGAACGGCAGCTTCAGCAACGTCCTGACCCAAGCTGCCGCCGACTGCACCAAGAAGACCAGCACCACCCATAAGAGCTAGACCGGGCCAGAAACCGATGCCAGTACCTGTCATGTAAGCACCAGCAGTCATCATAGCACCGGCTGCACCTACCCCTGCGCCTGCGTGTTCCTTGGCAGCTTTCCAAGCAGAACCGGGGCCGCTCCAGTATTCTCCCAAATACTCCTCAAGATCATCTTCTGGTATTGCAGCATACCTGTTGGGATCATAGCCCATCTCTCGCAGCCTAGCGTCCAGAAGCAAATTAGAACCCACAGGGTAACGATCAAGAAGTGAGCTAGGTCGCCTTTCTACTATGTGTAACTGAGGCATTGTTTATGGCAACAGATTAGACGGTGGTGCGTTAGTTCTGACCCCTGATGTTGGAGGAAACGGCAGCGGCCAATCAACTCTAGCGGGAGTTAATCCTGACCCTCCCGGTTGATTGAAGAACGGATCGTTAAGAAGTGGATTACGTGATCCAGCCGCCGCTTTTCGGGCTTCTGACTGCATTAGATAGCCCTTCAACTGCCCAAGCTTTAATCTCATATCAAACCTCTGAGGCCCACCTGTACGCAAAAATTCCTGCCCCTCCCGTGTATTAACAAGCCACGATTCAAGAGACTCAATCGCCATGATCTCCTGTCTCTTGGCAGCTAAGTGTGCATCAGCCTCTGTACTCAACAAATCCTCACCTACAGCTCTCTGCACGGCAAGACGGTGTGTATTCAACAAATTTTCAAGTTCTAAGCCAACAATTTGTTTATCAACTATCATTTTGGCGTAGTCAGGAGGTAAAAGATTGTGTACTTGCTTGGCTAAATCATCAGCGCGTCTTTTAGTCGCTACATCTATTGCACCTGTCGCTGTCTTTTGCCCCGCTTGTGTCAAAGCCTCACTTTGTAACAAAGCTGGGGTTACTTCACGCTGTAACACAGAAAGCTCTGCCTTTTGCGGATCAGTTATCTGTGGCCTAGCACCTGCAATAAAATCCTCCCTCGATATCATCGGAGACTCACCAAAGGCTGTTGATTTGAGATATCTTTGCTCTCGCGGAGTCGTTGGTAAACCGCTCAAATGCTGTCTACGCTGTTCATCTGCGATTCTTTTCAGCTTGAGCTGGTCAGCAAAAGCCTGCTTACGATTAAACTCCTCTAACGCCACGCGCTTACGCTCAGCTACAGCTCTGGGTGACGAAGCACGTTTGATAGCCGATCTTTGCTGACTTGCAGCACTCTTTCTTTGCTGTTGTCGAAGTTCTTTGGCGGTAGCATCTCTTGCACCCCTGCCACGCTGCCACATAAGCTCTTTCGTCTTACGCTCTTGCTCAGGCTGTATCGCACCACGGACATCAGCCAAGTTCCGCTGACTTACCGTACCTGCACCATATCGAAATGGAGACACCTTACGCTCCTGTGGGACGTACATACCTTGAGCGCGTAGCTCCTCTATTAACCTACGCTCCTCTTCGTCGAGAGGTCTGCCCATGTTGTATTCGCCACCGAGCGCACCGCTTAATATATCACCAAGACTTGCCATAATAATTACTTCCTTTGACTGTTGGGGTTAAGCCAATCAGTTCTAGACTTTCCGCCTCTTGCTAGTGTGTCGAAAAAGTTACCACCTGCGGTTACACCTTGCATTAAATTAGAGGGCATACCCGGCATCTGGTTAGAGTAGTTCTGCACCGGCTGCACACCTTGGAATCCTGCGGCTATCTGGTTAGTGCCACTGCCTCTGCCTAACACAGCCTGTACAGGATCATAACCTGACCTAGAGCCAGCCATAAAGTTAGTTGCTGTCTGCAAGGCATTACCCAGCGCAGCCCTCTTGCGGTCTAGGGCAGAGCCAAACTGCATGGCGTTCTCGATGGCTGTGAGGTTGCCACCGCCCCCGGCTTGGCCTCTTTGCAAATTCCGTCTGGCGTTCATACGCTCTATCTCTGCACGCTCACCACCGGAGAGGCCACCCATGTTTATGCTACCCAAAAGTTCCTGTAACTTCTGCACCCCCGTCTCTCTGGCTTGCATCCACGGCTGATCAGTTATAGCCAACTGATCCATGACATTCTGAGCCATATACGGCCCTTGCAAATCCATGATGCTCTTATCCGTACCAGCAGCCAGCCTACGCAATACGTGATCTACCTCACCACTAAGGCCAGCGTAGTCAACTGCACCCGGTATAAAGCCTTCTTTATAGTCCTTAATACCCTCTGTACCTTGTGCAGTCTCCCAAGCTAGTCGCTGTTCTTGAGGGGTGAACTGCCTCTGCATATCGAGGTCTTTTTGCATCATCGCTTCTACCTCGTCACGATGCGCCCTCATTATCCTAGGATAAGATTCTGCGTACGCTTTACCGTAGTCTTTGCCTACATCTTTACCTGACCGCTCGCCTTCCTTACCTGCCCAGTAGTCAATCCCAAGGCCTATCGCTTCGGGCCAACCGAAGTCTGATCCAAAAAATCCGTCACCGTTTGCCATATCTCTATCTCCTTAACTGGCCAACACCCCTGCTGTCCTTAGACTCGCAAGAAGCGCATTGATTGTTGTTGTGTTATTACCTGTCGTACTACTGGACACATCTGACACCGCTGCCGCTTGTTTTACCGAACCATAAGCTGCCGTTGTTGCCGCTGGCACGGTAATCCCCGCCAACCACGTGTCAAAATCATCCTTACTGGTGAACAACGTCACCTTGTCCGACTTCGTTACTGAACTTGTTACTGCTATTGACATATCACGCCGAGTATGCTTGGTTAATAAGTGACGACTTCAGCGTCACATCCTTTGCCTCCAGCCTTATCTGAGAAAGCTTGGGCGACCCTTGTAAATAAATTCTGTACTTGATCTTCCATCCTTGACAACCGGACTGCCAGTTAAACGCCAGATTCGCATGGGTGTTTACGTCAAACTCTACCGGAAACACCACCGGGTATCTTACGCCTGACTGTATTAAAGGCAATCCCCTAGTCTGCAAACCGCCATGCGTACCATCTGTACGCACATCATCCACGAATTGCGAGACGGACACATAGCCTGCATTACGGCCCTCTGCGTCGTCGGCCACAGCCGCGTTGGACAGGATACCTGCCACCTTGGTCGCGCTATTCGACAGGGAGCGGCCTTCCTGACCAGAAGTGGCAAACTCCTTATAGACCAGAGTGGCCCCGCTATCGAAGAACACCGTGGTATTGTGTATCGGCAGGTTGTCCGTCGTGACTGCCGTGTCGCCCTCTTGGAACTCGTCCACGGTAATGTAGAGGCTTGTGGAAGAGCCACTATGCAACTCTGTGGTTGCTGTCGAGGGGTAGACTCCCGGTGGGTAGCCGTCGCCGTTGTTGATCTTGAACGTGTGGTAGGCCTCAAAAGGCTTGTTGAACATCATGTTGAGGTTGAGAGGCTTTAACTCTACCTTGGGTTCTTGTGTACAGTACGCCTTGGTGTCAACACGCCCCATAGCAAACTCGGTGCTACCGTAAAGATGCTTGACCCAGAAAGACTTGCTGCTCGGATCGTCTGTGACTGCAAACAGGTCTTTAGCACCTGCTGTTGTGACGCCCACGGCCATACCCCTTATCGGCGTACAGTAGCTATTCGCATCGAATACATCCACCGAAGTAGCTTCCTCATCCTCGTCTTCCCACGCAACACCTGTCCCACTAGACTCCTGACGGTCAAGGCTCACAAACTTCTTGGTGGCCATGTCGTAGACCACGGTAAGATACTGTTCGGGCAGACTTGTCAACACATGAAAGAGTGCATAACCGTCGTGTACCACGGCACATTGGAAAGTGCCATCCTGTGCTACGTCCTTGAATATGTCAGAGATCGGCCAAGAAAATATGTCATTTCTTGCGATGGTCTCCGACTGCTGCACCGCGTTGAAAGAGCGTATCCCATGCCTGTCGATGAAAGCCGTGTCACCCAGCAGGTCTATGACCGAGTTCTGATTCACCGGCCCCGTGCTAAACAAGAACTTCTTGGTGAAGGTCGGCTCACCAAAGATCGTGTTCGTCGCATCAGGCTTGACGGCATAGCTTGAGTTCAGCGCACCAACAAAGAGTTCCTCCGTGTTCAAGGACTTGAGACAGGTTATAGGATCGTTGCTTACCGTGTAGGCCACAGCCTCTACACCGCCTATGGCTTCCTTGTCGTGTATCTTAGCACCGTCCTCGTTCACAGGAACCATGAAATCCAGAGGACGCCCACTAACACTATGGTATAGCTTTGTCCCATCAGCAGACGCCACGTACAGTTTGCCCCCGTGAAAAGCCATCTGCTTGCCTATCGGCACATACTCACGAAAACCGACTATCCCTAGCTCATCGTCCTCAACACGTGTGCCAGACAGAACCCCACCTAGACCAGTATCTCCTATAGAGTTGGAGTCATTCACAGTAAGTACACCCCCACCTGTAAACTTAATGACCGCACCTGAGTTAATCGCTACAGGGATGGCATCCACGGTATACGTAGTTGAACCTGTGTCATAACCAGCACCGTTGTTTATCCTGACGAAGTTCGGCCTCCACTGGTCATAGCCCATCAACTGTCTGGCTGTGACTACGGCATCCGAGTCTATCTCAATCAAGTTCGGCTGGTTCGTGCCGTCCTGTACGATTATACCTGCGACTGTCGGGGGTATCCGCTTGGTGTAGTCCGACTGACCCCCTGCGCTGGCGTTGTCCGATGAGGTAGCCTTGCCCACGAAGTTATCATACGAGGGCGGGACAACTGCGGTGAATACAAACTCGGCAGTTTCCGCCAAGCGTATCGTGCCTGTGCCTGTAGTCACACCATTAGAGTACGCTGCGGGTTTCGTATGGGTACTTGAGGTAGTCCAGACCGTCGTAAACGTGTCGCTGTCCTTGGACTTCTTGAGGCAGATGCCGTCCACGAAAACAAAGAAATACGGGTCTACAAAAATGATCCCTTGTACCCTGGGGTCTGTCGCGCTATAACCTCCAAGCGCATTGGTCGTGTTGAACGCCTTAGCCTTCTTGACGCACTCCAGCGCATCGTGGCGATTCCGCACGTTATAGGCCAGCCCATACTCGTTAGTGCCGAGTCTGGTGTCATCAACACCAAGATTCATCCCGCCACCAAAAGACTGTTGTATGAAATCTGCCATTAGCGGGAGGTCTTCGTGTACTTGTTGATAAGGGAGATCGTAAGCTTGTCGTGCGGATGCTTGTCGAACCGGATCTTCTGCCGCTGGCCGCGCTGCAAGTCTGAGTTACGCCGACCCATACTCCGCGAGGCCTTCTTGTCGTACAGCATAGCTTCCTCGATCTTGCCCTGTTCCTCCATATAGAGCTGCATCACCTTGTTCACGATGATATTATCGTAGCCATCCGCCGGGAACTCGTCGCTGTCCTTGCTTAGATAGGGAAGCTTCTTCTTGTAGACCACCTCCAGCGTATGTTCGTCATCCTGTGCCGCAGTGGATTCCCACGGAAACTCGCTGACATCCACGATCAGGTACTGTGACTCCTTCTCGTTGTTGGGTATGATCGCAACCACGGTGTCGTCCGACTCCTTGATGCTGATATCGTAGGTGCAGATATCCGACTTAATGATGGATTCTATCGCCGTGAACGTGGTGGAGAAAGTGTTGCTTGTGGCATCCATGTCCACGGTTTCCACGAAACGGCTGGCGTCCGAGCGAGTGCCTATAACCGTGAGCGATATGTCCGTCATAGCCTGTGTCGCCGTGGCCTTCATGCTGGCAAAGCTTGTGGGAGTTACCTTGAACGGCTCGTAGCCCTTGATACGCCACGTGCGATCATCCTGCTCCAGATTATTGTATGCGTAGCGTTCGGTAAGGTTGGACAGGTTCCAAGGGTACTTGCTTTCCTTTTCCCTCACAGCCCGTATGGAACTCACGTTGCTGGGCAGGGCTATCGTCTTGTTGCCTTGGACATAGAAGGAGTCCTCCACAAGACTCCCCACCATATCAGACTCCTCGTATAATTCCTGCGCCCCCTCATTGAGGTAGCCCAACATAATAGAACGCTGATGGTTGTCGTTGGGGTTAATCCCCAGCTTCTTACCTACCCTGTCCAGTATGTATTCTACACTCATCTTGCTGTTACCGCCGTTACCGAACCCCGACTACGCGCCGTCACGGCAACCTTAGACCCCTTGGAACGAGCGGTCTTCGCGCTCACCGAGTCCTTAGCCCTTGCCGTTACTGCCACCGTAGCCATTACCTTCGTCTCTCTATCTCGTACTCAAGCCCGTTTATCGTCTTGAGTGCCTCCCTCGTAAACTCAGGGGCCGCTTGAGCCGCCGCTGGAAACTCCGGATGCCTCATCAGCCTCTCGCTGTTTTCCAGCTTCACGCTTACGCAACCACTCATCAACAGAAGCGTCAACAGCAGCATCCTTTTGGGAACGCCGCTGCTGCGCCTGTTGTTCTCTAAGCATATCAACCGCATTGCCGAACAAGTCTGCAAGCGCAGGAAACGCTTTAAGAACCGCTATTATCAGACTCAGCACCCGTGTCTGATTGAATGCCCTTGCGTAGGAAAACGGCCAGCAACGAGGTAATGACGAGGTTAATCATCATTCCAAGTTCCATATCACCGCTAAAGTACGCACCCACTGCTGCCAAGATTCCTCCCACAGCCGTCATGTATGTTTTCTTGCCTTTAAGCATATTTTGTCTTTTTTGTTCCCTTTTTTGTTTTCGTTGCTTTCGCAACCCTCTTGCCTTGACGTTTAGCAGCCGCATTCGCAGCCCTTATACCCGCTGGGGTATACGCATAATGTTTTCCACCTACCTTTGGCATATTATATATCCTTTATCTGTTTCCGTATCTTCAACACAATATAAATCAAAGTGGCCAGACTGATTCCTACCTTCAACAGTATGTCAATCTCAAGCATCCAGTTACCTAAACCTGTTACAGACGCAAAGCCAACCTTTAAGTCGTCAAGATTCATCCTCCCGGTGGTCTCCAGTTAGGATTAGAAGGGCTACGAGCATAATCTCTGGCTTCTTGAACCATAGCACGCCTACTAGGGCCGGGAGCAATAGGACTTCTCGTTTCTCGCGTAACACCGATAGTAGGCCTTGGCCCCTCGTAGAATGGACTCATGGGCTTTGGCGTTCTTGCTGGCTGCTGCGCCCACGGTGCTGATGGAGAACCCATAGCTTGTGGTGTAGCCATATAGCCACTTACCTGACCGCTTGATACAGGAACACCTTGAAACGATCCAACATTTGAACCTGCACCGCCGTAAGGTTGTAAGTCTTGAATTGATCTTAGCAGATTACCGAGAGACGGCTCTTGTGGCGTTTGATACCGAGGGCCAGTAGCTAGGCCTCCCGGCGCGAAATGCTGACCATAAGGGCCAGAGGGAGAGTCACCATAACCGCCGCTACCCCATACATGGCTAGTTCCTTGTGGTGGACTAGTATATCTGTGTGGATAATAAGGCTGTAAATCCGGCACTTGCCTTTGCACCTGTTCTCGTCCAATGTCTCTGGGATCAACTAGTGGCATTACTGTATACTTTCTTCCTTCTTCTCAGGTTCAGCTTTCTCTTCAAAGCTGGCCGTCAACAAACCCATGAAGTGATTTCTACCACCGTGGGCTTGTTCCAAGTTGAAGCTGATCGTGCGAATCTTGTTCTCCAAGTCAGCCACATGATTCAGCAGCACAACTTGTTCTTGAGACAAGTCTGCTACGTTATGTTCTTCACCGTTGATAACAACGGTCTGCTTTTGTTCTTCTTTTTCTTTAGCCATAACCAAATTCTACGCTTCCAACGTCTTCACCCGCGCACTTAACTCCTGCACCGCCTTGATAAGCGGCATCACGAGGTTGCCATATTTCAGCGACAACT
>Ga0208180_1000308_pt1 | contig 43843 bp, 57 predicted proteins | sample MalvireepMed_s16_FD_184241 | JGI IMG/M metagenome (GOLD analysis project Ga0208180, IMG submission 184241) | Marine viral communities from the Global Malaspina Expedition - Malaspina viral metaG DeepMed_s16 (SPAdes) (version 2) | ecosystem: Environmental > Aquatic > Marine > Oceanic | place...
CAGGAACTCCATGCCGTCCGTGAGGATGCCGCCAAGGGCGTCGTCAACCGCGCCATAGACACCCGATGCCGCCCCGAACAGCGGGCCGAACGATCCGGCTGTGATACCCCCAACACCAAGGCCAAGGCCGCCGGCCGCCAGTTGCCCCTGGGAGTAACGGTCTGACGTGCTGAACTCAAGACCCGCGCGCTGCCGCGCAACCATATCAACCGCGCCACCAATGCCGAGCTGTAGGGTTTGTAGGGCCTGAAGCATGCCCTGGTTGATGCCCACTAGCTGGCCGATGCCACTCTCAGACGCCTCCACAGCCCGCCGGATACTCTCTGACTTGGCATTGATGTCGCCGAGCACGGTGCCTGTGCCCTGGCGGGCTTGGCGGTCCTCTGTAGGATCCCAGTCGTCGCCAGAGAGCCAATCGGAAATCTTATTTACGGCAAGTCCAGCAATGCCGCCGGCAACCGCCCCGGCAAGCGGGCCAAAAATTCCGGCTGCCGCCTGGCCAGCCATTTGTTCGGCCAACGCATCGGTTACCATGCCGCCAATGGCACCGGCCAGGGCGCCACCAATGCTAGCGCCAATGCCATCCCAATCCCCTGATGTAATGGCATCCTGGAGGCTGCTGGCCACACGCTGGCCAGCGGCAGACATTTGCTTTTCCACCTTCTCCGCAAGTTCTGAACCACCCTGATCACCGGCATCGGCCAGGCCTTCCACCAGGTTGGCAATCAGCGTGTCACGATAGACCTCGGAGATATCGCCCCGGGCCGCCGCCTCGATCAGCAACTGCTGCTTGTCATAAACAGACTCGAACTCCGCGCCAAGCGGGTCCAGCTCATTCACCAGGGAGATGACAGACTGCTCATATTCCCGCTGGGCACGAGTCAGCTCTCGCTGCGCCTCTTCCTCTTTCTTGGTGGCAATCGCCGCCTGCTCGTGCTGGTAGATTTGGTCGTAGTAGGTGTTGATCAGTTCGATTTTTTCCGCGCCGGCTTCCGCGTCCCGAGCGGCAGCTATATCCATCTGGCGGTTGTATTCGATCATCTCCAGGGTGCTTTTGCCCTGGGTATCCGCTTGAACGCGCAGCTTTTCGATTAGACTGTCTATTTCCTCTCGGGCCTGGACCAACTCCGGATTGGTGGTTTTCAGCTCTGCACCCAGGTCTTCAGCCCAGCGTCGAAGCGCCTCACCTTTCACCGAGGCATCCACGCCCTGCTGAGCGATTTGCCCAAGCTCGGAAGCCAAGCGGGTAAACTCCGGACTTACAACTTTGGCGGAGTCGTTTGCATCGAACAGGGCCTGCTGCAGAGCGCTCAAGCTTTCCGCTGTCGGATCGGCCTGAACGCGGCCGAGGGCTCCGATAACAGATCGGGCCGACTCAACCGTAATACCGAACTCGCGCGACAGATTACTCGATTCCTCCTTAATCATGCTGAGGCCTTCGCGGAATACCGCTGCGCCGGAGCCGCCGAACTCAGCAAACATCTCGTTGACATCCCGCCCCAGCCTAGAAAGCCGGGCGGCCTGGCTGATAGCTCCCTCAAAGTCGCCCAAAAACGTTGTGTCCATTTTGTCTTCTGCCACTTCAAGCAAACCCGACCTGGCAGAATCAAAGGCGGAAGCGGCCTCCACGAGACCTCTGCGAATCTCAATCTCTGCCGCCCGCATGGACTCCTTAGCAAGATCGCGGATTCGATCGGTAAGCCTGAAGGCGCCGCTTTCCGTGCGCTCCATTACGGTATCGAGGTATTCCATGGAATCCGAGAGTGCGTCAACACCACCACTCGCACTCATCACTGAAGAGTAAACCGTGCCTCCGACGACGCTACCGATGGCAAGAAACGCGCCAAGTAGCGCCCCGCCAGGGCCCAGTATGCCGAGCAGTTGAGATCCCTGCTGGCCCAGCGCCACAAAGGCACTGGTGCCAGAGCCGACTTGCACGAAGAAGTCCTGAAATTGGTAACCCGCTTGCTGAAGGGCGCCTTTTTGCAGGCGGAACATACGGTTGGCTTCCTGGCCCGCCGTAGTCATGCCCACCATATTGCGAGCATTGGCCTGGGCTGCGGTTGCAGTGCCAGACAAAGAACCTTGCAGGCCGCGCACCTCGCGGGCCGTTTCCCGAACGGTGCCCGTTACGCCTTTGTTGTTTGCCTTGATGGCAAGCGTCAGGTTCATCTGTTCCATGTCAGTCCCGCTGGTCGTTCAGCGCTTCCAAAGCGCCGCTCTCAATCGTCTGGATCTGGCCGAACACTGCATCAGGGTTCGCCAGGCCGCTTCGCCGGACCACCACATCCACTGCGGTGTAATCCAGCCCCGTCCGCACACCTGTCATCCCTGCGTATCGCCACTGGGTTGCGCACCTTAGAAACGCCAGCACCGCATCCCAGTTCTCGGGCAAAACCGGAAACTCCCTGTCGTCCAGCGCCTCCAGCGATTGAACATCAACTCCCTGCAACCCGAACGCCTTTAGATCCGCCTCCAGCCCGCCAGGGTCGGCCCGGCGGCCATTTATCCAAAACCGCCCGGCCTCCTTCAGGTTCGCGGACGGTTCTTTTTTGTAATCGACTCCTGGTAGGCGTTAACCAGGGCCAGACTGGTTGCCGGGTCAGCCTTCAGTGCACTGAGCAACTCCTCACCGGTCAGCACAGCGCCGTCTTTGCCTGTTACCTCAATGTCTTCAACGCCGAACAGCACGAGGTCCAGCAGCCGCTTGTCCCTGTTTGCTGAATCCTGCAGCTCTGTACTGGGCACCACCCTGAACTCTGCACGGAACGTGCCGGACTGCTCTTTGTCTCCGTCATAAACGGTAACCGTTACCGGGTACTTGTAGGTGCGCTGCGTGTTTAGCCGAAACATAAGGGAGGGCTCCTTACTTAACAGTGATCACCAGCTCGTCGTTGCCGGTGTCGGGGTTGATGGTCAGCGGCAGCGAAAGCATCTGCACGCCGTTTTTGTCTTGCTCTGTCGGGCTACCAATGCCAACCGCCGGAGCTGAAAACTCAACGATATTTCCGGCCACTTTGCCGTGGGCAACACTCAACTGCCCGCGCTCAGATGTCTTGGCCTTGTTGTACAGGTCGATCACCGACAGGGCTGGCTCTTCCACCACAGCGGTACCAGTCGGCTGGCGATCGGTAATCTGCATCGACGTTTCCTGGCCCACCAGCTGGTGCTTCACCGTTTCTACGCCAATGTCAAAGCTCAGCTGGTCAAAGCTAAGATCTGACCCGAACAGAGTCAGGGCCGTAGTGTTGGCATTTGTGACGGGCGCGGGCATGGTCCAGCCGCTGGTGTCTGCCTGGGGAGTGGCAGCGTTACTGATCGGCCCCAGAATGCCCATGTAACTGAAAGTCATGTATGGGATGTTGTTAGTAGACAGGCTGAAGCTAACCGTGCCCCGGCCGCCTACAAACTTGTGCAGAACGCCGTCCCGGTGAATCCAGCAGGTAATCGATTCCTCTCCGCCAGTGATCGGGTTGTAGGCCACAGAAACACCGGTTTCCTCGGTTTCCGCAAAACCGCAAGCGCGCAGCAATGGGCCCCATTTGGGCGCGGTGCCGGCAGCACCTGAGCCGGCCAGCTCAACTTCCAGCTGCAGCTCCACATGCTTTTCACCGGCAACCTCCTCGGAGTTGCCGAAGTGCCCCCGGATCAGGTTTCGCTGTATGTTCTCGCCAGCCAACGGCGTTACCTGCACTGTGCGCGCCAGGATAGCGTTGGCCGTTTCGGTCGGCGCTGCGTCAGTACCATAGGTGTCTTCTACGGCTGCCAGCACCACGCGCCGGCGCATCTTGAATCCAGACATGTGTTACTCCTTCTTCCCGGAGGTCTTCTTGGTTCCGTCGTCCCGGGTTTCCGGCTCGGCGGTCTTGGGTTTGGGCGAGCCATCTTTGGCCCGCTGATACTGCCCGCCGCTTTGCGGCAACTTCATGCGTTTGCTCATGGCGTCCACCAATATTCGATTTTGAATATATCCACCCAGAACAAAGCCTGGGCATCCAAGTTCAGCAGCTCGCCGCCAAGCCATCCCACGGGGCCGGCCGGCACCAAAACAGGTAGGCTGAAGTACTCATACCAACTGGTCGACTCGACACCAAAAGGAGGCGGGATCCAATTGATAAGGGTATGCACTAGTGGCCTGCGCAAAACATTCAGCTGGTCCCGGCTAGCACCCCCAAACCTCCGATTACTGCGCGACACTGCACTGACGAGCATCACCTGCGTCGCCACTCTATGTCGCGTAGTGCCCGTTAGCTCTGCATGACTTACTTGCTCACTCATTGGTATCAGTAGCACTGACGGAAACGCCCGCGATTTCAGCGCCTCTTCCACGTCCGCTGCAACCTCCACCGGACACGGCGCAGCAAACTCCAACCGTTCCGCCCAGGGCTGTAGATTGAGCATCAGTAGTCCTCCAGATTGTCACGGAAAACACTCTTGCCCTTGGTGAAATAAGGGGCGTCGGCACCGCTGGCTTTGACAGGGTCATCAAACCCCAGGCTGAACTTGCCATCTGCTGTGAGTTGCAGCAGCTTTAGGGCATCCCGGTAGTCCCTCAGTACCGGGTCCTTGTCATCGGTGCCGACACGGTCCTTGTGCAGGTAGTACCGGGCAATCACGCGCGTCCAGTTCGCGACGATCCCCGGTACCGTTTCCAGAGGCACATAGCCACGCTTTGCCAGGAAGCCATTGATCAGCGCTTCGGCGTCCGCCACCGCCTGGTCAATCCGGGAGAGGGCTTCGTCTGCCACCGCAATCTCCTCCGGTAACCACGCGGAGCGATCCTCACCCAGCAAAGTCGCTTCCATCAGCTCGAAATTCACAAACTTCAGGTGCTGGGGAGTAGCCTGTTCGGCCAACTCCCTGGCACCTGGTCGGTCTGCGAGTTCAGCGTGACTGATGTAAGGCATGGTCAGCCCTTAGCCTTTGTAGCTTTCGAGGTCGACTTGGTGGCCAACGGCTTCGATTCGCCAGCTGCAGCTCCGTTTCCATCGGAGCCTTCGCCATCGCTGGAGGTAGCCGGTGGCGAAATGGGTTCCTGGGCTTCTTCTGCTGGCGACAGAGCGCCGGAGAGCAGCAGCGGCTCGGCCTCTTCAAACTCCAACGAAAGCACCCCGGATTTGATAATCCGCCCGCCATGCTTGACCGGCGAATTGACGTTATAGCGCGGCATATTTGCCCCCTTAGCCTGCGTTCTGGAACAGGAACCCTGCGGTGATACCGGTGAGCACCGGGCGGCGCTCCATGGTCACCGGGTAGATCCAGCTCTTGGCGGAGTTGTCGTAGTAGCTCTGTTCAACCAGCGGATGGCCGTCCAGGGTGTAGGTGTAGCCATAGGAAGGCTCCTCAATGCTGGAGGCTTCAGGCGCTACGTAGGCGAGCACCGCATCGGCACCCCAAACGTCGCTGAAATTGCCCTGGGCGTCGGCACCCACGGCCTTGCCCACAACCACACGATCCACATCCATCAGACGGGCCAGCATCTCGGCGGTTACCGAATCGCTGGAGGTGTACTTGAAGCGTTCCAGCACTTTGGGGTTCTCCGCTGCCCCGGCGAATGCCTTGGCAGAGATCAGCAGGGTGTTGGGGTACACGCCAATCGTCTCGCGGATGGCCTCACGGCCGGCCCGAACATCTTTCGCCGGGTCGCCACCGGCGTCTGACCATTTGGCGGCTGACAAATCCACCTTATGATCGGCGTCATAGTTATTGGCGCTCCGAGCGATTTCCGCCTGTTCCACTTCCAGGGCAAGCAACAGTGACCGCATGACCGTATTTACCGAGCGCTGACCAAGCTGAATGTTCGGTACCTGACTGGCATCACGGATGTGTTCGATCGGCAGCTTGCCTTCCAGTGCGTCCTGCACCAGAGCGAACGGTTTACCCAGATAACCAAACTCAATGCGTTTGGTGTTCGCGCCGGGAGCGCGGCGCGCGTTGTAAAGGCGGAATGCCTCTTTGCCGAACTCCAGTACCTGGCCACCAGACACCGCAACCGGTACCCGGGGGAACAGCGCGCTGCCAACCATTTCCTGTTGACGGTAGCCTTGGGCATGTGTGGTCAAGATCGGGTCAATCACCCGAACCGCTTTGTTTTTCATGGGCATAACGAAATCCTCAGTTCGGGATGATGAATACTTCGATCAGATCGCCGTCGGCGGCGTCCTGAAGTGCTCGGGCAACCACGGTGCCGGCTGAGGCGGCCACGGCCACGCCATTGGCACCCACCTCAATCTCACCGCCTTTGGAGATAGCGCCAGACGCCTCAACGATCGAGGAACCCAGGCAATCCACCGCCAGTTGCTCACCAATAGGGGCATCCGTCGTGGAAACCCCGAAGGCATTTCCACCGGCCGTTGCATGAGCACCACTGAGATCCACAAATCGGTGCCGGGTAATGCCGGCCGCTGCCTCAATGGTGTGGGTCATCACTGCGTACTTTTGCATGGCTTCAGCCTCCTACAGCCGAAAGGGCTGTGTTGTAGTCGCATTTGTGCTCAGCCTGATAAGCCTGTGCTTTCTGATGCAGAGCCAGTCGCTCCGGATCTACCGAATAACCAGCAGGGGCGGCAAAGCTTGCGGCAGAGACAGTCTCGGCGGTGTCGGCCCCACGCTCTGAGAAATCCACTCGCTGAGGCAGGCCTTTCAGGAAATCCCGGAACCAGGTGTTGGCGGGCGTCTTCACCTCGCCATCACTGGAGGCGAAGCAAACTTCCACGTCTTCAGCCTGGGCGGCCATAAAGGCCGCCAGAGCCTCTTTCTCAGCGGGTAAGACTTTTCCGTCTTTCACCAGCTGTTCCGCAAAGCTGGCGATATCATCCTTGCGCGCCTGGGCTTCCTTCTGCGCCAGGGCCTGTTCGCGGGCTTCCAGGGCAGACTCCCGGGCTGCGAAATCCGCCGCCTCTTCACCCGCCTTGGGTTTGTTTTCAGGTTTCACGGTTGTCACCTCCTCAGGTGGGTTGTTTGGGGCGGAGAACCCCGGTTCATCAGCGTTGTACTCTTCGTCCATCGCCTCACGCTGGGCGGCTTCTGCCTCCTGTGCCAGGTAGGCAGGCACCACACGATCAGCAGCCTCCTGCCCAAACTGGGCCAGCATCCAGTCGCGCATACGGCGCGCCAGATCAGCCAACGTTGAGCGGGAGTCGAGATCTGAAGCGGCGAATTCAACGGTCACAAGGCCGTCTTCGGCACCGGAAAAACTGGCGGGCTTCAGGCCGGGGATGGCGGGAGCAGCTGCACCCAGAAAGCCAACGTGGCGCAGATACCAAACGCCAGGCTTGGGGTTGGATGGATGCGTTGGAGGAAACCAGGACGCGGACATCTTTGGAAAGCGGCCCTCATTCACCAGAGCGGCAAACTGGGGCTCTACCCGGTCGGGCTTGGCCTTGACCACATCGCCATCCAGAGTGATCGATTCCACCCAGCCGTATGCCGGGTCTTCCATTTGCGGGTGGCCAACCACCAAGGGCGCGGAGAATACGGCCGGGTCATAGGCCGCCACCGAGGCCTCCATGTCTTCACGGGAAAAGGCCCACTCGCGGCCCTGACTATCGGTGTGCTGACCAGACTTGAAAATTTCTAACAGGCTCATGCCTACCTCGTGCCCCGTTGTATGAAAAACGTAGGCTCAGAGTGGCATGGTGCTGAGGGGGTGTATTTTGAAGGGAGACAAAACAAAATGGCTGACCTTGCGCCAGCGAAAACAGACTACCAAGAGGTTTAACGGCACTCCAGCACTTTGCAGAAAACAGTCTCAGGCGCGAACATTATCCTGCCCCGGACGCACCCTCTGGCGCGTTTAAACACCGACAACCGGAAAAAGACGGGCATACGGTGCTCGGACGCCTTAAAACGAACTACAGGCCCTCTGGCGAGCCCGCCAGATATTCGCGCACAATATCCAGAATTTCAGCCCGGTCTTTGCTCGAAAGGCCAAGGAATGGTCGGGCCGGTATCCGCCCCCAGGGCAAGGGCGTGCCGCGCTCTGAGCGGCCAAAGGCACCCTGCTTTGCACCGAAGTGTTGAACGGCTGCGTATTTCATGGGGCTGCCGAATTCCAGGGAGCGACTGCTGGCGTTGTAGCTGAAATACCGACTCAGGCTTTTACTCTCGCCGATGAGAGGATCGTTCTTGCCCTTCAGGGCCTGAGTGAGAGGACTGTTGCGCGCCCAGGGCGTGCCGTCGGGAGCTTCTTTGTCCAGGAACCGCTGGCGCGTGGACACGATCAGATATTCGCCTATGTCCTCAAACACCGGCTTCAGGTTCTCGGTTCTCGCCTCCAGCTTTTTGAGCTCGGCCTCCACTTCTCGACTGTCGATCTTTACTTCAATCATTTGCTACACTCCTAAGCGTCAGGCCGGGCATTGGTTCGTCGTGCTCATACCACGAAGTCGTCGCGGACGTTCAGAACCTCGGACGGCCTGGCATCCTTTCAGGGCTGAATGTACAGGGTGGTCAGAGCCAGCATCCGCCGCCCACTTCGAACACTGAACACCGCGTTGTATCGCTCCCCGCCAATGTCTTTCCGGTACCGCACCAGGGGTAAACCGGCATCGCTCATACCGGCATCTTCAACACTATCCGGTGAGTTCAGCATTCTTGGCAGTTCCGCAAAATCTGCTTCAGTCACGGCACGTTGGCCGCGCATTCGCTCGGACTGATCGTTGCCGTGGTGCTTTTGGATGTGCCGCACCGAGGATGGGTCCAACGCGTAATCAAATCCCGCCACGGGCTTCGTCTGAAGCCGCTCGATGGCTTGCACATCCTCAGAAGTGAGCAGCCCCAGCGTGCGATACGGGGATAGATCAACCTCTTCCAGGTTCTGCCATACCCGGCGGGCATATCGGCGGGTGTCATCAGCCACTGACGGCAAAGCCCTATAGCTTTGTGCCAGGCGGTCCCTCACCGACTCAGGAACACCCTGCATGTACGCTTTGGCCAGCTCGTACTGCCACTGCCGGGTTTTCTCTGCCATGGTGTTGACCACATCAGCCACACGGCCCCCGGGGGCATAATCCCAGTTCTTGCTGATGCCCGGGGGCGCACCGGTGCTCGGGTTGATGGTGTCCCAGCCTTCGGGCAATGTTTTGGCGGGATCACCTCCCAACCTGCGGGCACCGGCTTCATTTCGGGCGCCCACTACGTAGCAGCTGCAGCCCCAGCCATTAGGAGCAAAGTGGGTTTGCCAGAATGGGTGGGCTGGCGCCAGTGTTAAGCCGTTCCAGGCCAGATGCTGCACTCTGGGCTCCAGGCTGCCGCCATGCTTGTAAACCCAGAAGGCAAAGCCGCCTTCCATCAGCTGAGCGTAACGGCCGGCGGCATAGGATGTGGCCATGTTGGTTTGGTAGATGATTCGGGTTCGCCAAGCTTCGCCTTTTTTGCTACCTTCGCCAGTCCAACCTTTCCAGCCTCGGCGCTCAACAATGGCCTTGAAATCTTTACGAAACGCTTGCAACGTTTCGCCTTCGCTGATGGAGCGATTCACTGCCGCCGCCAGATCGGCCAGCAAATCAGCCTTGGTGGCACCCGCCACCATAAAGCCAAGGTCGTGCTCTCCCCGGCGCATATCGTCCCAACGGGCGGTGGGTACCAGGTTGCCCAGCTTGTTCCGGAAGAACACCACCTGCTGTTTGAACGGCTGACGAAACGCGCCGGTGATGGCCGACGGGCGTTCACTCATGGCCTTGCTCCACGTCGTACCGACCGGCGGCATGGGCGGCGAGGGCCGCATTGCCCAATAGCGTACCCAGCTCTTCCTGGGGCAGATCATCGAAGGCCGCCAGTAGCATGGCGCGGAATTCTTCGAGGCTTTCGGCCTGTTCCAGCATCACCTCAATCTGATCCAACCATCGATCAGTCATCGGCTCAGCTTCCTTGGCCAGGCTATCCGCCAGAATTTCTGCCGGGACTTTCTCCTCCCTTACGATAGCGCTGAACTCGCTAAAGCTGGCCGGCGCTGGCTTTGGTATTTCCTGGTCAGGTATTGTCTCCCATTCGCCGCCATAGGTGTCTGTGATGTGCTTGAGCGTTGGGCGGAAGCCCATATCAAAGATTGTCTTGTCCCGCTCGGCCCGCTTGTTCTGGTCTTCACTGGGCTCAACATCCCGGTACACCGTGGGTACCGCCGCGCCCGGGAAGTTCCACTCGGTCAGCCAGGCGCCGATGCTGCGGTTGAAGCTCTCACACACCAGATCGGCGTCCGCCTTGACGAGATCCAGCCGCACGTCGGCCTGCAGCTCATCGTTACCCAGGCGGCCGGGCGTGCCCTGGGTACTGGCGGTTTGCCCTAGTACCACCTTGGCAATGGCAGCGTCCATGCGGTCGTACACCGCCGCATAGTCAGCGGTACCAGAGCGGGCGGCCTCCAGTAGTTCAACCACCATGCCTTCGGGTACGGCAATGCCGGTATCGGTGCTGATAGCAGACAACGCTTGAAGCAGCCTCTGCTTTTGCTCAGGGCTGGCGTCCTGCCCGTAGGTGCCCTTGGCCGTGGGCTGGCCAAACTTCTCCAGGAACAGCAGCCAATACTTCAGGCCCTGGCGCTTGAAGAACGCCGGCCAGTAGAGCCAATGGCCAAGGCCAATACCATAGGGCTCGTCGTCGTGGTCCGCGCCGGTGCGGAAGCTCCAGAACTTGCGCTCCGGTAGCAGCTCGCCGTCCGGCTTTTGCATGGTTTTCATGCGTAACCGGCCCGCGCCATCGAAGCCAAAGCGGCGGCGATCCCGTACCTTGATCTCTGGCATCACTACATAACGGCTGTCCCTGTCCCACAGGGGTTCCGCCACGGCAAAGCCGTAATACACGCCGTACAGCATCAGGTCTGTCACCCGGTCAAAGCCTACGGTGCGGATCTGCTCTTGCAGGAAATCGGCAGCGGCCTTGTCTCTTCGGGTTTTGCCGCCGGGGTCCACCTTCCATTCTTTGCCGATCACCGCCAGGCGGCGCTGGTTGAAGCAGGCGGACACCTGGTCATCGCGCAACACTTCCTTGTAAATCCGGTAATCCCCGCCACCGCGAATACGCAGCACCTCATCACTGGCAGGTTGGATGCTCAGCGGGTCCAGATAGCCCCGGGTAATGTCTCGGCCATCGGCGGTGGTGGCCACCTCGTTCATGTCTGGGCGGGTGTTTTCTGCCATGATCAAAAGCCTCGGAAGTCGTTGGTACCGGCCACCGTGCCAAACCCGGTATCGGTGATACTGGCCACGGGACGCTCATCGCCCAGGCCGGTCATGCTTGGGCGCGGCCCGGTGCTAAGGTAGTCAATGGGAATGGGCTGGCGCTGGTTCAGGCTGGCAAAACAGGCCAATGCCAGGGCGATGGCAAAGTCGCCGTGGCGGTACAGCTCGGGCTCTTTCAGGTCAGCCTTTCGTACACCGGGGATCATGGGGATGCCGTCCACGTCGACAATCGCCCGCAAGTCCGATTCCAGGTTGGCGTCCCGGGGTAAGTCAATCACCCCGTCCTCAAACCACTGGATCATCTTGGGCATCCACAGGCCATACCAGGCCCGGCTCAGCATGATCTGGTGCACATTGTCATGGCCAAACTTATCCGCTGTGTACTCCGCCAGGATCTGGCCGGAACCCGTGGCGTCCATTGCACCACCGCGCCAGTTTGGCAGCCGTTCAATGATGTGCCATTTGATCTGTTCCTGCTGGCGCGTGGGCACGTTCTGCAGCTCCAGCACCCAGGGGCAATGGCGCTTGAGCGTGCCGGTAATGCCCAGGGGAACCAGAATGGAGAAATCCCGATGGCGTGCGAAGTCATCACCAAACACCCAGCGGTAGCGCGGGTCCAGTTGCTCCAGGAGCGGGTCCAGGTGTTCCGCAATCCATACCTGGCACCAGCTCCGGCGCTCTTCGTCGGACTTCTTCACGAAGTCGTCATCCAGCACCAGGCGTAGTACGGGGCGCTCCTCGCGCATCGCGGCATCAATCCACACACCCGGCAGGCAAACGCCGGAACCATCACGCGGTACCGCATCCAGCTCCTCGCGCATGGCCGCTTTGCGTGGCCCATAGGAGTTGCGGATGCGGCTGTACCACTTGATCTTGCCCTCTGGCGTGGGTTGTTCGCGTTTCATCATGCACACCCGCTCGTAAAGCCCGTTCTCTACGGCGTTGTCAAAAGTGACGGTGTACACGGCCGCGTCGTCGCCGTAGCGGCCTTCCTCGATGTCCTTGCAGAACTGATTGAACGGGTTGGACTTGCCGTTGTGGGAGCTGATCACCACGATCTTGCCGCCCCAGATCAGCAGGGCCGTAGCCGCATCCAGTACACCTTGAACGTCCTGGTGAAAGGCAGCCTCATCAATCACGACGATGCCCTGCAAACCCCGGATATTGGCGGGGCGTGAAGACAGGGCAGTTACCTGGAAGCCGGAACTGAAGCGGATGCGGTAGGCGGTGATGTGCTTGCTGTTGCCTCGGTCGTCCTGGTCTTCGAACAGGAACTCCTCAATACCAGACACCCCCTGGCCCTGGGCCTCGGCAATCACGCGGGCAAACTTGGCGCAGTAACCGATAAACTCCAGGCCCTTTTCCTTGGTGTCACCGATGTAGAACACGTTGTCGCCACCCGCACTGCGGCGGGAGGCCGCAATCAGCGTGGAGTCCAGCGCCTTGGCGAAGGTCATGCCGGTGCGGCGCCCCTTCGGGATTGCTACGATGGACTGGGGCATCTTCAGAAACTCGGACTGGTGGCGCATCAACACGCCTTCGTCCAGAGGGTTGAAGCCCTCGGGGATATCCCGGGCCCGGGCGGGCAGCTCTTCCCAGTCCAGCACACGCACGGTGCTACTCAGCGGTTTCATGGCCATCAGCGAATCCCCAGCACTTTCTCACGCCAGAAGGTGACCTGGTCTGCCGTCATGCCCTGGGCTTGGGCCACTTCCTCCAGGTTCTTCTCCTGCTCGGCCAGTCGCGCGGCCACCGCTTCTTCCTGGTACTTCTTCAGGGCCACAGAGGAGCGCGTTAGGGTGGCGACGTTCTTGGCTGCCTTTGACAACAGGCCGACTCGATCTTGTGGGTCCATGTCCTGAGCTTCCTGCATGTCCATGATGGACTCGAACAGCTCAGACTGGATCATGGCTGTCAGGGCTTCAGAGCGGGCATCCTCACGGTCTCCGGCTTGGGCTCGGATGATCTTGGCCGCCTCGGTACTGGCGCGGATCGCCGCCAGGCGTCGCTCCAGCTGCTGGCCGTAGCGATGCACGGCCGATCGGCTGGGCAGCTCGTCCTCATGAGCAGGAAAGTGCTCCCTCAGCAGGTCAATCAACTCATCCAAAGTGTGTTGCCCGGATGCCAGCTCGCCTTCCAGGAAGTGGCGCACCTCTTCCGGTAAACGGCGAATAGACGATTTTCTACCCATGGCCATCACCAGTATCGTTCGGGGCGGGCGATGCCCGGCAGGCAGTCCACCGTATATTCGGCCACATCTACGCCGTAACGGGTCAGCTCACAGAACCAGCGGCCTGAAGGCTCACGCTTTACCTCTACCAGCTTGCGGTCGTGGAGGTAGTCCAGCTCCCGGCGCAGCTCAAGCTGAGTGCAATCCGGGTATTCACTTTGCGCCACGGTCAGCACCGTGCCTTCGTAGGCGCCAATCGGCCTGGCATTGTTCAGCGTCAGAAGCACCAACCATCGCAGCCCTTCACGCCTCGCCCGCTCCATGTCAACTTTCATGCGTCACCCCTGTTTTCAACTGCACGTTTTCCAGCTTCAGCGCCAGGCTGTCGAGCTTGGCCTCGATCACGCTCTGGCCGCGTATGTAATCTTCCCGGCGAACGTAGTGCACTGGCAGATCAGCCCTCAGCTCCATCAGCTCTCGCTCTACGCGGCGCCATTCATCGGTGTCTTTCTCCTGGGCGGCAACCATCCTGTCTAACCGCAGATCCAGATCCTTTGTCACCCGAGCGAGCAGCGCCCGGATCACCATGATGAGAAACCCGCTCCAAGCCCCTAGCAACGTCACAAATACCGATATGGCCTTCCAATCCAAACTCACCTCCATCATGGCTGCGCCTCATCAGGGTTCAGCACCTCGATCAGTGCCGTCAGTTGCTTTGTGTTTGCCTGGCACCAGCGGCCGTATCGTTGGGCGTGGCGCAACAGGTCTCGCTGGCTGACGTTGCTGTTGTCGAACTCGGCAGCAACTCCGGGGGTTGGCCAGGGCGCTGCAGCAGGCTCCCCGGCACGGGCTGCTGTGGCTCGCACACCGCCAAGGGCGGCGTTGTAGTCGCGCAGCCAGCCAACAGTAAACACGCACTTAGGCACAGGCCGGGGCGCTTCGCCCGGGCCTGTGCGGTAGTGGTCGGTGTAGGCTTCATCCAGGGCGTCCTCCAGCTTTGTGATTCGTTGTTGCAGCTGCTGGCGTTCTGCCAGGTAACCGCGCTCTGTCGCTTGTGCTTTGCGCTTTCGGGCGGCCTGCAGCTCAGCAAAGGCTTTTGTTTGGGCCAGCATCTGTTCTGCGTGCTTAAGCTGCTGCGCCGTCAGCGCTACCTCGCCCTCGACAGTGGCTGTGCTGTAACCCTTCTCCCAGGCGGTCTGGCGCTCTAGCGCCAGATAGTGATAGCCGCTCAGCAAGGCCACGCCAGCCGCAAGGGCTATCAGCAGGGCCTTCATGCGCCCCACCGCGACTGACAAACACCTGGGCCCCAGCCGGCGCTGTGATACAAGGGCTCCCAGCGAAGCAAAATCAGCCTCGGATAGTGGCGGTTCTCACGGAAGTTGGCAGCGGAGCGGCCAGCATTGAACCGCTCCACCGAATCAAACCAGGCCAGCGGGTCCACCCCCTTAGCGGAAGCCAGCCGTTTGTCTCTGTATACCCATCCCAGCCCGCCGTTATAGGCGGACAATACAAAGGCCCACTGCTCACAGGGGTTTTCGGCCTGAATTCGGGCGTTCAGCCATACGGTGTAGCGCACCATGGCGCGAATGGCCCAGCGGGGGTCGAAGGGCTTGGCGTCGGAAAGATCCGGGTAAAGCGAGGCAATCCAGGTGGTCGTGCCGGGCATGAACTGGGTAAGGCCCTGGGCACCGACCGGGCTGACTGCGCCCGGCCGCCACCGGCTTTCCTGATGGATAAGCCCGCCCAGTGTGGCCACGGGTGCCTCCAATCCATAGTGAAACCTGGCCACTCTGGTGAGATCCGCCTGGTACGCCTCAGCAGTTCTTGGCACTGCATCAGCCGCCCGGGCACCACCAGCAGAGAAGCCGAGCAAAAAAGCCGCCAGGCCCGCCAGGGCCCAGCGGAAAAGCACGACTCGGGTGATAGTAAACTGCTGGCTCATATTAAAGCCCCAGGGCCAGACCAATGACACAGGCGAACACGATGATGGCCCGCCGGATCGCTGCCAGTGCGGCAGCCAATAGCATCGTTTGCTGATCGCTGCCTTCCGACAGAAATTGGCTTCGGCCGAAAAACGTGCCGGGGCGCGCATAGGGAAACAGCGCCCGATCTAGCCAGTACGCCAAGGTGACGGCCAGGGTAACGAGCGCCAGCTTGTACGCCACAATGGGCAGCTGCTGCGGTGCAAACCAGTACAGCCCAACCATTAGAACGACCGTTATAACCGCCCAACCAAACAGGCGCGGCATCTTGAAACAGAGGGGGAAACGGGGGCTTTCAGGCATGGCGGCATCCTCTTGGTCACAGGTAAAAACCAGTTAAGTGACCTTCAGAGTGCACTCAATCAAAGGGGCTGTATTTTGAAGGGCAGCATAAGCCGCCCGGGGGAGAAATGCGGAGAGTGGAAAGGGTATAGCGGTTTCTCTGAACGATCAATCAGGAGAGTTATTTCAATGTCAAAATCCACTGAACCGGCCACCACCACTACTGAAGACAGTGACACCACTACCTCCGTCAGAGGTAGTCTGAGCTCCATGCTTACAGACGGGGCAGCCCCAGTAGCCGGAGCCATTACCAACGAGGACGACCTTCTTGCCAGTATCGAAGCACGGTTGGCAAAGGAAGTGCGGGGGCTCGCCAACACTCTCGCCGAGTTCAGCCGGCGAACGCAGCGCATAGGCGAAGAACTCCCCGTAACTGCCCACTTTGGTAAGTCGATAACGCGCTTGCTCAGCCTTAGCAGCCTCCATGTCTCTTATGCGCTGCTCAAGGACGGGGATAAGCCTCTGTTGATCGATGACGGTGCCGAGCACCTCAAGCAGCTGGGACTGGGTCTCAGCGACTTTATTCGTGAGGTCGACCTGGATGGCCAACGCTTTCTGGCGATCGCGCTCGTCAACGACGAGGCGACTGAGTTCAACAATGCTGGAAAGGCTGGCTGACAGTACGTTGATGTCCATTATCTAGTTACTTAATCCTCCTGTTGAACCTTGAGAGCCGATCAGCTTCCTGACGCCTGGCAATATGCATATTGATTTCGTGTAGGTAGGCCTCAGCTTCACGAGCTTGTTGTTTTACAACTTTCAGATGCTGTGCACCCAGCATTTGCACAATAAAGATTGCACCGACCAATACAAAGGGCACAAGCATTCGCCAATCTGGCGGTCCCTGGAGAAACGAACTCAGGTCTGAGAGAGTCGCCACAAAAGAAATTACGGCAAATACCAGCAACGCGCCCATGGCGAGATATGGAAAATTGAAAACAATTCTGAGCTGCGCACGCCGGCATTGATTCTTAGCTTCCCGCCGGAGAAATGATAGTTGTTCGAGTGTAGGCGCCTTTCGTGGAGGCAGCGCATCTTTTGGTGCATTGCCTAAAGAGCCCGCGTATAGATGAAGATTCCACTCACAGTTTTCATAATAGTCCCTACCAGCTCCGCGATTCCCTTCACCTTCAGACCAAAAATGCGACATACGCCCCCCGTTCTCCTATCGATATTGATCCAGCGTCGGCCACTCACACGTTTCGCGCAGTGGCTTCAAGGCATTCTCCATTCCGGTGATATCGAATATGGCAGTGACCGGGCTTTCGTTATACGGCGTAATTTGTGCGACAAACTTGTCAGCCGATGCCATCCACTTTAGAAAGCCAATCGTTCCTTTCTGTGGGTGAAATGTCGCCTGGCTGTCAGTCGATAGATTCCAATCCTTGGTAGACGCGTCATTTGAGCCTATACGAGTCAATACGGTTCCGTTGCGGCCAAGATAATCGCTCCAGTTAATATAGAGCTCGGTTTCGTTGCTTTTACACCTGACAAACATAGTTACCGGCTTTCCGAGGCTAGACCTCCCACTGTCAGCTGTGATCGACAAAAGCACCGTTGTTGAATCATCTATAGGGTTTGTATCCACCGAAACGCTCCATTTTCCCGTGCCGCTCAACTCCACAGGTTGCGGTTGTGGGCCATCAAGACCACGCGCCTTTGCAATAGCGTCAAAACACGCGAGCCGATCGAGATCACCTTCCTTTGATGAACACGTTGCTATCTCTTGCTCGACTCCCGCAGCGGCAATCGCTGACATGAAAACCAGCGGCAACGACAATCCCCAGCACCTCATTAGCTGTCCTCCAGACACAGTTTTATTTTTTTCCTTCGTTGTAGTCCCGGCCAGCCACACGGTGACCGCTTCCCTTAACCGATATGGTTCCTTCTGTTTCCTTGGCCTTTTTGCCGGTTAGCAACTCAGCGAGCAAAGCCTTCCTCTTTGCGGGTTTCATACCTCGGTAAGCCTCTAGGAGTAACTCCTCATCAGGCGCCAGCGCCGGTTCAACAGCTTTGCCTTGTTGCTCAGCAAACTGCCCAGCCGTTACTTCCTGCGACTTCGCAAAGTCTCCAGCCGTGACATCAAGAGATCTGGCGAAATTGCCCGCAAGCATTGGCTGGCCTGTTATTACAAACATCACGTCGACCCCGATCTTTTCCCAAGCCGATAAAGCTGCAGCATTTGGCGTGCCGACGCCCTTTTCCCAATTAATCTGAGAATGTTTCGAAGCCCCGGCCTCCTGCGCAAATTCGGTTTGAGTCATTCCAAGCCGCTGGCGCTCTATTTTTAACCTCTCCCCAAGGTTCATAAATATCTACCTATAAGTATTGACAGGTAGAAATTTTTCTACCAATATTAACCCAACATCAATTTCAGATGTTTCAGCAACCAACCAAGGAGCCACTGCCATGGCCACCCCGAAAGTACTCACATCTGAGCAAGTTAAAGCCAATCTCCGCTCACAGGGCATCACCATTACTCAGTGGGCCAAAGACAACGGCTACCGTCGTGGTGCGGTGTACCGCGTCCTCAACGGCTTTGACAAAGCTCACTACGGCCAGGCCCATGAGATCGCTGTAAAGCTGGGCCTCAAACCAGACGTTAAAGAAAGCCAGGCCGCCTAACACACCGCTAGCACAGGATTACTGCCATGACCGACCAAACGATCCACGGCGGCGCACAAGACGCTCACGGCTTTACCTATCGCGCTCCGCTTATAGGTGTTCATCACGAAGCCGCCGGTTTTCACGCGCAGCTGAAAGCTGATCAACCAGGTGCTTCATCATGTTCTGCGCATGAGGCTCCAGAGCAGCGCCACACCAATGAACGTCGAGCATCATGCGCTCCAGTCTCTGGCCGTCCAACTGCCCCTGAATTTCCATCCCAGAAGCGAGGTACAGCCATGATCGCGCCAGAGCGTGAATCTGCCCTTCGATCTGTAAGAGGCGAGATTCGAGAGTGTTGTCCTGATTCTGAGCCTCAGCCGGCATTTCGTTACTCATAGCTTTTGTCCTTGCGTTGTGAATGTACCGCAAAGCTTAGGCGAATTGAAACGCCGTTGCCCATAGGCAAACGAACGATCTTTTTGGAACAGCCGAACACAGCAAGAAACAGAGAACGTCCAATGGCCCGCAGAACCTGGAAAACCTACCAACCCAACAGCCTCCGGGATGCCCTGGAAGGCTGCAAGGTGTACGCCCGCGACAAGCACAACCTGAGCGTGGAGCGGATTGCGGATCTGATGGGGCTGGTGGACCACTGGGCGCTTTACAAATGGCTGCAGAACGGGCGCTTCCCGACCAACCTGCTGATTCCCTACGAGCGGGCCTGCGGCATCAATCTGGTGTCCCGCTGGCTGGCAGCCAACGGTGGCAAGTTGCTGGTAGACATCCCAACCGGCAAACAAGCGGATGCTGGTGACATTCAGGAGCTGCAGGCGCGCCTGCACGACGTTACCGGCCTGCTGATGAAGTTTTACCAGGGCAATGAGAATGCTGAAGACACCCTGGCCGGCATCCAGAGTGCTATGGAGCAACTGGCCTGGCACCGGGGCAACGTGCAGCAGCACCCACAACCACAGTTTGACCTGGAGTAAGGGCAGATGAGCCAGAACCAAGCGCGCCTTCATTCATGCAGCCTGTGCGGCGCCCAGCGCCCGGCCAGTGAACTCAATGGCCTGGACCCAATCACCGGCGATAACAGCCGGGCCTACTGTCGCCGCATAGCCCAATGCCAGTCAGATGAGGCTCAAGCCGCTCTGGACTGGGTGACCGCCAAATTGAACAACGCCGAAAATGCGGCCTGACTGGAGTGATACCAATGAACGATACCGCCAACCCCACGCGCATTAGCCGCAGCGGCGCAAAGTGCCTGAAGGTGCTGTTCGCCCTGAGCGGCCACAGCCTGACAGGGCTCAGCAACACCGAACTGAGCAAGGCCCTGGGCGAAAGCCCTGCCACCATCAACCGCTGCCTGAACACTCTGGTGGCCGAAGGGGCCGTCATCAAGTTAGTAACTGGTCGCTATGCCCCTGGGATTCGCATCCTTCAAATAGCCGTTCGACACCACCGTGAGTTCAGCAACATGCGGGACAGAATGGATGAAATTGACCAGCGCGTGCTGGCTGGCGCAAACCTTTAATTGGAGACTGACATGGCGCGGAAACCCACCAACTACGAACCTGAAATTGCACCGGTGCCGACTAACACCGAAGTTTTTACAGAGGCATCGCGAGGCCTGGCGCCCCACTCAACGGAGATATTGGAACGCTTTGGCGATGGCATGCCCTTTGATCAGTACCGTTACGAAGACAAGATCCGCAGCCACCTGTCCCGCAGCGCTGAGGAAATGCTGGCAGCGGGACGCGCCTTGGTAGTGGCCAAAGAACACATCAGCCACGGCCAGTGGGTTGATTTTCTATCAAAGGTTGGGCTTGACCCACGTGTGGCACAACGGATGGCCCAAGCCGCCATTAAGTTTTCAAATGCGTCGACATCGTCGCATTTGATCGAAGCCGCAGGCGGAAAATCCAAGCTGTTCGAGTTGATGGTTTTGGATGATGATGATCTAGCCGAGCTCAACGAAGGCGGCACTGTTGCTGGGTTGGAGCTGGATGACATTGCAAAAATGTCGGTCAGCGAACTCCGCCGATCCCTTCGCGAAGCCCGCGAAAACGCCGAGGCCCGGGCCAAGGTGCTGAGCGACAAGAACAGCAAGATCGACGCCCTGGATGCAGAGCTGACCAAACTCAAATCCAAGCCCCCGCTTGTGGAAACCCTGCCGCCAGACGAGATGGCACAGAAACTGTCGGAAGAGGTTGCCCGGCACGCTGCCTCGGTGCTGGGTGAGATCAATCGTTGCTTGCTGCCTGCACTGAGAGCCCTGGATGAGCACGACCAGGCGAATGGTAGCCGCCACAACGTGATGTCTGCAGGCCTGGTGGCGCAGATTGAAACCCGCCTGGCCGAGCTTCGGGCCGACTTTGATTTGCCTCGCCACCTGGACGGCGACGCCACCCCGGACTGGCTGCGTGATGATGCCGAAGAGGTGATCCAGAAGGCCATCGAGAGTGCGGGAGGCACCGTGCAATGAGCGTGCTTACGGAGCAATTGGTAACGATTGCCCAGCAAGCCAGGGCGCTGCCCCACGGTGAGCGAACGCCCTTTTACGATCGCTGGGCCGATCAACTGAACATGAGCAGGGCAACCCTGCTGCGCAAGATCAAAGGTGTGGCCATGACCAAAACACGCAAACGCCGCTCGGATGCCGGGCAATGCAGCCTGGAACTGTGGGAGGCCAAGTTGCTGTCCTCGGTGCTGGTGGAAACCATCCGCAAGAACGGCAAGCAAACCGGCACCCTGAAAGACACGGTTGAGCTGTTGCGTGCAGGCGGCAAGATCCGGGCGGTTCGGGTAGATACCAGCACCGGCGAGGAAAGCCCCTTGTCAGATGATGCGATAGGCAGAGCGCTGCGCAACTACGGGCTGCACCCGGACCAGCTGCTGCAGCCCACGCCAGCGGTAGCTTTGCGCAGTGCTCACCCGAACCATGTGTGGCAGGTGGACGCTTCGATCAGTGCCCAGTTCTACATGGACACGGACGGCTCCAAAGCGATCGACCGAGCCCAGTACTACGAGGGCAAGCCCGAGAATCTTAAGAAGATCGAGCGTCAGAGGCTCTGGCGTTATGTGATCACAGACCACACCAGCGGCTGGCTATACGTGGAATACGTGCTGGGCGCGGAGACCGCCGAGAACCTGATCAATGTGTTCATTAATGCCATGCAGAAGCGGGACGGAGACCCGGCCCACGGCGTGCCGTTTGTGATGATGACAGACCCCGGCGCGGCCATGAAGAGCGCCATGTTCCGCAATCTGTGCCGCGGTCTTGGGGTAGATCTGATCATTAACCAGGTGGGCAATGCCCGCGCCAAGGGGCAGGTTGAGCAGGCCCACAACTTAGTAGAACGGCTGTTCGAGAGTCGGCTGGCCATCCAGAAGGCGAACAGTCTGGAAGAGATCAACCAGCTTGCGTGGCGCTGGGCGGCCTACTTCAACGCGACATCCGTGCATACCCGCACGGGCGTTTCGCGGTACTCCAAGTGGTTGACTATCGCTCAGGACCAGTTGCGGCTGGCGCCGTCGATTGAGGTGTGCCGAGACCTGGCGGTAAGCGATCCCGAAACCCGTGTAGTGGACAACGAGCTGTGCATCAGCTTTCGAGGTAAGCAGTTCTGTGTTGCTGAGGTGCCTGATGTGGGCGTTGGCCAGGAGCTTCTGGTTGTTCGCAATCCCTGGCGTGATGACGACTCTGCCCAGATTGTGCTGAAAGACGAAAACGGGCGGGAGTACTTCCAGGTAGTGGATCGGCTGGAGATGGATGATCACGGTTTCAAAGCGTCTGCCGCCATGATCGGCTCGGAGCATAAGGCGGTTGCAACAACAACGGCCCAGCACAATCGGGATGAACTGGAGCAGATCGCTACCGGTAACGACAGCAAAGAAGCCGCTGAAGCGGCCCGCAAGGCCAAGCGCCGCGTGTTTGCAGACATCAACCCCCATGCCGATGTGGAGCAGCACAAGCCGGTGGAGTACCTGCCCAAGCGGGGCACAGCTCTGGACGTTCAGGCACCGGAGGTGATCACCAGGGCGCTGACCCATGTGGAGGCAGCCAAACAGTTGCGGGATCGCCTCGGCAGACTCTGGAAGGGGGCGGAACACTTTGCCTGGCTGCAAGGCAGCTACCCGGAAGGGGTGCCCGCGGAAGCTCTGAACGATATCGAAGCCGAACTCAGGGCCGATGACAAACGGACCCAGGCTGGCCCGCTGCGTGTTGTGGGGGGTGCCTGATGCTCAAGTTAAAAGGCGCACTCACTTCTGTAGGCAAAAGCCAGGCAGACCTGGCCCGGGCGGTTGGTGTTAACCGCTCTGCCATCACCCATTTGTGCAACAACAACCTCTGGCCGAAATCAATAGGCCGGGCCGAGCTGGAGCAAAAGATCAGAAGTTTTCTGGAGAGGTGCGGTGCTGCGGCGGCAACCGTCAGCACCGCGTTTGACGACGAAACAGCGCACGACGATGCGCGTCAATCATCAATGTCCGCGGAGGACGAAGAAATGTTACTACGCAAGCAACGCCTGACACCAGCCGCAAAGAAAGCCTTTGGCATCTTTCGGGACCCTTTCGATGAGCTTCATTCACCGGATGAAATGTGGGTGAGCCCGGATATCCGCTACGTTCGGGACTCCATGTATACCACCGCTCGCTACGGGGGCTTTGTGGCAGTGATTGGCGAGTCAGGCTCTGGCAAGAGCACATTGCGTCGGGATTTGGTGCAGCGCATTGAAGATGAACACCTGCCGGTAAAACTGGTGGAACCCTACGTGGTGGAGGCAGAGGACAACGACCGCAAGGGCAAAACGTTCAAGAGCAGCGACATTACGTCCGCGCTGCTCGCTGCAGTAGCGCCGCTGGAAAAGCCGAAAATCAGCCCTCAAGCCCGCTTTCGCCAGCTCCACCAGGCACTGAAAGACAGCCAGGCGGCTGGGTACCGCCACTGCCTGGTGATTGAGGAGGCGCACAGCCTGCCGATTCCGACACTCAAGCATCTGAAACGTATCCTGGAACTGGAGGTCGGCTTCACCAAGCTGGTATCTGTAATCCTGATTGGCCAACCAGAGCTTGCTGACAAGCTGTCGGTAAATCGCATGGATGTTCGCGAAGTGGTGCAGCGGTGTGAGGTGGTTAGCTTGAACCCAATCGATCCTGCGGATCTTGCCGAGTTCCTGGCCTTCCGGTTTGAGAAATCTGGCCGCAAGGCGGACGGCTTCCTGGAGGAATCTGCCATTGATGCCATTGTGGCCCGGCTGCGCCTGCCCAGCAGAAAGCGCGATGTGCGAGTTTCCAACCTGTACCCCCTTGCCGTTGGCAACCTGATGACCGCAGCCATGAACCTGGCAGCAGAGCTTGGCGCGCCCCAGATAGATGCCCAAACCATCAACGGAGTCGGCTGATATGACTATGTACCCAACTGCTTACCTGGAGCACTACGCCGACAAGTACGCGGCCAACATGCTCTACAAACACGGCCTGAAGCTAGATGCATACCTGGCCGATCCGGCCCGGTATGAGCACCTGCTGAGCGCGCCGTTCCCGCTGACGCCAGCGCAGACCAAGGTTCGCGTGCGGCTCATACGTGAAGAGATCCTGCACGAGCAAGCCGAAGAAGTTGAGCAGCAGCTGAATGGTCTGCCACGCAACAACTTCCGGCCGTTCGAGCCACTTCGCCACCAGCGACACCCAAAGCGTCGCGAGATTGCCAGCTGCTTCAAGCGCTCCCGCCGCCCTCAACCCCAAACCACATGAGGCTTTGCTTTATGACCACTGAACCGAATTCCGACAAGTTCCGCCGTAACGCCCAGGGGCACCTGGTTCCAATTGACAAGATCAAAGACATAGACCGGCTCCGCGATGACCTGGTACTGAGCCTGATTGAACGTGTGAACAAGCTTCACGAAAACATGCGTTTGTTCAAAACAGAGGTTGCCAGTGAGATTGATGCATTTCTGGAGCTTAGCGCCAGCGAGTACGACACAGCTTATGGCGGCAAAAAAGGCAACGTGACGCTGCGCAGCTTTGATGGCCGGTACATGGTCAAACGCAATATTGCAGACCGTGAGGTGTTCGATGAGCGCTTGCAGGTGGCCAAAGAATTGATTGATCAGTGTCTCCATGAGTGGACGGCTGACAGCCGCTCTGAAGTTCAGGCGCTGGTTGAACACGCTTTTCAAACCGACAAGGAAGGCAAGGTAAGTCTGAGCCGAGTGCTTCAGCTCCGGCAGGTGAACATTACCGATGAAAAATGGCAGAAGGCCATGCATGCGATCGCCGATGCCCGCCAGGTGATTGGCTCAGCCAAACACCTGAACTTCTACGAGAGAGAGGGTGAAGACGGCCCGTATCGTCACATCCCTCTCGATATTGCCAAGCTCTGAAGACTGAACCACCCCGATCTGGGACATAACCAAGAGGAACTACCTGTGAACAAGAACCAACTGATTGACGCGCTGATTGCCAAGCACCACCAGAAGCGCGAAATGTGCCTGCTCAGCAAGGCCGACATGACTGTCGTGGTCGAAGGCCTTAGCGATATCGTGCACGAGCAGCTGGCCCGGGGCGAAGAAATCACTCTGCCTGGTATTGGCAAGTTCAGCGTAACCGAGCGCGCCGCCCGCACAGGCCGCAACCCACAGACCGGTGAGGCGCTGGAGATCCCGGCCTCGCGGCAACCGAAGTTCAAGGCAGCAAAGGTGTTGAAGGAGGCGGTAGCTAATGGCTGAGCTGGCCCACAAATCCGAAGCCCTGAGTATGGGCACAAAGGCGACGATCTCAATTTCAACCGGCCCGGAAGGCCTGAACATCGGCGTGGACTTGCACGGGGACAACATGACAAGCAACCCAACGTGTGTTCAGTGCCTGGCCATGGTTGGCGTGGATGCGATTCGCGACGCCATCAGAGAGCAATTCAACGTCACCAGCGAGAAAGTGGAGCGCCTACAAAAGGAGCCCAAACCACACTAAGCGAAACGCCCCAGCCGGGGCGTCTGCCGGGCGTGGTGGCCCGGTACTGATGAGCAGCCAAAGTGAGCCTTATTTATGACAAACAATGTAACAAGCCTGTTCGGAAAGGACGGCGATCAAACATTCATTATTTGCCCTTGCACGGAAGAGGGCACACCAGTTACTCCCGTTGTCATTCACGGCACGAGTGGTCCAATCATTACCTCGTTAATGTGCCCTGACTGCGAGAAGGTCATTCCGGTGGTCAACGGAATACTGCAGATCGGGGTGGCCGTATGAGGCCGAACAACCGCAAGGGAGTTCTTGCCCAGATCCACATCGCCCGCAAAGAGCTAGCCCTGGACGACGATACCTACCGCCAGATGATCGCCACCGTCACCGGTGGCAAACGCTCCTGCTCTGACTGCAACGTGGCAGAGCTGCACAAGATTGTGCAGCACATGAAAGACCGAGGCTTCAAGGCCCGGCCGCGCAAGCGTGTGGCCCAGTACCCGGGCACCCCGCACAACCTGGATCGGGAGCCCCAGCTGCAGAAGATCGAGGCCCTGCTGGCCGAACTGAAAGCCCCGTGGAGCTACGCCGATGCCATTGCTAAGCGGCAGTACAAGGTCGAACGCGTGGCTTGGTTGAGGACGGTTGAGCAGTACACGGGCGTGATTGCAGCCCTTGATGTAGAACTAGAGAAGCGCCGCCTGCTGAGCGCACTAGAGCGACACCTGGAAGAGCAGAATTTAACGATTGAAGACCTGGAAAAACAGGTTTCCGGGCTGCCAAAGAACTGGCGCAGAAACCGAAAGGTGCTGGCCCGTTTGTGTGTTCACTACATGGGGCCGGATGAATGGCTTGCAGAGCACCGAACAGGAGCGGACGCATGAAGCTCGGCCGCTGCCCCATCTGCCACAGCCACCTGCACCTGGACGCACTGATACAGGACGACGCTGGCAGCGAACTGCTGGGCCTGCTGTCTGGCCTGGGCCGCCCCCTGGCCCGGCCCCTGGTTCAATACCTGGGCCTGTTTCGGCCCGCGAAGAGCGATCTCAGCAACGCCCGGGCGCTGAAGCTCGCACAGGAAACACTGGCCATTGCGGACAGAGACAGCCTGGTAGCGGCCTTGCAAGACACCGTTCGAAGCCTGCACGAGAACCACCCGCTGAAGAACCACAACTATCTGAGGCAAGTGCTGGCCAGCGTGGCGCCGGATGCCCGCAAGCCAGCCGCTGAAGCGGAGAACCGCCGACCAACGGTAACGGAGAAGAAGCAGGGTATAGATGAAAGCCCTGAGGAAGCGCAACGCAAGTGGGAAGCAGACATGCGAAGACGAGGGATCGACCCGGACCAGTATAAGGCTAATAAATAGAAGGAGGTTCCAGTGTCTCGAATGAAAGTATTGCGCCACGAACTATTGAGGGATCTTGCCGACCAGGCAAACTCCCTCCTGTCGGATTATGGTGTGTCGACCGATGTTGCCGAGCAGGTAGGTTGCGCACTCGCCGATCACCTGGCGCAGCACTGGGGAGGACAGCTAATCAATTTTCCGAAAGATGCATGCTTTAAAGTAGCCCAGAGGGATCTGGACATTTGGACAGAGTTCAACGGAAGGAATCACCCGTATCTGGCTCAGAAATACAACTTGTCTCAAAGGGCGATTTACGACATCGTTAGACGTATGAAGAGGCAAGCAATGGAAGATCAAATCGACCTTTTTGATCCTGACTCAGATTGAAACGCTCTTTCAATTCTTGTCCCGCTATTTTCCGATCCATTTTGCTATATCCCACCTTTATCTCGCTTTTCCTTAAACACTTATCTCACTTCCCCTCACCATGGGCTACCGCACCGATGAAAACGGTGACCCTGTGATGTTCAATACCGCCGGTGTTGAGGACCCTGCAGGTGACCGGCTGATGTATGACGAGGTATACGCATTCGGTGGCCGTTCCATGGCGATCTGGTCCGCTGATGGTGATCTGGTGTGGGATTCCGGCGACATGGTTGAGCAGTATCTGGCCAGTGATGCCTGCCTTGCCGGGTCGCAGCGAGATATCCCCTGCGCGGAGTTCTTCAACTCGAACCACAGTGCTGGCGATTCGTTCCTGAACCGCTCGGATAACAAGGGGCCAGAGCCGGAAGCGGTAACAGCGGCCACCTTTGGTGATCGTACGTTTGCTTTCCTTGGTCTTGAGCGTATGGGTGGTGTCATGGTGTTTGACATCACCAATCCGCAGTCGCCGTCGATCGTGGACTATCTCAATACGCGGGAAGAGTGGGTGATGGACCCGGAAACCAACCTGGCTATCGCCGGTGATCTGGGAATCGAAGACATTACGGTGATACCCGCGGACCTGTCACCAAACGGCGACGTGCTCTTGCTTACCGGTAATGAAGTGAGTGGCACCACCGCGGTGTATCGAGTGGTTCTGCAATACGCCGAGTAATCGGTTAACGCAGTCTGTAAAACAACCCCGTCCTCTGGACGGGGTTTGTCGTTGTGCATCGCAACCCTTTGCTGACAGTCAGGTTTCACACAACTGACATATATAGTTAACAAATCGTTCATAAACCATCGCCATAGTGACATCACGAAATTCAACACCGATCAAGAATGATCACTGATGGAGAAGAACGTAATGAAAAAGCAATTGCTGGCACTGGCTATCGGTTCCATGGTTGTCGCGCCGTCTGTGGCGATGGCTGACAAGGGCCCGACTGTTTACGGTAAAGTGAACGTTTCTTACGAAAACTTTGATAATGGCACCGACGACGCATGGCGCCTACAGAGCAACGCTTCACGCATCGGTGTGAAGGGTGACCTGGACCTTGACGTTGAGAACCTGAAAGCGATTTAGCAGGCTGAGTTCCAGATCGCTGTAGATGACGGCGACAACAGCGGCCAGACTTTCAGCCAGCGCAACATCTTCGGTGGTTTCCAGCACAAGCAGCTGGGTACTCTGAAAGCTGGTAAATTCGACACCCCGTTCAAGGTTTCCCAGGGCAAGATTGATCAGTTCGGCGACCTGGAAGGCGATATCAACAAGATCGTTAAAGGCGACGTTCGCGCCAACAACATCGTTCAGTACACCACTCCGAAGCTGGCTGATGCCTTCAGTGTGAACCTGGCACTGATCCCGGGTGAGGCGGCTGGTACTGATCGTGACGGCGTTGCCGACAGCATCTCTTCCTCTCTGGTATTCGACAACGGCTCTATCTACGCGTCTGTTGGTTATGACTCAGAAGTGAGCACTACCCTGAACGACCTGGGCAGTTCAACTCTGGTTGATGCCTTCCACATCGCCGCCAAAGCCAACATCCAGAACTTTGAACTCGGCGCCCTGTTCCAGCAGTCCGAGAACAGCGATTCCATCGGTGGCATGGACTATGAAGACACCACCTACATCGTCAGTGCAGCCGTCAAGCTGGAAGCTGAAAGCCCAGTACGGTATGACTGATCTGGATACGTCTGATGACGACCTGACCCTGATGGCTGTCGGCGCAGACTACAAGGTTGGCAAGAGCAGCAAAGTGTTCGGTTACTACGCCAATGTTGAAGCGGACAAGGGTGCTAAAGACGACACCACTTTCGGTATCGGTTTCGAGCACAACTTCTCCATGTAATACCCATTTCATGTAGCGTCACTTCGCCGGGCCCCGCAAGGGCCCGGCTTTTTGCGTTTCAGCCGACGGCTTTCAGGGTAGGCACATCCTGATGCAGGAACCATTTCTCCGTCACTACCTTTCGGGTAAACCAGTGCGAGCGCATCAATGTGCTGGCGAGGGGCTGCTTCAGCCATTCCGGTAGCTCCCAGCCAGCTGCCGGTTCACTGGCACGGTTGCCAAAGCGTTCTGCAATGCGCTCACCGTAGCGCTGTAGCGCGGCGGCAGAAAAGTCGGGGGCGTGAAGAATCACGTCCGCCGCCATCAAGGCAGATTCAATGGCAGGGCGGATACCCTCACCGCTCTGGGTGTAAGCCAGGCCCGCTGCATCTCCGATCAGTAGTACGCCGTCATCCACCAGCGGCCGGTTGGCATGGGCATACAGCAGATAGGCGTGACCCTTGAACCGGCCGGGCAGGTCGGCGGGAATGCGGCCGGCCTGTTTCATATCTTCTACAAAGGCTTCCAGGTGATCCGTCAGCCGGTGGTTGTCTTCCCGGCCCAGGCCAATGTTCAGGTAGCTGCCTTTTCGGAACACCCAGGCATAGCCCTTGAGATCGCGGCAGAACCAGAGTTCGGGGGTATCGCCCCGGGCTTCGCAAGAGTGGGCCTGTTCCGGAGTCATCTCGAACTCTACTTCCTTGGCCGCAACCACGGTTTCATGCTTGCCGGGGCCGTTGCCCAGCTGCCGGGCCACCGGGCAGAAGTGACCGCCGGCGCCCACCAGTAACGGCGCCTGCCATTGTTCGTTGATTACCCAGTTGCCGTTGTCACGGGTAATGGATTTTACCGGCGTACCCAGCTGTTTGGTGCAGGACACCCGGCCAAGCAGGTAGTCATCAAACTCGCAGCGGCGGATGCCGTAACTGACCACTTCACCGTGGTCGTTCTCCACCGCGTCCTGGCCCATCATGCCGATGCGGAAGCGGCGAATGGGTTGCAGGGTGCGGCCATTGCCATACTCGTTGGCATCAATATCCAGGCTTGCCAGTACCGCGGGGGTTACCCAGCCTGCGCAGGTTTTATCCCGGGGGAATTCGGCCTTGTCGATAATCAGCACCTGCTTGCCCGCGCCCTCAATGGCCCTCGCCAGGGTGGAACCGGCAGGGCCGGCACCGACAATGATCGCGTCGTAGTAATCCATCAAACGCCCTCCGGTGTGGCAGGAAAGGTATAAAGGTCCTGCCGGCTCTGGGGCAGTTGATTGTTATCGCCGTGGGTGAACACCACCTGGAACAGCTGCAATGAGCCGGCCCGGAAGGCTGCAATGGAGCCGGCCAGGTACAGCCGCCATGCCCGGGTGAAGCGCTCGTCGTACATCTCCGTTACCTTGTCCTGGTTGGCGGTGAAATTGTCCATCCAGTGGCTCAGGGTCTGGGCGTAGTGCAGGCGCAGGTTCTCCACATCCAGCACCGAGAAATCGCTGTGTTCGCAGAGCTCCATGAACTCGCCAATGCTGGGCGGGTAGGCGCCGGGGAAAATCCGTTTCTCGATCCAGGCGTTCATCAGCATCGGCCGGTTGCGCCCGATACTGTGCAGCAGGGCGATGCCATCGGGTTTGAGGGAGCGTTTGATCAGTTCCGACAGGGCGGGGTAGTTGTCCTTGCCCACATGCTCCAGCATGCCGATGGAGACGAACGCATCGTACTGGCCTTCAATGTTGCGGTAGTCGTCTTCCACATAGGTGACCAGGTTATCCAGGCCCTGCCGCTCTGCTTCGGCCCGGGCATAGGCCAGCTGCGCCCGGGAAATGTTGTAGGCATGCACGGTTACCCCGTAGTTGCGAGCCATATAACGGGCCAGGCCGCCCCAGCCGCAACCGGCTTCCACTACGGTCATGCCCGGTTTCAGGCGCAGTTTGCGGCACACATGTTCCAGCTTGGCCAGTTGGGCCTGTTCCAGGGTCTTGTCTGCCTGCTCGTAATAGGCGCAGGTGTACTGCATTTCCGCACTATCCAGCCACAGCTGGTAGAACTCGTTGCCCAGGTCGTAGTGGTGGTGGATGTTTTCCCTGGCTTCGGAAATCCCGGTAGGCCGGGGGTTGTGGTTGCGCCAAAGTGCATCCAGCCATTTCGGCCACTTCTGCCGGGCCGCATGAACCGCCCGGTACATGGCCTCCATAAGATCCGGCAGGTCGCCGTCTACTTCCAGCCGGCCGGCGCTGTACAGGTCTCCGAACGCCAGGTTGGGATTGGCCACCAGTGAATACAGGGCTTTGGGGTCGGCCAGGCTCAGGGTGAACCGGGCGGGTTGCTGCTCCGGTTCGATGGTCTCGCCGTTCCACAGGCGGAAGCGCACCGGTGGCGAACCGGCCATACGCATCAGCTTGGCCACCAGCCAGCGCTCGTAGCTGTGGGGTTCCCGGTCGGTCTGGCTGTTCTCCAGGGGCAGGGTCAGCACATGGCCCTGGGCTCTTGGGTCGCTTCCGCTATATTCCGGTTTGCGGGCGGTGTTCTGTGTCACGGCAGGCTCTCCCTTTGTTCTCTGTGCTCCTGTGCGGTCCCGAAATCAGGCTGAGAGTCGCGTTTCTGATTCAGTATAGAAAATAATCAGGATTTGTCCGGTATTGGCGAAAACGGAGGGCAAAGCGGGGAGAAAAGCGGGATCGGGCGGGTGCCCGATCCCGGAAGGTACAAGTCTTAGTAGGTAGCACTCATGCCAAACCATTCAGGGAATATGATGATCATCGCCAGCACCAGGATCTGGAGCAGGATGAACGGCAGTATGCCCTTGTAGATATCGGTGGTTTTGACGTTCGGTGGTGCCACCCCTTTCAGGTAGAACAGGGCGAACCCGAACGGTGGCGTCAGGAAGCTGGTTTGCAGGTTCATGGCCACCAGGATGGCGAACCAGAGCATGTTGATGCCCAGGGCTTCGGCCACCGGCGCCAGGATCGGCACGATGATGAAGGAAATCTCCACGAAGTCGATAAAGAAGCCCAGAACCAGGATCACCAGCATGGCCAGGATGATAAAGCCCCACTGCTCGCCCGGCAGCATCAGCAGCCATTCTTCAAGCAGGTAGTCGCCGCCGGTGTAGCTGAACACCATGGAGAAGGCGGTGGCACCGATCAGGATGGCGAACACCATGGCGGTTACGCTGACGGTGTCCTTGGCCGCATCCCACACCATCTTGAACGAGAACTGGCGATAGATGATGGCCAGGACCACCGCACCCACACCACCCAGTGCGGACGATTCGGTGGGGGTGGCAATGCCGGTAAAGATCGAGCCCAGCACCACCACAATCAGTGCCAGCGGAGGGATAATCGCGAGCAACGCATCGCGGATTTCCTTGCCACGGCTAATGCTGTCATCCGGCGGCATGGCCGGCGCTGTCTGGGGCTTGAGGCGGGTGATCACCAGGATATAGACAATGTACAAGCCGATCAGAACGATGCCGGGCATCACTGCGGCCTTGAACAGGTCGCCCACCGGCAGGCCCAGAACATCCCCCAGAATGATCAGGATAATAGACGGCGGCACAATCTGGCCCAGGGTGCCGGACGCACAGATAGTACCGGTGGCCAGGCGCTTGTCGTAGTTATGGGCCAGCATCACCGGCAGGGAGATCAGGCCCATGGCTACCACACTGGCGCCGACCACACCGGTGGACGCAGCCAGCAGTGCTCCCACCAGGATGGTGGAGATAGCCAGGCCGCCCGGCAGGCCGCCAAACAGCCGGCCCATGGACGTGAGCAGCTGCTCGGCCAGCCTGGTGCGCTGCAGCACCACGCCCATGAAGATAAACAGCGGCACGGCCATCAAAACGGTGTTCTGCATCACACTCATGATGCGGTAGGGCATGAACGCGAACAGGTCCATGCCTTCAGCGAAGATACCAAAGAACAGCGCCACGCCACCGAAGGTGAAAGCCACCGGGAAACCCAGCATCAGCATGACCAGTGCCACGCCGAACATAATCATGCCGATCATGCCAGACCTCCCGCACTGTGCTCGCCTTCGTATTCTTTATCACCTGCCATCACCCTCAGGGCGTAGGTGGCCATGTTCAGGCCGGCGGTCGCCATAAACACGGCAGAGAAAGGAATCACGGACTTGATAATCCAGCGGTGTGGCAGGCCGCCCGGGTCGCCGCTGCCTTCGCCCATCTGATAGGCGTCCTGGGCAAAGCTATAACCGTAGAAGCCGATCAGGTAGGCGAAGGGGATTACAAAAATCAGGGCGCCAACCAGGTTCACCCAGGCTTTACGCTTCTGGCTCCAGTTGGTGTAGAACACGTCTACCCGAACGTGGCTGTCTGTGCGCAGGGCATAGGGAATGCCCAGCAGGAACACCACCGAATACAGGTGCCATTCCATTTCCTGCATGGCGATGGATACGTCGTTAAACACATACCTTGTGAGCACATCGTAGAACACGTTGACGGCCATCAGGATCATGGCAATGCACGCCACCCAGCCGCACACTTTCGAGACCCAAGCCAGGCCCTCGTCCAGTTTTATTATCCAGCGCATCTGTTCATCGTCCTCCGCAGAGCGGATTTCCTGTTCTGATTAGAAAGCAAAAAGCCGGGACCTCTCCAAGAGCGATCCCGGCTCTGTTGCTGCATGGCGCCCAGTTTACTCGACTTCCGCCATGGTGTTGAGATAGGCCCTTTCGGAAATATCCGTGTAAGCCCGGCTCTGCTCCTGGTAGCTCAGCTGGGAATCAATGATCTTCTTGGCGATTGCACTGTCTTCCGCCGCTTCGGTCAGCAGTTTTTTGTTGGCATCGTACATGGCCTGGAAGATGTCTTCCGGGAACTGTTTGATCTGTACGTTCGGGTAGTCTTGCTTGATGTTGGCCCAGGCCTTGGCGTTTTCATGCTGGGAATGTACCAGCATGTCGTAGGAGGCGGTGCGCATGGCTACCCGCATGATTTCCTGCAGGTCTGCCGGCAGGCGTTCCCAAACGCGCTTGTTGACCAGGAACTGCAGCTCGGTGGCGGGCTCGTGCCAACCGGTGTAGTAGTAATCGGCAATCTGCTGGAAGCCAAGGCGCAGATCCAGGGCCGGACCTACCCACTCAACGGCATCAATGGTGTTGCGCTCAAGGGCTGTGTACAGCTCGCCCGGTGCGATGTTGGTGGGGTTAACACCCACTTCAGCGAAGACTTCACCGGCAAAGCCCGGGATGCGCATTTTCAGGCCTTGCAGGTCTTCGAGCGACTTGATTTCCTTGCGGAACCAGCCGCCCATCTGCACACCGGTGTTGCCGCCGGGGAACGACAGCATGTTGTGGGGCTCATACACTTCCTGCATCAGCTCCATGCCGCCGCCGTGGTAGAACCAGGCGTACTGTTCCATGGCGTTCATGCCGAACGGCATGCTGGTGAAGAAGAGGGTTTCCGGAACCTTGCCTTTCCAGTAGTAGGAGGCAGAGTGGCCCATGTCGTACTGACCTGCCTTGACCATATCGAACACGCCCAGTGGCGCTTTGTGCTTGTTGGCGGAGTCGATGCGGATGGTCAGCCGGCCGTCAGACATTTTCTCGACGGTTTCGGCAAAACGCTTGGTGGTGTCACCAAAAATGGGAAAGTTGGGGCCCCAGGTTTCGGCCAGTTTCAGGGTGAATTTGTCTTGTGCCAGCGCCTGTGTGGCGGCAAATGTCGTTGCCACAGCCAGTACAGCCGCGGATAGAACAGAACGGATCTTCATTGCTCTTCTAACCTCTGATGTTGTTGTAATTGTCTTTGGCTCAGAGCCAGCCGCTTTTTGGGTGACCGGCTTGTCCTTGCAGTCTAGTTCACAAACACAATGGTTGTGATATGCAGCTGCTCGAATTAAGACATATGTCTAAGGCCTCCGAGCTATACGAACGGTTTTCACAAATCGTTCATCCGGCCGATCTGGCTGGCCAGGCGCATGGCTTCGTGTTCCTCCAGTGACTTCAGGTCTTCCAGCAGGCTTTTGGCTTCGGGAATTTCTGCCTTGCCAATCAACGTGTCGTACAGCGACATCACCTGGTCATGGAAATCAAAGATTTCCCGGGCAATGCCGTCAAAGTCCAGTTCAGAATAGTCCGTTTTGCAGGTGCGGTTTTTCTCAATGGGCTTATGCACGCCGTAGTCATAGAGCCGTGTTTGCATGGCCTTCGGATCGGCCTGCTTTTCGTACTCGGCTACCGCTTTTTCGAGAAGCGCCTCGTGGGTGCTGACATAATCCAGCAGGGCGCTGGCCCGCTCGTCTTTATGCTGGCCGGCCGATTCGTGCAGGCAGCGGGCCAGGTGGGCGTGCAGTTGCCGGGTCCAGTCGATCAGGTCTGCGAAGGTTTTGATTTCCATACGGCATATCTCCGGTCAGAATGGCTGTTGAAATGTCGGTTTGTCTGTAAGTCTAGACAATATTCTGTGCCTGCCATGCCCTTTGCCTGTTGATCGGGATCATAAGCCTGATGAGTCGTAGCAATCCCTTCCGTTTCTTCCTGTCCCGGCTGACCGAGGATTACCTGCTGCTTGCCCTGGTAGTTGGGCTGGTGCCCTTGCTGTGGGCGGCATCCCCCTCTTTGAGCGAGCTGGCCGGGCTGGTGCACTGGCAAACCCTGACGGCGCTCACCGGCTTTCTGGTGCTGAGCCGCGGTCTGGAAGACAGTGGCGCCCTGGCCCGGTGCGGTGTGTGGCTGATGGGCCGGTTTCGCACGGAGCGCTCATTGGCACTGGCGCTGGTCGTCTTTTCCTGGCTGTTGGCTGCGGTAGTGACCAACGATGTGGCCCTGTTTATCGTGGTGCCCCTGACCGTTGCGCTGGCCGCGGTGGTGCCGGTTCCGCTGGGCCGGCTGGTGATTTTCCAGGCCCTGGCCGTGAATGTAGGGTCGGCTCTGACGCCTATCGGTAATCCCCAGAACCTCTTCCTCTGGCAGACCCGGGGCATCGGGTTTGGTGAGTTTATGGCGGCCATGCTGCCCCTGGTGGGGCTGTTGACGCTGGTCTTGCTCCTAGCTACGGTGCTGGCGTTTCCGGCCCGGCCGGTTGTTGTCCGGCCGGCGCAAAGGCCGGTCAACCGCAGGCTGTTGTGGGTGTCTTGCCTGTTGTATCCGGGTTTTATTGTGGCGGCGGAGCTGGGTGCTGTGGTTGTGGCTGCGCTGGCTATTATGCTGCTGTATGGCCTGCTGTTCCGGGCGGTTCTGCGCGGGGTGGACTGGCTGCTCCTGCTGGTATTTATGCTGATGTTTGTGGATCTCGGGCTACTGGCCGGACTGCCTCAGACGGATGTGCTGGTGGCCTGGCTGCTGGCACTGCCCGGCGGTGTGATGACGGCATCGGTGGTGGTGTCGCAGTTCATCTCCAATGTGCCGGCCACCATTTTGTTGGCATCCTTTGCTGACGACTGGCAAGCCCTTGCCTGGGGTGTGTCGGTGGGCGGATTCGGGTTGGCGATCGGTTCGCTGGCCAACCTTATTGCCTTGCGCCTGGCCCGGGTTGAGGGGTTATGGCGGGAGTTTCATTTGTGGTCATTGCCGGCACTGGTACTGGCCCTGGGAGTGGCTGCGCTGGCATACTACGTTGCTTGATGCGCTTTCGAAACCATCGTAACGCCGGAGTGTTCATCCGGGCCTGACCTGTGTCCGGGTAGGGTATATGATGGTAAGAAACCTTGGTCAGGGAGTGAGTGAGATGACGGTAGAGCTGGGTATTATCGAAGGATTTTATGGCCCGGTGTGGAGCTGGGGCGAGCGGCGCCAGCTGGTTAACGCCCTGACCACCCATGGCTATGGTTTCTACCTGTACGCGCCCAAGGCCGATCCATACTTGCGCCGGCGCTGGCAGGAGCCGCATCCGCCGGAACAGGCTGAGGCGTTGGCGGATTTTGCCGGATTCTGCCGGCGCGAAGGGGTGCGTTTCGGTGTAGGGCTGAGCCCGTTCGAGGTGTTCAACAACTTCGATGACATCGCCCGGGATGCCCTGGCGAAAAAACTGAAAATGCTGGATCGCCTGGGTATTCAGGAGCTGGCCATCCTGTTCGACGATATGCACCCGGATACCCCGGAACTGGCCCGAACCCAGGCCGGAATTATCCGGTGGGTGCAGGAGCATACCGCGGCTGCAAAAATCAGCGTGTGCCCAACCTACTATTCCGATGACCCGGTGCTGGACCGTGTGTTCGGCCAGCGGCCGGCGGATTATCTGGAAACCCTGGGTGCGGAGCTGGACCGCGATGTGCGGATTTTCTGGACCGGGGAGGAAGTCTGCTCCCGGGAGATTTCACCGGGCCACCTCAAACGTATCAGCAAGTTGCTGGGCCGCAAGCCGCTGCTCTGGGACAACTATCCGGTCAACGACGGCGACCGCATGTCCCGGCACCTGCACCTGCGCGGATTTACCGGCCGCCCTGCGGGCAACGCCGCCTATCTTTCAGGCCACGCCATCAACCCTGCGTTGCAACCGGTGCTCACCAGTATTCCGGCCATTACCCTGGCGGAATCCTATCGCCAGGGGCCGGATTACCAGTATGGCCAGGCGTTTTTGCATGCGGCAAGGGAGGTATTGGGGCTGGAGCTGGCGGAACAGCTGCACAAAGACTTGCTGGTGCTTCAGGACACCGGGCTGGGGCGCATCAGCGATGAGAAAAAACAGGCGCTGATGCACACCTACGATGCCTTTGATCACCCGGCTGCCCACGAAATTCTGCGTTGGCTGGCCGGGGATTACCAGGTTACCGACGAAATGGTGGCCACCCAGTAACCCGGTTACTCCAGGTAGTAGTCGAAGGTAGAGACTACACGCACGGTTTTTAACGGCTGCTGTTGTTCCGAAACCCCCGGGGCCTGGTCCCGGGCTAGGATCTGGAAAATTCCCTGATTGGCCCGGCGCAGACCACCAAGTTCGGCATCGGCATCCCGGGCAAATTGCTGCGCAGATTCCCGGGCGGCGGCGGTGGCTTCTGCAATCATTTGTGGCTTGATGTCGTTCAGGCCACTGAACAGGTAGGTGGGGCCACCGGGGCCGTAATCTGACGACAGCAGAACACCGGAGTCCACCAGTTCACTGACATTCTGGGCCGCCTGGCGGATGCGGTCGATGTCGGTGCTGCGCACCATCAGGGTCTGGTTGATGATGTACTGCTGCTCGTTGTTGTTGCCGGAGTATGGATTGGCGCGGGTATCGGTAACATCCAGCCGCTGCAGTTCAACCGACGACTCCTCAATCGCCTGCAGTTTCAGAAAGGCCATGATGGCTTCGCGACTGCTGCGGGTTTTGTTCTGGGCTTCATCCAGCGTGCTGCCGGTGGCGACAAAACGGATTGGCCACAATGCAAGGTCTGCCTGCACCTCCCGTTCGGCCACGCCCTTGACCGTCACGTAGCGGTCGGCCGTGCGCAGCCCCATCAGTCCCTCGCTGAGCAGAGACGCGGCAAAAATGGCACACAGGCCGATGATCAGGGCAGAGACAACTTTCATGCTTACTCCTTGTGATTAATCACAGTTGGTCGTGGTGCGCTGGCCGAACCGGGCCTGCATGGCCTCTCGCTCCCGTTCCGGGTCTCGGAATTCCCGGGGCATGGGCTGGATAAAGTACAGATAGTCGCCTTTGTGGCGGTGCTTTGCCAGCGGCATGTCTGCTTCGTTGGCCCGCCATTCGACAGGCGAGATTACCGTGATATCCAGTTCCGGTGCCCGTTGTTCCAGCACCGCCACGGTACCAAGGCGCTGCTCGCTGTGGAAGGTGCCGGTGGTATGCACCAGTTGATGCCCGGGCCGGTTGCGGAGCGCTTCCACCATCCGGTGCGCCATGGTGTTATCCCGGAGCAGTTGGGCCTGGTAGGTGTTGAGCATGCGCCCGGAGAGTTCAGCCTGTTCCGTACCATGGCTGCCGCTGATGGCGTCTATGAACTTGTCCCGATATTCCGGGGTGTCCAGGAAGGCCTGCTGCGGCAGGGCTGAGCGCTGCGCTTCCGGCAACCTGTCCAGGTAAGCCTTACCCTCCCGGCCGACACAGCGAACCGTATCCGCCGGTGCGTTGGCGGCGATCACCGGTAGCTGATGCTGGCGCGCAAATTCCACCAGCGGCCGGTAGGAGGCCTTGTAGTTGTCCCAGGCGTTGGCGTCTTCCAGCATTTCGGTTTCGCCGGTTGTGCCGGCCAGGTAGGCATCCACGGCAGCCTGGTGGTCCAGGTTGAACTGTTCCATGCTCAGGATCTGGGCGGGGTTTTGCCGGTACAAGGCTTGTTGCAGCCGGGCCTGGAGCAGGTGGGAAGCGTGGTGGCCGTGGTACTCGCCGATCACTACGATATCGGTGCCGGCCAACTGGCGGGCCAGTTCCTGGACGGTAACCGGAGCGCCGGTCTTCGCTGCCAAAACCACCGCATCGTACTGGCTGCCGGGCCGTGCCGGGATGTTGTCTGCCGGCACAGCGGCGCACCCGGTGACGGTGGCGAGTGTTAACAGGAGGCTGGCGAATAAAGGTTTCATAGGAGCTTATACGCTTCGCCGCTCAGTCGGTTTTCTGGCGGGAGTCTTCGCGCCAGTCCGGGCCCAGCCGGGCTTCCACATATTCCCGGATAAACTGCCGGACCTTTTGGGACGGCGTGACATCTTCCTCTTTGCACAGGGCTTCAAAGACCTTTTTCTTTTCCGGGTCAATCAGCAGGGTAAGGCGTGCGGTTCGGTTTTCCTTGGGCATAGGTATCAACGCTCATGCTATGTTAATCAGGTTAACATTGAATGTAATCGTAATGAGCATATAATGATAAGGTCTCGTTCGCAACCAGGAGCCGCCAGCGATGTCCCACCGTGCTCATCTTTTTTCGCTCAGATTCGCCCACGCTGTCCGTGAGGCCTGTATTGACGAGCGCTACACCGGTGGCCGTTTCCTGAAAGATGCGATGGCCGGCATCACGGTCGGCATCATCGCCATTCCGCTGGCCATGGCTCTGGCCATTGCCAGTGGCGTTGCGCCCCAGTATGGGCTGTACACGGCCTTTATTGCCGGCTTTGTGATCGCCCTGTTCGGCGGCAGCCGGTTCAGTATCTCCGGCCCGACCGCGGCCTTTGTGGTTATTCTCTACCCGATTGCCCAGAGCTATGGCCTGGGTGGCTTGTTGTTGGCCACCCTGATGTCCGGGGTGTTGCTGGTGATTATGGCGCTGATGCGTCTCGGGCGCTTTATCGAGTATATACCCGAGTCCGTCACTTTGGGCTTTACCGCGGGTATTGCCGTGGTGATTGCCACCCTGCAGGTGAAGGACTTTTTCGGTTTGCCAGTCGAGACCATGCCGGAGCATTACTGGGACAAACTGGCGGTGCTGGGCCAGCAATTACCGGCGCTGGATGCCATGAGCACCCTGGTGGCGCTGGCTACGCTGGCGGTCATGCTGCTCTGGCCCCGTCTGAAAACCCCGGTGCCACCGCACCTGCCGGCGGTGGTAGTGGGTAGCCTGCTGGCGTTATGGATGAACAGCCAGGGGGCTGCCGTTGAAACCATTGGCTCCCGTTTCAGTTACCTGATGCCGGATGGCAGCACCGGTGCCGGTATTCCGCCGTTCCTGCCGGAATTCGCCTGGCCCTGGCAGCAGGCCGGGGCCGATGGACAACCCCTTGGGCTGTCCTGGGATCTGTTCCGGGAGCTGATCCCGGCGGCCTTTGCCATTGCTATGCTGGGCGCCATCGAATCCCTGCTGTGCGCAGTGGTGCTTGATGGCATGACCGGCAAGCGCCACAGCGCTAACAGCGAATTAATGGGGCAGGGCATCGGTAACATTCTGGTGCCGTTCTTTGGCGGTATTACCGCCACCGCTGCCATTGCCCGTTCCGCTGCCAACTACCGGGCCGGGGCGGAATCGCCGGTGTCGGCGATGATCCATGCCCTGGTGGTGTTGCTGGCGCTGGTGTCGCTGGCCGGCATCCTGGCCTACCTGCCCATGCCGGCCATGGCTGCGTTGCTGGTGATGGTGGCCTGGAACATGAGTGAGGCACCGAAAGCCGTGCACCTGCTCAAGACCGCGCCCCGCAGCGATATCCTGGTGTTCCTGACCTGCTTCGGCCTGACCGTGGCGCTGGATATGGTGATTGCCATTACCACCGGCGTGTTGCTGGCGGCGGTGCTGTTCATGCGGGAGATGGCGCAGATGACCAGGGTGACCGATATTACCGGTAACAAGCGCATCGTACAGGCGGAGCTGCCCGAGGGCTGGCAGGTATTCAAGATCAACGGCCCGCTGTTCTTTGCGGCGGCAGACCGGGTGTTTGGCGAGCTGGCAGGCCTGTCCCGGCAGGCCAGGGGCCTGGTGCTGTATATGGACGGTGTCACCATACTGGATGCGGGCGGTTTGTCGGCCCTGAACAAGCTGATTTCCAGCTGCCGGAATACCGGCACGGAAATAGTGATTGCGGACTTGCAGTTCCAGCCGTTGCGCACGCTGGCAAGGGCTGGCGTAAAACCGGAGCCCGGTATCAGCCGCTTTTATCCCACCCTGGAAGCGGCCCTGAATGGCGTTGTTTCTGGCGAAGCCTGAAAACTGCGATAAACTGTCCCGCATAGTTGATGCAAGGGGCAGGCATGCTTCCGTTCCGGATTGTTGATCGAATCAAGTTTGTTGTTGAGCGCCAGCTGGTCAAAGGTGCCGGCTTCCAGTTACTGGTGGTGGGCGGTTTTATCGGCCTGATTTCGCTGATTGGCGGCCTGCTGGTGGTGTTGCCGCCGGCCGGTGAGTTCAAGGATACCGGCTCCGCAGTCTGGTGGGCCTTCCTTCGCCTGACCGACCCCGGCTACCTGGGGGACGATGTCGGCACCTGGCAGCGCATTGTGTCTACCCTGCTGACCATCTCCGGCTATGTGGTGTTTATGGGCACCCTGGTGGCCATCCTCACCCGCTGGCTGATTGCCAAGATGGAAGACCTGGAGCGGGGTCTTACCCCGGTGACTCTGAAGAACCATGTGGTGGTGCTGGGCTGGACTGCCCAGACCCCGCCGCTGGTGGCTGAGTTGTTTGGTTCATCCGGCCGGATGCAGCGCTTTCTGGAAAAGCACGATACCCAGAAACTTCGGCTGGTGGTGCTGGCGGAAGAAGCCAGTGCCGAACAGCTGCATGAGCTGATCAACGAGCCGGGCGTGGGCCGCCGGGCCCGGGAAGTGATCCTGCGAAGCGGTTCGGCTATTCAGCCCGAAGCCCTGCACCGGGTCGCCTGCCTGGATGCTGCGGCAGTGATTGTGCCCAGCCAGGGCCATGATGCCGGCAGCCTGGTGACCTCCGATATCGAAACCGTCAAAGCCCTGTTGTCTATCGCCGCCCAAGCCCGCCATTTCAGTTCCCCGTTGCCGTTTGTGGTGGCAGAAATCCAGGACATGCGAAAGCTCCCGGTGGTCGAGCGCGCCTATCCCGGCTCGGTCGAGGTGGTGGCCGGTGATGCCACCATCAGCCGCCTGATGGTGCAGAACGTGCTGCACCCAAACCTCTCCGAGGTCTACAACGAATTGCTGACCGCCGGTGAAGGCAACGAGATCTTTGTGCGGGGAGGCGAAACCGCCGAGGGCCTGACCTTGAGCGAGCTGGCAACGCAGCGGCCCCATGCCGTCGTGCTGGGCTTGCTGCAGCCGGCAGCCAAAGGCTGGCAGGTTAACCTGCTGGCGCCGTCAGATACGGTGATCCGGAATGAAGACCGGGTAGTGCTGATGGCCAGCGACTATGAACACACGGGGCCGGATGCCAAGGTGGACTCCCTGGCGGCAGTGGAACGCATCAGCGGCTCTGTGCAGCCAAGCCGCCAGCAGGGGCCTCACCGGGTGCTGGTTCTCGGCTGGAACCGACGGGTGCCGAGCCTGGCGGCGGAGTTTGGCAGCTACGCCGGGCGACAGTTCCAGCTGGACATGGTATCGGCAACACCGCTGGAAGAGCGTCAGCGTGAGATGTCCCGCTATGGCGTGGACCTTGAACGGATCAATGGCCGCCTGCTGGAAGCCGATTACATGGTGGAAGAGGACCTGCGCCAGCTGGCGCCGGCCAGTTACGATACCGTGATGTTGCTGAGCAGCGACCGGATAGGCTCCGGGGAAGAGGCCGATGCCCGTGCCATGGTGGGTTACCTGCAACTGGAAGATATTCTGTCGGAATCCACCCGCCGGCCCCAGGTTATTATGGAGCTGAGTGATCCGGACAACCGCCACCTGTTGTATGGCCATCAAAGTGAAATGCTGATCAGCCCGATGATTCTGAGCCACGTCCTGGCCCAGGTGGCTTTACGAAGGGAATTGCGGGTGGTGCTCGACGAGCTGTTCACGGCCGGTGGCGCCGAGATCCAGTTCCGTGATCCCCACGACTACCCGCTGCCAGCCAGCGCGACCTTCCAGTTACTGGAGAAAACAGTCGCGGCCCGGGGCGAGATTGCGCTGGGTGTATTCAGGGCCCGGGCCGATGAGCGGGGGCGCCACCTGGTCATGAACCCGCCCCGTAAACAGTACCTGGACCTGCAGGAGGGCGACCAGTTGCTGGTGATGTGCCAGACCTGAGGCCGGCCCGGTTCAGTCGATGGTATCGAGCAGGGCATCCATGATGTCGTCCATCACTACAAAGCCGCACATTTCGTTGTCTTTCAGTACCAGCAGTCGCTTGACCCGGTAATCGGACATCAAGGTGGCGGCGTGCTTGAGGGCGAGGTTTTCGCTCACGCTGATCACCGGTCTGGCGCAGACATCGTAGACATTCAGCAGGTCGATATCGCCATCTTCTGCAATCACCGATTTGAGAACGTTGGTATAGGTGATCAGCCCCCAGGCATCGTGCTCGCTCTGGCGCTCGACCACCAGGGATTTCACGTTGTGGCGCTTCATCAGCGTCAGTGCCTCCCGCAGGGTGGCGAAGGGCGAGATCTTGATGATGTCTGTGACCATCACATCTTTGACCAGTTTCATGAGCGCTCTCCGATCAGATTGAGTCTTTCAGGTGTTGTTCGAATTTTTCCACCTGGGCCATGTCGATGCCACCCAGGTGCTCCAGCGGAACGGTAAAG
>Ga0208180_1000314_pt1 | contig 43398 bp, 43 predicted proteins | sample MalvireepMed_s16_FD_184241 | JGI IMG/M metagenome (GOLD analysis project Ga0208180, IMG submission 184241) | Marine viral communities from the Global Malaspina Expedition - Malaspina viral metaG DeepMed_s16 (SPAdes) (version 2) | ecosystem: Environmental > Aquatic > Marine > Oceanic | place...
GCACCCATAGCCCCAACGATTATGCTCACCAAACCAGCCTGTTCGAGATTAGGTTCTCCTAGAGTCATAAACCATAGAACAACCTCATAGACCAGATAGATATATACGGCTACAAATACTCGTGGAAATATGCGCCAGGCATCGATAGTCCTGGCTAAGTGTATCCATTTCTGGTACGGGTTGACTTTCTCTGGCCCTTGCAATTCACGGATCTTATCCTTGAGATCAGAGTTGTCCTTCATAATTTCCAGAAATTTACTGAGATCCATCTCGACCTCATTCCTGGATAAATCACCGCTGAATTGATCGCTCATCTCTTCTACTTCCTTTCATGGTTAATGAATAGTTGCAGACTCACGCAAATGATCTAATTCAAAAAGAGGAAAAAAATTATATCCCATATCAATCAATATTTTTTGAAAATTCAAAGCATCATTTAGCTGAAAAATATGGCTAGTAATTTCTGATCCTATATATGCAGTTGAATCAGAAACTGATCCATCATCAGATGAAATAGCCTCATCCACCCATACAAAATCATCAGAGCCAAGCCTGAACTCTATAAAATGCCCCTCGCTCGTAAACAAACCTTCGTGCAGTTCTATTTCCATTAATTATCCTGCATACAAAAAACAGTTAACGTAATGGTGAGCCAAATGCTGGCAGTTTTGCCCGCCTCATTAACTCAGGTATATTATGCAAAACCTTGTTGATCTCCGAATCTACGTCCCGTTTAACTTCAGCCTTATGTTCAGCATCAAAATAATCAGAACTTAAAATAGAATTTTTGTATTTACGTAAATCAGAAATACGTTTATCCAAAGAATCCACATCACGCGTTACATCAAACATATAGGATCGACTTTTAATAAATGCTTGGTATTCAGGAATACGCTCTTTCTTAGCAAGGTCTCGTAATGTGGATGTAAATTGATTAGTTTCCTTCTTCAACTCATAGTATTGTTCTTGTAACCCGCGACCTTCCTTGCTAGAAAAAAAGCGTTTCACTACTGGATATTCATAAATTTCTTTTTTCGGCAAAACAGGCTGATCAAGTGAATGCCTAAGTGTTGAATCAATCATAGATAACGCATAAGTACCAAGTGTTCCAGTGTATCCTGAAACCATATGTTCAATCTTTAACGGGCTAATATTTAATGTTTCTCCAATCGAACGGGCTAACGCATTGGTTTGAGAAGTAGATTGAAATCCCGGTGCAATGTCGCCTTGCATCCATATCGGCACAATGGCCTGACCCGTATATGCGTTTTTATTAGTATAAGCCTGTAAAAACGGACCCCACAAAGCGGTGTTGTACAGAGGGTCCATCGCAAGGGTGTTCTTCACGGCTCTCTCCATCGACTGCCTTAATTGCCTTGGAGTAGTGCTGCCATGTAAATAATCCAATATTCTTTCAGGGATAACTTTAAATATGATGCCTACTTCAAATGGAATTGGCACTCTAAAAGCAGGAGAATCCTTACCAAAGAGCTTCGGGAATAACCAATAATTATCACGTTCATGCTGACTGGCTTTTTTATATTCATCGTCATCACTGATCATTGTCCAGTACAAAGCTGTTAATCCCGTTAAATAAACACCTCTTGTCATCGCTGTTAAAATTATCTTTTTCTTGGAAACTTCTTGTTTAGCACTATAACTTCCTTTTATAAAAGCCCGATATAAAACATCGAGTCCCTGAATTCTTGCATTAAGAAATGGGGTTGCAGCAAAAACATGCCTAAGAAAAACATTGCCACCCCTTCTTGAAAAATTAATAATTTCCAGTGCCTGAAAAGCAGCTTCAGCTTCATTACCTGTACGCGCCAAGACATCGTTATAAACCGCATTACGAGTAGCCACATCAGATCTCGTCGAAGCCTGACCGCTCAGATGCCAAGCCTGCTTGAACAATTTTAATCCGGGCAATTCAAACAATTCTTCAGCTTTACCCAGCTTGCCGGATTTAATGCCTCGTCTGCGTGATTCCCTAGTAAAATATTTCACTATATCAAGAGGATCATCCTTGAAATCATAACCCCCGGCAACGCCATATGATTCCAGTGTTTCCATACCATCAGTGAATCCACGTAAGGTATCTAAACCCGGCATAAAATCAGAACCACTTGTTACATATGCTGATAAAGTATCTCTCATCATATTGGCAATAATAAATCCGGGTTCGCGAGTAACCATTGCACGCAATAAAGTGGAAGGACCACCAAGAATAGCAGAGGCAACAGGACCAAGACCGGTATCTGATAATGTTCTCAAAGAGTTATACAACAATGGATCATCGAAAATAAATCTTCGAGACTGACCATTCACCCTGAAATGAATAATATGATCTTCACCAGTAGTTGATATTCCTTCTGCATCCCTTGCTATACCAATAGCTGCTGCATCCCGAACAACACGCTGATTTGCAACATTCCTCATGCCTAGATTAATAGCCGTAGACAAATTTTGAGTAATAGCATTAAGCATTGGCACATCAATAGGCTTTGCCGAGTCTTGGGATTTACCTACAGCAGCGAACAAATTGATCTTTTTACTATGATCTTGTTTATAGAACGGGTAATAATCTGAATGCTGCATCCAATGATCACCTTGTGCATCACTCAATACCCCCGTATCTTTCAAGAATTTTACTGTTTGTTGGTTATATGCCTGCCATACCTCGTACCATTCTTCAACGATGGGCCTACCGGTCTCGGGATTAAGGTATTTTTTTATTTCAGCATCGATGTATTCTTTATCTGCTTGTTGGTCTTCAGGTTTTTGCGGGGTTATCTTGCCTTGATTGTTTAACCTTCCAGCTCTGCGGCTTATGGCATACATCTGCGCCAGTTCTTCCAGATTCTCACTGGATGGAAGTTTATATAACTGGGCCATAACATCAATCAAACCACGATATTGTTTACCGTTATGCACAAACGGACGTACCCTGGTAACACCATTTTGATAAGTAACTACGCCAAATTTCAAAGCAGCCGCTAATGTTCCTCTGGAGCGATCTGCAAATAATACACTCGCAATCGAACTGCTATCAGCTAATAATCCTTTAAACAGTTTGTGTTGATTCATTTTTTCAATAGCAGCATATTGATTAACCGCAGCCGCACGAAAACGCAGCATCATTCGATTGAAAGTACCGGAAAATATTCCTTCTGTTGCTTCAATATATGTTTCACCGGGAGTAACATCTTTTTCGCCTTTCCCTCCAATCAGGCGATCTCTGATATCTTCGCCAGCCTTACCTAAAGGAACTACGTTAGCCCGAGAGAACTTACTGCGTAAATTCTCAGGCAGTGTTATTCCTTTTTCAGGATTCTGTCCAATGTATTGCGCTTCTTGAGAGGCTTTCTCACTAAACCTTGAGACAGCTCCCGGTTTTGTATCGGCCCGCTCTTTTTTTACAGCCTCAACTGCAGCAGCTACCCCTTCTTCAGGGAGTGGCGTAAAGTCAGAGGTTATAGGAAAGCCAAGAAGATTGGCTATTGTTGGTCTTTGGTCGTTTTTCGGGATGAACTCAAGCCTTGTGGCTTCTTTTTTATAGGCGTCCCAGATTGGTTGATAAAGTGTATCGTTGATCCGCTCGTATAGATCGGATCGTCGGGTGGTAATTCCTTGATCCCGTATTTTCGCAATGCCTTTTTGATAATCTCTTGCTTCGATAAGGTCGCCATTTTGTTGATACGCCCCCGTTATTAAGTCCAAAGATGCAGGCAATTTAGATGTCAGATTAGTATAAAATTGATCAAGCGGAGAATCAACCCCCTCATCAGGTTCGACAAAATAATCCTTATCCCAGTATTGACGGGAGTCCATGAAAATAGCTGTATCAGGTTCGGTTTGACTAAAATTCAACCCATCAGGGTCATGCTCTGGATTCACACTTTCTGCAAGGGTTACGAGTTCATCCTCAGTAAACGCCTCACCATTGGCTTTCCTGACAGCATATCCCACTTTATCTCCTGTGGGAGATGGCTGCATTATAACGGCAGAATCCTGCAGCAAAGCATCACCTAAAACACTGGCTGCCATAGATGTCTGATCCAGATTACCACCTAATAATTTGACAGAAATACCCGGAACCAAACCCGAATCATACGTACCATATGTTAGCTTCACCTCATGCGGAATACCCATCATCCGAAGGGTTGGAATCTGCCCGTCAGCATCTATTATTTTTTCACGAACCTCCTTATTAAAATCTACCTTTGCTTTTAGCGTAACCCCTGCAGGAAATCCATATCCTCTTTTACTTCCGGGGGCAGCCTCGACTCGAATCTCGGGCGCCAGCTTTCTGGCTTCTTCAGTTAATCTAGGCCGGACATCTTCAAGTGGTATTTCTTTCTTCCCTGATTTGCGAACATATTTGATGCCTTCAGCTAATGCTGGTGTTAACGCCTCATTTTTATTAAAAATTCCCTGTTCAACCTGCGCTTCTATAGCCGTCCTGTCTTTTTCAGTGTACTTATAAGCAGATTCCCAAGTACCAGTAAACCGATTTTGTTTACCAATCGGTGATAAGTATTTTTTCCCATAAAACCATAATGCAGCCTGCATTTGATCTGGAGTGATATTATTTTCTGCTGCCAACTTGCTCGTTAAATATTCAGCATATTGATAGGCTTGATCTGACGTTGGCATCTTCGCGTCATCTACAATTCTCTTTCCTTTCTTCTTTTTTTGACGATGCCCAAAAACCCGCGCCATATGCACATCTTGCACAGAATATGGACTGAAAACATTAGCCGCCCGATCACGGGTCAATCTCCCATATGTCGTCGTCTTCAAGGCACCCGTGCTAACAATACCTTCCTTGTACATACGAATAATTCGATCTATTTGATTCTCATTAGAAAATATTTTTCTACCATTAGGCTTTTCCTTTTTCACCGCTTTCTTGAATCCTTCAGAATCCTCTACAGGATTAATCTCTCTGGCAGTACGCATGATGTGATAAGTATCTGAAAGATTTTGTTCCGGAGGTTGTTGTTGTGATGTAATGCCAAAAATAACAGATGCTTCCTCCATATTTGCAGTCCCGACAACATCCTCAATACCCAAGCCATATCGGTTGTACCAATATAACTCTCCACTCGTTGGTCCCAGTTGTGGTCCTACCATCTTTAAGCCCACTTGAGCCATTCTCCGCAAGCTACTCATAGATGTTGCGCTCACATCTCTATGAAGAGTATTTCTTAATTTCGGAGTTTTTTTCGGGGCACCATCAATATTTGCAAGCTGTTTACTGCTTGGATTATTGTTGGTTCTTTGCATAAGAGCATCCAGCGCCTTGGCGGTCTTAGTCCCCGGATATATTATTGGTGCTCTTGATTCTCTTGGTGTAAGTGATGGTTCAAGGAAATCAGGTCTTTCTTGTATTACCCGCGCAACAGGTTTACCTTCATAGGCTTCTTCTTCAGCAGTAAGAGGACGACCAATATCCCGTTCAGGAACAACACCTACTTCAGCTTCAGTAGCTCTTAATGTTCTTATTTCTCCACGCCCTCTACCCCCAACTTCACCTAAATTGACACGACTGATAATGTCATTAAATGACTGGAATCCAGTCCCGTTCATGGAGCTGCCAAGACGTTCCATAAAATCATATATTCGCTGAAGAAGACTTCTCGGCTTTCCGGTAATAATAGTATTGTCCTGACGCGCATGCCTGAACATTTCTGCAATGGCTTCCTCCATTTGCCCTACTGGCGTTAGCACCTCTCCACGACGAGGATCACCATAAAGTTCAGCCGCTGATTCGACATAAGTCGTACCTGTTTCTTTATTAATTTTTCTTCGTGCAAGGTTTTCAAGCAATAACCATTCTTTGGCAGTCCATAAATCCAACATCCGCATAGCATGAACCATCTCATGGTCCATAATGCTGGCAACAGCATCTTCACGCTGCGACGGAGTGGCGCCTTCTGCCATCCTTACATTATCCAAGCCCAGAAAAATCGTTTTCAGTGCAGGTGCATAATGACCTTGTGTAGATTGATAGGGACCTTCTTCATCAGGAGATACAATTTCATGGATAGGATTGCCGTCATTATCAAAACTTTGCATTGTCAATTCTTTATCTAAACGCAAAGAGATATCTTTCAGGCCAATTCGATCAAGCGCATCTCGCAAACGTATGCGAAGTTCTGTCAAACCGTTATCAGGCGCAGGCAATAATCCTGCAATAACAGGCGCTTCTTCTGCAACAGGCGCTGTTTCTGCTTCGGTTTTTCTTGCATTCAATTCTCTTTGAGACAAGCCTTGACGAGATAAGTCCTGCTTGATCTTACGCAGTTTAGTTTTACCGCCTCTCTCTTCGAGAGAGATATTTGTTGCTGCAGAAATAACCTCAATACTGGCATCATTCTCCTGTTCAACAGCAGTAACCGCCCTTGCGAATTCCTCGCGAGTATAAGGTTTGATCTCAAACACAGGCAGTTTGCTTAATACAGAAAGTCTCGGCATTGAAACCAAACGATTAAATAATAGCCGCAACTCTCCCTTATCCATCTTGTTGATATTGGGTTTACCAACAAACGCTTTCATCAAAGCTTTCATCTCTTGGGAATCAATCTCTGAAGAAATGTTCTTTGTTTCAAGCACATGCTTGATTTTTTCAATTGAAATCGGAATATCTGTTAATTCAACAAGGGTGCCTTTCTCGGCAAGCCTTGCTGATATTTCAGCGGCAAGTCCAGACAAGCGTGGATCTGATGAAGGCGGCGTCGGGGTATACAGACCAAGTTTGCCAAAATTTTCTTTAAGGGCTAACCGTGCTTCACCGACAGTAAAGGAATCTTGTTCCGAAAGACCTTGATTCAGCCGCTTCTTATTTATTTTCTGGGCAGCAGTAAGTTTCTTACCGCCTTCTATGGCCTCTACGGCAGAAAGACCTTCCTCATAGCCTTCGGCTATCGTTGTATTTGCTGCCTGATTGATTGCGGCACTACTAAAAGTATTGAAATCAGGATGCAGGGTACGCAATCCATACCTATATAATTCCTCGGCTTGTTCTACGGTATTATAAATATGAGGAGAAACATGCAGAATAGTTTTAACCCCCTCACGAATATTATGATCGATGAGTTGGTTGTCTAGGGAATAAGCAAGTAAAGCCGCATTGTTATAGGTAAGCTGTGGTGTACCGTATTGCGTATCAGCCGAATCAGTAACAATAAATCTTGCTTCTCCATCAACAGTTCTGCCATCTTTTACAGCGAAATTAGTATTATTTGGGAACGCCGACCCCATAGTTTTCGCAATAAGTCTGCCGTAATCATCAGCGATGTCATTAACGGCATCAGATGGGGTTGACGAATCATTAAATGCCTGCTCATCAGGATTACTTATCTGTGTAGGATTAATTCTATTTTGTGCTTCTATTGTTTCTTCTACTACATCGGCAGGAGTACCTTCTTCATCCAACCCTGATATAAACTCAGCAACTTGCTTATCTTCGCGTTTACGCAATTCGCTTTCTTTTTCTCTTTCAACGGCTGTTGTTGTTGTGCGTCTGCGCCCAGCGGCTGCATTAAGAACTAAATCTGCAGCAAAACCTACCGCACCACCCACAGTAAAATCATCCCATAATGACTCACCTTCAGGTAAATTCTCGTTATAAACACCCGCCTCTATAGCATTTTGTGCCCAGGCAGCGGTTACTTCCTGTACCGCTTCAACACCACCCTGTTTAATAGCCTGATAAAGTTTTTCTTTAAAAGGCTTACTGGCATTTTTCCCGATGTTTTTCAATAACCGCTCAACAGGAAGTAATTCAGACAAGCCGACAAAAGCACCAGCAATAATTGCTCCTGTCTCTTGGGCATCACTGATATGAATGCCCTGCGCCCGGGCCATTTCAATTCTACGTGCCTGATCCCCGGCGCCACCGCCAACAGCAATACCAGCAGGGACACCCTTCCCAACTCCAACCGCCAACTTGCCAGTCAATCCAAGAAGTTTAACGGCGCCGGCAGGAGTAAAAAAACTGAGAAATGAACCCAGACCTTCACCAAACTTGGTCATCCACTTTTCTCGGTAGGCAGAATCAGCCCCAATCAATTGATTTGTCCGATCTCTGCCGGCCCGTGATTTTTCAATGAGCCAGTTCTCATCTCCGGAATCGATTGCATCTTCAAGACCAATAGAATCGGTGACTGTATCAGCCAACGCAGCAAGACCTTCGCCGGCAGACATGAAACTATTAACAAACCCACGAGGGATCGCCTTGGCTGTTTCGTATATTTGGCCGCCAATAGTTGTTTCTTCTTCTGAATCTGTGGTCAAAGGGGCAGCAACGCTTGGTTCACGCGCTTGGCTGCTTTGTAAAGCATTGATAATAGCTTGGGTTTCTACCTCATTAGGAATATCGCCTTCAATTTCAACTCTTCCTAAACCTTCTACTTCTATGATTGGCATGACTAGTTAACAGCCCGGTAAACCCCGTCAGGTCCCTTAACCAAGCCACCACCGCCGCTAACCGCTCTACCTCCAGAAGAACCGGGGAGACCATGAATTTCCTCAAGGTTAACCCAAACCGATGGCGGAGCACCCAAGTCCTTCAATGCTTTAGTATATATTTGCCCATAAGTAGCATCCGGATAACGCTCCGTGATTTCTGAAGTCATTTTAGATAAAGTCAATTGCTGCTTTAGAATGTCCTGAAAAAATCGCATATATTCATTTTCTTGGACACCCTTTGCTTTCAACAAGGTTCCCGCAACAGTTAGTGTTTCCAATTCTCTGGAATATTGTTCCTTTTCTTGGACTGAATCAGCCTCAAGCATTTTCATTCGATATGACTCAGAAAGACGCTCTTCTTCTCTTGAAATTCCTCTGCCTTCTTTTAGAATTTCTGCTTGCGCCTTACCGGCTTCACTAATACCACCTGCTAAATCACCTCGACCAATACCGGCAGCTAATTGAATAATGGCTTGAGTACCTGCATCATATTTAGCCTGCTTTCTGGCTTCAGCCGACCTCCCCTCAGAACGGGTAATAAATTCTTCAAGCCCCTTATAAGGATGAGTGAACTTTGTCTTTCGTAAGGCATAAATTTCTTTCATCAAATCATTAATATTTGTGGGAATGCTACCATCAGTAGCAATGCCACCAGTAGTAATGCCACCAGTAGTAATGCCAGCAGCAGGACCAGGAACAACAGCATCAGGGATCACATTATTTCCATTAGTCCCATTAGTCCCATTGGTTCCATTGGTTCCATTGGTTCCATTGGTTCCATTATTAGCATCAATTAGTTTGATTCTTCTATCCATGATTCCATCAGGTTCGCTAAGTCTTTCTAGATAGTTACTACGCTTATCCCTTAAATTCTCCCTCCATTTTTTAATGGACCCCCACATATCACCAGCAGTTGGTCCTTGATAAGATCGCCCATAAGTATTATCCGATAATTGGTCTTTTAGGCCTCTCTCAAAAACTCTTTTTTCCAATGCGCCTTCTCTTTCCCCAATTCTGCTTTGTATAGTACCTTCTCTTTCCCTAATCGATTCTTCTTGCCCATCAATTAAATCAGGATCAATATCTGATATTGTTTCAACAACTCCAACTTCGTCATTATCTTCTAACTCATTAGAAACAAGTCCCATACGTTCCAAATATGGTCGAAAAGCACCTCTGTTTAATTGTAATAAAGTATCAATAGTAGCTCCTTCATCTATCGCCCTTCTTATTGTTTCCTCTATTGAATCTCCACTAGAAAATGTTTCTCCATAAGGCAGAGTACTACCCCCCTGCATCTTTACGATACCGCCATAAGCCATCGGCACAACGGACGGAATACCCATATTGACAGGTTGAGCCATAGACATTTCCGTAGACGAAATATCACCAAGACTTGCTTGGTTAAACTTGTTCCCATCTTCAATAAACACATTGGGAATACTTTGCATTTGACGAATTTTTTCTCGAGCCAACCCCGGAAATGTTCCTCCATTTTGCATCCCTACAACACCACCCTGATAAGCCATTTGAGTCGGAGGTTGCTGCGGAGGACCAGCCATAGGCGGAGGACCAGCCATAGGCGGAGGACCACCATTCATCGGTGGTTGCATTGGCGGAGGACCGCCATTCATAGCTTGCTGAATTTCCGGAGGTGGTGGCGCTACACCAGTAATACCTTCCTGCATGATCTGTTCAGCAACGGTCGGTTCCGCTTGCTGCATTTGAAGCTGATAACGCTTACGCATATCAGTCCTGCGCTGAACCTCCGAGATCAATAAAAATTGCGGTAATTGCCCGCTGGGCTGTTGCGCTTCTTGCAGCAACACATCATCCGGAAGACCTTTTGCCATATCTTCCTGTTCAATTAAATTTCCAATTGCCATCAGAATCCCCTCAATGCTCTGTGCAGTCCAACGCCTGCTACCCCGGGAACTCGACCACCAGCAGCAGCACCCATTGCTCCTCTATACAAACCTATAGCCCCACCAAGTCCGCCTAATGCTTGCTGCCATCCGCTTGGACCGCCTCGTGTAACCCCTTGATACTGACCTGTCGGACTTATCGGTAATCCCTGAAGCAATTGACTCATTAAACCTAACTGCTGTTGTGGATATGCCCGTTGTCGCAAGAAATCCTCATATCCCATAGTCAGACCTTGCTGACCTAATTGACGTCGACCAGCACCCATTGCCTCTAAATAACGTGCTCGTTCAAAGCCCATCCGCTGTTGCTGACCGCCTAACTGACCTAACTGCGCAGCCGCTGCTAATCGCTGTTGGCGCCCCGCACGATCTTCACCAAGACCAGTCATACCTAACTGAGCCTGCCTGTAGCCCTGATCCACATTAAACTGCTGTGCCTGCATATATGCCTGATTAGCAGCCTGACGACCCCGTTCCTGAATCTCCTGCGCTGATAATCCAAGCCGTCCGGCCTCCTGCATGGCTTGCTGTTGAGCTTGATATGCCACCACATTAGCCTGCTGTTGAGCTTGTCGCATCTGTTCGTTCTGACCAAATTGCGACTGACCAAACTGTTCTTGCGCCTGACGAGCAGCATCTTCCGCCTGTTGAGCGGTCATACCCATAGCCGCAGCTTGTTGTCTCGCCTGCTCTCCAAACTGATACGCTTGTTGAGCAAATTGTTCCTGCTGACTCAATCCTTGCTGCGTCTGACCAAAAGCACCTTGACGATGTTGTTCCATTGCCTGACGAGCAGCATCATCTGCTTGCTGGGCAGTCATACCCATCGCAGCAGCTTGCTGTCTGGCCTGTTCTCCAAACTGATAAGATTGTTGTGCAAACTGTTCTTGTTGTGCTTGTCCTTCCATAGTCTGACCAAAAGCACCTTGACGCCATTGCTCTTGTGCTTGACGACCGGCTTCAGCAGCCTGTTGAGCAGTCATGCCCATTGCTCCGGCTTGCTGTCTGGCTTGTTCTCCAGCCTGAAAAGCCGCCGTTTGCATCTGTTGCTGGGCTTGGCGAGCCGACTCGGATGTACCAAAAGCACTCTGACGGTATTGTTCTGCCTGTTGCAGCGCCTGTTCCCTTGCTTGGCCTGTTTGTAAGCCCAATTGACCAGCCTGCAATCTTGCAGCCCTGTCCGCCTCAAAGGCTTGTTGGGCTTGTTGGAAGGCCGCCTGACCTCCACGCATTTCGATATCACCCATCTGCTGCGAAAGATTACGCTCTCGTTCAGCCTGCATGATAGCTTCCCGATAACCGCCTAAACCACCGGCCTGAGCCGCCTGCTCCGCTGTACCGGACGCTTGAATATCAGATTGACGCTGCGCCTCCCGCTTTTCAATATCGGTAACCATTCGCTGATAAGGATTCATATACTGCTGAATAGTTTCTGAATCAGCCATCGTTCCAGCTTCAAATCCCGGACCAAACTGTGCCCCATCGGGCGCACCTGTCCCAGTGTATTGTGCTGCTAATTCTCTGGCGGTGTAATCCTGACCTAACTCACGGGCTGCATAGCCGGGATCAAATTGCCCAGCCTCATAACCGCTAACAGAAGGAGCCGCTTTAAATTGAGATTGCCTAAGTCGAGCTTCATAGCCCGGATCAAATTGCCCAGCCTCATAACCGCTAACAGAAGGATCTGCCTGAAATTGAGATCCCCTGAGTTGAGCTTCATAACCGGGATCAAATGGTCCGGCCTGATAACCCATACCACGCTGACCAGCCCGATAGCCCTGCCCTAACTGACCTGCCCGATAGCCGGGGTCCATATATGCCGCCCTATAGCCAGACCTGACTTGTTGCGGCTGGAATCCACGGGCAACATCCATTCCGGATATTTGCGGCCCATATCCGATTTGTGATGCAATATCTGAAGCCATCCCTATTTCAGAAGGTGCTCCGGAAGCCGCCATTTGAGAGACCATCGCTTGACTAGCCAACTCCGATGGATCGAAGTCCGCGATTCTCTGCCCGGGATACGCTTCGTAAGGTCGTAGCGTTTCATATGCAGCCCTACCCATCATCTCCTGATAATAAGGTTTAGCAAATGCAGGAAGATTACTGGTTTCTGTATATACTTTTTGAACCGGAGGTTGTTGTTGTCCGCCGCCGCCACCGCCGCCTTTACTCATGATTATCTAACCTCTTTTCATAGACTGTATAAGTGCGATTAAACCCATCCTGCTCCAGCCATTTCCAAAATCCATGCCTGCCCGTCACTTCAATACCAGCACAGCTATTATCAGCAGCCCAACCATTAAACCGATCAAGCATATCCCAGACCCAATCATTAAATTTCGAGCCTCCTAAAAACTGCACCGCCAACATTTGCTGGCATGGGTAACGCACTATCTCAGTTGTTCCTACACCGTCAATCTGATTGTCTTTATCAAAAGCCAGCCACAAATGTTGCTGCCCATTCGCAATGGCCGCATACAAATACTCCAAATTCCAACGCCCATTAGACCTGTCAATAGCCGGAGCCAAATGATCCCGCACATCAAACCACAGCGAACTAATATAGTTCGGCGGCACCAAAGCAATCGTGTGAGTAATATCACGAGACTCATTCTGCGACCTGACTAAAGGCTCCTTGGCAGTCTCACTTAGATCGACTAACGCTAGTTGTGCTAATTCAGTCATATTGGCAGAACCCTATTACTAATCCGTCTTGGCTGCATAATACCGCCTGTCTTAGCCATTCTCACATTGTTCATCATGGAATCGAGTTTGTCTGCCCCTGCATCGCTACTACCATCCCCAAGGCCGCTCACCACATCAGCCGGGACAATAAACTCACCGGGTGAAACCGCCACAGGCTGCTGGTTACCAATCATGCCTTGAATTTGGTCATCCATCCCTCCGCCCGGACCTTCAAGCATGCCTTGAGTCTGAGCATTTGGAACAGCCATCTGTAATGCTTGTTCACGCAGCATTTGAAAGGCTTCTTCGCCAAATTCATCAATAAAGCGAGCAATAACAATTTCAGCCTGCTCTGGAGGTAACTCACCCAACACAGCCATCATAGTTTGTTCAATCAATTGATTAGCAGCCTCATTTTCTATCGGAGCTTCAGACTCAATAGGAACTTCCGGTGGCAACATATCAGCATCAGTCGGTATATCGGTTATACCTCCTTCTTGAAAATATCCAAACATCGATGGATCAATAGGCTCAAATTCCTCTTCATACATTGATATTGCCTTCTTCTTAGCTTTCTTCTTAGATTTCTTCTTAGCTTTCTTCTTAGATTTCTTCTTAGATTTCTTTTTAGTTATACGCTGCCCTAACACCGATACTGATGGTACTACTGCTGGTGGTAGTGCTGGTGGTAGTGCTGCTGATGGTGGTGCTATCGGAGCTACCACTGTCGATGGTGCCGCTGCAATCGAAGGCATTGATCCAATTAATTCAGAATCAGCACCATAACGAGCAATCAAATCTTCCAAATTATCAAGACCCGATATTGCTGGCGGGGCTACTGGTGGTGCTACTGGTGGTGCTACTGGCGGAGCTACTGGTGGTGCTACTGGTGGTGCTACTAGTGGTGGTACTGGTGGTGGTACTGGTGGTGGTACTACTGCTGGAGCTGGTACTCCTGAAGTATCACCATAATAGGGATCAATTGGCTCAAATCCGCCCATAAAATCTAGTGCTCCTCCTGCTGGTGCTACTGGCGGTCCTCCTACTGGTGCTCCTCCTACTGGTGCTCCTCCTGCTGGTGCTATTGCTGGAGCGCCTGCAACATAATTAGCAGCAGAATCAATAGCATCCGATGCTGCTTGATTGTTAATTATGTCCGGATAATCTTCTGAAATGAGTGTCTCTGCCTGAGCTTGTGCAGATGGAGATCCCGTCAAATATCTATCTAATCCGCCGGAAGAACCACCTTTGCTGCTGCCATAACTACCACCATAATTCACACCACGTCCAAGGCCATAATAAGGATCAATAGGCTCAAATTGAGCATCACCTTCACCAAGTCCTAAGAATTCAGATCCATAGCCCAAATTACCTCCTTGTCCTGGGCGCGTAGAATAATCCGGCAGAATTCCCGGCAGCCTTGGACCTCCGCCTTCGATGGGATCAGGAGCAACACCAACCCTGCTAGGCTTGAAGTATGTGATTTCAGGCCCGAATCCGGGACGCCCTGCCGCAGCTAGTTCTTCTGGGGTAATAACTCTGGGACCACGCAACCTAGCTTGTCTTTTTGCTGCCGTACCACCAGCCTGCATACGCACCGGATTACCAACTAACGCATTAAATCCATTGCGACGTCTGGCATAATTCTCTGGATTGATTGAAACAATACCACCACGATTAGCATATTGTGGATAATCAATATAACTTTGCTCAAACCCTTCCTGCATCTGCCTTTCCGCTCTCCTGTCTTCTTCCTCGTCCCCGGTTGCTCTTTGCTGTGCCAATCTCTCCATCGATTCATTGAACTCGGCTTGAGCAAGTCCTGCAGACCCTATCTGCATTGGTAATAAAGTCCCAGCCTTTAAAGCCTCTGTTCCCATTGCTCTAAAGCCTTCAGTCGTAAAAGGAGCAGCAAGCCTTTGCCCGAAAGTAGATGGAGCAGTAGCAGCAGCTTTAGCAGCAGCATCCCCAACAACAGAACTCGCTCTCAAAGTGTCAGGTAACTTACTGTATAATTCTTGTGATACAACACTTTTACCAACTTCTCCGGCACCTTTAGCAGTACCAGCACCAGCACCGAAAATCTTACCAAGCCCTGCTCCCAAAATACCGGACGTCAAGCCTTTCTTAAAAGATCCTGTTGTCGCCCAAGTGGCAAGACCTGATCCAATCGCACCAGCAGCCCATGCAGGCAATGAACTAAGAGCAGCGGTGCCCAACATGCTTCCCAATATCGGAGCCAAGAAGGGTAGAAACGCCTCCTGCTGGCCTGTGACTGGATTAATGGTTAATTGTCCAGTTGGAGATAACGCTGCAATACCCTGAAGCTCTGCTGGATTCATATGAACCAGCATGGAATCTCCATACCGTCCGTGTTGAGCTAAATTCTCAGCCACTCCCTGTAAGGGTGCATAATTATTCATCATAAAATCCTATTTTGTTTCTACCCCAAATAAAGTAAAACTCATATTTGCAGAACTGGCATATGTCTTCATAACATCTGCCTGACCTAAACACATGCCAATAACCGCTGTGAAAGTCGTATTCGCTGCAACAGACTTGCCATAGTAAAGAAACTGCTTATCATCATCGCCGGCACCAGCAACATTGATACGCAGTCTAAACGTGATGGCGCTTCCGGTTCTGTTACAAGCCAGAAACGAACTAACCGTCGTCTGCGTAAGGTCAGGAACCGTGTACAGGGTCTCTTGTGTCGTTGCTGCTGCATCAAGCTGCCCCAGTACCTTAATAATATCACTCACGAAGCCCCCATCAACAAGAACTGAAATCGTCGCATTGCCAAAGAGCCATCCTTATCAGCCTGAGTCTTAGCTAACAACACATCGTTCTCAATGCTCTGTAATGCAAATTCAACCGTTCTACGCATGGTTTGTTCATTTTCTTGATCATACTCATCGCTAGGAGAAGGTAATGGATTTGTTCGTAATGAAGCCATCAGCGTCTTCCATCCTGTCTCATTTCAAACCTCAAATCACCCAAACGCCAGCCAAATCCCAAACCGCTACTCTCTATCCTGACAACCGACTCTCTCGCTCTGGTGCGTAAGAAATTCTGCTCGGTACTGCTTGTAACTGTCGCTGTCGCCAGCGTCGAAAGGCTCTCCAGCGGGAATCTCTTGCCCTTAATAGTGACATCCACAGACACACTTCCAGTATCACCACTGAACCTGAAATCCGGAATCATCCGACTCAGGAACATAAATCTTCCACCCTCATCCAGTTCCACATCGCCCGATTCGATATAGGCTGTCATCGCAGAGCCGTCATCGTCGTAACCGGTCTCGTGCCTGTATATATAATTATTATCATCAGAAGTGATAACCGTACTGGCAAGGGGATAATTCCGTGTCCCGGCCTCAATCCACATTCCTCTCACCAAAGTACCCACCGACCATACATTCTCCGCATAATTGAAAGTTACATAGTTGGTGATATCGGTATTTCCTTCGCCGACGGGGTAATACCAAGTGACTTCAGAAAAATCCACATTGGTCGCTGCATAAACCTTGTATCCCTGACTCAAATTAATATTGGAAAATACATGGTCCTTGACTGAACAAGACACCGGCTGCACTGCACCGTTGTACACAAAGAACCCACCTCTATCCATGAAATACACAGAACCACGGGCATTAGCTGCTGCGTTCGGAGAGATCATCGAGATATTATGGCTCAATAAATTAAATTGAAAAATAAATGGTGATCCTATAAATCGCATTGAATGGACACTGGTATCCGTCCAAATCAGGATTTCCTGTCTGGTCTGCAACGCACCGATAATCTTTGAGCCTTCATTAATTCGTACACCGCCAGCGGTATTGATCGCCGTTGGTGTCCAGTCTGCTGCTGATTGCTGATCTGACCAGCGAACCAACAATGGATCGATAACGCTTGAGCCAATATCATTTACACCGAAGCAAATAACATGCTGATCCACATCAGAAATCATAATTTGCAATGCCACGGTAGGCGTAGCGGAAGCGCCACCAATCGTACTGATATCGACGGCTCTTGTGCCAGTACCGCTGCTGGTATCCCAATAATAAACGCCACCGCCACGAACATTGGCAATTAAATCTTCTCCAAAATTATCCTGACTCCAAAGACGCAATTGATTACCACTGGCAACACTGCTGGAACTGCCAAATGTCCCTTCATTCCACGCATTAGCACCCCAGCCTGTACCATCCACATAAACATTCAGACCGGTTTTAATCTGATATGCGCCAACGACAGACGATCCGCCATTGCCTGAATCACTTGAATTTGCAGTAATTTCATCGCCTGAAGTATCTTTGGCTGTGAAGGTAAAGGTACTGGTACTTGGAACTGTGGCGATCTGGTATTCCTGATTCAATGCATCTGCTATAACCAAGCCGCCCAGAGTTGCTGCGCCGGAAAATGTGACGAAATCATTAACTCTTGCTCCATGTGCTGAATCCGTTGCAGTGATGGTGGATGAGCCATTGGTTGCTGCAAATGTGACATCTCCTGCCGAAGTTGTTGAACGGATAGGAGTTACATCATAAAAACTCGTTCCTTCCGCAACATACAGTTTCAAATGCGTACCAATACCCAAAAACTTTGTAGATTCCAAATCAGCCCAGTCATGTATCGACCGGGACACACCAAGAAAAGCACTGGCAGAAAACTTCTCCCAGCCGCCTATCTTTTCAGGGCGTCCCTTTCTGAAACGAACTTTATCCGAGTCAAACCAACCAGAGCCTGCACTGTATTCAGTACCTTCTTTGTTAACTCCCGGCTGAAATTGTAATTTACGCAGCGGCATCGTTAACGCACCCTCCCTCTGGGAATTCCAACTATCCCGCCGTTAGCTCTCAATTCAATGGCTTGACCATAATTTCCCAGAGAGTAATTACCAAATTGATTCTCATAACTAGGTCTAACCTGATTAAAATATCCACGCCCACTGCTTACGCCTGCTCCCCAATTACTTCGCTGTGCTGGAGTCCACCTTGACCAAAGAGATTGAGATTTAGGTCCAGGATCGCCCGCATAGCCGGGTATCTGAAAAGTCTGATTTTGCGGGATTGCGGTTTGTCCGGTTTGAGCAATCTGATCGGCCTGCCCAGTTTGTACGGTTTGATCAGCTTGACCTTCAGCTTGAACTTCAGCTTGTTGCTGCTGCTGCGGTGGAGTCGATCCGTGCAAATAAGCTCGATCAGATATCCGACTATCTAGCGGATTTCTCATCGGAGGTCTGAAAGGAGGCAGGTAACTCATGTCAGGAAGAGCACCGTAGCCACTAAATCGCTGCGGTGAATACTGCATCTGCCCATAACCACTGGGAATCCAAGGCTGTCTGTAGGATGAGCCAGGCATAAAAATAGGATTGGTTGCAGGTGACCACGGGGATTGACCACCCTTGCCCGGACTTCTCATGGGAGGTCTGAAAGGAGGCGGCCCCCACACAGGCGGATCTCTAAAATAGGGTGGCCTTATCGGTCCGGGAGATCTGAAAGAAGGCGGTCTCTGATGGTAAAACGATTGAGATTGACCACCAAACGGTGTTTGCTGACCTGCCGTGCCACCACCCTTGTTAGGTCCACCCTGGAACTGTTGAGGCTGTCCAAATCCGCCTCCTCCAACCCCTCCTTGAAATGCTTGATTCGGACGAGCCATACCCATATCTATCTCCTATTATAAAAAACTAATTCAGATACTCACCTGTCCGAATTATTTCTGCCAATTCTTTAGACCTGTTACCAACCTGACTGGCCCACCGACTATCAAGAAATTGCTTACCAGCCTCTTCCCAGTCACCTGATTCCATCGCCTCCAATGCCTTTCTGAACCCTCTCAACCTTGTCTGTCCAAGATTAAAGCTGATATCAACCATCGCATCGGAGCGTGCTTGATTCAGTCCTGCAAACCACGCATATTCACCATCCAGTTCTTGCATCACTCGATCAATATCGTTCTGTAACAAATAATCAACCTCGTCATCCGACAACCCCAATCCTCTTGCACGACCGTTATCACCGGCATCGATATTCCTGCCCACGCCGATAGTCGTGAAGTTCTGACTGCATAAATAAGCGTGACTTTCCACGCCTTCATGGCGACGCAACATTTCGGTTAATTTACTCATTCTTCTATATGTTGTTCTTTATCCTCTTTTTGCCGTTCTTTATCAACATCCCGGTAATATTCAATTATCGATAAAACTTGTCTGATATACCGTTGAATCTGTGCCATGTTATTACTAATATTCTCGTATCCTTTAGTGGTTAGAGAATACCACGCATTAACTGGAGCTTCGCCAGCCTTCAAATCCTCCAAATACTCTTCCATCGTGTCCGGTGTCAAAATCTTCCATTCGACCGGCATACTCTTGATTCTGGGTGGAAGCGGCGGGTGATACATCGGAGCCGGTTTCTCGATGGTTACCACTTCCACTGGCCTCACCTCCGGCGGACGAAACGCCGTTGTGCAACCACTGCAAATTAATAGCAGAACCAGAACCAAGACTTTCATGTTTAACCTTCTGTTTTCTCATCAAACTGACCCGGATTCGTTAAATCTTCAAGTTCTTTAAAAACAGTTGCCGTACCACGATTAACAAGTTTTTCTACTAATCCTGGCTTACGCAACGACAACATATCAAGATCATGCCGTGCAAATTTCTCGCGTAATTCATCGATCTTTTCAGTTGCCTCATTATTAGAAACAGTCAACAATTCAATACGTGCATCGGATGTCTTTTTATTTTCAATCGCTTTCTCAATTTGCTTATTCTGAGTATCAATTGCATTCTCAAGACGTAACTGATTATCCATTGATGTCTGCAACTGCATTGCTATAGCCATTTTCTCCGCTTCTGACTTGTCATAGTAGAGTTTAAAAGCTCCCGACAACATCACTAAAGCAATTCCTAGCACAATAGATAATTTAAACCCCATTAACTCATTTCCCTATGTATTCTTATCGCCATCAATTACCCATGCCTCATCTTCTGGGGTATCGGGATCATCGCCAAGATAACGCCCCTTGCTATCCCTGGCTCTGTAACGATCACTCTCCTTATTTTCAACATCCACTACCTTCAATGGAGGCTGTTCTGTTGTTTTCTTTTCTTTCTCAGTCGTACCAAAAAATTTACTCAGGCTGAGTCTAAGTTTTTCAAAAAAATCCATGACTTAATTACTCTTTTGCTTGGCCTTACCAATGTTCAAAGCCAAAACATCAACCAGCTTATACAATTTCCCAATCCATACATCGTCTTTAGGTGTTGGAGTTACAGCAGCAATAAAGCTAGCGCAACATACAATCCCTGTAACAACTGATACTAATGTAATTATGAAATCAAACATTGTTCACCTCTTAATTAACAACTTTTTTGTCGATATCTTGAACATTCCAAACATTTAGATTAGCCGCCACAGTGCGACGCTCACCATCTCCTTCAAATGGATATACAGAATGCTGAAGCCATGACGGAAACATAAGAAACTTTCCAACTTCAGGCTTAATCACAAAGCTCTGAGGAGGCCGTAATCTCTCAACATCAATTACAGAATTAATTCCATAATTAAATGCCAAGCAACCATCGGCATTTCCACTAGCGTTATACAGAGAATACTCCGGGCTTCCTGCTGTAGGCTGATCTAATATCTGCTGAGGCACTTTCGTCCATGCAGTACATGAAACGCCCATCAGTGTTTTAGTGCCATGATCATGGATGGGATTATAATCACGTTCATAAGAATGTACTGACCATAATTCATCGATCTCGATTTGACGCTCACCACTCAGTGGATTATCAGTAATTTGACTAAAATGCTTCACATAATCCGCTGCTAAAACTCCGGTCATTTCACAAAAAGCAGCCAGTCTTGAATCCTTATGATCCATCGTCAACTGCTGCCCATGACCAATTTGACCCACCAATGTACCAGCGTGGGAAACACGATCATCCTTCTCCATTAACTCATCTAAATACGCATTGAGTCCTTGCACCATATCTTCTGGCATCCATGTTTCTAAAAGAAACACCGATGGAACCGTGTGCATTTTGTATTCCTGTTTTATCACGAAGGCACTGCAAAAGCTTTATCAGGAACTGGCTGCACTACAGGACTGGTAATCACTGAAGCTACTTGGCTCGCAAATATAACGTCCCAATGTGAAACAGGACAGAGAGCGACTAAATTTGCATTACTAAATGTACCTTTGGCAGCTTTGCTAAAATCTCCATCATCTGCAACTGCTATATGAGTAAAAATACTTGTGTAGTAAGTAGAATCACCTTCGCTATCATTCTCATACTTCATTTCAATTTCCCATTTCTCCACTCTGTTAGATTTAACATAAGGAATCGTTTTTACTAACGCTTTTGTGACAGCCATCTACTTATCCTCATTTCCACATTTGTTATGCGATTTACTTTCTAATTCTTTAACTTTTTCTGAAAGTTCTTGGATTGCTTTCACTAAGATAGGTACAAACTTACTATACTGTAAACCGTACTGTTTGCCGTCTTCTGTAAGATGCGTAGTAAGATTTGTTTTATCAGAAATGACATATCCTGCCTCTTTCTCTAAAGCCTCAACCGCTTGAGCTTTAAAGCCCACGTCTAACCAATCTTCTTTATGAGTGCCGTCGTGCGTGATTGCATCTAAATCATCGCCCTTTTCAGCGTACTTAGAACGCTTATCCCACTTATATGTAACAGGCTCAAGAGCTTTTACAAAGTCTAAACCGAGATTTAAGGCTGTAAAATCTGTCTTGTCTCGTTCATCAGAAGCGACTGTCCAGTCAACCTGGATATGAGCATTGGCGATATTTTCATCACCAAGACAAATTTGATTGTCTCCTGTAGTAACAGCACCACCTGGAGAGTTTGCAATTCCTGCATCTCTTCCCAAACAAAGATTATTATCGCCTGAACTAATCACATTACCAGCAGAAATCCCTACACCCGTATTAAATATTCCAGCGACAACACCATTAAGTGCGCCCTGACCGACAGCCGTGTTTGAGCCTCCGGTGGCATTTTGCAGTGCATCAGCACCGATAGCAGTAGAAGAATTAGCATCAACCATCGCAACTAGCGCACCAGAACCTACAGCCGTATTACTTGCTCCATCTACATTTACTCCTAGTGCATTGTCACCAAAAGCAGTGTTGTTGCTCGCTGTCGTATTAGCATCGAGAGCATTTGCGCCCACAGCTACGTTATTCGTTCCAGTTGTATTGGCAGCAAGCGCACTTACTCCTACCGCTACATTATTGGCTGCTGTCGTATTCGCGGTCAGGGCTGCATAACCAACAGCAGTATTGCCGCCACCAGTACAAGCCTCTAAAGAAGATTGTCCGACAGCGGTGTTACTATTTACATCTACAGACACAACAAGAGCATTATAGCCAACAGCAACATTCCCTGTTCCGGTCGTGTTTGCACCGAGAGCTGCATAACCTACAGCAACATTATTGCTAGCGGTGCTATTGACGTCTAAAGCTAGGTAGCCAACAGCCGTATTGCTATCACCAGTATTTGCTGCTAATGCGCCTTTACCAAGAGCCGTATTATTTGATCCCGTACTAACAGTGCTAAGAGTATCAACGCCCATTGCGACGTTGTAATTACCTGTGGTAATTGATGTTCCTGCAGAACTTCCAATAACAGTATTTTGTGCGCCCGTAGAATTTGCCAACAAAGCAGCAGAGCCAACCGCCGTGTTATAACTTGCTGTTGTCGTTGCCCCACCAGCATTGTCACCTATAAAAGTGTTATCAGCTCCAGTGGTGACTGCATCTCCTGCCGCGTTTCCAACCAACGTATTATCAGTCCCTGTGCTGACCGCAACTCCGGATTGATAACCGACTGCTGTATTATTGTTGCCCGTAGCAACTTTTAATGCTTCAAATCCAACTGCTGTTCCTGTCGTTCCGGTGGACATAGTAAGTAAAGCACTTGCTCCAACGGCAGTATGACCTGACGCAGTAGTTACTGCCCCGCCCGAATTAAGCCCAACGAAAGTGTTATTCGATCCGGTTGTTACTGCATCGCCAGAAGTGGCTCCAAGCAAAGTATTTCCAGCACCCGTGCTGACAGCCAAACCTGCACGATAACCAACTCCACTATTATTATTTCCAGTTGCAGCTTTAAGTGCTTCAAATCCAACTGCTGTCCCATTCGTTCCTGTGGTAATAGTTTGTAAAGCAGCAGAACCTACTGCTGTATGACTTGATGCAGTGGTTATTGCCCCGCCAGCGTTATCTCCGATTAAAGTATTGCTGGCACCAGTCGTTACAGCATCTCCGGCTTCGTTTCCTATTATCGTATTCTCTGTCCCTGTGCTAACGGCCACACCTGACTGATAACCGAGTGCTGTGTTGTTATTGCCTGTCGCTACCTTAAGTGATTCAAATCCAACCGCTGTTCCTGACGTACCGGTACTTATAGTAAGCAGGGCACTCGACCCAACTGCGGTATGTCCTGAAGCCGTAGAAACCGCTCCTCCAGCATTGTCTCCGACAAAGGTATTATCAGCACCAGTCGTGACTGCATCGCCTGCTGCATAACCGATAGCTGTGTTATCTGTTCCGGTCGAATTGGCTTTAAGAGTATCAGTTCCGACTGCCGTATTATCAGCAGCGGTCGTCGCTACAAGTAAAGCCGCAGAGCCTATCGCAACACTATTGCTGCCAGTTGTTAATGCACCTGCTGCATTGTCTCCGACAGCCGTGTTGTCTGATCCAGAAGTGACTGCATCAAGCGATGCCTCACCTATGGCTACATTATCTGTTCCAGTGGTTATGGCTGTTCCTAAGTTACCAGAACCAAGTCCTACATTGCCTGTCCCACCAGTTAAATCTAATACATCAGTAACTGCTGCACCTGCACCTGCACCATCAGCAACAATCATCTTAATGCCACCATTAGGAATGACGACATTTGCACCTGTGCCTTGAGATATAGATACAGCATACCCTGCTGAATTTTGGATGATCCAAGTCTTGTTAACTGTGTTTGGAGCAAGCGTTACGGTATTAAGGGCAGTAGTGCTTCCCGTTAGAGTCATTACCATCGCTCTGGCAGCATCTGATGCACCATCAGCCATCGTAATCGTATGTGTGGTTCCCGTGATGCCTTCTGAACCACTACCAAAGGCTTCGCCTATCAATTCTAAGTTGGTATTGGTGCTAGTGCCCCAGGTTCCTGACTCATCGCCAGTTGCGATTTCTTTCAGTCTTAAATCATTTACATATGTCGCCATTTTAAGCTACCTTTTTCCATTCAGGAGTCTGGTCACTATCTACCGAACTCCAACTTGGTGTTTGTGTTGTTGATACCGATGACCAAGAAGGGTCTTGAGTGGTTGAAACAGCAGACCAACTTGGTGTCTGGCTGCTGCTGACAGCACTCCAATTCGGGGTCTGATCCGTATCCACAAGTCCCCATACCAAAACTTGCGTGATTGCACCGGTTCCTGCCAGACCTTCGAGCGTAACACCTGAAGCACCTGTAACCGTAACCGACCCAACCTGTCCTGTAGCCACTCCCAGATCAGTGAGACTAATAATATTGTTGGTAACCAGCGAGAGGCTACCCAGCGCCGAAGTCCCTGCCACGCCTGTCGGATAGACATTCGCATCACCGGTAACCGTTTCATCGCCCAACCCAACCGTAGATGCCGTACCGCTGACGCCAGTAATGGCATAGCCCGCTGCCAGTAACGTGCCAACAGCAGCGGTACCAGCAAGGCCAGTGACCGCAACATTGGCTGCAGCAGCGATACTGACTGAGCCAACCGCGCCCGTACCTGCCAACCCCGTAACCGCAACATTGGCAACACCCGTGGCAACCACCGTACCGACAGCGCCGGTACCTGCAAGGCCCGTGACAGCGACATTCGCCGCAGAACTGACACTAACCGAGCCAAGCGCCGACGTACCGGCAAGACCGGTAAGATCGACAGAAATAGGCTCACCCCATGTGCCCGATCCCCATGTGCTACGACCCCAACCATTGATGTTTGCCACATTGCTCTCACTACGCTATGCGAATAACCGCATTACTGGCGTCCGCTGTTGGAAACGTAATCGTGAAACTTCCAGCAGTAGATGTCTTATCACCGCCAAAATCGAACACCGCCACCGCCGGATCACCGGATGCTGAGTCGTTAAAAATCATGCAGCCTCGCGCCGTGATCGTGCAAGTACCGAAAGTTAAATCAGCGAAATCCGTGAACGCAGTGGTTCCAGATGTTGACGGATCAATCCGCGTCAATGAATTTCCTTTCGCTGTATAATTTGTTCCACTTGCTTCTTGATTCGTAGAATATGCAGTTGTAGCAGCCGACATAGTGGCTGAACTGGTATATAACGCCAGCCGAAAGGTATTACCTCCCGAAAGCAAAAAATTGTGTTTTGCCTCCATCAGTTCTTTCTTGAAGCTGGTACACATTGCTTGGGTGATTGCCATTTAAAGTCTCCTAATAATTTCGGCCATATCACTGTGACCTTTTTGTTCCAAAATATTGCCTACCGTACAGATATGGCTTGCAATCGCTTTGTGCATGTAATCAGCCAATACCGCTTCTACCTGTTGCTTAAACACATGCGCCTGCTGTTTAATAGGTTCGGGAGCCGTGTTACTGATACCCACAATTCTATTGGCCGCCATCTGTGCCCATTCTTCCGGAGTGTGCCCCCGATAATGGGTCGTTTCAACGCCCAAATTACCTACCGATGTATCCAATTCTACTTGCAGCATCAATAACTCGCTGGCTCAACAGCCTGTAATCCAGACCCTTTAACAAGCCGTATATTATCCTGGCGACCAGAATATCCTTTCACCGGCTCATCCATCTCAACTTCCGAATACTTAGTTAATTTCAAATCTCCGTCCTCATCCAAATACACCACCGGTGGATTCTCCAACCGATGATATCCATATAGTTTCTGATTTTCTGGAATATTGGTATCTAGTAGTGAAGACCGTGGTGCAATAGACACCTCCATTCCAGCAGTAATACAGCGAGACAACCAGAATTCACAACAGGCACGACCTAATTCGCCAAAATAAACATTGGTTGTATAACTGAAATCCGCACCGAACAAACTGAGTTTCTTCACTTTCATCCACAAAGCATAAGCAATCGCATAAGAAATGGTATTGTTGAAATAACCACACCCCAGTTCCTGCACAATCTTCTCTAGCGGATATAGTTCTATTGACGGCACCCGTTTATCATATTCACACGAATACACCGGACAGGTCAGTTTAGGTAAGGTCTTACGCATCACTTCTGTCTGTGCTCCGGCATGTTTAGTCTCGAAAAACCGTGAAGCGGGGTCCATCATAAATACGCGGTCGGCATCAACCACCGCACACATTGAATTCACCGCCCATACTTCGTCATATTCCACACTGTGCGTTAGCGACAAGTGGTAATCCAACTGGCTTTGTCCCAGTCCAAGCAATGCTACATGATTAAGTTTCTTAGTCATCACGCCCTCATCGCCCTGACAGAGCCACCTCGGTAACTATCCGTAGTGTTATATCCTTCACCTAAAATCTTCAATTGTTGTACCGCTTCCTGATACCGTCCTTCATACATCTGCATCAAATCGGCTTCACCTTTCAAAAAACTATAGGATTCAACCAAAGATGCGTACAGCAATGCCAACTCAGCATTGTCACCGAGCCAACTGGTACCGCTGCTGGCTGCCGTAATAGACTCCGGCTTGTAAAAATAATGCAATTCAACGGCGTAACCGCTACCCGGAGTCGGGCCGAGAATAAATGAGTCGTCATCAAACAAACCGTAATATTTCGGAACACCAGTTGTAGATGACACTGGATAAGCAGCCCGAATAAAGTTCACGTCTTTAAAAATTAGATATTCATAACCGCTATTGTCCAGTGCCAGTGAATAGGGCGCTAGAAAATCACTCGGCGTTGCCAGATACGCATTACTCGAAGTCATCGTACCAGTCGTATTCTTACGAAAATCAGGTAATTGCACCGTTTTCAGAATACGATTCTCTGCTTGAGAGATAATTGTGCCCAAATCGTTAACAAACGTAGTCTCGGTTGTTTCCAAATAGTCTTGGAGAGCAGATTTCAGCGTTGTATATGTCCAAGCCATCAGCCTGTACTCACCTTTAGTTTGCCAACCTGACCGTGCATCGTCAGCCCTACCGTGCGACTACCCAAGGCGCTGTTACCACCACCAATCGGGTCCCAAGCATAGACCCGACGACTTTCAGCCAAAGTAGAATCCGGTCTGGCATTGCGTAATGCTTCGGGATCATTGGTATTAAAACGACCCAACTGAAGCTGTGGCTGATCTTTATCCACCACGTCTCTGCCTACACGCATTCCAGTTGGCCTTCCGCCTTCATATTGTTCAACCATGTCTCTCAGCTTATAGCGAAAGCCGGTGCGGTCACAGTAGCCAAAAGCATATTTACCGTTCGCATAACTCATGGGAATCGATAGCCTCCCGGCGTTACCCGAAATGACGCTTTCTCTCTGTCGGCATCAGCCGCCAGATTCCATTGCTCTTCATATTCAGACTTCAGCATGGGTGCTCTTTCTGAGACTTCAGGCCGCTTGAGACTGATCTGATACGCCAGCCCTGATACCAAGCACGGCAGATACCGAGATGGCACATCCATGTTATTTGACCCTGGTGATCCGGAATCTTCGACACGCTGCATATAATAATAGCCCAGCGTATAGGTTTCAGCACTGTCCGGCACAGGCCACAGATTCACCGCAATCGCAGATGGATCTTTCTCAAGCCAATACTGCAACGGCTTCGCCTCATTCAACTTATTGGATAAATGCGAATACTGACTAATCGAAACCCGCGTCAGCACTTGATCAAACTGTTTGCTGCTATCGCCTGAATCGGTACGAATATAGGCTTCGATAATATCGACGATATCGCTGGATAGTGCATAACGGGCTGTACCTGCGGTGATTGACGTCGTGCCTTCCTGTATGGTCCACAGATTCAAGCCACGGTTCTGCCATTCCAGCATCAATAAATCGATACTTCTTCTGGCGGTACGAAAATCATAACCAGTGCGTAATTCCAGTCCCGCCCGCTCGAATGACTCTTCAATCATATCTGCCAGATCGAGAGTAAAAGCGTAAGTGCCGCTGGTTGCCATTAACGCTTCCTAGATGGTTTTTTCTTAGCTTTAGCTTTTTTAGCTGCCTTTTTAACAGCCGGTTTTTTCTTCACTGCTGCCTTGACTTCTGGCTTAGCTGCTGCCTTGACTGCTGGCTTTGCTTTAGGAGCTTTTGGCTGCATTTCAGCCAATCGCGCCTGGGCTTCCTTCTTGCTCATCCCATCGAATACAACGATATCGTATTCACCATCTGCGTTCTTTTTGCCTATCTGATAAACAGGCTCTCCTATCCTATCAGGATGAAGAGATGTCCCATTCTGAAAAATCTCAAGACTACTCATTATTGCCTCCTAAGAATAATGCTTCACCATTTTCAAAACAACGGTATAAGCATCTCCTGAACTATGTCCAACTGTCGTGAGCATGATATCGCCCGTTACACCCGTGCCAGCGTTGTTGTTTAAACCACTAAATTCACTCATGTCCAACGTGTCCGCATAATCTGCCGGTAAATGCAGTGCCAACACATCAGCATCAGCATCCCAAAGCAGTTTTACACTCATGCCCAAGGTCGAAAACCATACCGACTGAATAGCCACGGTGCTACAAGCACTACCCGTAACAGGGTCAGAACCCAGCGCCGAGACATCCACTTTTTTGACCGCAGATTCTCCGGTGCCATCACTGACATTGGTAAAACTCATCACCACATGACGGGCACCATCTTGAATTGTTTGGCTTGTTACAGCATCAGCCATTTCATTTCTCCTGTATGAATAATTGGGTGAGGCCGAAGCCCCACCCAAAATCAATCAACTATTAGCTATCAACAAATGGTGTGGCTAATGTTCCATCACCCATCAGGAATGCCTCAACCCACCAAGTGGTAGTGTTAACGCCAGTAAGTAATATCCATCCACCTGTTAACCAGCCTTGCTCCACCTCACCTAGATCAATAATGTCGTTAGAGGATGCCGGATGAAAATTATCTGTTTCGCCAATCTCGCCTGTATCAAACAGGAACGCCGTACCTAGAAACCCATCGGTTCCATCAGTCGTCGCTGTTTTGATCTGTCCCGCCCCAGTAAAGGTTGTTTCAACGAGAAATTTGTAAACGATTCCCGCTGCCGGAGTAGGCAACGTAACCACGATACCACCCGCTCTGTTAAAACCAAAAACGGTTCCAGTATCGGCTGATGTCAGAGTTTTTGTTGCTGCTGTGATTGACTCATAGTCAGAGAGGATGTTCGCCGCTCCGGTTAGCTTCAACGTACCCGAACCAGATACATTTCCGCTTGAGTCGATGTCGAAATTGTTTGTGACCGTGCCGGTTCCAGCAGCTTTACTGATTTGCTCAAAGCCGCCTTCAGACCTAACTGGGCCGTTAAAAGTTGTGTTAGCCATGTCTTTCTCCTGTCTTGGCTAGTGTCTGCCGCATTATTGCGACAGTCAGGAAAAAGAGAGCGATAACTTACAAGTTATATCATATCAAGCAAGTACCGCTCCCCATATTCCGAGCTAATTACGCACCCGGCGATCCGTACATTCCCAATGGATCACTCACCCCGAATGAGTACCTTTCTCTGGCTTTGTATCTCACATTGCCAGTATCGAAGTCACCGTCCATTGAAGTTTCCAACGCGGTACGCTCGAAGTGGCGCATACCATTTGGTACATCAGTAACGATGAACCAGGCATCCGAATCAGTCAGGTAATGATTGACCGAATAACCTTCAGGTACTGCTCCAAGACTACGCACAGCATTGATGTCATTATCAGCCGTAGCAACTCTTTGATCTGACTCAAGCAGTCGCGTAGCTGTAAACATCAAGGCCGGTGGCACCAACAACCGTTTCGGACGAGCCGCGATCAGAAGTCCACGCTCATCGGTCACGGCAGCGATTGTTACGATTGCTGCCTCCAATGAGGTTTCGTTGAGATCTGCCGCCGTTGACGGACGGTTATCGTTCGTGCCTCCGCTGACGAGCGGATGCCCGCCACCGCCGGTTACACCGTCACCGGACGCAGTGAAGAAATTAACTCCATCACCTGTCTGATAACTATTAGTGAAACCGTTGTTAAGCGGATTGACAGCCTTAACCTGCTTCGTGTACGACATTGCACGAGCGAGTGCCTTGGTATAGCGAGCAGATAGCGAGTCATAAAGATTATCTTCCATCGCCTCCTCTGTAATCGCGAATCCCATTGCAATCGTTTCGTGGTTGTATCGTGCCGTAAAGGCTTCCTGCGCTGAATCATATGAGATACCAGCACCTTCATCCTTCACCGGAGCAGCGTCAAACCCACTCAACTTCACTTCTTCTTCAAAAGAACGCTCAGATGAGTCCGTGTCATAAATGACAGTGTGCTCATCAGAGTACTTCTCATACTCCAGGCCAAAAAGGGCGTTAAGCCCCGGCAGGAGTTCTTTGAGCATCTGTGCTCTTGAAATAGCCATGCTAAGTTCTCCTTATATGCCTGTAGTATTGGTTAACTGATGCCCCGCATTAAAGCGGAAAATGCCATCAGTGTAGGTGTCACCAACCGTACTTTTCGGGCCGTCAACAAAATCGACGAGCCGAATCGGGAAGGTGTTGGTGGTTGCAACTGTCGAAGCATCACAAGCGTTCTTGCTCCTGCCAATGGTCGTTGATCCCGCCGTCTGAATGACGGAGAAATTAGCGCCCAAGCCAGTCTGAGCAATAGTAGCATCGCCCTGCATTTTGAACAGGACATCCGGGTCAATCAGCACATAACCTGCTGCGTCTGAAGCTGCCATTGAGGCAGGCCAAGTCTGATTAAACGTCAGTTGAGATGTACTCGAATCAGTATATTTACAACCTAGAAATATTCCTATAGAAGTTAGTGCAGAGGTTCCGGTATCCAATTCAATCGTACCGGCTGTAACCAGCTTCACAAAATCTCCATAGAAAATAGCGGTGCCATACGCACTGGCAATCTTGATATGAACAACTTTTCCTGTAAAGGAGCCGCTGCTTGAACAAGTACCAACAGGTTCCGCACCATTTGGTGTCGCACTTGTAGCCATTTTGATTTCTCCTAATTGCTACTGTTAATATTAAAAGGCGTTAGCCTTTCCCAAAGGTGGTGCGCGTACTTTTCTCCGGTCTCAACAAAGGCATACGCGGGTCGTTCTCTCTCATGTAGTTACTGTCCACAGATTCCATTTGTCTTCGTGCCACCTCATTAAAATGTTTTGTGCGTGCCTTCATTTTCTCTTCGGGCGCTTTGCACAAAAGTAACCCGCCCTGCTCAATATTCCCTTCAAACTGGGAATTGATATCAGAGGTAATTTTCAGTTCCGGATGATCATCCCTTTTTACGGGGACCCATCCTTCCCTGAATTTCCTAGATACGTTGGTATCATCAGTTTGGCCCAGCGTACTGGTTCTAATCCATCTGAATCTCCAACCATTCTGCGGATCTGGAGTCGGTAACACAGAAGATGGAATCCAAGAGTCATCCTCTCGGACAAAATCTTCACGAGTATCGTGAGACCTATCGGTGCGCTCATCCATTTGCCATCTCCTTTGCAAGTTGTTTGGCATACTGATTATTCGTTAACCCCAGTCTCTTAGCGAGGGAGACTTGAGTGGACGTCAACCGCACTTTGCGTGGCCTTGCACCGTTATTCCTTGCGGACGGTGCAACAACCGACGTTGCCGAAGCTCTCCTGGTCGTCGCGGTCGCGGATTGTCCAGTTCCACCTTGATCCGACCAAGAGTAATTGGGAAATTGTTTCCGCATTCCCGTGTTAATGTAATCATAATACTCATCCGATTTCAGATCCATATGAAGGTCGCCCTTTGCCGTTTCATGTAAGGCATAAGCAACCGCACTCATCAACTTTTCTTTAGGATCACCAAACCATTTATTTTCCTCAGCCCACACTTTTTGCTTCTCATCAAGCTGCGGAGGCTTCTGGGCAGCAGCCTGCTGCTGAAGCTGTTGCTGATATGCAGCTTGTTGCTGTTGCTGATATGCAATTTGTTGCTGTTGCTGATAAGCCGCCTGCTGTTGCGCAAGCTGATTAGGGTCAGGTAAATTTCTTTCGTATTGCTCGGCTTCATTAAGCTCCGACTGCGCTCTGATCATATTCTCCTGCGCATCAACCACGTTATCAGTGTTGCCTTCTTCATAAGCCTTTCGATAACTTGATTTAGCTTTATCAACTGCCAGTTTAGCCCGTTCTTTTACTTGCGTAATTAACGCACCTTCACCGCGCTGAATAAGAGCTTCCATCTCCTGATTTCTGCCAACCTGCTGTTGAGCGAAATTAACCGCTTCATCACGCAACCGTTGAGCTTCTTCCTTCTGACGACGCTCCTCATGCTGTGCAAAGCGCAGCTTATCAATACGCTTTTGAACTTTCTTGCTGTAACCATCCAGTTCCTTATCATCAGTATCCCCATAATCATCGCTATCAACAGACTTACTAGTCCTGGGGAAAGGACGATCTTCAAGAGGACGATCATCCACAATCTCAATATCAAACTCGGACTTATTTTCGGTTTGATCTTCAGACCGCTTACCTATCTTCGTACGCACCCCAAAGAATTTTTCTTCTGCTGAATGCGTACCTTGTGCGCCGCTCTCAACGACATTTTCTGATTCGCTCATACCTTTACGATACCTCGCGGGTCTTCAACTACAGCTTCCACACTGTCATCATTAATCAACCGAAATTCCTTGCCATGAACCATAAACCGCGTACCTGAATACGCACGCATCACGATCCAATCGCCCTTTTCACAAAACGGACCTGACGGGAAACGCTCGGCGTTTTTATAAGCATCCGGCCCCATAGCAATAACAAAGCCCACAATAGATCCCACCTCTTCGGTATGAATCGTTTGTTTCGCTTTAATAATACCGCCATCGGTTTTCTCATCTGGTTCGGGTAAGGCAATCAGTATCTTGTAACCTTTCGGCTTCGGCATCTGACTGGCTTTACGAGCACTTGCTTCATCAATATCTATCGGCTCGGTTTTTACTGTTGCTAATGAACTAGCCATTAATAAAAAGACCTTGCACTGGAAAACGGCGTCCAGAGTCGCCTGCACCGCTTATGCGGAGAATCATGTCCGCTCCAACCTTTCTTCGAGGTCAAGCAATTCCCGTTCCGCGAGGGCCAGTCCTTCAACCACTCCGCAACAACGGGCATATTCACTGTAATCCTTGCAAGCACCTGTACTCAGATGATCGCTACTTTCATTCATCATGCGCCGTAATTGCATCCGTAAATAGGCCAGCGTGTTATCCGGCGCTGGATCAAGACGTTTAACAGCAGCATCATTCATTCATTAAGTCCTTGGCAATATTCACGCCTACTTTCGCGCCCTCAATTTCCGACTTGGCAGCAATCTTTCTACTTTCCAGTTCTTCCTTGGAATTCTCTGCCGCAATCTTCACACCCAGTTTTGCACGATCGGTACGTTCCTGTAAATCCAGTCTGGCACGTTCCAACTCATCCTTACTTGCCGCTTTTTGGATATCAAGGTTAATTTTTGCCATTTCAGCTTGCGCCTTAGCCTGCGCTTCTTGTTGTTTAATTTCAAGTTCTTGGCGTTGCATTTGTAAAATCGGATCTTCCGCTTGTTCTTGCTGTTTTTGCATTTCAGCTTCTTTTTGGTCCTTACCAAGCAGTTGCTCAGCCGCTGGAGCCACTAATTGCGACAACCGGTACTCAATATCATCAGGCAATGGTTCTTCTGGTGATGGTAATGGCACACCGAGTTCTTTTTCAATCTCACGGCGGTACTGGAAGGCCACATGCTCGGAAATATGCGCTGACATCGCCGCCTCAGTCGCTTGAGCAGTCGGACTTTGACCGATCAACTCCAAAATCTTGGGATCTTGCACCAAAGAGATGTGCGCCTGGATATGAGCTTCATGATCTTGATAAATAAAGGCTTTTACCGGCTCACCATTGATAATATGCATGTTTTCGGTGATAGGATCACTCGGATTAATGACATCTTCATCAGGAATGATGTCTTCGGTGTCCCGAATACCCAAAACTTCCAGCATTTGCCGGTGTAACAGCGGTAAATCGTACATTTGCGGTGCCTGAGCAGCCAATTGTAACGCCGCCTGATATTGCATAATGCGTTGCGCCAGTGTTCCGGCGTTCGGATCGCTCACCGGAATGATATCAACGCGATCATCGAAGTCTTCGGTGGTCAATTCATCACCGATCAACTCATACGGGTACTCGGTGGGACCAAAATCACGAACAATGCCCGATAAAATGCGCAATTCCTTACGCATTGAGGCGTGTAAGCGGGCCTGCACCGCGCTCATCACCTTCATCGAGCGTTCTAAAATGGCTAATGTGGTGCCAACGGGTGCTTCGGCGTTCATATCCGCGACTTTTACGTCCGCTGCGGAAGCAAACCGGCGTCCTTCCTCAACAATATCGCCCATCAACTGATATAAAACAGCAGATGGCTCTTTGTAGGGCAGAAAACTGATGTTGTCGCGGATTACACCGCCCGGTACGTCCACATCACGGAACTCTCCGGGCATGATCGGGGTGTCATCACCCTTGATTCGCAGTCCACGCGCCTTCAAACCGCCCGGCAAGTTGGATAAGGTGCCCGCATCAACCAGTTGTCGCAATAATGAGGTAGCAGATTTTGCCAATCCACCGATCATGTGGATCAAACCGAAGCCATAAAAGCCTAATCCGGGCATATACTGGTAATGCACGAAATGCTCACGCTTCATTTTCAGTTCATCGTCTTCGTACCAGTTACGGCGAATTGCTAAAATGGTGCGTGAGGACTTATCGATGCTGACAACATAGGGCAAACCAATCTCAGTCGGCTCACCATCCTGAGTATCTTCAAATCCCGGCAGATCCAGATCAGCCTGAATTTCTAAAATGGTATGACGCGAATCCATGTCATAGTTAGCCGAATCACCGGTTAACTGGTTGTATTTACGTTCAATCTCTCCGGTATCGGGGCTGGGTGCGGGTAAATCCACATCCAGATAAAATCCGGAAACCTGTAATTTACGCACCTCGTTTTTGGTGCGCTTCATCACATGGGTGGCACGTTCACAGGTGGTCAGATCAGCAGCACCATAGCTGACCACGAAATCTTCAGCGGGAACGAACATCGAGCACGGACGCCCCATGTTCGGGTCGAAATAAACCTTGCGGAATGCCGATCCTGCCAACGGCAGCGAGAACAGCATCTTCTCTGTCTCCGAACGGTATTCGGTCATCCGCTCTGTCAGCAGATAATTCAGATAATCCTTAACCCTGCCCGCCTGTTTCTGTTTTTCTTCGGTCATTGCTCCGACCACGGCGGTCTTGACCGGTCCTGCTGCGGGAAACAATTCCTGAATCGCCTGTGCCTGAAAACGAACTACAGATTCGGTCAATAACGGGTGAAATACCCCGCAAGCACCATCCCACGGGGTGGTGCGGTCGGCATGTTTGAGGCCGAGCAAGTCTAAGCCATTGATATATGTTTCTTCCCAGTCACTACGGCTGTCGCGGTCTGACTGGTATGCGGAGATCAATTCAGAAGAAATCTCTCGCAAGTCGGCTTCATCGATGTATTCGGCCAGATTGGAATCATGCTCTGTACCACCCTCATCCATCGCATTGGGATCAAAATCAATGACCACGCCGCCATCAGGGGTTTCCATCGATACCGATTCTGGATTGACAATCTCAATTTCCAGATCAGCTTCTGGCTCTTGTTGCAAAAAGGGGTCTTGCCCCATAGGGCGTTCTATTGGCATTTATCCGTTCTTTCGAAATTTCTGTGAACGAGCTGCTCCACTACCTCTGGCGAGCGTGACATCATGACCGTTTTCAACTCCGACAGAAACAGTTTTCGGCTCAACAATACCACCATGAGCCATCTTCTTCACCTTACCACCCTTAGCCATCTTCACCTTGCCGCCCTTGCGATATATTCTCTTTGCTTTGCCGGGCTTTTTCTTAGTGCTGTCGTAGTAACTGGGCATTATGTTCTCCTAGTAATAATTGGCAGTACGCTTGTACATCGGCTCATCTTCTTCATCAGTTTTTAATCGCAAAAAACCGCCTTGGCGGAATCGCAACAATGCCTGTGTACTACTGTCCACCAAATCATCATGCTCTCCAGCCGGAAAAGATGCAAATTCCTCAATCACTTCATCAGCCCAGCGTTTTTCCGGATGCCATACAATACCCGATGCAAACAGGTCTGCCACCGCATTAACACGGGCAATTTTATCGTTACCCCGTGACGGCGTGTACTCGCCCACCGGAATACCCATTGCCCGCAATTCAAAGATCAGCGGAGTGCCGGCTGCTTTAGCTTCAACCACACATGCATCCGGTTGCCAAGTTTGATAAAACTCAAACGCCATCTTCTTTAATTCAGGAAACTCAAGCCGTTCCTTATAAGCATCCAGTAAAATAATATTAGGTTGATTCTTGCCATTATCATCGGGGCGGTAAAATACCCCCCATGTAGTACAGGCAGAATAATCAGCCCGCTGTGTTTTCAAAAACGCGGTATCCCATGACTGAATCAAAAATTCACATTTAGGAGGATCTTCACGTTCCCACAGGCGCCACCAGTTACGTTTAACCAATGCACCTTCTTCAGAGGTGGGATTCTGCTGATACTGAGCTGACCATTTGGCTACCGGTAGTTCATTACGCAAGGATTCTAATTCAACCAACGGCCAGAATTGCGGCCAAAGCGCATTACCAGACGGCATAATGGCAGGAAATTCAATGACTTCCCATTCATCAGATCCATCACGCTGAACCGAAGACCTGATAATCTGACCGGTCAGATCGCGTTTGTGCCAGCGGGTCATAACTACCACGATGGCGCCCCCGGGTTGTAATCGCTGTCGAGGGCCGGAGGTGTACCATTCATAAACCTTGTCAAATACTGACGGGTCAATGCTCTGACCTTCCTGCTCAGAATGGGGGTCGTCAATAATAAGCAGATCAGCGCCTTTACCGGTAACAGCCCCACCTACCCCGATAGCGAAATACTCACCACCCTGGTTGGTACTCCAACGCCCCGCAGCCTTGGAGTCAGCCCTCAACGCAACTTGTGGAAAAATAGTTTTGAAATCTTCATCGGCTACCAGATTACGTACCTTTCGACCGAATCCAACTGCCAATTCAGCAGTATGTGCCGTCTGAATGATTTTTTTATCCGGGTATTTACCAAGAAACCAAGCAGGAAGTAAATAAGAAGCAAACTCAGATTTAGTATGCCGGGGTGGCATATTGATAATCAGACGTTTCAGCTTACCCGAAGCTACTCTCTCAAAAGCCTTCGCCACAATTGAATGATGGCGCCCCTCAATAAAAGCAGGCCAGATTTTACGTACAAATCCTAAATAATTGTTACGAGCAGTTTCAATCTGCTCAAGTGAATCGAATTCTTCCAGTAATTTAAGAACCCGCTGCTGCTCAGAAGCCGGCAATGACGGAATATTTTGTAAGGTGGCTATATCAATATGATCTTCAATAGCCATAAAATAACTAATTCCTTTTATCTAGGATTATCCTAGCTAGGAACATCCTAACTAGAATATTCCTTATAAAAAAACAGGATATTCCTAGTATCCTAGGATTATCCTAGTAGGAACCATCTAGGATTATATTTAATCTAAAGTATTTTAACTGGGAAAGTCAAGTATTTGCAGAAAATTTTCTGGCCGGTGGGACTCCTACCCCTATTTCCTGTGAATTAACTGCCTGCATGGCACATGCTACATGGTGTGGTAGTGAAAAACATAGGATTATATGAGGAAAAGTCTAATTATAGGAAGGCCGGTTCGTTCTGCCCCACAGGGGGGGCCGGGGTGCACCAGTGTACTAGCACGCTACCACAGGAATATGGTAGTCGTCCCGGGATTAGTTGAGCCTCGGGTTTGTGGGTCCAGCCAAGGTGGTCAGCGCCTCATCGTCCGAACCGGGACCAGACTCTGACCGGCCAGCTCCGAGCAGGTCCTCCAACCGCCGGCGCAGCTCACTGGCAACCTCATCAGTTGACCGCTCAATGGTGACCTCGAGCTGTTGGTCCTTGAACAATCCACATGCCTTGCCGAGGAGTTCGGCACTGCGGATCTTCGCCATGTCGCTTGGCACTGCCGTATCGAGGAAAGTACGTAGTGTGTTTAAAACACGTTGCTTGTCTGCGAGTAGCGATGTTGCCTCAGTCCTATCCTTATGGCGTCGAAGCGTTTCTATCCTTTGGGTGATCGCAGGGTCTTGTGCCAACAAGCTACTTTCCGTGTTGATCGCTGCCGGACTCATCCGCTCTGCATTGTATGCCTCTCGATAAGCATCACTTAGATTCATTCCTTCGCCGTCATCGCCTCCGACTGCAACGAAACGTGCGAAGTTCCTCTGCTTGGCGGTCAGTCCCGACTTCGGTTTGCCCATATCAGTTGTCCCATGAATACTTGATTGCAGCCGCCAGTCTAGTGATTGCCGCAACGAAAGTCAGCCGCATGACTCATATGCTATGTTGCTGCGTAGCATGCGCTGTGTTGATGCCATTTCTAGGGATACCCTACGGTAGGGGCACCTTCTAAGAATGCGTTAGACGTCAACTCAGGAGGTCGATTTTCAGGGATGCTGGCATCAATTTGTACTCGGAGCCACTAAGTGATTGATTGGTAAGTACTTGGATATCTCCCACCTTCACGCTTCATGCGCTGGATATTCTGCGGTAACAATTGATTAGTCATGCGTCATGCTGTAAAATTCAGGTTCCACCAGAGGGGGAGCACCCAACAATCGGCAGCATCACTATCAAGACCAAACGAAGGTTTACTTTTTGTCCTTTATTACCACTACAAAAAGCGTACCCATAGATCCAGTTAAGACCTAGCTGGTTAGGCGTCAGACGAGACATAGCAAAGAGGCACCCACATCTCCGTGGGTCTGTGAATGAACACACTGACGAGAGTCCGCCTATCATTAGGGAGGACTCAAGAAACTTAACAACGGAGGATTAAACAATGTTTGGACTTGAAGGGGAAATCTTCGGGCTGCTGGATAACGGCGTGCTCGCGATCTGTGCGCTACTCGGCATCGATCTCGATCAACGACTTGGCCGCAGCGGAGTGCATGGCGCGCTCTTCGGAGGACTCATTGGCAACACTTTGAGCGATGGCATCGGGGCCGTTGCTGATCCGGCATTACGGGATCACGTCCTCGGTATCACTGCCGGTTGCTTGGAAGTATTCGTTGCCGTCTGGATTGGCGTCCGGATTTGGCAGGCATTCAAAACCGCATAATTTATAAACACAACTGATAAGGAGCATGAGATGAGCAAGGTCAATTTTAAAGTGAAAGAAATAGGTGAGCTGGTTTTATTCACGCCTCAGAATGAGGACGCTACGAACTGGTGGCTGAACAACGTGCCCGAGGAATTTTACATTAAGGACAGCTTTTCCAACAACCTCCTCTCACGCCGACACTATGGCGGTTTCCACACATTCGGCAAATCGTTCGTCGCGCCAATCAAGCACGCACGCAAGATTTGGAGCGACATCTGCACTGCCAATGGCAGCCATGGCTGGAGTGTTGCATAGATTCCAACCGATGAGACCAGACGGTAACTGGTCGAAACGCCCTTCGGGGCGTCTTGGAAAACCAACAAGAGGAACATGATATGAAACTACCGAAAATTAATTTAGTGCAAAGCGTAGAGTTCTTGCACGCATGGGTCCTTGCCGGCAATAGCAAGCCGGTGATCCTGTGGGGTCCACCGGGAGTCGGCAAGTCAGCGGTCATCAAGGCGCTGGCCGAAGAACTTGAGTACGGCTTCATCGACATTCGATTGTCGCAACTGGACCCGGTCGATTTGCGTGGTGTCCCGTCAATAGATGGAGATATCACCAAGTGGAATGTCCCGTCGTGGCTGCCACGCACAGAGACACACGGAAAGAAGGGCATTCTGTTCTTCGATGAGCTGTTTCTGGCATCGCGCTCTGTTCAGGCAGCAGCATACCAGTTGCTGCATGATCGCGAACTGGGAGACTACCGTCTGCCGGAAGGATGGATCATTCTGGTAGCTACCAACAGGCCGGAAGACAAGGCCGGTATCATTGGCGGCACTTTCGACAGTGCGCTGGTCAATCGCTTTGCTACGCATTTCGAGATCGTACCTGATGTCGATGCATGGGCAGAGTGGGCCTTAGGTGCTGGAGACGTATTGCCCGAACTGGTTGCCTTCATCCGGTTTCGCCCGGAGCTACTGCATCAGTTCGCCGAAGGCGGCATTCCGAAAGGCACCGTTGCCTATTCGACGCCGCGATCTCTCGTTGCGGCTTCGGATATTTTGAAGCTGGAACTTGATGCCAGCCTCGAACAGGCAGCTATCGAAGGTGCACTTGGTGATTCAGTTGCAGCCGAGCTGGCTGGATTCCTGAACATCGTGCGCACCCTGCCCGACGTCAATGGAATTCTCAGGGACCCACAGGGCGCTGATCTCCCGACGGAAACATCCACGCTGTACGCTCTTGCGTCGTTACTCGGCAAGCGTGCGGACCGGGAGAACTTTCAGGCCGCACTTGATTACCTGTCGCGGACCAGCGAAGAGTTCGCAATCCTTGCAGTCGCGATCGCAACGGCACGAGATCCGGACCTGAAGGCAACCAAGGCGTACATAAATTTCAAAATCAAGAATAAGGACATCAGTATTTGATTATCCAACTGAAGAGACTGTTTGCACCAGTCGAAACACCGCGCAATGCGGTGTCTTGGAAGCAACTATAACCAAGAGGAAACATGAGATGAACACAACAACTACGATTCAGGAACAGGCGCTGCTCGTGCGCGTCGTAATCCGTAAATGGTCGAATGCCAAGACCGATAGCGGATTGACGCAAGCCGTTGAAGCGGACAACAACATCGTCGGCAGCGGTTTGCTGCGCGTCCGCAAAACATTGCTGGTCGCACCGACCGTCAAGGCGCTCGGCAAACTCTCGGGCCAGATCCGTAACAACATCGTCGGAAAATTGACGGTCCCTTGGAACGAGGATGGAACGCGATTGCTGCCGGTCGAACTGATCGATCGTTTTGAGAAAGAGCTATCAGATGCCAAGGTTTACTGGGATGAACTCAAGTCAGAACTCGGCGATGATTATGATCTGGAAATTGAGAAGGCAAAGATTAGTCTTAACGGCGCCTTCAATGAAGCCGATTATCCTGCAAAGCAGGACATTCTCGATCGCTACTCACTGACAGCGCACTACTCGCCGCTGCCGACCGGTGGTGATTTGCGGATTTCATTGCCGCAGGCCAAGCTGGACAAACTCCGCTCAGAGGTAGAGGCGAACGTCAAGGGCGCCCTTGAAAAGGGCACCAAGCAAGTGCACGAACGGGTTGCCCATGCCTTGGGACATCTTGTCGAGAAGCTGGATAAATTCGGCATAGACAAGAATGGCAAGGTCATCGGCGCTTTTCGCGATTCAACTGTTCAGAACCTGAACGAACTGGCAGAAGTTCTGCCGTTGTTGAATATCACCGGCGATTCTACGCTGACCAAAATCAGCAATGACTTGCTATCCCAATTGCGTAATCTTGATCCGAAGAAACTTCGCGACGATACCAGTCATCGAAGGGACGTTGCCGGCAAGGCACGCAAAATCGCAAAATCACTTTCTGGCTTTTATAGCTGAGGTAATGACAATGACTTCTAATCACAGTAAAAAAAGACAGGCGCTGGACGCCTTGAAAAAAGCACGAGCACATCTGGTCGTCAGGCATCCGTTTTTCGGGTGTCTGGCGCTCGGACTGGAGCTGGTCGAATCAGATGACACTGCCACGTTAGCGACTGACGGCAGTTCTATTTTCTATAATGTCGATTTCACTTTGTCCCTGACGCTGAAGGAACTGGCGTCGGTCATTGCGCACGAAGTGTTGCATGTAACATTCAAGCACCATTTGCGCAGAGGGACTCGTGATCCTCAACAATGGAATGTAGCAGCGGATTACGCCATCAATGGGATTCTGATCAAAAGTAAATTGTTCAATCTGCCGGACGGTGGATTGTTTGACCCTAAGTATCAGGACTGGGGTACAGAAAAGATTTACGCTGATCTCCCGAAACCTGAAGAAGATAATCAGAACGATCCCGGCAGCCAAAGCGGGGAAGCTGATTACGGAGCCGGCGGTCCCGGTCAGTCTGCTGATGATGCAGCAGAAAATGGCGGTGATGCCGATGGTCCGGGTGATGCATCCGAAGACAGCAAGCCGGCGCCTGTTGGTGAGATATGGGACGCCAAATCCGATGAAGGCAACGAACTTTCTCCGGCAGAAATTGCCTCTGCTGAACGTCATATTGACTCGCAAATACATATTGCAGCACAGGCTGAGAAGTCCATAGGCACCGGATCAAATGCCGTTGCCGACGGGATTTTAAAAGGATTATCAGAAGTGAGCGTGCCTTGGGTCGATGTCTTGAAAGACTATTTGCTGGCAACACATGAGGAAGACTATTCTTTGAACCAGCCAAATCGACGGTTCATTCACCAAGGACTTTATCTTCCCGCTCCTGTGCATATTCCCGCAGGGAGCTTGGTGCATGCGATTGACATTAGCGGCAGTTTGAGCCGCAAAGAACTGGAAATCATAGCCGCCAACATCAATGACATCAACGACGTGCTGCAACCTGCACAAACGCATGTCATTTATTGCGACACCACAATTGTCAACGTCGATACTTTTGATGCCGGCGAAGACATAACGCTGACTTACTATCACGGGGGCGGCACCGAATTCGCGCCGCCATTCAACTGGTGCCTCGCAAATGATGTACGTCCTGATGCCCTCATCTATTTCACGGATGGGTGCGGGACTGTCGGCGGTTCCAAGCGTCTTGACGAGGAGCCAGATTATCCGGTCGTCTGGGCAACAAGTTACAAGGCACCACGTTTTGCCGGGAACGAATTCGGCGGAGTCATCAAAATTTAATTGGAGGATTTAATATGAATATATTGATTCAAATCACTTCGACATATCAATTTAAAAACAACTGGACAAAAGATGTTGAAGTTCATGACTTTTATAATCTGGTCGATGAGATCACTGATGATCAATACATCGATGCTGGCGGTGAAAATATCACGCCGGAATCTTTGTGCGAAACGCTGACCAGTCAGGCTTG